>Ga0206845_1021_pt2 | contig 53634 bp, 38 predicted proteins | sample Alteio_BWOrgCont_19_FD_152887 | JGI IMG/M metagenome (GOLD analysis project Ga0206845, IMG submission 152887) | Enriched cells from forest soil in Barre Woods Harvard Forest LTER site, Petersham, Massachusetts, United States -... | ecosystem: Environmental > Terrestrial > Soil > Temperate forest >...
GGCTTGAGCATGCCGCTCCAACGCTGGAAATCCGCCAGTTCCCCCCTGGGTTTCTGGGTGAAAAGGTTGTATGCGATCCGGACAGTCAGGTCGCCGCCAGCATGCAACCGATTGACGATCTCGTAGTCTTCGGGATAGTTCTGGAATCCGCCTCCCGCGTCGATTGCGCTTGTGACGCCCAGCCGATTCAGTTCCCGCATAAAGTGCCGTGTTGAATTGTCCTGATACTCCAGAGGAAGTTTTGGTCCTTTAGCCAACGTCGAGTAGAGGATCATGGCGTTGGGGCGTGCGATCAGAACACCGGTCGGATTGCCGCCGCCGTCCAGTTCGATCTCGCCGCCGGGAGGCGCAGGCGTTTTCGAGGTATAGCCGAGCGCTCTGAGGGCGGCTCGATTCAGAAGTGCGCGGTCGTAAAGGTGAAGAACGAAAACGGGAGTGTCGGGCGCCGCCCGGTTCAATTCATCGATAGTCGGCATGCGCCGTTCCGCAAACTGAAACTCCGACCAGCCTCCTACGATTCGCACCCACTGACCCGGCGGCGTTCTTTGCGCCTGATCTCGTAGCATGCGAAGACCGTCCGCGAGGGATGCCACGCCGTCCCAACGCAGTTCCAGATTGTAATTCAGTCCTCCACGGATGAGGTGCAAATGCGAATCATTGAGCCCGGGAATCACGGTCCGTTTGTTGAGGTCGATCAATTTCGTGCCCTCACCGCGCAAACGCGTCACCTCGCGGTCGCTTCCGACAGCGACGAACCTCCCGTCTCGGATCGCCGCCGCCTCTGCGATGGAGCGCTGAGCGTCTTGCGTCGCGATTTTGCCATTATGGAGAATCAGGTCGGCAGGCTGTTTGTTCATCGGGCGCCTCCCAACTCATTTATGGGTATAGCTGGCGGTGGGACCACGTACCGCACGCCGGGCAAGCCCGCTCTTTGCAGCTTGCTCCGTGTTTCAGGTTCTAACGAACCCAGACGCCGCTGTCCGTGAGCGAATCGCCGCGCGGAACCAGCCGGGTTGCGAAAGCGATATCCGACCCCAGGCTCGCTGACGATATATACGGGATTGGCCGCGTTCTTTTCGATCTTCCTGCGCAGCATACACACGTATGTGCGCAGATACTCCAACTCGCCTCCGTACTCAAGCCCCCAGACTGAGCGCAGAAGCTTCGCATGGGGCAGAAGAACGTCCGTGTTCTTCATCATCAATGCGAGCAGATCAAATTCCTTGCGCGAAAGATGAATTTCGTCGTCGCCACGCCAGAACATGTGGCGCTCCAGATCCAATCTCAAGTCGCCGACCTCGATCACGCCGGATATCCAGGTCGCATTCAGGCCAGGCCGCCGAAGAACCTCTCGCACTCGTGCTTCAACCTCCGCCGTAACCTTCTGCGCCAGTCCTTCCGCTACGGGAGTCGCGCATCCTCGAACGCGGAAGACGGCCAGCAGTTGTGACGTCACGTTCTGGAACAGGTCATCAGACGACGCGGTGTTGTCGCACTTCCTGGAGGGTTCAGTTACCTGTTCGGCGGACGTGAATTGAATGACTTCACGATCGGTTCCGGTGGCAGTAAATCGTCGGTCGCGAATCGCCGGAGCGGAGACGTCAGGCCTGATCGGATCAGCTGGATTTTCGGTCATTGCCTCACCACCTAGCTATTAGCTACGGCAAGTTCGGGAATTGCGTATTGCGGGAAGTGACTTGGCGGCGCGCCGTGAACCATCGTGTACGCGTATTCGACGCCGATCCCGTATGCCCCGAAATGGCGCTTCACCAGGTCCATCACCGCGTCGTAAGTGTCGCGTTGCGCCCAGTCCCTTTGCCACTCCAACAGAACTGACAGGGCCGTCACAGGTTTGGCGCCGGCTTGCACGACCCGCCGCATTGCGTTATCGTGCGCCAGCTGGCTGACGTCGCCGCAGCAATCCTCGGCGACATAAATGTCGTACCCATCGTGCAGCGCCTGAACGGTGGGCAAAGCGACGCAGGTTTCGGTCCAGAGGCCGCACAGCACCAACTTCTTCCGTCCTGTCTTTTCCAGCGCGGCGACAAAGTTCCGGTCATCCCAGGAATTCATGCTTGAGCGTTCGATTGGCTCCCGGTCGGGATAGACGGCCTTCAGTTGCGGCCACATATTGCCGCTGAAGGACTTGGTTTCCACGGTCGTCAGAATCACCGGTACGTCGAAGATCCTTGTGGCTTCGGCCAGTGCCACAGTGTTGTTGATAATCGATTGCCGATCGAAGTTCGAAGTTCCGAACAGCATCTGCGGCTGGTGATCGATAAATGCCACCGCACAGTTGTCCGGCGTCAGTAGTCCTTTTTCGCTGCGCTTTGCACGGCCATTGTTTTGAGTCATAGATAATCCTTTATTCGTCGTCGAGAGTTTCATGGTTTAAGTGTTTCGGGCTCAGCGTCAACCGCTCGCCCGGTCGTACTCAAGGCGTAATGCGTGGGACACGGAACTTTGGCGCGTCTGCCAAAAGCCACAACAGGTAATTAGTGGCGCCGGAATTATTGAGTTCCTTATCGCACCCTTCGAATGGAAGGAGCAACGCCGGTTTGTGTTTGTTTGATTGGGCGATAGCCGATCGCCGGGCAACGCTTTTGGAGTGGATGCCGTTATCGTGCTATTGCCGTTGCAGAATAGCGGAAGAGCTTAGAAGAAGTGCAAGCAGTCCTAACAGGATGGTGGCGCAAATCACAAACACGACTCCAGCGCGCATTCGTCTTGCTGTGTGCGGCGAAGAATCCGCTTTCGCTCGTGAGCGAAGCGCTTTGTCTTGTTCGATCAGTGCGCCTTCCATATCGTCGCCCCACGGAGGCGGCACCCGCCTGTTTTTGTTCGTTGAATGCTTCATAGTCCAGGCAGGCGTGATCAGACTTCCCTTGAGAGTCGCGTAAACTCGATCTGGGAGAGGTGCGAGACCATAGCGTGCCAAATGCTTCCTTATGAATCCAGGTCCCGGGCACTCGCAATTGCGACCTCTGAAGCGCCCACGCTTACGTTAACTGTGAACCTGCGACGCGCGAGAGATGGCTCTTGTTTCGAAACAATAGATTTCCTGATCGCCTCTATATCCGAGTTATCAAATGTTGTGCCGCAGGCATTACCGCTCTCCAGCAGATCAACTCATTCCGTACTTTGAATCATCGCTTTGAGCGGCAGGTCGTCCAACGGGCCGGAAGCGGATAGTACGGCGACAGACGAAGGTTCACGAAAGCTGATGAAGCGGCACTCAGTCTGGAAGAGCAGGAATGGCTGCTGAATGTTTGTCATTGAATCCGAGCTCCTGGACCTGCGTGCGATTTCTTCTGCGCCCGAAGCAATTAATACGTATCATTCTTGAATACGCGTCATTTTTTGGCAGACATCACGTTGATGGCTTCATCCGTGGTCTTTGGGTAAGTCAGCGTCGGAGAACTCTATGTGACGAAGGCGCCTTGAAATTCGCGAGGCTCTGACGGCAAGAGCTGGTCAGGGCTTCCGAGCGAGCGGGACTCGTCTGCGAGGGTGCGGAACGCCATGGATGTGCAGGTCGCCTTGTGTTCCTTGCACCCGACAGGTTGTGCTTGTTTGCGGATCTGGTGGTGGATGGCGGTTCTTTCCAGGGTCCACAAGCGGAACTGAAGCCAGTGGGCTACGGCCATTTTTTGCACCAGAGCATGTTCAACCGGGGGATTCTGACTGGATTCGCCATCGATCTCGGCCAGAAGCTCTAGAAAAAGCTCCTGGGATTCGCCCTCGAGGACGACGCTTTCGGCGAGTATGCTGACGTTCAGTTCGCATTTCGATTTTGTTATTGCATGGGCCACGAATGAACACCGATGAACACGAATTGTGCGCCGGACCCGCACACGAAGCAGGCCATCCCCGGCGCGTCATCATGGCCGAGATCCGGGAGGTGGCGATCAGGTCGCCGCCACCCGCAGCCGCAGACGTTGCATGCGGTATCGCGTGGCTCGTGCGGCGCCACGCCTCAGCAAAGTCAAGCGGTTTCTCAACATCCCGAAGGGCTTACTCGGACACCGACCGCGGTGACGTTCAACCTCCCGGATGGAAGACTTTCTGGTGGCTCACAGCGTCTCCATCACCTTGCTTCAGGCTCCCGAAGACAATCGTCGAAACGATGGTCAATGCCCCGAGCGCTATGAGTGCTTTGTGAATACCGTGGATCATATCGAGTGGACTGGATTGAGCATTTGGGGGAACCAGAAGGGCTGTGGCCAATCCCGCAGTCGCGACACCGAAGCTGATCGACATCTGTTGCATGGTGCTCGCGATGGAACTGGCGGCGCTAGCCTCCTGGTCGGTGGTATCGGCATAGACCAGGGTATTCATGCTCGTGTACTGCAACGACGTAAAGGCCCCATAAGAGAAAGCCTGCAACACAATGATCCAGACCGGTGTATGAAGACCGATAGTCGCGAACAGCAGAAGCAGCAGACCGAGGATGATGGTATTGGAGATGAGCACCCAACGATACCCGATGGCTGACAAGAGGCGGGGCATGATCGTCTTCATGCTGATGGCGGCGAGAGCCTGCGGCATGATGAGGAGACCCGACTGCACCGGACTGAACCCGAGACCTACCTGATACAGCAAGGGTAAGAGAAACGGTACCCCTCCGATACCCAGGCGAGTAAAAAAACTCCCGCTGACCGCCGCCCGGAAGGTACGAATCCTGAATAAGCTGAGTTGGAGCAGCGGGAAGGCGAGAGATTTCGCGTGCAGCCAATAACCTGCGAGCAATGCGAGGGAAAGCACTAATAATCCCGAGATCTCGCGCCCGCCAAGGGTGTGCTCGCCGAAGACTTCGAGCACCCAGGACAGCAGGGCGATACCGGAACCAAAGAGAATCAGTCCGACTGTATCCAGGGGATGTGTCTTTTCCCGGTAGTCAGGCAAGTGCAGATAAACGAGAATCAAGCCGATCAGGCCGATCGGAATGTTGAGAAAGAAGATTACCCGCCAGTGAAGGTAGCCAACGATCAGACCGCCGGCGATGGGCCCAAGCATGGGAGCGATCAGGGCTGGTATCGAAACGAAATTCATCGCGCGGAGAAGATCAGATTTCGCGAACGTTCGCACAAGCGTCAGCCGGCCCACGGGCACCATCATGGACCCACCGCAGCCTTGAAGGACGCGGAACGCGATGAGTACAGTGATGTTGCTCGATATGCCGCACAAGAAGGAGCCCAGAGTAAAGAGCCCGATTGCTGCGGCGAACACGCGGCGCGTGCCGAATCTGTCCGCAACCCAGCCGCTAATAGGGATGAACACGGCAAGGCTCAACGTGTAGCTGGCCAGCACAGCTTTCATGCTGAGAGGACCAACATGGAGCGCTGCCGAGATCGCGGGCACCGCCGTATTGAGGATGGTGGTATCGAGCGACTCCATGAAGAACGCAACGGCGACGAGCCATGGAAGTAACCGTTTACTGGCGGCGGAGGGAGCCACTGAAGCGGCCATTGTGTTCGAGGGGCCAGTTGGACTCATAGAACAATACCTCCGCGATTCGTCGGCAGATCCGAACGCTCAGCGAAACGGTCACGATCGAAGAGATCACGCTTCAAATTGCCCATTCTCGCTGTCAAGAACAAATATCGAACGCACGAACCAGCGTTTCGTCTTAGGCGCGGTTTCAGGAACAGAGCTGGCGGCCTGGCTCCATCAGACAGGAGTACCCAGGGCAGCCCGCACTTCGGGTCAATCAGGAGGAGGCCTATCCGGATCGGATTGATTCCCAGCTGCCGCGGAAAGTGTTGCGAGCCCCTCAAGACAGTGGAACACTCTGCCGGTCATTTTCCTGCCCTACTGAATTCAGCACCAGGGGCAGTGGAGATCCGCACTGTCTCACTCGCTTGTCCATCATGTTTGTCGTGTGCGGAGTCGAGTTCATGAACATGACCTCTTTGACTGCGACCATCCCAGCAAAGACGAGGCCCGTATGACTATAATATGACCGACCAGGTGGCGAATATAAAGGTTGCGAATATAACCGGGTAAGCTCCCTGTTATGTATTCAGTTCCGATGAGTGGTCCCCCGCCGGTGCGGCACTTAACCAAAATCGCGCGCAGACGTAATAAATCGAGGAGAGACAAGGTGGACATAGCCGATCTCGGCCACGATCAGTTTCGAGGATTGTTGCATCCCGAGCCCCTTTTCCGGGCTGCGAGGGCCTGCTCGGCGATCCAGCCGTCATCGACACGGCGAACCTCGATCTGCTGCGTTAATGTGACAGCCAACCGTGAGGGTTACAGATGAGACGCCTGATACGGATGGTCGCTTTCGTATGCATCGCTTTGGCCGGGGTGGGTGTGGGCGCGCAGCCTCCCCCGCCTGCCGTGGGCCGGGTCCTGCTGATTTCCGACATTCACCTCGATCCGCTGGCCGATCCATCGATCGTCAGGCAGCTCATTGCTGCGCCAGTCGCACAGTGGGACTCGATCTTCCAATCGTCGCAACGGAAGTCGCTCTCGACATATGGGTCGGATAGCAACTATCCGCTATTCTCCTCAACCTTGCGGCAGGCAGCGACGTTGGGCCCGTTCGACTTCGTGGTCTTCACCGGCGACGCGCTACGCCACGATTTCTCGCAAGCATTTGTGGCCGCGGGAGGTACACCTGGCCAGTTCGGCGCGTATGCAACCAGGACTGCGATATTCGTGGTGCGCGAATTACAGCGTCGCCTCAAAGCACCCGTTCTCGCCGCGATTGGAAATAACGATTCGGGCTGCGGAGATTATAAGATCGATCCCGAGAGCTCGTTTCTCGCTGCGCTTTCAGACGAACTGGCCGTGCTCAAGACATCGCCTGAAGCGAAGTCTACATTCCGCCTGGGTGGTTTCTTTTCGCTGCCTCACCCGACAGTGGCTAACCAGGACATAGTCGTTCTGAATTCCGTATTCTGGTCCACTTCCTATTCCAGCTGTACTCCAAACATCGGCGATCCTGGAGAGGCTGAGCTCCAATGGTTGGGTTGGAAGCTCTATGCGGCGAGGCTCCAACATCGGGGCATAACCCTGGTCATGCATATTCCGCCCGGGATGAACGCCTACAGCTCATCGCAAGGCGGCGATTGCATGAATGCCGTGGGGTTTTGGCAGGACAAGTACGCCACGCAGTTCTCTGCCCTGATGAATACCTATTCGGATGTCGTACGGCTGACCTTTGCGGGTCACACGCATATGGACGATTTCCAGGTTTCGCCCGGCGTCACGCCATCTTTGCCCCTGAAAATTACACCGTCTGTCAGTCCGATATTCAAAAACAACCCGGGCATTTCCGTGCTTTCCTACAGCACAAAAACGGGAGCGGTTTCCGATATCATGACGTTCTTTATCGCGCTTTCTTCACACGCTTCCGCATGGGCGAAGGAATATCAATTCTCTGCAGCTTATGGGGTCAGCGCTTTCAGCGCGGCGACCCTCTCCACGGTGACCGCTGGAATTCGCAGCGGCGGAGCGGCGCGGACGACATTTGGAAGCAACTACGCCGTGTCAACAGCTTCTCCGATGAACTCCTCCAACTGGCCTTATTACTCCTGCGCGCAGACGTATTTCACTGCCGCGGATTATAGGAGTTGCGTCTGCGGGGCCGCTTCAGTTCGTGCGAGGGAGTAATTCGCACTCGCCGTCCGGCATATTTACCAGAAATACGATGCAACGATCTGCGGCGCGGCGGGGGCGCCTTCGATCACTCTCGAGTACAAAACCAGCTGCATGTTTTTCTTTTGCCATCCATCAGGTGCGTGCCGGAGCGCCTCGGCCAGCAGTTCCGGATTCGTGACCAGATCGCTGGCCGCTTCCGTGCCGTACTGGGTAATCCCGGCGATCTCGACCAGCATCGCGTGCGTGTCCGGATGAAACACCCGCGAAACGATGGCGTAATCGCGGTCGGTCTTCCGGTCGCGTGGCAGGTTGGGCAGCGACCACTTCGTCGGCGCGCCGTTGTCCGTGATCCCGATCGGCGTTTTGGAAGTATCGATGAAATACCGCATCTGACTGCTGATTTCCTTCCAGAAAGTGTATGAGTACCCGATCAGGATGGCGGGCGAGGTCCGCAAATCCTCGAAGGAAACCGCGTTTCCGACGCGTAGGAAGAACGGCCGCTTCCGGCGAGTCATCATAGCCGAGATCCGGGAGGTGGCGATCAGGTCGCCGCCGCCCACAAACTGGTCTCGGAGCAGGGTGAATTCCTCGGGCTTTGGGGGTTGGCCCGGGGTCGGCTCGCGGTCGATCCCGTAGACCGGCACCCAGGCTACACAGAGCGAGACCGGCGCCGCCCCGCTTAAAACCGGCGCCCAGAATTCGTCGAGCGGCGTGGCCCTCCGGGTTCCAATCCAGAACAGCGCCACGCTGATCAGTACGCTGATCACTGTCGCCAGCGCTACTACCAGAGCGGTGCGTCTCCCGGGGCGGATGCGATGCTCCGGCTTGACGTCCGCCTCCCGGACTTTTGGCTCCTCCCCGATCAGCCGGAATTCGGGAACGTAGGAGCCGGACGGGATCTCGATCCGAATGGGTTCGTTTTTTCCCTGACCTCCGTAGTAGAGGCTGAGACGTTTTCTTACCTCACCCGCCTTTACACGAACGGTGGCGTCTTCGCCGGGGTCGTAGTTTGCCGATCTACGGAAAACATCGATCCCGATAGTTCGCTCCTTGAGATTCTCCCCATGCCCCTGCAGCGTGTTCTCAACGACATAAGTAAGAAACTCGCAGCTCCGTTTACTCGCGTGGAATTCTTCGCTGGCCAGAATGCGCCGGAGGGCCTCCCGGACGGAGTCCTCAGGAACGATGTCGGTCCGCTGGGGCACTTTCGAACATTCCTTGCCTGGTGATTTTAACACGCATGAAACGAACCGCTAAACCGCTGAAATACCGGACGTTCGATCCTGTTCATAACCTGTAACGGGAGCCCGGCAACGGTTTCGAACTGGACCCCGCCGCTGCGCTTCCCTGAGAATTCCTCAGACGGCACGAATGCGAATTCTCTGCATAGGCGCTCATCCCGACGACTGCGAAATCGGCTTCGCGGGAACAGCCGCGCGGTTCGCGGCGTTGGGGCACACGGTCAAGTTCGTTTCCGTGACCGACGGCGGCGCCGGACACCACGAACTGCAGCCCGCTACCCTGACGCAGGTCAGGAAGGCGGAAGCCGCCGAATCGGCACTCCGCCTGGGCATTGCCGAATACGAGGTGCTGAGCCATCCCGACGGAAGTCTGCAGCCGGGCCCCGAAGTCCGCGACGACCTGATCCGGCAGATCCGCACCTGGCAGGCAGATCTCGTCTTCACCCACCGGCCGTGGGATTATCATCCCGATCACCGATATACGAGCCAGGCAGTCCAGGATTCAGCCTACTTGGTCATGGTGCCGCATGTTTGCGCGGATACGGCGCCGCTCAGCCGCAATCCGATCTTTCTATATATGGAAGACGCGTTCCGCCGACCGCTGCCGTTCGCGGCCGACGTTGCGGTTGACGTGGAGCCGGTCTGGGATCTGAAGGTCGCCGCCATGGACGCCCACGTTTCGCAATTCTACGAATGGCTGCCCTGGGTAGGCGGATTCAGCGAGGACGTTCCGGCCGGGCACGAAGAACGCCGGGAATGGCTGAGCGAGCAGTATACGCGTCGCCCGAGCGAATGCACTCGGCGGGTTCTCGCCATGCGATATGGTTCCGAAGCGGCCGGGCGAATTCGCCACGCCGAAGCGTTCGAGGTCTGCGAATACGGGCGGCAACCTGCGGGGGAGGAGCTCGATGCCATCTTTCCGTTCTAAATCCCCCGGCGATTCTGAAACTCCCGGTTCGAAAATGCTAACCGAAATCCGCGAGCAGCCTGTGGCGCTGACCCGTACCCTCGAAGCGTGCCGGAAGACCGCCGAGGAGTTGCGGCGGCGTTTCGAGAAGGCGCGGCCAAGGCTGGTCGTGATCGTCGCCCGCGGCACCTCAGACAATGCGGCAATCACAGGCCGGTACCTGATCGAGATCACTACCGATATACCGGTCTCGCTCGCCGCGCCTTCGGCGTTCACGCTTTACGGCGCGAAGATCGATTACCGGGACGCACTGGTCGTCGGCATCTCCCAGTCCGGCGAGTCTACGGACACGAATGCGCTGGTTGAAGCCGCGCGAAAGTCGGGGGCCGTAACCGTCGGGATCACGAACGAAGCGTCCAGCGCGCTGGCAAAGATCGCCGAATTCGTGCTGCCCTGCCGCGCCGGCAAAGAGAACAGCGTCGCGGCGACAAAGACCTACACCGCGCAGTTACTTGCCATGTATCTCCTGAGCTATGCGCTGGGAGGTTCCATCCGGACCGACGAATTAGCGCGATTGCCGCAATGGGTGGAGCGCGTTCTGAAACTGGAAGGCCGGATCGCAGAGACGGCCGAACGGTATCGGTTTATGACCCGGACGGTCACGGTCGCGCGCGGGTTGAATTACGGCAATGCGCTCGAATTCGGCCTCAAGCTGATGGAGACATGCTATGTGACAACGGAACGATTCTCGGCCGCCGACCTGATGCATGGACCGATTGCGATTGTGGAAGACTCATTCCCGGCGTTCGTTTTTGCGCCCGGCGGCGTGACCTGGCCATCGATCCGGGATGTCGTGGAATGCCTGAATCAGTTGAAAGGCGACACCCTGGTAATCACCGACGTCCGCGAATCCGAAACGCGCAATCTGCCGGCCCGTTTTATACGCGTCCCCGCCGGATTCAAGCCGCGCGGGCCGGTGCGGGATCTTTACACGCCGATTCCCTACATCGTGCCGGGCCAGCTGTTCGCCGCGCACCTCTCTGTCCAGAAGGGTCTGGATCCCGACAGGCCGAGAGCATTGAAAAAAGTAACTCTGACGATGTAAGAAGCGCACTGGAGACACGATTGAAACTTACTTCGCTCGACTGGTTCTGGATCGCGCTCTATTTCGTCATCAACGGGGCAATCGGCTTCTATTACAAAGCCCGCGCCGGAAAAAACGTAAGTGAGTTCTTCCTGTCGGGCAGGAACATCCCATGGTGGCTGGCAGGCACCTCGATGGTCGCAACTACGTTTGCCGCGGATACTCCTCTCGCCGTAACCGGCATGGTGGCGAAGGGCGGAATCGCGGGTAACTGGCTTTGGTGGAGCTTCGTAGCCAGCGGCATGTTGACCGTCTTCTTCTACGCGCGACTCTGGCGCCGGGCGGGAGTCATGACGGATATCGAGTTCACCGAGATCCGTTATTCCGGTAAGCCGGCCGCATTCCTGAGAGGTTTTCGCGCTCTTTATCTCGGGATTCCCATCAACTGCATCGTTCTGGGATGGGTCAATCTGGCGATGGTCAAGATACTGACTCTGGTGCTTGGAGTTACCCGGTTTCAGGCGATTCTGATCGTCCTGTTACTGATTGCGAGTACCGCCTTCATCTCGACTTTGTCGGGCCTGTGGGGCGTGCTGGTCACCGATTTATTTCAGTTTTTCGTGAAGATGACGATGGTCACGGTGCTGGCGGTTGTCGCGGTCGAGGCTGTCGGCGGCATGGGCGCGCTGAAAACCCGGCTGTATGCGCTCGATCGCGCGCGCGGCATCCAGATCGGTTCTCACGGCTCGCTGCTCAGCTTTATTCCCGACTTCAATTCGCCCTGGATGCCCATCACAACATTTCTTGTTTACATTTCGCTGAACTGGTGGGCCACCTGGTATCCGGGAGCCGAACCGGGCGGCGGCGGCTACATCGCGCAGCGCATGTTTTGCGCCCGGAACGAAAAGCACTCCCTGCTGGCGACGCTCTGGTTTAATATCGCTCACTTCGCGATCCGGCCGTGGCCGTGGATTCTGGTTGCGTTGACCTCGCTTGTATTGTTCCCGGGACTCGCGGACCCGGAAACCGGCTACGTCCGTGTGATGATCACTTACCTGCCGGCGTCGCTGCGAGGCGTGATGCTGGCGGCGTTTGCCGCAGCCTATATGTCGACTATTGCCACCCAACTGAACTGGGGGGCGAGTTACATCGTCAGCGATTTCTATCGCAGGTTCATCCGGAGAGAGGCTTCGGATAAGCACTATGTCAACGTTTCGCAAGTTACAACAGTCTTTCTGGCGCTCGTCTCGGCTGTAGTCACCTTCTATATGACATCCATCAGCGGGGCGTGGAAGTTACTCATCGTCACCGGAGCGGGGACCGGGCTGGTCCTGCTGCTGCGGTGGTTCTGGTGGCGGATCAACGCGTGGAGCGAGATTTCAGCGATGATCGTGGCTTTTGTTGTTTCCGTCGCGTTGCAGACAGTCGGGCACCTCGATAGCGACGACCCCGTTCAATTCGCCTGGATCATGATTATCACGGTCTCGGTTACGACGGTCGCCTGGCTGACTGTAACGATGCTGACGCCTCCTGAATCCGATTGCACTCTGGTGAGTTTTTATCGCCGCGCACGACCCGATGGCGCGGGATGGAAGCCCGTGGCCCTTCTGGCCCCGGAGGTCGCCATCGCCCATCAGGGCTGGTACAACGCGCTCGACTGGATCAGCGGCTGCGTCCTCATCTACGGTGCGCTCTTCGGCACGGGGAAGCTCCTGCTGGGCGAGACGACCATCGGGTTGTTACTGCTAGCTGCGGGGGCGGCCGGCGGAGCGGTGATTTACGCCGACCTGTCGCGCCGCGGCTGGAATGTGGTGTCTGAATGAAGCTGCCGGCGCTCCTGCTCGTGGCCCGGATTGCACAAGGCGCCATTCCCGGTTTAATGCCGCTTCCGATGAAGGTTGAGGAGGTTGCGGGGCGGCTGGTCATCGATTCCGGATTTACCGTCGCCTCGACGGGCGCTACAAACGCCCGGCTGGACGCGGCGATGAAACGGTTGTCGGACAGGATCTCACGCGAAACGGGAATACCGCTTCACAAAGGAACGAATCGGCCCGCCCTGGTCGTGGAGTGCAAAACCAACAGCCCCCAAACGCCCGAGTTGGGCGAAGACGAGTCCTATCGGCTCGACATTACCGCGCGGCAAGCCACTCTGAGCGCAGCGACAACTACCGGCGCACTTCGGGGTCTTGAGACTTTTGCGCAGCTCGTCGTGCCCGGCGCTGACGGTTTCGAAGCACCAGGGGTTCACATAGAAGACAAGCCGCGCTTTGCGTGGCGCGGCCTGATGCTCGATGTTTCGCGGCACTGGATGCCAGTAGAGACGGTGAAGCGGAATCTGGATGCCATGGCCGCGGTCAAGCTGAACGTCTTTCACTGGCACTTGTCCGACGATCAGGGTTTTCGCGTCGAGAGCAAGCGCCATCCGCGTCTGCAGGAGCTCGGGTCGGATGGGAATTTTTACACGCAAAATCAGATCCGGGACGTGGTGGCGTACGCCGCCGACAGGGGCATTCGCGTCATTCCCGAACTCGACATGCCCGGACACATGACGGCGTGGTTCGTCGGTTACCCGGAACTGGCGAGCGCTCCGGGACCTTATGCGATCGAGCGCAAGTGGGGCGTGTTCGCGCCGGCGCTTGACCCCACCCGCCCCGAGGCTTACACCTTTCTTGAGGACGTGATCGGCGAAATGGCCGCGCTCTTTCCCGACCGGTATTTTCATATCGGCGGAGACGAACTGGACGACGCCCAGTGGAAGGCTTCGCCTTCGATACAGGCGTTTGAACGCCAGCACGGGATGAAAAGCAGCGCCGAACTGCAGGCCTGGTTCAATGCGCGGGTACAGGCCATTCTCAAGAAACATGGCAAGACACTGGTCGGCTGGGACGAAATCCTTAGTCCGGAGCTTTCGTCGGATGCGGTGATTCAGTCCTGGAGGGGACCGGATTCGCTGGCTGAAGCGTCGCGCAGGGGTTATCGGGGCATTCTCTCTTTCGGCTATTACCTTGACCACATGCTGCCGGCGAAGACTTACTACTTAAACGACCCGCCCGCTGGCCTGGGCGGCGAGGCGTGCATGTGGACGGAGTATGCCAGTTCGGAGAGCGTCGACTCTCGTATCTGGCCGGCGATGGCTGCCATAGCGGAGCGTTTCTGGTCGCCGCGGGAAGTGCGAGACATCGATTCGATGTATAGGCGAATGGCCAGGATGAGCCGGGAACTCGAGTGGCTTGGCTTGAAACACCGCGAGGACCGAGTTGAGCGGTTATCCGGAAATGAGCCGAACCGGCGGCTGTACGTGCTCGCCGGCGTTTCCGACGCAACGGGAATCGAAGTGCGACGCGACGCTCGCCATTACACGAGCCTGGTGCCCTTGAACCGTTTTGTCGACGCCGTGGCGCCGGAGAGCGAGAATGCGCGCGCTCTCGAAGCAATGGCGGCTCGCCGCAATGGTACAGATATCGAGGCTCTTCGCGTGAGCTTTGAACAGTGGTCCATGAATGACACCGGGAATCGATTTCCCGAAGAGTTGACTCCGTTGTCGAAGAATCTGTCCGCCACGGGAGCGATCGGCCTGGAAGCGCTTCGCTACCTGGAGAGCGGTAAGGCGCCCCCAGCCGGATGGATCGAGACGCAACGCCGGACGCTGGACGGTTTCGAGAAACCCACAGCCGAGGTTGTCCTCGCGGCAGTGAGACCTGTGCGTATTTTGCTCGAGGCGCTAAACCAATGAAGCAGCAGTACGTTCGACGATGTAACGAACCGTTTCGAACTGGACTTAGTTAGTGAACCAGACCGACGATAGGCCAAACGATCAAGAAAGGGGAACTCAGGTGTCTAAAACAAATAACCATTCCTGCAAGAAATCGCATACGACGGTGATAGTCCTGAGGGCAGTCACTATGATTGCCGCGGCACTGCTCGTATTCCAAAGTGTGTCCCCCGGTCAGGAAGTAACCGGATCGATTCAGGGCACAATCACAGATCCATCGGGCGCTGCGGTAACCGGGGCGAAAGTCACGGCAACCGACGTCGACCGGGGTACCGCGTTCCGAACGGAGTCGAACGGATCGGGCTACTACAATATTCCGCGCGTGCCCGTGGGAACCTACTCGGTTCGTGTGGAGCACCCGGGATTCAATATGTCGCAGCAGCCCGGCGTACCCATCGCGTTGAATCAGGCCGCGCGAGTGGATGTCGGCCTGACGATCGGTAATGTAAGCACGCTGGTGGATGTCACGGCGGCTCCCCCCGTCATCCAGACCGACTCGACCCATGTGGGAATGGTCATGGACGCAGGCGCCATCACGGCCCTTCCGCTCGAGACCCGGAATTACAACCAGCTGGCGCTGCTGACTCCGGGCGCAATTACGACCAGTCCGGGCGCGTTCAATACGGGCCAGACGACCTTTAATGCGGGACGTCCTTATATCAATGGGAACCGCGAGCAGGCCAATTACTATCTGCTCGACGGGCTCGATAACAACGAGTTCGTGGATAACAATGTCGCATATTCGCCCAACGTGGATGCGATTCAGGAGTTTAACGTCATTACGAACAATCCCGGCGCGGAGTTTGGCCAGTTCCTCGGCGGTGTGATCAGTGTCAGCACCAAATCGGGCACGAATCAGTTTCACGGGAATCTGTTCGAATTTCTCCGGAACGACTTTTTCAACGCGAACGAGTGGTCGCGAAACTTCAGCACCGATCCTTCGGTGAACAGCGGGCCGCCGAAGCTGAGATGGAACGAGTTCGGCGGTACGTTCGGCGGTCCGATCGTGAAGAACAAGCTGTTCTTCTTCGTCGATTACCAGGGCTCGCGTTTCGATACGCCGGCCACACCCGGGACAAAAACAACGTTCACGTCCGGCGAGCGCACAGGCAATCTCTCGGACCTTCAGGGAGTTCAGTTAAATTACCCGGGTACGACTGTGCCGATGCCGGCCAACCTGAATCAGGCGACGATCTGCACGGGTAGCCAGAAGATGGGGTCCGCGCCCTGCATCACGGGAATCAGTCCGACCGCGTTGAAGATCATGTCGATTTTGCCCCAGGCGAACCTTCCCGGCACCAATAATGGCACTCTCAATAATCTGAGCAACTCGACTCACACTTATACCAACGGCGATCAGGGCGACGCCAAAGTCGATTGGGTCCCGGGCGACAAGGATCATATTTTCGGCCGATACTCGCAGCAGTACATCACGAATCCCACTGTTAACAGCCAGCCGCTGCTCTATAACGGCACGGGGAATAATATCTTTCCGCTTTACAACGGAGTGCTCGATTACACGAGAACGTTTACTCCGCGTCTTGTGAACGATGTCCGAGTTGGCGTAAACTACTACCCCGCCGAAGCCAATGTTCAGAGCGCGGGCGGCGCCAATACGTCGGGCCTGATTCCGGGGCAACCTACTTCTTATCTGCCGGGACTCTACTTCGCCGGTAGCCCGATTGGCGGTAGCCAGAATGGACCGTTTGCCTTCGGCACCACCGACTCGCCTGAAATTTTCCATCAGACCACAATCCAGGTCGATGACACAGCAATTATGACGCGCGGGAACCATAACATAAAGATCGGTTTCCAGTTTCTTCGCTATCGCAACAATTACGTACCCGCGACCAGCAGCGACGGCGCCGCGGGTCAGATCGGATTCACTGGCCAGTACTCCGGCAGCGCCGAATCGGATTTTCTGCTTGGATTGCCGTCTTACATGGCCTACGGACAGGGCTTCTCGGGAACCGTCGGTCAGAGGAACAGCGCGTACGGTGCGTTCGTTCAGGACGACTGGCATGTGAATGCCCACCTGACGATAAATATGGGCCTGCGGTGGCAGTTGTTCACGCCGATCTACGAGGTTCACAACCGCATGACTAACTTCGGCGAATACTCGGGTGAGATTCAACTTGCCGGGGTGGACGGAAACAGCCGTGCACTCTACAACCAGTACAACGGAATCGCTAATTTCCTGCCGCGTATCGGCGCGGCGTGGACACCGTTCGGCGAGAAAACCGTGATCCGAGCGGCATTCTCGCGGTCGAGCTTCCAGGAAGGCACGGGCGAATACAATCGCCTGGCCACGAACTCCCCCTGGAATATCGACCTGGTGGGGCAATTCACTCCCGGCGTAAACGGGGCGATCCCGAGCAATCAGGTTAGTCTCGACCAGGGCTTCGGAGCGCTTAGTTCAGCCCAGGGCGGCCTTCCTTGTACGACTCAGACCATCTCCCAGGTTCCGGCTTCCTGTTTTGCGGGCGTGAGAATTCACATGACCGATCCGAACTACAGGCCCGCCGTGTCGAATCAATGGAACGTTACACTCCAACATCAGTTCGGCAAGGCTCTTACCGTGCAGACCGCATACGTGGGACAGCACACCGATCATCTGGCCGCGATCTATTTCGCCGGACAGAGCGTTCTGCTGCCCAACGGTACCGTTGTACCGGGACCGTATCTGGCCGGCAATCCCGCACTGAAGAATGCCGGCACGGGTCAGGTCAGGCTGAACACGTCAACCGGTGTTCAGAACTACGACGCGCTTCAGACCAGCGCGAGCCAGCGCTTCAGCAATGGCCTGGCTTTCCAGTTGAACTACGTGTGGTCGAAGTGTCTGACGAATAATCAGGGTTACTACGGCCGCTACGGAGACTCGACAGCCAGCCAGGCGAGCGCCGACGTGGCCTTCCAGATGTATGTGTATAACGTGAACCTCGATTACGGTTTGTGCGACCACGATGTGGCAAACGTCTTCAATGGGTTCATCAATTACGATATTCCGGTGGGACGGAGCCGGGCGTTCGGGAGCAATATGAACAAGGCCCTCGACGCGGTTGTAGGCGGCTGGCAGGTGAATACGATCTTTACCGTTCACGGCGGTTTCCCGATTTCGATGCTCGACTTCGCGGGGGACGCGGGAACGGGATCGGCTCAGGGACGTCCGGACTGTATTTCGCCTTCCGTGCAAACCCCGTTCAAGAACTATGCGGGCGGCGGTTATATCTGGTTCGATCCGAGTACGATGGCGGCGCCGGCGCCGGGTAAGTTGGGTAACTGCGGCATATCGACAGAGAGAGGTCCGGGAATCAAGCAGGTGGATATCGGGCTTTCGAAGTTCTTCTCGATCACCGAACGCCAGAAGCTTGAGTTCCGAGCGGAGGCGGTCAATGCGTTCAATACTCCGATCTTCACGGTGCAGGGTTATCAGATCGACGTAATTGGATTTAACCCGAACGGATCGGTTTCCACACCGCTTACCGGTGTTGTGAACTCATCGCTCGGAGCGCGCAACTTACAATTCGGACTCAAATATTCTTTCTGAGTTCAGTGAAGGTCATCCAACCTTTGCGTTCCGCGGCCTTTTCATGCGAGAGCACGAAAAGGCCACTTTTTTTTTGGCCGTTGGAGATCGGCGTAGCCCTGGAAGTAGAGTCGGACGCCGGAAGCGAGTGTTGCAAATTCCGACATTGTTTATCCTGTGGGTCCGGCCAGAACGAATGACTCGTGCCCAGCTAACCGCACCGGGTTCAGTAGTTCGCCGCCTCTTCCGGAGAGTGACCACGCTTGTAGATCAACATCGTGCGTTCGAAGCTCATTACTTCCTTGCCGTCCTGGTTTACTCCCCGAGTAGAAACGGTCACGATCCCCTGGCCAGGGCGACTCTTCGATTCGCGCTTGAAAAGGATGGTCGATTCTGCATAAAGCGTGTCTCCCGCGAAGACGGGACACGTCGCTTTCACTTTGTCCCAGCCGAGATTCGCAACGACCTTTGCGCTAACAGTGCGGACGCTCATACCTGTGAGCAGCGCAAGCGTAAAGGTTGAGTCGACCAACGGTTTCTTCCACTCGGTCCTGGCGGCGTAAGCCGCATCGAAGTGGAGTTCCTGCGTGTTCATCGTCAACAACGTGAACCAGGTGTTATCAACATCGAGGATGGTCCTGCCTGGGCGGTGCTCGAACGTGTCGCCGAGTTCAAAGTCTTCGTAGTAAAGACCCGACGTTTCCCGGTACCGCTGCGGGCCCAGTTCCCGATATGCCGACGGAGTTTTTTCCATGACGCTTCCTTTGTCTTTCCCCGGTCTCTCTTCCTTGGCTTTGCAATGTCTTCGATAAAGCGAGCAACTAATCAAGCGGCAATCCCGCCCTGTCGAGAATGAGCATTGCCTTGCGTGCAATGGCCGCATCGACCATCTGGTGATCGACAGATCCCACGCCCTTCCTGTTCACCGCCAAAATCTCGCGCGCCTTCGCCACCTCTTCTGCCGATGGGGTAAAGACCTCATTGATGGTGGAAATCTGTTTCGGATGGATTGCACATTTCCCGTGAAATCCCAGATCCTGCGCCGCCCTGGCCTCCCGCTTGAGACCATCACCGTCGCCGATGTCGAAAAATGGGGAATCCAGGACCACAATTCCTGCCAGGGCCGCGACCTGAACGAGGCGTGATCGGACAAAAGACAGCGTTTGCCAGGCGGTTTTCGCCCCAAGGTCTGCTGCCATGTCTGCTGCACCGAACAGGAGAGCAGCCGGTTTGACATTGCTCTTCACAATGTCAGGTAGAGCCTCGACTCCGCCTGCCGATTCAATGAGCGCGATGATCTCCGTCTTTTTCGCAACTTCGTCCAGCAACGATCTGGCCATGCGGATAAACCCGGGCGAATCACACTTGGGCAGAATGATGTAGTCCGGTGCAGCTGACGAGTCAAGGAGCGAGTGCAAGTCATCGATTCCCGCCCGCGTTCCTGGGGAATTAATGCGAAGTGCGCACGGCAGCCTGTTCGCTCCGCCCAGCTCCAGATATTGAAGAGCAGCATCGCGAGCTTTCCGCTTGCCAGAGGGCGCAACGGAATCTTCGAGATCGATAATCAGCGCGTCGGCTCCCACTTCTGCGGCCCGACCAAAACGATCTGCTCTGGAAGCGGGAGTGAAGAGCCAGCTCTTCAGTGAATGGATGGCGCGTGATTTGCTGTCACCTGGCATCGGTTCTTTCCGTCTGCTCCTGGGTTTTCGCAAGATTTGGGGAACTGTATCGACCCACCCGCGCTCGTGAGCTGACCGGTATTTTATACTCTCTATCGGACTGGTACAAAAATGCCGGTCGGGTCAGGAGGCTTCTGTTAAAGGGGATGATCGATAAGAACCGAGTACGGACACGCAGGTTACTCGCGTTGCCAGGCTCGATACTTCACCGCCCTACGCACCTCGACCCTTGTCGCACCGCGGATCTGCCACAGTGAAGTTCCCGAAAGGCCCATGCGTGAGCCGCCCGCAAAAATACTGGTCGCGCCGCAGCTTTTCCGCGGGCCTGGCTTCGAGTCTGGTTTTCGCGCTGACGGGCTGTGCGCGCTCTCCTTCATTTAACGTCCTCGGTTCCTATTTCCCTGGCTGGATCGCCTGCATCGTAGTAAGCATCCTGATGACCGCGCTTATTCGCTTCGTACTGAACCGATTGCAATGGGAGCGAAATCTGCCCGCACTCCCGTTGTTCTACTTCAGCCTCGCGCTGCTTATTGCCTGCACAGTCTGGCTGATCGCATTCGAGTAAAACGGAAAGAGACGGAGGCTTGCGTGACAGAGGACAATCGCACAGACGCAAACCAGGAACAGGCGAAGCCTGACGAGCAGCAAAACCAACCGTCAGGACCGCCGCAGCTGGATTCGTCCCGGAACAGACCCCAGGAAAATCAGCAACAGCAGAGCAATCAACAACAACAACAAGACGAAGAGGATGCGCACGACGAGTCATTCCGAAAGTCGAGACCAGTGGCTGGATGGCTTGTTTTCGCTGGTGTCGTGCTCCTTGCTTCCGTCGTCGCTCTGATCGCTGTCTCCCGCGCGGTGGTGAATCCCCGTACCGACGACGCTGAGGTGTTTGCAAACTTTATCGGCATGGCGCCTCAGGTCGACGGGCCCATCATGCAGTTGCCTATTCGGGATAACCAATACGTGAAGGCCGGCGATCTGCTCTTCGTTGTTGACGAGCGGCCGTATCGTTATGCGCTGGAACGCGCGACCTCACAACAGGCCGCCCTCGAAGGTCAAATCGAAGATCGTCGCCGTTCGATTAACTCACAGATCAGCGGCATACATGTGGCGCAGGCGAACATCGCCAGCAGCACTTCCAACCGCGACGCCCTGAGCGCCACCATCGCCGAAGCGGAGGCAAGTGTGGCCGACGCGCGGGCCGCCCTGCGCCGCGCCGAAGCCGATCGCGACTACGCCGCCGACAATCTGCACCGGCTTGAGCCCCTGCTGGCCCGGCAGTTTGCAACTGTCGATCAAGTCGATCAGGCGCGAACTTTGCTCGAGACGCGCACCCGCGCCGTGCAGCAGGCCGAAGCGCAGGTCGCGGTCAGCGAAGCCCATGTGCAGACCACGCGCTCGCACTATACACAATCGGGCGCAGACGTAGAACAGAGGGAAGCGCAGCGCGATCAGGCAGTCAACGGAGTCGAGACTCTGGCCCCCCTCACAAACCAACGTGAGGAGCGCGCCGCCGCAATTCGCACCGCCCAGTACAACCTCGACAACTGTCGCGTTTATGCTCCGTTCGACGGCTACATCACCAATCTCACCACCTCTGTCGGCGAGTATGTGCACACCGGCTCGCAGGTCTTCACCATGATCGATGCGCGCGTCTGGTGGGTCGTCGCGAACTTCCGCGAAACTCAATTGAACCACGTCGCGCTGGGTTCTCCGGCCGACCTCTTTCTTATGTCCCACGAAAACCTCCCCTTGCGCGGTGTCGTGGAAAGTATTGGCCACGGCGTCACGCCCGATCCAAGCGTCGCTGGTGTTGTTTCGCCCGGTCTTCCCGCCATTGAGCGCTCGCTGAGCTGGGTTCACCTCGCGGCTCGCTACCCTGTACGCATCCGCATCGAATCGCCACCCTCCAGTCTCCTGCGCATCGGCGAGACGGCCGTGGCCGTCGTCCATCCCGCGCGCGCCTCGGTGCAGTAGAAGTGTCAGCCTTAGCGCAGCCCGGTCAGCAGCGAACCCGGAAGCAAGCGCCGGCTGGCGCATCAGCACCCCGCTCGCTTCCCTTCCTGCAGTGGTTCGCAAGCTTCCTCCGGGAAGAGCTGAAGCCCTATCCCGGCCGCGTTGTCCTCGCTCTCCGATACACCGTTGCCGCAACGATCACCATGTTGTTGATCATCACCTTCCGCCTTCCTGGAGCGGCCGTCGGAGGCTTCTTCTCACTCCTCCTCTCCCGTGAGGCCCCCATCACCACCTTGCGCGGAGGCATAACCACCGTTGCCATGTTTCTTTGCGGCACGGCCTTCGTGCTCACCGGAGCGATTCTCCTGGTGGATTATCCGTTGACCCACTTCCTCTGGGTGATCCTCAGCTTCTTCGTCGCCTTTTACGGTCTCAGCGCCATCTCCAATTACGGCGCAGGAACCGCCTTTGCAATCGTCATGGTTCTCTCGGTTCCAGCCTGGGACCAACCAGGCCCTCAATCCGCTCGCGTCGTCGCCAACCTTTGGACTCTCGGCAGCGTGGCCCTGGCCGTCACCGTAACCATCGTCGTGGAATTCGCGTTTTCGCTCTTCGATACGCGCGACGAACTCACCGAAGGTCTCGACCAACGTCTGGAAGCCGTGCGCGTGGTCCTCGAGCAATGCGCCCGCCGCGCTCTCACTCCTGCCGCGACCGGCAAGCTCGCTCAGTTTGCCATGATTGGCGTCTCACGCCTCAGACGGCTTGCGCTCAAACCGAACTCCGCCCGGCAGGACTCTGCTCGCCTGAGTACCACAGTCGCTCTCGTCGGCAGGCTCGTCGACATTCTCGCCGGCTTCGGGCGTTTCGACACGCTCACCCCCGACGACGCTCCTCGCCTTCGGGCCCTCGCCGATCAAATCTCGAAGCTCCAACAAAAAATTCGCGGCCGCAACGGCAAGCAGGTAATCGAAGCTCTCAAAACCAACTCCGATGCGCCGCTCATTCTGGTGGGTCTCGAACAGACTCTCGACCTGCTGCGCATGAGTCTCTTTCCGGCGCCTGGGCAATCCTTCACGGTCGATCAGATCAACCCCGCGCCTCCAACAATCCTCAAGCCCGATGCTTTCCGTAACCCCGACCATCTCCACTTTGCTCTTCGCGGCTGCCTCGCATCCGTACTCTGCTACTTCATTTTCAACGCTGTCTTCTGGCCGGGACTCAACACCTCGCTGTTCACCTGCGTTGTCACGGCCGTTACCAGCATCGGCGCTTCACGGCAGAAGCAGCTGCTGCGCTTCTCGGGCGCCCTTTTTGGCGGCGTCCTGCTGGGTATCGGATCGCAAGTCCTGATCCTCCCCATGCTCGACACCATCTCCGGCTTCACCGTCATGTTCGCTGCCGTAACCGCGATCGCAGCCTGGTTCCTCACGTCGAGCCCGCGCCTTTCCTACTTCGGCAACCAGCTCGCCCTGGCGTTTTACCTTATCCAGCTTCACGGTCCATCGCCTCAGACGAACCTGGCGATTGCACGCGACAACATCATGGGCATCATGCTTGGGCTCGTGATGATGTGGCTCGTCTTTGAAACGCTCGGCTCCAAGCCCGCCGTGCAAGTGATGCGTGAGCTGTTCGCCGAGAACCTTCACCTCATGGCCGAATACGCCCGACCCTGGCCGCATGGGAGACCTGCCGACCTCCGGAAGATTCGCACCCTCCGCGAAAAGATCAGCGAGAACTTTTTCGCCGTAAACTCACAGGGAGACGCGGTTCTATTCGAGATCGGCCGGTCGCGCGATCAGAGTCTCGCGGTGCGCGCCCGCCTGCGTGCCTGGCAGCCGCAGGTCCGTTCTCTCTTCCTCTTGGAGGTTGCGCTGTTGCAGTACCGCCTGCAGGTCTCTCCGCGGGATCTGCCCGCTTCCCTCTTGCGTGCGGCCACACACTTCGATAATGAAGTCAGCGCACTATTAGAGGGAATCGGGCGCGCCTTTCGATGCGAGGACAGGTCGTGGGAGCCGTATAACGCTCAGATGGCCTACGCCGATCTGGAGCACGCGATACTCGACGCTTTCCATAACGAGCCAGTTCCCCGCGCGCGGGCGGTCCTTGCAACCTCTTACCAGATCGTCGAGTTGGCATGTCGTCTCCTTGCTGAGATCAAGGCAGCCCCCCTCAATGGAGCGCTGCCGGTGCAGAAATGACAGCGACGACAGCCTCGAGTTGGTTGATGTCTAAATCCGATAACCGAATGCAGAATAGCAACCATCGCCGATCTTCCATTCCATGCGGCCGGCCGGTTTTCGTCACCCTCATGCGTACGGCAACGGGCGAAATTTGCGTTCGAAAGTCGGCTAAGTTTCCCGGCGACGATATCCAGGTTCGGGATGCGACGCGAGCCGGGCACAGGTAGGAGAGGATGGCGATTTCCGCAGATTGCGCATCAGTACCGACAATCGATCTCGATCAGACCGAAAGTAACGAATTCGGTTTATACTAATCGGGAATCGGAGGGGGATGTCCTTTGGCAGGCAGGCTTGAGACATTTTTGGGGAGTGCGCTTTATGGTTTCGTACTCTCACCTCTCGTTTTCTTCAAGTTAGTGTTTCTGGGCAGGGCGGTCTTTTTCACAACGCTGGAATTCATGCGGCCCGCCCGAACGCTCTCCTATCTTCCTGTCATTGCGAGGGATCTTCTGGCCTATGTGACTTTCAGGTCCCTGGTACTGCCCATGACGATGTATCTCAACGGCATCTTACCCGGCTATCACGGCGTTCCGGCGGACATCGCTCATTGGCCCCTTGGTCTGAGAGTATTGCTTTATTTCGTCCTTGCCGATTTTGGTCATTATTGGGTGCATCGGCTCACCCACACCCGATACTTCTGGCGGGTGCACAGATGGCACCACACGCCAACGTACATGTACTGGCTGGGCGGAGTACGAACCACCATACCCGAATACGTCATGGTCAATACTCCCTATGTGCTGGCCTATTCTTTCCTCTATCTTTCGCCCTGGTGGATGGGCACGGCTATTGCCGTTTCCAGCATCCTTCAGAATGACTGGATGCACATGAACGTCACCTGGCGCTCGAGGCGGCTCGAATGGATTTTTGTCACGCCACGATATCACCACATCCATCACAGCGACGACCCGCAGTACTACATGACGAACATGGCCAGCCTGCTCACGGTGTGGGATCGGCTCTTCGGGACATACGTCGATCCGGACAAGGTAAAGACTCCGCTCTCCTTTGGAACCGGAGAGAAGGTGAACCCGGTTCGCGTGGTATTAGGGGTCTAGCAGGATCATCTCCGGCTCACGGACCGATTCGCCACTGCCCGTGAGAATGGAATGCTCATGAGGCATATGGATGTCGCCCAGGACAACCGGCCCCTCATCAACACGCAGGGTAGCGCAGCGATGGCGCCAGTCGATAACTTCCGGATAACGCTCAGCGGCGACGTCCACAAGGAAGATCCCAGGGCGAAGGCCCACGACGGGACAATAAAACTCGACACGACCGGAGCCTTTTGCTACAAGAGTGCCTGCGACGCCAGTCGTTAGTTGAGTACAAAGATATCCGCTAGGCCAGTACAGGTAAACATTAAAGACCACATCCGCCATCGTCTCGTGGGCGATGTAATCGACGCGGACAATCATCGGCTCTCCGGGCCGCACGGGGCTTCCATCGGTCCGATTGGGGGCCTCGCAGGAAAAGCGTGTGCATTCAATCTTCCGCGAGAGTCCCCGGGCGCGCACAGGCGGTTCGGAAACCAGGGACGTCGAACGCTGGTATTCGAGTGTAACCTCCTGCGGCCTGCCTTCACACACAAGCCGGCCATGGCTGAGGAGGAGCGCCCGGTCACAGAGGCGCTCGACCGCCGCAAGATCATGTGAGATGAAAACGATGGTTCGACCCGACTTCCTCAATTGTTGGATATGGTCGAGGCACTTCCATTGAAAGGGAACGTCACCGACGGCGAGCACCTCGTCGAGCAGCAAAATGTCGGGATTCAGGTGCGCCGCGATCGAGAAACCCAGCCGGAGCCACATGCCCGACGAGTACCGCTTGACCGGGACATCAATGAAGTCCCCGATGCCGGAAAATTCCAGGATGCCCGGCAGCTTTGCGAAAACCTCTTTCCGGGACATCCCGAAAGTGACGCCGCTGAGGTATACATTCTCCCGCCCGGTCAACTCTTCGTGAAAACCGGAACTGACTTCTATCAGAGAGGACAGACGCCCCGATATCCGGATCTCACCGGCGGTGGGCGCGGTTATGCGGCTCAGAAGCTTCACAATGGTGCTCTTGCCCGCGCCATTATGACCGATGATCCCGAGGGCTTCACCGCGTTCGACGTGGAAGCTGATATCGCGCAGGGCCCAGAAATCGCTCTTGTGCTCCCTGCAGCGAAACAGATTTTTCCACCGCGATCTTTGAGGTTCCTCTGGCGGATCAAGCGTGCGCCGTGCGTATCGCTTGGAGACGTTCCTGAACTCAATATCGAACATCGGTCAAATGACGTCCATCATCAGATAACATCGATCAGCGTGGCTTCCAGGTGCTTGAACCAGGCATACGAAACTACCGCAACCAGAATCGAAATAGCCAGGCATTCGGCAAGCAACAGCCGATCCGGCGAGGCGCCGTTCAGCAGTGCGCCGCGAAAGGTCTCCACAATAGCGACCAGCGGATTCAGGTCGTATAAATGCCGCAGACCTTGAGGCACCGATGCGCGCGCATAGACCACCGGGGTCGCAAACATCCAAAGCTGCAAAAGCAGCGGCATTGCCACTCCTATGTCGCGGAATCGCGCCTGCAACGCCGAGGTGAAGAGCGCCACTCCGGTAAGGAACACAGCGAGGGTCAGCATTGCGGGAATAACCCACAGGGCGCTCGTGGTCAGCCGGAATCCGTAATAGAGCATCAGGGCAGCGAGCACCACGGAGGCGATCAGGAAGTCCAGAAATGCTGCGAGCACGTAGGACAAGGGCAAAATCTCACGTGGGAAATACACCTTTGACATCAGATTCAAATGCGCCGGCAGGCCGATGGTGGCGCCGGACAACCCGCTCGAGAAAAATGTCCATGGCAGCAAGGCGCTGAACGCGAAAATTGCGTAAGGAACGCCGTGAGTCGGTACATTTACAAGGCGCGAAAAAATGATCGTATAGATCGCCAGCAACAGCACGGGATTCAACACCGCCCAAAAATATCCGAGCACCGACTGTTTATAGCGCACGCTGATCCTGTGAAGCGTCAGTGTATACAGCAAGTCGCGGCACTGCACCAGCCTCGTGAGGTGTTCACCCATTGCCCACAGGGAGAATGAAGGCGGCCGAATGATCTGCACCGGCCGGGTCATAAAATCAATTCCTGCGGGTGTGAAATGCCAGCGTCATCTGGCGACTCCCGCAGCCACTCTGCCAGGCCGCCGGCGAGAGCTTTCACGTGCGGTTTCGTCAGAACCTCTCCACCCCAGGCTGCGGCCGTCCGTACGACGCGACATCCATCTCGCGCGAGATTGCGCCAGACCAATCGTGTGTCCCGATCGGCTTCAATTTTCAGGTTGCCCGCGTAGACGAGCAAAATGCGCCCGGGATAGACAGCTGGCGTGTAACGGGACCCGGCGCGGTAGTTGGCCTCCGCAAGGATCTCTATGTAATGCCCGTATTTGCCCTCCCGGAAGACGTCACGCCGCAGAATGATTTCCCTGACAGTGGCGATGTTCCCACGCAGATGCCGGGATGCCTCGCCCGGTGACAGTTTCAGCATAATGCCGAGATGCCTGCCCAGTCCCCGAGCCAGAAAAATGAAAGGGCGCAGACCGACTGGAGCACCTCGCATTTTGTGAATGGATCGAGGATGCCACGTCTCCACCAGGGCGATCTGCGAAGGCTCTTCTCCGGAGGCAATCAGCTGCTGCGCCATCTCGAAGGCGATAATTCCCCCAATGCAGAAGCCCGCCAGCCGATAGGGGCCTCGTGGTTGTACTTTGCGGATTTCGCCGATGAAATATTCGGCGATCGCCTCGATCCGCTCCATGGGCTTGCGCTGACCGTCCAGGCCGACGAACTGAAGCACGTGGACGGGACGGTCTGAACCCAGGCGCCTGACCAGATCGGTATATTCGATCGTGCCGCCGTATGCTCCGGGAATCACAAACAGCGGCGCCTGGAGCCCCAGCGGCTGTAAGGTAACCAATGATGGCCAGGGAATGGAGGAGGGCTGTTTCAGTATGGCGGCCATCTGCTCAACCGTCTGTGCCCTGAACACCATCGCGACGGGCAGACGCTGGCCGAAGGTCCTGTCTACCTCGGCGAGCAGTCTCATCGCCAGCAGCGAATGGCCCCCCAGATCAAAAAAGTTATCCGCGATCCCGATTTCGTTCAGGCGCAGCACCTGCTTCCATATCGCCAGGAGTTTCCTTTCGACAACATTGCGAGGTTCGCCGCCCGTACTCCGTGCTTCGCCGGGCGCGGGTAGACGGGAGCGATCGATTTTGCCGTTCGCGGTGAGCGGCAACGAATCGAGAACAACGATGGCCGGCATCATGAAGTCAGGCAGCTTTTCCTCCATGGCGGCGCGCAACTCAGAACCGCGTAGAGCCGTTCCCAACACCGGCACGACATAGCACACCAGCCGTTGGTCGCCGGGCGTGTCCTCGCGAACGATTGCGACGGCTTGTCTGACACCCGGATGCTTCGAAGCGATACACTCAACCTCGCCGAGCTCAATGCGGTGTCCCCGAACCTTGACTTGAAAATCGAGACGTCCGAAGTATTCGACGTCTCCGTCGGCGCGATAGCGGACTTCGTCGCCTGTCCTATAAAGCCTCCCGCCGTCCGTCTCTACCGCATTTGCTACGAACTTTTCACTCGTCAGCTCCGGACGATTCAGATAGCCACTCGCGAGCCCATCGCCGCCAATGTACAATTCGCCTGGCACTCCGACCGGAACCCGCCGCATTCGGCGGTCCAGCGCGTAGAATCGAGTGTTCCGGATGGGACGGCCGATGGTCACCGGAGAATTTTCTGCGATCACGCTCACACTCGACCAAACGGTTGTTTCAGTTGGACCATAGAGATTCCAGACTGAATCGCTGCGCCGGATCAGCTCATTTGCAAGGGCGGGCGAAAGAGCTTCGCCTCCACACAGCACCTTCAGACTACAATTTGCGCGGCCCCAGCCCGCTTCGATCAGTATTCGCCAGGTCGCAGGCGTTGCCTGCATGACAGTAATGCCGTGACGCGGGAGGCTCTCCAGCAATTTCGAACCGTCCCCGACTGTCTGGCCCTCGGCAATGACAACCCGAGCGCCTGTGATCAAGGGCAAGAACAATTCGAGAGCCGATATGTCAAAGCAGAGGTTGGTGACGGCAAACAATCTGTCGTCCTCCGTCAGTCCGGGCCGATGCTGCATGGAGCAAAGCAGATTTACCAGTGCGTGGTGAGGTACGCGTACGCCCTTAGGCTTTCCGGTCGAACCAGATGTGAAAACCACGTACGCAAGCGTTTCCGGGTCTTGAGCTTCCACCGTGTTCCCGGCAGGCAGGGTCAGGGCGTCCTCGATCAGGATCGGCGTGCCTGCGTCGGAGGGCAGTCGCGGCAGCATCGAGCGCTGCGTCAACAGGAGCGCTGCACACGAGTCCGCGATTTTGAAGGAATGCCGCACGACCGGGTCAGCCGGGTCCAGGGGCAAGTAGCCTGCGCCGCTGTGGAGGATCCCCAGAACTCCCACGATCATTTCGAGAGATCGTTCAATGCACACCGCTACCAATGAACCAGGGCTGGCCCCTGCGGCCCGCAACGCCGTGGCAACTTGCAGCGCCTGACGATGCAGCTCGGCGTATGTTAATTGCTTTTCGTCGAAAACAACGGCGATACGGTCGGGCGAACGCACCGCCTGATCGGCAATCAGCTCATGCACGCATCTCTTCGGATAATCGGCGGTCGTGTCATTCCAGACCGAGAACTGCTCCAACTCCCCGCGTGTGAGCAGGGCAAGATCTCCAATCCGGCGGTCGGGATTCTCCAGGATGCTGTTCAGAAGTGTTTGATAGTGGCCGATCATCCTCCAGATACGCGCCGAATCGAACAGCGCCGTGCTGTACTGAAACCGCCACCAGAGAGAGCCGTCGGCCGCCTCCACAACAAACAGGGTCAGATCGAAAGGTGAAGTGGAAGCGCCGGCTACATACTGGCTTACCGTCAGCCCAGCGAAACAGCGATTGCGGAGCGGCTCCGTAACTGCTGTCATCATTACCTGAAAGACCGGATTGTGGGCGAGGCTGCGTTTCGGCTGCAGTTCCTCCACGATTTTTTCAAAGGGCGCGCTTTGATTGGCGTGGGCTTCAAGCGAGGTGTTCCAAAGCTCCACGAGAAAATCGCGGAACTTCGGGTTCCCGGACAGGTCCGATCGCATCACCAGCGTATTCACAAACGATCCGATCAGGGCCTCGGCTTCCACCAGCCCGCGGCCGGCAACCGGTACGCCAATACAAATATCCTCCTGACCGGCATATCGGTAGAGCAGGACCTTCAAGGCTGCCAGCAACACCGTAAAGAGCGTTGTCCCCTCTCGCCGGGCCAATTCCCGGAGTCCCGCGATCAGAGGAGCCGGGGCGGGAATGGAAATCGAGGCGCCAGGAGAGGATTGTTCGGTGGGCCGCACCCGGTCGGCGGGCAGCTCCAGCGGCGACTCTCTGCCGGCCAGCTGCGTCTTCCAATACTGAATCTGGCGGATCAGTTCCTGGTCGTCCAAAGATCTGCGCTGCCACTCCGCGTAGTCGGCGTATTGAATTCGGAGCGGCGGCAACCGGCACTGGCGCCTCTGTACGTCCGCTTCGTACAATTCAGCGAGTTCCTCAACGAAGACGCCGACTGACCATCCATCGCTTACCAGGTGATGGGTGGTGAAGAGCAGGATATGCTCCTCGTCCGATATCCGAATCAATTTCAGGCGAAGCAGAGGACTCGAGTGGAGATCGAACGGCCGGTCCGCTTCCTCGCATGCGATCCTGTACGCTTCGCGCTCCCGGGTGTTATCGGGCAAGGACTGCAAGTCGACTTCCGGAATCTCTACGTCCCCGGTTCGCGACACTTTCTGAAAGACTTCGCCTTGCAACGTTACGAAGGCGGTCCGAAGGGTTTCGTGCCGCGCAACAATGCTCCCGATCGAACGGCGCAGCGCCTGAGTGTCCAGATCTCCTTTGAGCCGCAATCCCGAGGAGATATTGTGAGTGGCCGTTCCCGGTTCGAGCTGTTCCAGGAACCACAATCGCTGCTGGGCCAATGACAACGGGTAGAGGCGTATCTCCGATTCGCCGTCGTCCATCAAATCGATGAGTAAGCTGCGCTTCTGCGCGGGACTAAGCTCGGTTCCTCGTCCTGGGATTGTTGTCATCCAGCGGCTCAATTGATCGACGAGCTACCCTCTTGCGCGCGATGGGCCAGCGTTGCGGCCAGCAGCGCGTCAATCTGCTCGTCCGAAAGCTCCCGGAGGCGCGCCTCCAGCTGATCCCGGGTTTGTTTCAGCGGTCGCGCGGGCGCGATCCGGATTACGGACGTCGTGCCTGCGGTACGGGATTTTTCCACGGCGTTCGCAAGCGCGGCCACGGTGGGATCTTCAAACAAGCTTCGCACGGGGACTTCGGCTCCCGTGTACTTGCGAACGCGGGCAATTACCTGGGCCACCATAAGCGAGTGGCCTCCCAACTCGAAGAAGTTGTCGAGAACGCCGATACGATCAACCTTCAGGACCTCGACCCAAATCGCAGCCAGTGTTTCTTCCAGTTCGGTCCGCGGAGCGACATACTCATCGGAAGACTGCCGGCGAGCCGGGTCAAATACCGGGAGAGCCCGCAGGTCGACCTTGCCGTTCGGAGTCATCGGCAGAGCATCGATTGTCACAAACGCGGTTGGGACCATGTAGTCAGGCAGCCTGGTCTTCAGGTGGCGGCGCAGCTCCGATTGAACCATCGCCCGCTGTTTCGCCGGCACGACGTAAGCGACGATAAATTGGTTTGCGCCTTTGTCGCTCCTCAGTACCACAGCGGAGTGACGCACGGAATCATGAGTCTTCAGCGCCGCCTCAATTTCTTGCAGTTCAATGCGGAGACCGCGGATCTTGACCTGGCCATCTCGCCGTCCAAGAAATTCGATGTTGCCGTCTTCGTGGAAACGACCGAGGTCACCGGTCTTGTAGAGGAATCCTCCCGGGTGGAACGGATCGGCAATGAAGCGTTCGGCCGTCAACTCCGGGCGGTCGAGATATCCGAGCGCCAGACAATCGCCGGCCACATGAATTTCACCGGGCACGCCGATCGGAACCGGCTTTAGAAAGGAATCCAGCAGGTAGATGCGAACGTTCGCGATCGGCTTACCGATCGGAACGAATTTGTCGGGATTGGTTGAGGAACTGTCGAAACATGTCACGTCGGCGGCTACTTCGGAAGAACCATAGAGGTTCACAAGCGTCGCGTGCGGGACAAGCCTGGTGAAACGCTCGTATAGGCTGTGCGGCAACGCTTCTCCGCTCGTGACACACAATCGGAGATCGGGCAGCCAGGTCCCCGACTCCGGACATGCGTCGAGAATGGCCCCAAGCTGAGACGGCACGACCACAATACGAGTGATACGCTGTGCTGCGAGCTGGCGCACCAATTCATCCGGATCTATTACGGTCTCGTCCGGAATAACCAGAATCGACGCGCCCTGCAGGAGAGGACCGAAGATTTCGGCGATCGAATCCACAAAGCTGAGACTGGTCCTCTGGGCGCAAATCTCGCCGGCCTGAAAGGGATAAGCTTTCCACATCCACGCAAAGCGGTTCATCGATGCGCGGTGCGTTCCCAGGACACCCTTCGGGTTCCCGGTCGAACCGGAGGTATAGATTACGTACGCGGCGCGGCCGGAACCCTGTGCGCTTCGTGGATTGACGCGGCTCTGAGCGAGGATGTCAGCGCGGTCGCGGTCCATGAAGAGGGTCTCGCCGGCATGTTCGGGCAACCTGGTGCGCAACCGATGCTGAGTGATCAGAACGCGCGCGCCGCTATCCTTCATCATGAATTCGATTCTTTGTTTCGGATAGCCAGGATCGAGAGGCACATAGCTCGCCCCGGTTTTCAGTACGGCCACAAGCGCGACAATCGCTTCCGCCGAGCGCTCCACCGCGACACCAACGCGATCCTCGGGTCCCACTCCGAGTCTTTGAAGGTAGTGCGAAAGGCAGTTCGCCTCCTCGTTCAACTGCCGATAGGTCAGATGGCGATCCTCGGCGCGAACGGCAATCGAGTCTGGGGATCGCGCCACCTGCGCTTCGAATGCCTCGTGAATGCAAACGTTGTCAGGGAAAGCAGACTCCGTGGCGTTCCATTCAACGAGTACCTTATTCCGCTCTTCTGCGCCGAGGACAGGCAACTCGGATAGCGTACGCCCCGGGTCGGCGCAGATTCCACGAAGCAGAGTCTCGAAATGCCGGGCCATGCGCTCGATCCGCGATTGATCGAACAGATCCGTACTGTACTCAAAAGAGCAGCACAGCTCGTTCGATTCGAACATGGTCTCCACAGTGAGATCGAATTTGGAAACACCGCTGTCCAGTTCGAGTTCGTCAAGGTGCAATCCCGCAAAGTCGAGTGATGTTCGCGGAGAATTGTGCATGATGAACATCGTCTGAAACAGCGGCGTATGGCTCATGCTGCGTTCCGGCCGCAATTCTTCCACTAATTTCTCGAAGGGGACATCCTGATGCGCCATCGCATCGATCGTCTTGCCGCGCACACGCTGAAGCAAAACCCTGAACGTCGGGTTGCCGTCGAGATGGGCGCGCAAGGGTATCGTGTTGACGAACAGCCCGATCAGAGGCTCCAGCTCGAAATGGCTTCGGCCCGCCATTGGCGTTCCCAAAACAAAGTCGGTGACGCCCGTGTAGCGAAACAACAGAGTTTCGAATGCGCCCAGCAATACCATGAACGGTGTGACGCGCTCTCTCCGGCTGAGCTCGATGACGTTGCTGGCGAGTTCCGCGTCAAGCCGGACGCTATGTCTGTGTCCCTGGTGACTCTGCACAGCGGGGCGGGACCGATCGGCCGGGAGTTCCAACACGGAGGGAGCGCCGGCCAGGACTCGTTTCCAATATTCGAGTTGACCCGCCTGAACTTCGAGGCTGGACTCGCGTTGCCAACATGCGAAATCATTGTATTGAATCGGAAGCGCGGGAATTTCCGGCGAGCGGTTCGAATGAAAGGCCTCATAAAGCCTGGCCATCTCGTTCACCAGCACTCCAATAGACCAGCCATCGGCGACGATGTGATGCATGGCCAGAACCAGCAGATGTTCTGCCGGCGACAGTCGCAAAAGTTTTACTCGCAGCAGTGGACCTGCACAGAGATCAAATCGGCGTCGCCCCTCTTCCACAGCGAGCAGCAACGCATGCTGGTCCTTTTCTTCTTCGCGCAGGTGATCGAGGTTCAGGTACGCCAGATCCAAAGGCGCAGCGGCGTGGATCGAAGCCATCACGTGGCCGTCCGCCGACATAAACCGGGTGCGCAGAGAGTTGTGCCGCTGCACAATCGTCTGCAGGGCCCGCGTCAGGGCATCAACGTCCAGAGTTCCCCTGATGCGGATCGCGCTTACCAGGTTGTAGGCGGAGTTTTCCAGCTCAAGCTGTTCGAGAAACCATAGGCGTTGCTGAGCAAAAGAAACTGGATACGTTTGGTCCACGATTCGATCATCCCCTGAAGCAGTCCGATTCCGGCGGCGGTAGGAGCTACTCACTGCAATTCAGGTACTAGCCGGGCAAAATGTGTTCACCTGTCTGGATTGCATAGTTTCAGCAGGTATAAACCGATTATGGCGGGTCAAAACGTACGAATCGCCGTATCCCTTTGATAAAAAACGATTGGCGCAATATCTTATGGCTATTTTTGGATTGCGGGCCCTCGCTCGTCGAGAAGACGGGAAGGGGTTATCCGGGCGCGATTTTCCAGGCAAGCCCTGCCCTTTCAATTAGATGGAACGCGCCGAAGCCTTCGGCGCGACCCAAATAATGCGTGATGGCGCCAGACACAACCTCTTTGGATTATGAGGCCCTATCTACGGTATGGACCTTGACTTGCGCGCTGCCAGAGAACCCCGGGAACCGTCTCCTTTTTTGCCAACCCTTTGCATATTTAGTAAATTACTGGGCCTGACTTCTGTCAAACCGAGTCAAAACCACTCGGGTGCCAGTCGAAGGGTTCGCCGGTTCCCTGGCGCGAGAGGCGTGGATCTGACGTTAGTTCGCACTACGATTTTGTTATTTGCACGTGGTGTTGGGAATTCTGACTGAAGCCGCGAGCCTCCGACCGTAAATGCAAGATCAGGGCTGACCGCAAGCCGGGTGCGTGCAACCAATGCGTCGCAAATGGCAAAAGCGACACCATAAAGAGGTTCACGAAATTGATCCACATCAATCCCAATGTCGGACGGCCTGCGAACCCCATATAAGGTGATGGTTGTTGATCCGGATTATTGCGACGAAACAGGTGGTTCACCGCATAGCTGATCGCCGTGGGCCCGGAGCCAGAGAGCGTTGCAGCCAGATTTTATCCGTAATATACTTCCTTCGCTCGATTGGTGGACGCCGTGTTGCAACGCCATGAAACCCAGATCCATCGCCGTTCCCTGGATTCTCGCAGGCTCAGCGTGTCTTTTTCCATCCCCAGCCAGCGCTTTGAGTGTGTGTGCCGACCCGGGTTATCTCCCGTACTCGAATCGCGCGGGCGAAGGATTTGAAAACAGGATTGCCGTTGCCGTGGCTAAGGCGCTCGGCGAAAAAGTGGAGTACACCTGGGCAAGTTCCCGAGGCCACGGCGGGTTTCCGCAGTTCCTCTCGGCCACGCTCGACGCAAAGAAATGCGATGTGATCATGAACATCCCATATGGAAGCAGGGAGGAGCTTACCACCCGCCCCTACTACATTTCTTCCTATGTTTTTGTGTTCGATAAACACAAAAACTACCAGATCACCAGTATGGATTCATCCATACTGAAACGAATTAAGGTTGGTTTTGAGCGGAATACGCCGGCCGAAGCAGCCGTGAAAATTCGCGGCATGCTCCCCGGGTCCGTGGCTTTCGATGTAGGCGAGGAAGAAGGGAAGTCGCCCGCCATAATGCTGGATGCATTAAGAAAGGGCGAAATCGATGTGCTGATCACATGGCAGCCGGCGATCGGGGCGTCGCTGCGCGCGTCTCCCAACCTCGAAGTAATGGTCGTCCCGAATGAACGCGCCCTGGGTCCGCCGGAGCAGTATTCTTTCCCCATGTCCATGGGAGTGCGTATGGGAGATGACGCCTTGAAGAAACGTCTCGACGACGTAATCGCGAAACACCAGGCGGAACTTACATCCATTCTTACTGAGAGCGGCGTGAAGTTGTTTTCACCTCCATAGGTAGAAAGCTTGAGCAAGGCAAAGCGCATCCTGAAAACGGTACTTATTTCCGTGGTAGCAATCGCCGCGGCTGCCTGGGACGCCACTGCGCAAAATGGCGAGAAACTGATAAACGGAAGCGATTGCGCGGGGTGCCACGCCCTGGATAGCCAGGTTGTGGGACCTTCCTGGAGGGCAATCGCCAAACGCTACGCGAGTCAGACCGGTAGTACTGCAACGCTCGCCGCGAGAATTCGTGAGGGCGGCGCCGGCAAGTGGGGCGATGTTGCCATGACCGCGCATCCGGACTTAACGGACGCGCAGGCAAGAGAGATGGTGAGCTGGATTCTGGCACTGAAGGAGTCTTCACCTTCTCCCGCAACGCCAAAGGCGGGATCGAAACTGTACACTTACACGCCGAGGACCGGCCCCGCGGTTCAACTGGACTTCCCGCTTTTCGTGGCTGGCAACGGTGGAAAGGTCACGAAGGATGTCTTTCGCGGCTATGAGCTCTTCAATTCTTACTGCTATCGTTGCCACGGAACAGATGCGACAGGAAGCCAGCTTGGACCGGACTTGCGGCACTCTCTCGCGGCTGGAATGAAAGAGCCGGCATTTCTCTCGGTGGCGATGGCGGGCAGAAAAGACAAAGGCATGCCCTCATGGGCGGGATTTTTAACCAGGCAGGACGTTACTCAGATCTATCAGTACACCAAAGGGCGAAGTCTGGACCTGGTGCCTGCGGGCAGACCTCCGTCGGGGACGGAATAATGTCGTAAGAAAAGGAGATCCAAATGAATTTCAGGGCACAGATTTGCTGTGTAGCCATCGGGATCTGCGGGCTGGCCGCAAATGGCGCCACATCTCTCGATACGGAATCCCAGGACCCCAATCAGTGGGTGTTGCCGCTGGGCAGTTACAGCGCGATTCGTCACAGCAAGCTGAACCAGATCACTCCGGGCAACGTCGCCGGACTGAAGGTTGCCTGGATGATGTCGACAGGCACGCTTCGAGGACAGGAGGGCCAGCCGCTGATCATCGGCGACATGATGTACTTTGAGAGCTCCTACCCAAACTTTGTTTATGCCGTCAACCTCGATGACATCGGGCGCATAGTCTGGAAGTTCGCTCCGGAACAGGATAAGTTCGCGCCGTCTGTGGCCTGCTGCGATGTCGTGAACCGCGGCGTCGCTTATGCCGACGGAAAGCTTTTTGTCGCGACGCTGGATACAAACCTTTACGCCCTCGACGCGAAGACGGGTAAGACCCTTTGGGCCGCCAGGAACGGAGATCCACAGCTGGGTCAAACAATGACGTCCGCTCCACTGGTGGTGCATGACAAGGTAATCGTCGGCATCGCGGGCGGAGAGTATGGCGTACGCGGTTATCTCAGCGCGTACGACACCAAAACCGGCAAGCTCGCCTGGCGCGCGCATAGCGTTGGTTCGGACCAGGATATGTTATTCGATGCGAATAAGACCATCGATGGTGCGACCCAAAGCCCGGTCGGTAAGGATTCCAGTTTAAAGACCTGGCAGGGAGATCAATGGAAATTGGGAGGCGGCACGACCTGGGGCTGGTATACCTACGATCCTCAACTCAATCTGGTTTACTACGGAAGCGGCAATCCGGGAACCTGGAATCCCAACGAACGGCCCGGCGATAACAAATGGTCGACGACCATCTTCGCGCGCAACCCGGACACGGGCGTTGCGGCGTGGGCGTATCAAATGACTCCTCACGACGCGTGGGATTACGACGGAATCAACGAGAGCGTACTCACCGACAGCGTCGTCGACGGTAAGACGATCCCGACGCTCACTCATTTCGACCGCAACGGGTTTGCCTATGTGCTGGACCGGCGTAATGGCAAGCTTCTCAAGGCGAACAAATTCGATCCGTCGACAAACTGGGCAAAGGAAATCGACTTGAAAACGGGCAGGCCTGTGCTAAACCCGGACAAGATGACGAAGGAAGACGTGAATGTCAAGGATATTTGTCCGGCTGCCCAGGGCGCCAAGAATCACCAGCCGGCCTCTTACGATCCCGCGACGAAGCTCTTCTATGTTGCAACGAACCACATCTGCATGGACTACCAGGCATTCAGCGTCAAGTACAAGAGCGGGTTCCCGTATGTGGGTGCTCTTCTGAGCATGTTCCCGGCGGATCACGGGAATGTACGCGGCAGGCTGATTGCATTTGACCAGGTCAGCGGTGAGACGAAGTGGTCGATCAATGACATGTTCCAGGATTACAGCGGACCGCTGACTACAGACAGTGGTGTGCTGTTCTATGGAACACTGGGCGGATGGTTTAAAGCGGTCGATGAGGCGTCGGGAAAGATTCTCTATCAATTCCACACACCCTCTGGTATCATCGGCAACCCCATCACTTACATGCACAAAGGCAAGCAGTACGTCGCCGTATTGACCGGAGTGGGAGGATGGGCAGCTATTGGTCTCGCCGAAGGGCTTACAAAGGGTACCGAAGGGCTGGGCGGCGTCGGGCTTACTGCATCGCTGAATGACTGGACGAACCTCGGGGGAACGCTGGTCGTCTTTTCACTGAATTAGTAACCGCAAAGCTAAGGAGAGTTCCATGAGACATGCTCTTTTCGCGATCCTGCTGATTGCGGGGACTGCCCCCGCCCAGATGAAAAAGTTTCTGACCAAACCGCTGGTGATAGAAGACCAGGGCAGCTTCTTTATAGGCGGCGTTCCGAAAGTCACTAATTATGCTACGGCGCCCCCGCCGAACGCACCCGGCCAGGCGCCGGCTCCCAATCAGATCATGATCGGTCAGATGTACGTGCAGTTCGAGATACCGCAGAACAAGAAACGGAACGCGCCGCCGGTCATTATGGTGCACGGCTCCAGCCATACGGCGGCTTGTCTCGAATCCACACCGGACGGACGGGAAGGCTGGTACCCCTATTTCGTGCGCAAGGGCATCTCCACTTATCTCGTCGATCAGGCTGGACGCGGGCGTTCCGGGTTCGACGAATCCGTCATCAATGAGGGGGAGGCCACGATCAGGAATGGCGATCAATCGAAGGGCCTGGCGATGATTCCCTCCGTTGCCAGGATTACCGACAATGGCGCGTGGACGAACTGGTTCGGCCACCTGATACCTCAGGGATCCACCATACTCACCGGCACCCTTATACAACACGGTGATCCGGGTGATCCCCCGGCGGATGCCGCCATACACGGCAGCGGCTACCGCCCGGCATACCCTCTCACGTCGGTCGACGCAAAGGTCGCCTCGCGCGAGGGCGCCCTCGGTCCGGCGCCTTCGGGACCCAACAACGATTTTGCGCTTGAGTACTACAAGCAACTGGTCCCCAACTCCGAGGTCACTCTGCCGGGATCAACTTGTTCTACCTGTGATCCCAAAGAGATCTCACCCGCTAACACATGGACGCCGGAGGATCTCGCTACGCTTGTCGAAAAGCTCGGCGGAGCCGTCGTAGCCACCCACTCTCAATCGGGAATTATGGGTCACCATATGGTCCGGATCTTGAAGGAAAGGGGCCATCTGGATATGCTGAAGGGCCTGATCACGATCGAGGGTTCCTGCTCCCTCCCGAACAGTGGACTCTCGGCGGAAGACTTCGACAATATTCCATACCTTGCTCTGAAGGGAGATTACACCGCGACCAGTCCCGTGTGCCAAACCACGGTAGACGCGATCAACGCCAGACGCGCCGCCGGCCACGGAACTGCGAAGGCGGAGTACATCAAGCTGGACGAACTTGGTAAGCCGATTTTCAACGGCACCACCCACATGATGATGCTGGGCACAAACAACCTCGAGGTCGCGGACGTCATTCTGAACTGGTCGGACGAAAACATACCACCCAGAGTCAGAAGCAGTAAGAAACATTAAGAAGTGACCGTCGGCTTTACAGCGGGGTCTTCGACCTCATCGATTTGTGAAGCCGCGAGCTTCCGGTCGTAAGTGCAGGATGAGGGCGGTTACTGAAAATGCCGTCACCCGGTCCGTGGTTGTCTTTCCCTCGTGTAAAGCATCTTCACGCATAGCGTGTCGCATTGTACCGAGACGACGTCGGTTGCATTGCTTACCTGCCATTGCTTTCCTTCTGTCGTGGTGGCTGCGCCGCAGGGCCTCCGGAGTGGCGGAAGATGCAACGCTTGTCGTTATGGTGATGCAGCTTCGCGCAATACGGACCATTGCCATCACGGGCCAGAAGAAAAACTTCAGCCGCCGCCAGCATGCCCAGGAGCGGCCCGATAAAGTAGATCCACAGGACGTGCCAGTAGCCGGCAAACAATGCGGGACCGAAGGTCCGGGCCGGATTTGTACTCATACCTGATATGGGAGATTCGAAAGCGATATACACCGCGACCAGAATGGCGGCGAAGTGATGGGTATAAGGGGCCAGGGCTTCGCTATTGGACGCAAACAGGATCGCACTCATCAAAACGAAGGAAATAGCCAGTTCGGCGACAAACGCGATACTGTCGCCGTAAATGCCTGGTATGGTGGCAGCGTAATGGACCGCTTTATTCGCCGGCGCGCCCTTGAGCAGGATCGAGGCGAGCGCCACCCCGGCGACGGCGCCGCAGAATTGAGCGGCGCAGTAGAACACCGCGTCCCACATCGCCACCTTCCTCAATCGATAAAACGTGAATGTGACCGCCGGATTGAAGTGCGCTCCAGACTGTTTGCCCCACGGTGTAAGGACGATCGCAATCATGGTGGCGCCCATCGCCAGACCCATCAACATCCGGCGAGCAGCGTCGCTGGTGAGATGCCGGCCGATCGGCGAAGCGGGGTGCCATAGCAAGGTGGCAACCATGCACGTCGAGAACAGGTAGATGCCCGACTCTCCCGCTTCCATCAGGTACTCGGGCCAGTGAAGACGCAGGCCGTCGGCTGCGCACAGGGCACCCTTTTCGGCTGAATCAGTCTTAATCCGCGGACGTTCGCGCGTGTTGGAACCGCTCAGCATGGTTCTCCAGCTGTTGGGGCACACTCATGAACAGGGCCTTCAGTCCTTCCGTCATCGTCGGGTGCGCGAACATGGTGTCTCGCAAAATTGTGTACGGCTGATCTGCCAGCATCGCGATTTGAACCGTGCCCATGAGTTCGCCCGCCTCAGGTCCAAAGGCCGTGAAGCCCAGAATGCGGTCACTGTGGGCGTCGATGACCGTCTTCATGAACCCTCGTTTCTCCGAAATGGTCCAGGGCCGCCATCCAGTGTCAACCGGCACAGATGCAACCCGGTATGCAATGCTTCTTTCCCGTGCCTGCGACTCACTGAGGCCAATGCGCGCCAGTTCGGGATCAATGAAGACGACGTAGGGGACCAGCCGGTCCCTTGTGCTGCGGTTACCTCCGTTCAGGTTCTTGTAAATGATGTTGAAGTCGTCTTCGGATACGTGGGTGAAGTACGGGCTGCCGGCGCACTCCCCCATGGCCCACACGTTCGGCGCGGTTGTTTCCAGCCGATCGTTCACTCGAATATGTCCCTTTTCCGTGACCTCGATCCCCGCCTTGTCGAGTCCGATACCGCTTGTATTGGGTGTACGTCCCAGCGCAACAAGAATGTCGGTTCCCTCGACGGTTCGTGTGCCGCCCCCGCTTTGCAGCTGAAGACTTACGTGCGCGCCGGAGAGGCCGTCGACACGTATGGCCTGGGTCCCGAGCAGCACGTCAATGCCTTCATCGCGGAACAATTGCAAGACCGCCTGGGAAACGTCGGCATCTTCATTGGAAACAAGTTGCGCGCTGCGTTCAATCAGAGTTAAGCGGATTCCCAGTCTGCGCAGAGCCTGGCTCAGTTCCAGCCCGACGTAGCCGCCTCCGAGGACGATCAGGTGCTCGGGACGCCGCTGCAAGTCCAGCGCCTCGATATGAGTCATCGGCCTCGATTCCCGCAAACCGGGCGTGTCGGGTATTGTGGCGTGGGTTCCCAGGTCCACGAAGATGCGGTCCGCGGTGAGCGTCCGCTCGCCGCCGTCGCGTAATGCGACGCGAAGAGTGCGGGGCGCTATGAATACACCATCGCCGAAGATGAGTTCATCGCCGCGATCCTGGTTCAGCGACGCATGATATTTGTCGAGATGAACCTGGATAATACCTTCAACCATTTCGCGCTTACGCGTGTATACTCCCGCCATGTCGATCGAGATCGGCCCGGTCTCAATTCCGAATTCGCGATGACGCCCCACGAGCGAGGCGACTTTAGCCGAGTGAATGACATTCTTGCTGGGCAGGCATGCCACATTGGGGCAGGCGCCCCCGATATACTTCCGGTCAACGACGGCGGTGCGGTTTCCCTCTCCGGCCATTGACCAGGCCATCAATTTGCCCGCTGTGCCGCCGCCAAATATGATGACGTCGTATTTTTCCGCTGCGCTCATGTGATTGATCTCCTTTGGGTGGATGCCGAAGAATGCCGTTTCGGTCCGCCTGCTGACGCACGCGGCTCGGTTTACTCCGCTAAATTCCTTTGATTTCGCCGCCATCCATCCTGATTGAAGCGCCCGTGAGCCAACGAGCCTCTCTCGAAACCAGCCATGCCATCAGGCCGGCAATCTCTTCCGGCTCACCATAGCGGGCAATGCCCGCCTTTTCCGGAAACTGCTTCATCGCCTCTTCCACACTCATTCCGTGCTCCGGCGCCCATTTATCGAGGAAAGATCGGCGGCGACCCGTCATAACCGCACCCGGCACTACGCTGTTGACCTGAACTCCGTCCCTGATGCCTTGTTCGGCAAAGGCCTTCGCGAGCGCTATGATGGCGGCGTTAATCGTAGCTACGGCCGCGAAACCAGGCTTCGGGTCGAGAGCTGCGCTTCCAGAGATGAGTACGACCGCTCCGTTTGAAGCCTTCAGCGCATCCCAGGCTCGTATCGTCAAGCGGCGCGCGCCATGCAGCTTAAGTGCTATGCCGTCTTCCCACTGCGCGTCCGTCATCTCGAACAAATCGATCTGCGGCACGGCGCCGGCAATGTTCAGCAGAGCGTCGATTCTGCCAAAGCGGTCGAGCGTGCCCTGGACGAGGGTCTCGACCGAGCAAGGCTCGCGCAAATCGAGCGCATAAGTGAGGGGTTCGGCGCCTGCGGACTTTACCGCGGCGGCGGTCTTGCTGAGTTCGTCCTCCTGCCTCGCGGCCAGGACAACCGCTTCGAAGTCGCGCGCCAGGCGTATGGCTGTAGCGCGACCGATGCCCTGGCTTGCGCCGGTGACGATGGCAACGGACTTCAGCATGCTAGTGTCTCCCGCGCCGCCTCCAGAATCGCGCCGACGACTATATCAGGTTCCGTGTGCATTGGAGTGTGGTCTACCTTGTGCGCCCGAATTTTCGCGCCCATGCGCTCCGCCATATAGCGCTGCGTCTCCGGAGCGATCATGCGATCCTCTTCCGCTAACAGAAACCACGATGGCTTCGTTTTCCACGCCGGCACAGGAGCTTTTTCCTGAATGCATTTCACCGCGATCGGCCGCTGCACGGCTTCCAGAATCGCGGTCTGGTCGGGAGAAGCCTTGTGAGCGACTGCGTGCGCAAAACCGCCTTCGGGCATCCAGATCAACCCATGCGCATCCGGCTGGAGTTGCGGCGCCTCCGGATGGGGTTTGCCGCGATAGAAGACATCTGCAACCGTCTCGCCCTCGGCGGGCGCCAGCGCCGCCACGTATGCCAGCGACTTGACGCGGTCATGTTTTGCGCCTGCGATTACGGCGCCCGCATATGCATGTCCCACAAGGAGGCCCGGTCCGCTTGTTCTCTCAAGTACGTGTTGGAGCGCGTCTATGTCATCCGTAAGCGATGTGAGGGGAATCGGCGCACACGTTACCTTGAGGCCTTCTCTTCGCAAAGGGAGAATGATATTTCGCCAACAGGAGCCGTCGGCCCACGCGCCATGGACCAGGATAACGGTGGCGTTTTGAGCAAAGGAACTCATTATGATACGCCGTCCGCCAGGAACGCTTTCATCGCTGCGGCGATTTCGACAAAGTGCGTTTCCGTCGCGAAATGCCCGGTATCGAGGAACTCGACCCGCGCATTCGGGATGTCCTTCCGATACGCCTCAGCCCCCGCGGGAATGAAAAAGGGATCGTTCTTACCCCATATCGCGAGCAACGGCGGCTTGGCCTTCCGGAAGTAATCCTGAAACGCCGGATAAAGCTTCACGTTCGACGCGTAATCGAGGAACAAGTCCAGCTGAATGTCTTTGTTTCCCGGACGCTCCAGCAAAGCCGTGTCCAGAGTGTACGATTCAGGCGGAACACTTTCCGGATCGCCCACGCCATGCGTGTACTGCCACCGCGTTCCCTCGAGCGTCAGGATGTTCTTGCGGATTACCTCTCGATTCTCCGATGTGGGCTCAGCCCAGTATTTCCGGATCGGCCCCCCAGGCATCGCCCAGCCCTTCTTCGTAGGCATTGCCGTTCTGCGACACGATCGCTGTCACCCGATCAGGGTGAGCCATGGCCAGACGAAATCCCGTCGGCGCGCCGTAGTCGAACACGTACAACGCGTAGCGCCTGATTTTGAGCGCTTGCGTAAACGCATTGAGCGTCGCGGCCAGTCGATCGAACGAATAAATGTACTTTCGTTCGGCCGGAACATCTGTGAATCCGAAACCGGGAAGGTCTGGCGCGATCACCCGGTAGTCGTCGGCCAGACGCGGCATTAGTTCACGGAACATAAAAGACGAGGTCGGGAATCCGTGCAGCAGCAGTATTACTGGGGAATTCGGGTCGCCGGCCGCACGGTAGAACACGCGGACTCCATCCGCCTCGATGTGGTGAATAGATGTAACGGGCACGGCGTACTCAGTACGAACCTGGCTCATGAACGCTCCTTACCCGGTTGAAGCGGCACCCGACAGGCCAAAACCAAAGAGCTCTCATCCGGGATCACCAGGGACGGTAAGTAGTTTTGATTCGGTATGATCCAGTCGCAATGTGGGCGAACCAGTCTCGCATCCAGCTGACGAAATCGTGACGGATCTCCAACACTGACCAGAGTTGGTCGCGGCTTTCGTCGCCGAATCAAGCCGGGCGGCTGATGCGAAGCTTTCGCATCCGATAAACCAGCGATGTCCTCTTCATTCCCAATCGTGCCGCGGCGCCGTTCCGACCGCCTACGACCCAATTGCTGGCCTCAAGCGCCCGAACGATGTGATCCCGCTCGACTTCCTGGAGACCTGTCATAGGCATCCTGGAGTCACAGTGCTCATGGAAGGGTTCCAACTCGGAGGTCGGGGCGCGTAACACAGAGTTCGGGGAGAGAATGACCGCTCGCTCGATGAAGTTTTGCAGCTCCCGAACGTTTCCCGGCCAGGAGTATCGGACCAGGCGCTCCATGGTCTCTGAAGGGATTTCGTCGATTTGCCGGTTTATCCGTCTGGCGTATAAATCCGTGAAATGCCGCACTAGTTTCGGAATGTCTTCAGTCCGCTGCCGAAGCGCGGGAACGTTGATTGGAAATACTTTTAATCGGTAGTAGAGATCTTCGCGAAAGGTCGCCTGCCTTACCATTCCGGACAGATCGCGATGGGTGGCCGCAATCACGCGTACGTCGACTTTATGAGTGCGGTTGCTGCCGAGCCTCTCAAATTCCTGCTCCTGCAAAACACGCAGCAGCTTCGCCTGAAGTTCCAGCGGGATATCGCCAACTTCATCCAAAAAGAGTGTGCCGTTGTGCGCAAGTTCGAAGCGCCCCATTTTTTGAGCGATCGCTCCGGTAAATGCTCCTTTTTCATGACCGAAGAGCTCGCTTTCCAGAAGCCCGAGCGGAATGGCGGCGCAGTTCAACTTAACGAAGGCTCGTTCGCGGCGGAAACTCAAATCGTGCACCGCGCGGGCGATCAGCTCCTTACCGGTCCCCGTCTCGCCCAGGATCAGCACGCTCGAATCCGTAGGCGCGACAACGGATACGAGTTGCAACGCGGCCTTCAAAGCGTGGCTCTCTCCCACGATTGCCCCACACTGGGCGCGAATCTCTTCCTCCAGATAAAGTCGCTGTTTCGTTTCCTTGTCCCGATCCCTTACCGCCTTCTCGTACTCCAATGCGTTCTCGACCGCAATTGCCGCCTGTCGGGCCACCTGTTCCAGAAAGACGACGTCCTCTGTTTCGAATGCCCTCTCCGACCGTTTCAGGGCGGACAAGACGCCGACAACGCCGCTTCTGCCGATGAGCGGGAGATCGCATCCGGACACCAGACCCTCCGCCATAACACGCGCGTAGAAAAGTCGGCCCGCGCGGGTGCCGAAGCTCTCCGGATCGTCACGCACCTCTTCAAAGTGGTTTACATATTGCGTCTTGCCTGTCCGGAAGGCTTTGCCGCAGATCGAACCATGAATCGGGATAATCGTTCCGTCACACAGGGCGCCTCGCCCCTCCGGGTTGTACAAAGTTGTCAGTCGCAAGTCACCGCTATCGGCATCCGGCAACAGCAAGGCGCAGAAATCGCATCGCGTTACGCCCAACAGATTTGTGGATAGCGCCTCAACCAAACGCGGCAGGTCCAGCTTCGATGTGGTGCTGTTCGTAATCTCCAGAAGCAGGCGCAACCGGTCGCGTTCATGCCGCAACGCTTCTTCATGAAGGTGTCGCTCAATCGCGATTCCTGCAATCTGGCCGGCATTCTCGATCATCTGCAGGTCGAGGGCGTCAGGACTACGCACCTCACGATAATGGATGGCGAAAGTGCCGAGGACCTTACCTTCACGCGTGAACAGGGGCCGCGACCACACGGCACGAATACCGTAAGGTACGATGCGGTCCCGATAATCGTCCCAAAGAGACTCTCGCAGGATGTCGGCAACGTAAACCGGCTGTTTCCGATATATGGCCGTGCCGCAGGAAGCGCCTTTCGGGCCAATAGACATCCGCCCTGCGTTCAGGGCGAATCCGGGAAGACTGGGCGCGGCTGCGCAATAAACATGCTTTCCATCGGTGTCGGGAAGCCAAATGGTGCACAATGTACCGTTGCCTTGAGATTCGACCAGGCCGGCAATGATCGACAGCACCTCAGACAATTCAGCTCCGGCGAGAATCAACTCAAGAATGTTGAGAACGGACTCGCTGGAGAATAAACTCGATTCGTTCTGCGTCCGTTCCAGTTTCTGCGCGGGAGAGAACATCACGGGGGAGTGTCTTTTTCAGGCTACACCCCGGAGTCGGGAGTCCGGACTTCAAGCCTGCCGGACTTACCCCTAAAACGGATAGCGCGCTTCGCCCATCTGAATCGTGACCCACTTCAGCTGGGTAAGTTCGTCCATCGACCACTGGCCGCCTTCACGCCCCATCCCGGAATCCTTGACGCCGCTGAACGGGCCGTGCGGTTCGTCGTGAACCGTAGAGCCGTTGATATGAACGGAACCGGATTCCAGCTCCAGCGCGCAGCGCATCGCGAGTTGCAGGTCATTTGTGATTACTGCCGACGTGAGGCCGTAGCGCGTGTTATTCGCCAGCTGGATGGCATCGTTGGCATCTTTGGCCTTGATGACGCTGACCACGGGCCCGAACAACTCTTCCTGAAACACGGCCATCGACGGCGTGACATCTGCGATCACCGTCGGCTGGAAGTAAGTTCCTTCGTATGTTCCCCCGCAAAGAACGCGAGCGCCTTCGGCTTTCGCGGACTCGATCCTGCCGGCAATAAAGGGGCATTGTGAGGCACGGATCAACGGCCCGATCACCGTATGCGGATCCCGCGGGTCGCCCACCTTCAGAGACTTCACTTTGGGAACGAACAGGTCGAGGAATTTCTCGTACGCCGGCTCCTCCACAATCACGCGCGAGCCGGCCATGCAGATCTGGCCCTGATGAATGAACATTCCGAAAGAGGCCGTATCCACCGCGTAATTGAGGTTGGCGTCCTTCATCACGAGCAGCGGACTCTTGCCGCCCATCTCGAGATCGAACTTCTTGCCGCGCCGGGCGCATTCCACACCGATTTGGCGTCCGACCGCGGTGGAACCGGTGAACAGGACCGCCTTGACCCGCGGGTCGCTGTAGAGCACTTCGCCCAGCGTGGGACCGTCGCCGATCACAACGTTGAGCACTCCCGGCGGAAGACCGGCTTTGTCGAAAACCTCGGCTATCTTGAGCCCTACCAGTGAGGTTTCCTCCGACGGCTTCAGTACGAACGTGTTGCCTGCGGCCAGTGCCAGCGCGACCTTCTTTGTTGCGAGGATGAGAGGAAAGTTAAAAGGTGCGATGCCTGCGACCACCCCCAACGGACGGCGGATCGCCATCGATATGCGGCCCGGGACGTCGCAGGGGATCGTTTGCCCCATGATGCGCCGGCATTCGCCGGCCGCCGAACGAAGAATCCCCGTTACGACGGACACTTCGAGTTGGGCCTTGCCGAAGGTCGAACCCGCTTCCTCGATCAAGACATCAACGACTTCGTCGCGCATTGATTCGAGGACATCGGCGGCGCGAATCAGAATCAGCTCTCGTTCGGAGGGTAGCGTGTTGCCCCAGACATCTTTGACGGCCCAGGCCGCGTCGATTGCCCGGGTCACATGTTCGGGCCGCCCCATGAAAACTTTGGAGAAGGCCTTTCCGTTGGCTGGATTGATCACCGGCGTCATGGCCGATGGCTCGATTTCGATCGTCTGTCCATTGATGTAAGGTGCAGTCATTTCAATGTGTCCTTTAAGTCGAGGGCGACGGTGGTTTGCCGCCCGGATGACAGACTATCACGACCTCGACGGGCGGCCTCCGGTATTAGGGTTACCGGGTGTTCCCGGGGGCTAAAAGATGTCTCGCGCCGCCATGTTCCGACGGTCTCACCCGCGAAGTCTGGTGTCGAGGCGAATTCGAGCCGGCTTCTGGCGTGGATGCACCGCCGGCGAGGTCCAAAAAGCGATCCGAATTCTACATGAGGCGCATCGCCAGTTCAGGAATTTTCAAACTTTTTACCTCATGGAATCAATCTCTTAACTCAAGCCCCGTGCACTATCCCGACTTCGGCATGGTATCTAAAAACCGGAGAAACAGAGAAGCCATGTCACCTGCCACCTATGCCACACCCGTCACCAGACCCCCCGGTCCTCGCACCGAAGAAGGAAAGAAGAAATCCTCCCTCAACGCAACGCGTCACGGATTGACCAGCCGAGTGGTCGTCATGCCATGGGAAGACATGGATGCCTACATGCGCTTCTGCGCCGAACTCATGGCGGATCTCGTGCCTGAAACGGTGTTGGAGCGCCAGTACGCTCAGACGTTCTGCGATACCCAATGGCGTCTGAGCCGCATACGCTCCATCGAAGATTCCATGATTGCGCTCGGTCATGTCGAGGAAGCGGGCCGGATCGATGTCAACCATCCGGAAGTCCACGCCGCCCTCACCGCCGCGCGTGTCTTCCGTGACGACTCCCAAACCTTCGTCAACCTCAGCCTCTATGAACAACGCCTGCAGCGAACGCTTGAGAAATCGCTGAAACAGCTCCAGACCCTTCAGGCGGAGCGCAGAGCCCAGGCCCACGCGGCCGCCCTGCGCAAGGAAGCTGAAGCGCAGGCCGAAGTCCAAAACAATCTGGACAAAATGAAGAAAGAATGCAATGCTCCGGCCGAAGCGCCCGATGTGGAAGAGTTCGTTTTTTCGACTGCCGAAATCAATGCCGAAACCCGCCGCCAGTGCTTCGCGGAAGACGTCAAAACCCTCCATTTATGCGATTCCAGCACCGGGGATTCCTCCCGAGTCGCGCCTGGATTTGGCGGCTTAACCTGCGCGGGGGTGCTCCGCCCGTAGTCCACCTTGAAAGCGGATTCGTGAACGTGGCTTCGCGGCAAGGCACATCGTGATCGAGATCAAAAAAATATACCAGCGTGTGCGTCGGCATCATACCTCCATTACGTACTCACGTTTGATTTCAAACAGAACGATTCAGTGGGGCGGCGACGATGCACCGCCGGCGAGGGAACTGAGGGTAATGCGAACCGGTGGGTCAACCTGAGCGCGAACTCAAAAACCCTCTTACGCAAGACAGGGAGTGAACGCGGCGGCGCCTGTCCCGCGGCGACTCTCGGGGATTAGTTGGATAAGACTTGGATGATAAGCAGAAGCTTTCCGCAAGACCCTCGTCCTTGCACGTTTCAAACCGGCAGACTCCCGCACGAGAAAGGTTCACCCACCGAGCTGATGCGCCTGATCGAGCTTTGGCGTCGCGCGGGATACTTGTATTGGCAGCTCCGATGGTCCATAATCCGATACATGAGATACAGCCCGGCGGCAGCAACACAAATTATCATCCGCGCCGCCGCTCACTCCTGCAAGTCCCGTCCGCGGGAGCGGATCGTCCCGGCAACCCTGTTTTGGCACGGTTCGTTTGCCTGCGCTAACGGTAACACAGCGCTATTGGTTTCAGAGGCCTGAAATTCCGCAGATATCTGTCACCCGGCAACAAGTCGTTGCGTTGAGAATTCCGGTCATCACGCTGATCCTCGCGGCGACACTGATTCCGGTGGAATTGCGCCCTCTGAGCCTCGAAAGTCTGAGCTTCAGCATCGAGGCCTATGACGTCGCGGAGAACATAGCCGCTTTCGTAGTTGCGGGTCTTGTGCTCGCAGAGATGGGTTTTTTGAGGGCGGTTCTGATTGGTGCTCTCATCTCAGTATTAGCCGAAGCCAGCCAGTTCTTCAGTGCGTATCGGGATCCCTCGGTGATCGACGTCGTTTCGAATGTTGTCGGAACGATCCTTGGGGCCTTCATCAGTCGGCGCTGGAAACTTCGCTCACCTGAGCTGAGGCTCGGGAGATGGACAGCGGCGCTGGCGGCGGCTATGGCGTGCGCTCTGGTTGCGGGCGTGTGGGCCTCCTCGGGTGACGCATTCAACGCTCGGGGAACGACGTCTCCTGGTATTTTGGAGGCGTACTGGAAGTTCGATGAAGGGAGTGGCAGGGTTGCCCTGGATTCTTCCGGGCACAAACTGTACGGCCGCTTCCCTGACCAACCGACCCGCGTTACCGGTGTAAGGGGCGGAGCAGTCGCTTTTGACGGTGCGAAGGACTATATGGATGCCAGCCATTCCACGGCGTTTCGGCTCAGCGGTAGTATGACCATCAGCGCCTGGATCAACTCCAAATCCTTCCCCAAAGACGACGCGGCGATCGTTTCCCAATTGAGTAACCACGGCGGTTATCAGTTAGATACAACCGTGGACAAACGGCTGCGCGGAATCGGTTTCAAGCTGACCAGTTCATGCGGAAAATTGATGGCGCGTTACGGGGCGACGCCTTTGGTAACCGGCTCCTGGTACCACGTGGCCGGGGTTTACGACTCTGTGGCGCGGACGCTCGATGTCTACTTGAATGGAGTGCCGGACGATGGCCCTCTGGTGGGAACGGTAACAGGCAGACAGCGCAGTTCCCGCTCAGCGGTGTACGTCGGCCGCCGGAGTGATCTCAAAGGCTTCGAGTTCGCCGGCGCCGTGGACGAAGTACGTATTTATTCGTTCGCGCTTACGAAAGAAGAGATCGCGCGGGACATGCGCGGAGAAGTCATCCAGCGTGCCACCGGCGAAAATGACCCCACGCTGCCAAAGAACCTGGACGCCGCCTGCGGAGTGTCGTCCGAATACGAAGATTCGAGAATACCGGGGGTGGCTGCAACACTCGGCGTGCTTGTCGCTATTGCTTGCTTCGGCTTCTGGCCATCCGGCAAGACACTTCCCTGTCTTGTTGCGAGCTTCGCCGTTGGATTACTCCTGCTCCCTCTCATGGGTTCCAGTCTTCCCGTAATCGGCCGCGTCATGATACCTTTGGCCAGCCTGGTCGGAGGTATATCAATTGTCGTTTCTCTGCGCAGTGAGGATTGAGCATAAAACGATATCCTCCTGGCTGCCCGCAACTCTTGTTCTCCGGATGCGTTATACCTGGTAGCAGGTATCGATGCAGAGCAGAGTAATCGCCGCGTTTTCGATCGTTCTGGCAGGGATTTCTTCGGGACTTTACGCGAAGAAAAAGACTCCGCCAGCACCCGTGCCGGCACTTTCGCAGATGACGCCGGACCAGAAGGTAATCCACGCTCTCAACCGGCTCACCTTCGGCGCGCGCGAGGAAGATCTCGACGCCATCAGGCGGATCGGCCTCAATCAGTGGATCGAGCAGCAACTCCATCCGCAGGCCATCCCCGAGGATCCGCGCCTGATCGCGAAACTGGCTCCGTTTGTCAGCCTTCGCATGAGTTCGGCCGAGCTGGTGCAACATTACCCGACTCCTCAGATGGTGAAGGCGATGGTCGATGGTAAGCAGCCATTCCCAACCGACATCGAGACCCGCTATGCCGTCGAGAAGCTTGTTGCGCGATTCGAGCGTAAAGACGCGGCCGATAAAGCGGGTCAAACGGAGAACCAGGATCTGAATTCGAAGACAATACCGGAAACCTGGCGCCTTGACGACCAGCAGAAGCAGATTCTGCAGAATGGAAAACCACCCGATCAGACGGCATTGATCGAATCGATGCCGGCCGCCGAGCAGTACGACGTGCTGGACTCGCTTCCCGACAACGTCCGGAGGAAGCTTTACCCGCTTGCGACGCCGGAACTGCGGCGGAAAATTCAGATTCTTGGCGGCTCCATAGAGGTAGTCAACCAGGACGTGATGGAAGGCAAGATGTTGCGGGCGATCTACAGCAACCGCCAGCTGGAAGAGGTTTTGATCGACTTCTGGTACAACCACTTCAACGTATTTCTCGACAAAGGCCAGGACCGTTACATGGTTACGTCGTATGAGCGCGACGTCATCCGCCCGCACGTCCTGGGACACTTCAAAGATCTGCTTTTGGCGACAGCCCAAAGCCCGGCCATGCTCTTCTATCTCGATAACTGGCAGTCGCGCGGCCCCGATTCGCGCCCGAACGCGAGAAACCATCAGGGCCTGAATGAGAACTACGGCCGCGAGTTGATGGAGTTACACACGCTGGGTGTCGACGGGGGCTATTCGCAACGCGATGTGACGGAAGTAGCGAGATGCTTCACCGGCTGGACCATCCGCGAACCCAACCGCGGCGGCGGCTTCGAGTTCAACGAGAAGTTCCACGACAAAGGCGAAAAGCATGTACTCGGCGTCACCATCCCCGCGGGGGGAGGCATGGGTGACGGGCTGAAGGTGATCGACATTCTCGCGCACCATCCTTCCACGGCGGCTTTCATCTCGAGAAGTCTGGCGATCCGATTTGTTTCCGACGATCCGCCGGAAACGCTGGTCCGGAAAATGGCCGCGACGTTTCTCAAAACGGACGGTGATCTGCTCGACGTGATGCGCACCATGATCGATTCGCCAGACTTCTCGAGATGAAAGCCGCCGTGGAAGGATGGTGCGCGAGAATGTCGATCACCTTCAGCCCGTCTCGAAGATGAAATCGCCGTTCGAGTTGGTGGTGAGCGCGGTGCGCGCCGTGAACGGCGACGTCGATTTTGCCCGGACACTGACCGGCCAGGTGAAT
>Ga0206845_1030_pt1 | contig 52537 bp, 53 predicted proteins | sample Alteio_BWOrgCont_19_FD_152887 | JGI IMG/M metagenome (GOLD analysis project Ga0206845, IMG submission 152887) | Enriched cells from forest soil in Barre Woods Harvard Forest LTER site, Petersham, Massachusetts, United States -... | ecosystem: Environmental > Terrestrial > Soil > Temperate forest >...
ACAACGACCCTTTAAATCTCGCCATGAGCGCGGACGAGGGAATAGAAGCTTTCCGGCGTATTCTCGCCGCTACGCTGTTGCCACAGGTAGTAGTCTCCACGGGAGATCTGGCAGCGCGAATCGATCAATGGATCAGTTTGCGTTCTCTACGGCAGGCCCGCGGCGCCAGGGAGAAAGAGTCGACTCGCTTTCACTCGCGTCCGGAACTGGCCCGTGCCTATATTGCCCCACGAACCGATCTGGAGCGCGGGATCGCAGAGGTCTGGCAATCTACGCTAGGCGTGGCTCAGGTAGGGGTGATGGACGATTTTTTCACCGATCTGAGCGGAAGCTCGCTGATCGCCACCCAACTCGCATCCCAACTGCGCAACCGATTCCAGGTGGAACTTCCGTTGCGCCGGTTCTTCGAAGAGCCGACGGTCGCCGGTTTGGCCAACATTATCAGTTCACAGCGTGGTGTGGGTGTAGCCCGCGTACCGCCGGTTGAGGTTATGGCGGCGCGGAGAGCAGTGTGATGGCGTTTCCAATGGCTCGCAGTGGGCAGACCGGGACTGCGGAGGCCGATGCTGTCCCTCTCGATGGAGTCAAGCCCCGGCGCCGTGAAAAGGTGAGTGCCGCTCCGATCCAGTTTTCCGACCCGCTTCTCATTTTGTCGGCGCCCCGTTCTTTCTCGTCGGTAGTATGCGCAATGCTTGGTCAGCACCCGCAGATGTACGGGCTTCCGGAGACGCATTTATTCGCAGACGAGATGATGGACCGCTGGCTCGACCGCTCATCGCGCGAAACATATCGGATGACGCATGGTCTGCTGCGGACTGTGGCCGAGTTGTTCTACGGCGAGCAGACGATAGAAAGCGTCCGGCACGCGCGCGGCTGGTTGACGCGCCGCACGAGTTCCACCACGGGTCTGGTGTTTGAGGAGCTTGCGCTGCAAGCTTCTCCGGCCATTCTGGTGGACAAGAGCCCAAGCACGGTATACAGTCTCGCGGCCATGGAGCGGGCCCACCGGTTCTTTCCCCAGGCCAGATTCATTCACCTGGTGCGGCACCCCCGAGGCCAGTGCCATTCGGTGTTGAAATTAATCAAGGAACTGGCAAAGCCTGAGTACCAGCGAGGGCGCGAAAGGGAAGTGGGAGCTGTGCCTGCGTGGCTCACGGATCTGGCCTCTTTTTCGTACTCGCCGCAAGGGTATGAGGACAAGCCGGATCACGCGGATGTGGATCCCCAGCGCGGCTGGTACGTTCTCAACCGGAACATCGTTGAATTTCTGAAGTCCGTGCCCGCGCATCAGTGGATCACGATCCGGGGCGAGGAGTTGCTCACAGAACCCGATCTGGGGCTCGCTGCAATCGCCGCATGGCTCGGGGTGCGCGGCGACCGCGAAGCGCTGGAACTGATGAAGCACCCCGAACAGTCACCTTATGCGTGTTTTGGCCCTCCAGGCGCTGGAATCGGCAACGATATCTTCTTTCTGAAAGATCCCGTGCTGCATCCTGGACGCGCGGAGCACCATAGCCTGGAAGGATCGGCGGCATGGCTGGACGAAGGCAGAGGACTCCTGCCAGAGGTTAAGGAACTGGCTCAGAGGCTCGGCTATCAATAAGCGGCTTGCCGCGGAAAGAGATTTGCCACGGAGTTTTCATGATCACCGAACTGGATGGATTAATCGCGGAAGCCACAGCCGAAACACATGAGCCAGTTCGGCAGGCGCTGGCCTCGGTGCAGCCGATCTTTATCCTCGCGCTTCCCCGCAGCCATTCTGCGGTGGTTTGCGCGATGCTCGGCCAGCACCCTCAGATGTACGGCTTTCCGGAGACCAACCTGTTTTGCGCACCGACTATGGAGAAATGGCGGGAGATGTGCGACACGTCGAGATTCCACATGGCGGACGGTCTTCTTCGCGCGGCCGGTCAATTGTTATACGGAGAGCAGACCGAGGCTTCCGTCAAAGCGGCGGAGGGCTGGCTCAGCCGCAGGAGCCACTTCACCACCAGCCTGATCTTTGAAACACTGGCGGAAATGACGGGAGGCCTTGTCCCGGTCGAAAGCAGTTCCACGCTTGTATCACGACCTGCGGCGCTCCTGCGCATCCTGCAAATGTTTCCTCTGGCAAGATTTATTCACGTCGTACAGCACCCCAGGGGGTTCGGCGAATTCCTGATGAAAAGAATTCACGAGGCGGCGAAGCAGGGCCCGGTGCCGCACTGGATGTTGAACCTCGCATCGTTACCGGGCGTATCGGCCAGCGACGATGGAACGCCGCACCGGGAGCCTGGTTTCGATCCACAGCGGGCATGGTACGTGCTGAACGTCAACGCATGTGAATTTTTGAAGCAGGTCCCGGACGATCAAAAGGTGCTGCTGCGGGTCGAGGACCTGTCTTGGGAGCCCTTGCCAACCTTCGGACGGATCGCCGGTTGGTTAGGTTTACGCACCGATCAGGAAGCCATTGAAGCGATGACGCATCCGGAGCGATCGCCTTACGCCTGCCTGGGCCCTCCGCGGGCACGATTCGGAAATGACAGCTCATTCCTGCTGAATCCCGAGTTCGGACTGCCGCCAACGGAAGCGCAGACACTGGATGGCCCCTTAAGCTGGAGCCCCGGCGCAAAGGAGTTTCTGCCGAAGGTCAGCGAACTTGCGCGGCGGTTTGGTTATCAGTAAATGGTGGCCGGGACCCCATCGTCGGAAACTCCTCTTCTGGTCATACTTGCGCCGCCCCGGTGCTTCACGACGCTGGTATGCGCCATGCTTGGGCAGCACCCACAAATGTATGGCCTGCCGGAAACACATTTGTTCACTTCGGAAAATATGGAAGAGTGGTGGGAGGGTCATCGCGGCAGCGATCGAACCGATGGCCTTTCACGCGCGGTGGCCCAGATCCTATTTCGTAGTCAGACGGAAAAAACTATCTGCCTCGCGCGTCAGTGGCTCCGGCGCCCCCATCGGACCACCGCGGACGTGTTGCGGGATCTGGCTGCAGAGGTGTCGCCGCGAATGCTGGTTGAGAAAACTCCCCAGGCTGCGTGGCGCATCGATCATTTGCGCCGCATCGACTCGCGATTTCCCCGGGCACGGTTTCTCCACTTGCTGCGGCACCCTCTTGGCCATGTACTGTCGCGGATCGAAAGGCGCGTGCGCGCCTTACAAAAAGATGAGCCGGGCCTGGACATCGTCCAGGCCGCGCAGCGATTTGGCGGCGCGGATCCTCAGATGTTATGGCTTCGTTATAACGCCAACATCATGTCTTTTCTGGAGAGCGTAGGTGAGGACCGGCAGCTGCGCATGAGAGGTGAGGACCTGTTGAGCAATCCAGACAAACACCTTCGCGAGATTGCTGTCTGGTTGAATTTGCGGGCCGATCCCGAGGCGATCGAGGCGATGAAGCATCCGGAGAGTTCACCATTCGCATGCTTTGGCCCGCCCAATGCGCCGATGGGAGGAGATGAGAACTTTTTTCGGCAACCGACCTTGCGCGCTGCCCGGCCGCCGTCGCAGGGTCTCAACGATCCGGTGCCATGGCGGCGGGATGGGAAGCGCTTCCGCCCTGTTATCCGCGATCTGGCGCGAAGTTTTGGATATGATTAGCGGACCCATGTAATGAAAGTCAGATTCTCCTGTGTAGTTGATCAGCATCCCAGGTTCGGTCGCCAGGCTTTTGTTTGGGTGTCCAGCCTGCTCACGTACGGCGGCGCGAACCCTGATTCCCTGGTAATTCACACCATTGGCGAATACCACGGTGAATACCGAAAAGTGTTCGACGACTGGGGGATCGAGATGCGAGTCGTAGAGGGATTCGATTCACGGCACCCGCCCTCGAATAAGTTAGCCCAACTTGAAAGCGAGGCGCTTCAATCGGCCGATTATGCAGTGTTGTTCGACTGCGATGTTGCCTTCTGCGGAGATATTTCGTCCTGGATTACTGGTGACGCGATTCGGGCTCGAATTGCATCCGCCGGGGGACCCCCGCCTGCCCAGTGGATCAAGATCCTGACTCAAGCCGCTCTTCCTACTCCGTCAGTCTGGGTGGAAGCACTCGCAACCCGGAAGAGTACTTTGCCGACCTATGTCAACGGCGGCTTCTATGTAATCCCCCGGGCTTTATTTCATCAACTTCGCGAAGTTTGGCCCCGATGGAACCGGTGGGTCCTCGAACACGAGCAACTGATCAGGCCTTATGCGAAACTCACCGATCAGATCTCGTTCGCGATGACTTGCCAGGAGTTGAATTTATCCGTCACTCACCTTCCCGTCGAACTTAATCTCGATACCGTCTATTTGCCCGCCGGGAGCAATACGCTTCCTGGAACCGGCGTTCATCCGGTGGTCCTTCATTATCATCGGCTGAACCGGGAAGGGCTCTTGCGCTCGACGAAAGTGCCTGCGATCGACCGCCAGGTCCGCAAAATCAACAACCTGATCCGGCTGGCCGAACAGGTTAATTTCGACCGGGCATCGGTCATGTTGTTGCGGGAAAAGCAAGTCGCATGACAAGACAGGCGACCCGCGTCATCACTCTGAAGCACTGGAACGAACTGCCTCCGGCACTGTTCGTTCTCGCCCCTCCACGTTCGTTCACCTCACTGGCATGCGCGATGATCGGCCAGCACCCGCAAATGTATGGCTTGCCGGAAACACATCTGCTCCGCTTCGAGACCATGGCGGATAGGGCAAACTATCATGCCGAGGCAACGTACCCAATGACGCATGGCCTGCTGCGGGCTGTCGCGCAACTCTATTTTGGCGAACAAACACAAGCCTCGGTCCGCAAAGCCAGGCACTGGTTGGACGCACGATCGCAACTGACCACGGATTTCATATTTCGTCTCTTGATGGACCGCGTGTTTCCCAGAATTGCTGTGGACAAAAGTCCTGATATGGCCGAACCGTTCGTTCTCAAACGAATTTTTTCCAGGTTTCCGCAAGCGCGTTTTATACATTTGCTCCGCCATCCCCGCGGGCACGCAGAATCGGTGATGAAATACATTCAGGTACGGGCGAGCCGCGGACCAATCCCGCCCTCACACTGGCTGTTGCGAATTTCATCGGCCGCTCCACCGGGCGCCGCCGCCGATCCGAGCAAGAACGATCATGTGCTTGACCCGCAATATGGCTGGTATGTCATTAACAAAACCATCTCGGATTTCCTGAGTGAGATTCCACCAGGTCGAAGTCTGCGGATCCGCGGTGAGGATCTATTGGCGGAACCAGACCGGGCGTTAACGGATATCGCCGCATGGATGGGACTTCGAACCGACAGCGACGCGATCGACCAGATGAAGCACCCCGAGCGGTCGCCCTATGCCTTCCCCGGTCCGCCAGGGGCGCGGTATGGCAACGATCTCTTCTTCCTTGAAAATCCCGTTCTTCGCGCAGGCCGCGCCGCCGATCCGCTTAATTTGGAGGAAGCACTGGGCTGGAGAAACGATGATAAGGGCTTCTGCCCGGAAGTGAAACTGCTGGCTCGTGAATTTGGCTACGAGTGAAAGACTATGAAACAACAAACGCTGGTTCCTGCAGACAGGCATTCGCCGGCACCAACGGCTGCTTTCACCCAGCCGCAGCTCCTTCGCGTCAGCGATAACGTATACTCCGCAACTGGCTATGCGATCAGCAACGTGCTTTACGTTATAACGGGCCGCAGTGTTGTTGTGATCGACACGACCGAAAGCATGACTGCGGCCGGCGCTTCATTCCATGAATTCCGCAAACTTTGCCCACTGCCGGTAAGTTACATTATCTACACGCACTTTCATGGTGATCACATTCGTGGTGCCCGGGCTTTTCACGAGCCATCGACCCGTGTAATCGCTCAGCGGCGGTTGCCCGAAGAGGTGGCTTATGTGGCCCGCATGTTGCCCTACAGAAAGCGCGTGACCGCACTTCAGTTTGGATTCGGCCTCAAGATCGAGAGGCGGGGGGTAACGCTGGTGGAAGAGCGCCAGAGCGGCTACATACCGCCGGACATTCTCTTCGATGAAGAGTACCGGTTCCGCGAAGGTGACTTGAATTTTGAGCTATATCACACGCAAGGCGAGACGGTCGACCATTTGATGGTCTGGATCCCCGAAGAGGGCGCGCTCTTTCCCGGAGACCTCTATTACTCAAGGTTTCCGATGCTGAGCAACCCTATGAGACCGGACAGACCGGTACTGGCGTGGGCGGAATCACTGGAGCGGATGCGGACATTCCACCCTCGACATCTGGTGCCTTCCCACAGCAATCCGGTTTCAGGGATGGCCGAGGTTGACCTCGTGCTCACGAACTATGCGCGGGCAATTCGCTACGTCCACGATCAAACGATAGAGAGAATTAACCAGGGGTTGACGCTTGAAGAGATCCGCGCTCAGGTCAAACTTCCAGAGGAGTTATCCTCGCTCCCATACCTTCGGGAGGGCTACGGAACCGTTGCCTGGTCCGTGAATGGAGTGTTCCGCCAGAACACCGGCTGGTACGGTTTCAATCCTGCTGATCTGAACCCTTGTTCCGGAAAAGATCTGCGTGAGGCATTGATTGAAGCAGCAAGCGGCGAAGCGCCTCTCGTAAAGCGCGCGCGCCGTGCGTTGCGCGAAGGTCGGCATCAGTTGGCGTTGGAACTCGCCGATACCGTTCTTGGTGCCCGTCCTCGTAATCTCGGCGCCCAAGCCATCCGGTTGCGCGCACTTCGCCGCCTCGCCGCCGCATCCCAAAACGGGGTAGAGCAGAACATTTATCGGACCGCGGCGAAAGAAGCTCTTGCCACGTTTGGCCTTCCGGCGAGTGAGCCGCCCAAGGCAACGAAAATAAACTATTCCGGCGCGTGGGTCAGGCCGGCCCGCGAGTCGGTCGTGCGAGGTGAATCCTATTCACCTCCTGCAGGTGCGCCCGTCGATCGCCAGATGATGGAAAGAACCGCCGCCGTGGTGAATCGCTGGTACGACGAGCGTATGTTCGCAGAATGGGCCGAAAAAGGCTACGCCGGGTCGGATTTTCACAATCTCGGATACTGGACAGATCAAACGCGAACGCGGAAGGCGGCATGTGAAAACCTGATGGAGACTCTTCTGGCTTTTCTTCCGGATAAGTCGGGCAATGTTCTCGACGTTGCCTGCGGAAAGGGAGCGACAACCCGGTATCTTTTGAAATACTACACGGCCGCAAACATCACGGGGATCAACATCTCGGAAAAACAGTTGCGGCGATGCCGCCTGAATGCTCCCGATTGTAAATTTCTCCGTATGAACGCCACAGGTATGACCTTTGAAAACGCCACCTTCGACCAGCTGATCTGCGTGGAGGCTGCTCATCATTTTGCAGGTCGGGAGACCTTTTTGAAGGAAGCACACCGTGTTCTGCGGACGGGAGGCAGACTCGTACTTTCCGACATGCTGCCCCCGGCGCAACGTCGCGCTACCGGGGCTCTTTGCCCGCAGCAGAGATTTATGAATCCCCTGGAGTATCGTGATCTATATTTTCAGGCGGGGTTTCAGCACGTTGAAGTGGTCGACGCCACTCGCGAATGCATCCTCGGCTTAAGGAGTTATATGATTCGTTCACTACGAGACAGATGGCTGAAGGGATCGATAGACTTGCCGACGTTCCGCGCTAAGCGGAACGAGGTATTCAGAAAGGAAGACATCAGAGCCTACTACGTTCTCGTATGCGCGAGGAAGGGAGACTTGCGGTGAAACTTCTCCGCCATCGGACCAGCAATGGCCAATAGACCTGAACGTTTAAGAGCCGTCGAACCGCTCTTCATACTCGCGCCTCCCTGCACTTTTTCGTGGACGATATGCGCCATGCTCGGGCAGCATCCGCAGATGTATGCGCTTCCCGAACTACACCTGTTCTCCACTGAAACCATGGCCGCGTGGCTGCACGCCTGCTCGCATGAAAGCTACCAGATGGATCACGGTCTTGCGCGTGTGGTGGCGGAGCTGTACTTCGGGGGCCAGACCGACTATGCGGTAGCGCGGGCGCGGGGCTGGTTGCGGCGCAGAGTGCACTTGAACACTGGCTATATTCTGGAATTACTCGGGCAGAGACTAAGCCCGCTCATCCCTGTGGAAAAAAGCCCAAGCGTCGTTTACCGCACAGAGTTCATGCAGCGGTCCTTCAACATGTTTCCCGACGCTCGCTTTATTCATCTCGTCAGTCATCCCGCAACCTGGTGTGTTGGCGTCACAGAGACTATCGCGGAACTCTCGTTACAGCAGCCCCTGTCTCCATCGCACTGGCTGGTGCAGCTTACCTCGTTTCCCCGTCTTGCCCAGGGCGAGCTGCCGGACGTCCCGGTCGCGGACCCTCAAGTGGGCTGGCACTCGCTTCACACCGGCATCGCCGCGTTTCTGGATACGGTACCCCGCAGGCAGAGGCTTACGGTGAGAGGGGAAGACCTGCTTTCGGCTTCGAACCAGGGTCTGATCGACGTGGCATCGTGGCTGGGTCTGCGAACCGACTCCGACGCTTTGGACGAGATGCGGCATCCCGAGCGGTCTCCCTTTGCGGGTTATGGACCCGCCTCCGCGCCGTTTGGGAGCGACATCTTTCTGGTGCAGAAGCCTGTGTTGCGCCCGGGATGGCTTGAAGCGCGATCTCTTGACAGTCCGGTGAGCTGGCGTTCCGATGGCCAGGGCCTCTTCCCCGAGGTTAAGGATCTCGCGGGCCAGTTCGGGTACAGGTAAAAACCATGAAAGCACCGGTATACAGAGTTCCTTTGGCCGGCAGCGAACGAAGTCCCGTACCGGGTTTCCACGCCGTACGCCGCGCCAATCCGTCTGCGATTGTCGAGGCCACCGTCGTGCTGAGGTCCCGACCCGACGATCCAGGGCCGGCGGCCCTTGATGAAATGGCTAATCAGCTACCGAAGGATCGGCACTATCTTTCGCGTGAACAGTACGCCGCCGCCCACAGCGCCGATCCAGCGGACATCCGCAAAGTAACGCAGTTTGCCTCTGCACATGGGCTTAACGTCTTCGGCATTGACGAACCCGCGCGCACCCTGCACCTGCGTGGCACGGTTGCGGGAATGCAGAATGCTTTCGGCGTCGCGCTGCGACTCTATCGGGGAAGCGGAGAGGCAGCCTCGAAGACGTATCGAGGACGCATTGGCCCTGTATACCTGCCGATTGAGCTCGATGGAATCGTGACCGCCGTTATCGGTCTTGATAACCGGCAACAGGCGCGGGCATTTCTTCGACGGCACCGTTATTTCGGCGGAGCCTGGGCCTGCCCTTTGATTTCGTACACGCCGGAGGATCTGGCAAGGCACTACAATTTCCCCGCGAGAGTAAGTGGATCAGGACAATGTATCGCAATTATTGCCCTTCAGCCGGACGGTCATTCCTCGGAGGACCTGAGGATTTACTTCAAGCGGTTCGGAATCACTCCTCCGCTTGTCACTCTCCAGCAGGTTCGTGGTGGGGCGATCTCGGCGGGACGGGCCCCCCGAGGGGAGCTTGTCGCCGGAATACAGGTGGCCGGGTCGGTTGCGCCAGGAGTGCACATCGTTGTATATGTCGCGCCCCCGACAACCGCGGGATTCCTTCACGCTGTTGCTCGAGCCGTTCATGACAGAGTAAACCGGCCTTCAGTCATCTCGATCAGCTGGGGTGCAGCTGAAGCGGCCTGGACGCGTCAATCGATGCATACGCTCGACGAGTTGTTCCGGGCTGCGTGCGTGATGGGCATAACGGTGTGTTGCGCTACCGGCGACCGGGGCTCGAGTGACGGTATTCCGGGTCGCATGGCCCATGCCAGTTTTCCTGCTTCAAGCCCGCACGTGCTGGCCTGCGGTGGGACGATGCTCGGCCCGTCAGGAGACGAAGCTGTCTGGAATGACGGCCCTGGGGGTGGCGCCGGCGGAGGAGGTATCAGCGACATCTTTCCCCAGCCCGACTGGCAGCAGAGCGCACATGTGCCGCCATCGGCGAATCCCCGGAAGCACACCGGGAGGGGACTGCCTGATGTCAGCGCCAACGCGTGTCCCATGACGGGCTACCAGGTTCTTATCGACAGAAACGATGCAGTGGTCGGTGGGACGAGCGTCGTATCTCCCTTATGGGCCGCTCTGATCGCTTTGCTGAATCAGAAGCAATCCGTTTCGACGGGCTTTTTTAACCCCTTGCTTTATGGTCATCTGACCTCCATGTCGGGCGCCTTGCGGGACGTTACAACGGGTCATAATGATTTGACCGGCCTCGTCGGGGCATATCAGGCGGGTCCTGGCTGGGATGCTTGTACCGGTTGGGGTTCACCCGACGGAAGCCGCATTATGAGCGCCCTCGACTAAGCGCCTCATTCAAAATATCCGGCGTTATCGGGGAGAAAGCCGACGCAGACGGCAGATCTTCGCGTTTACGTCGATCAATTCCCGGCACAATTTCTGGAAATTGCGGAATTCGGCGATCTCGCGCTGAGCTTTACGCTTCGCGGGCATAGTGGGGAGGCCTTCGGAATATGTCCTCCCGTTCAGCTTATATGTCAGCCGAAGGTTAGGGCCGTGACCAGGGTCGCCGGGCTGCGCGCATCGACAGCCCGGCTTGCCGCAGCGCCTCACGATGGCGCCGATCGATCCCGATCTGAAGTCGCCCAGTTTGCAAATCTGCTCGCCCAGTCGGGACCGCCGCAGTTCGAGATCGTTCAATGATTCCTGCATTTCGCCATCAGTGTATACAGTACGCACAGGCCGCTAACTGAACGTAGTATATACGCTCAGACGATTTAAATTACCATTGACACCATCGAATGTGAACTGCATAATCTCGGTGTAGGCTGATCGGATGAGCACCAATTTCACTCGATCGTTTCACGAATCTGTAAAATTCGTGGAGGCGCTTGGATAGTTAATCCGTACCGGCACAGGAAACGGGCTTCTGAATGTGCGGCGCGGCCGGACTGGTTTCGGGCGGCTCTCTCACAGGGTTGGCCCCTATCGGTGGCACAAAACAGAACAGCGTTGCGACGCGTAAAGGAGAAACCATTTATGGCATTAGGTCCATTGGCTAAAAAGAAGATCGGGTTACATATGCGACGGGCGAGGGTCTTGGCGGGAATGTCTCGGCGGCGTCATTTAAGGGCGGCACTAGTGGGAAAGAGAGCGCTCGCAGCCAAGGCAAAAGGGCATCATCTCCTGGCGGCGCGCCTGATGAAAAGGGCCTTGCGTTTGAAAGCCATGGCGGTCCGCGCAGGAGTCCGGGCGGTGTTTAATCGTGCCCGCATCGTACAGATTCGCCGGGCGCACCGTTTGCACGCGCAAAAACACGCCGGGTAGATTCTAATCGACGGTTGTCAATTTCAACGACTGACAAGTGGAAGCATGCTATGAGGTGCTTCCACTGGTTAGAGTACTCGCGAGCGGGCTGTCCCGCGTGGTGTGTTTGTAATTATTTAAATCCGCGCCGCACTGGTTCGTGTTTTGTCGGCGCTTCTGTTTCCGTTTGTGATTTCGACACTTGGTCGCGCACGGCGCTGGAGGAGTAGGTTATGGCACGAGTTATGTTTCCCATGGCAGGCAGAGCAAAGGAATTTGGGTCAAGTTACATCGCACTGCCGGGCAGCGAGATCAACCCTATGCCACTGGCTCGCATCGTCGGTCTGCCCAATCCGCACCGTCGGATTGAAATTACGCTGCTGCTGAGGCATCCTCAACGCTCCGCGACCGAGGCGCACACAAACCTCGATGAGTTGGGCACTCTTTTGCCGCATGAACGTAGACATCTCTCGCGTGAGGCGCTGGCGGCCTCTCAAGGAGCCAACCCGGCAGACGAACGGGCAGTGGCGCGGTTTGCCCGGCAATTTGGCCTGAGAGTTGCGGGTCGCCACCCAGGGGCGAGAACGGTTCATCTGATCGGAACTATTGCCAACGTGTCGAGAGCTTTCCGCACAAAGCTCGCAATTTACCGCCATCCGCACGGGATCTATCGTGGTCGCACGGGCCCGGTTAGCATACCCGTCGAACTGGACAAAATTGTTCAAGGAGTGTTTGGCCTTGATAACCGGCCTGCCGCCAAACCTCACTTCCGCCGCAAGTACCAGCTCGGAGGAGTATGGGCTCACGCTACAAGCGTGACTTATCCTGCCTCGCAAGTCGCGAAGCTGTACAACTTCCCGGCTGGAGCTAACGGCGCGAGCCAGTGTATTGGCATTATTGAGCTGGGTGGTGGTTTTGTCCCTGCTGACTTGCAGACTTACTTCAGTAACTTGGGGCTTCCCACTCCTCAGGTCGTGGCCGTCCCTGTTAACGGAGGGAAAAACAAGCCGACAGGCAATCCCAACGGACCGGATGGCGAGGTGATGCTCGACATTGAGGTGGCCGGAGCCGTTGCTCCCGGAGCCAAAATAGCAGTCTACTTCGCACCGAACACGAATCAGGGTTTTCTGCGAGCCATCAATCGCGCGATTCACGACAAGGTTCATAAACCGTCTGTCATCTCGATCAGCTGGGGTGGTCCCGAGGCCTCATGGACGAAGCAATCGCTGCAGGCATTCAACCAGGCCTTCCAGGCAGCCGGTCAAATGGGAGTCACTGTTTGTGTAGCGACTGGAGACAGTGGATCCACCGATGGCGTCCCCGGTAAGACCGCGCACGTCGACTTTCCGGCTTCAAGTCCGTATGCGCTGGCGTGCGGCGGTACCCGGCTGGAATCGTCCGGGGGTTCCGTCACCTCCGAGCAGGTATGGAACGATGGCCCCCAGGGAGGCGCGGGTGGTGGCGGCCTCAGCGATTTCTTTCCGGTTCCCACCTGGCAAAGCAAAGTGAGCTTGCCGCCTTCGCTTAACTTGGGGGGGCGCGTCGGCAGGGGCGTGCCTGACGTCGCTGCCAACGCCGATGAACAGACTGGTTATCAGGTCCGCGTGGACGGCGTCAACACGGTTATCGGTGGCACAAGTGCCGCCGCGCCTCTTATGTCAGGCCTGATTGCCCTGCTTAACCAAAAACTCGGAACACCAGTTGGCTATTTGAATCCGCTTATTTACGGGAGCCTGGCCGGGGCAGGGGCACTCACCGACGTGACGAAGGGCAACAATGATATGACTGGCCTCGTGGGCGGTTACAAGGCAGGCCCCGGCTGGGATGCGTGTAGTGGTTTTGGCTCCCCCAACGGCAGCGCGATGCTGGCAGCTCTTCAAGGTTCGAAAAAGGAGCCTGCCGCTTCGGAACCCGCTACGTCTGTGGCCGCCGTTCCTCAGCACGAAGAAGGTTCCTTGCGCAAACACAAAAAAGAGGGGTGATTCGGGCGGCCAGTCTTAGGGCGCTTCGGGAATTCAGGGGTGGTGGATGGGGAGCCGCAAGCGGTGAAACCTCGCCTGCGGGATTCTTGTCGTTTATCGACTGGCTGACGCCATTCGCGATCCGCTGATGTATGAAGTGATGATGTTTTCGTCGGCGGGTTACGTGCTTTCCTTACTATTGGTTTTAGCCGGGATCCGTTCCTTGGTTATGGACTGGTTAGGTGCTGAAAAGACCATTTCGAAAACCGGCCGAGGTAACGGTAAGTATTTGCAGATGTGCGTCTTCAGTTTGAAAGCCATCAGGCTTCTTCCAACAACTGGGGTCCGAGCAGTGTTCAGATCATTGTCGCGGAGTGAAGCGAATTCTTGCTTGTCTTTTGGTTCAGTGCCGGCAGCCCGGAGTCGTCTTTCTCTGTCTTCGCCAAGTGTTGCACTTGCTCGCGGCTTTTGCAAATGCTGGCTGAAGGTGGTCTCTCCTGACGGATACCAGGTCGTACGCGGTACCAACTTGCGCCGTGACAATCTTGCCCTTGGCCTGTGTCGGATGTATACTGTGAACGCATTCGGACAATCGATGGGGCCATGGTCAGGCAAAAAGGAGCAATAATATGCCGAGTTCCACACTTATTACACCCACTGCGATCACAAAGGAACGACACCAGGGAGAGGAGTCTGAATCCCCCTATAATTGGGCCATGCAGGCGCGAAATGAGTCCACTGGTCTAACCCCCCTAAGACCCCCAGTCGTAAAACAAATTCGTCCGGAAGCTCGCACGGTCTCGCGCCGTCGAAGCCACACCAGGTTCACAAAATAGCACTGTAAGCAGCACAATCTGGCGCCTGGACGACACATGGCTGCCAATGCCGAGGCCATGCTTCTCGTCATCACCGGCTCACACGATTCCACCATCGACTATCTGCTCCAGTTTCTGGATTCTGATCGGGTCTTTCGTCTGAATACGGACTTACTCCTTGATTACGAACTTATTTTCGATGATTCCGGCTTCGTCATAACAGACCCTGCCGGACGAGGCGTTACCAGCGACGATGTTTACAAAGCGTTTTGGCGATGGCCGGAATGGCCACTTGGCAAAACAACCCGCGAGCGCTACACGCAGGGGGAGCTCCGGTATCTCCTGCGTGAGATCGCGAATTTACTCTGGTCCCAGGATAAGTTCGTTCTGGTGGAACCGACAGCTCCTCGCCGCTCTGGAAAACTGCTTCAACTTACGCGCGCGCGAGAGTTCTTTAACGTGCCTCCATTTCGTGCTGTGTTGAACTCGCCTCCGGTAACAACCGGGCCGGAAGTGATCAAGTCCCTCGCCAAAGAACTGCCGGAGGGGCAGAATATTTTCTCGACCAGGGTAGATCCCTCGGCGCTCGCTCTTCGATATCCCTGGTTCATGCAGCAATACGTTGACGCAGTTGCCGATGTAACCGTGCTGGTGATCAGGCATCGCCTTTTCGCATTCGAACTGGAGAGAGACTTCCTCAAAACGTCCATCGACTGGCGAGAAATACCGGGAAAGTGTTCCGCATGGAAACCAATGGAACTGCAGGAGACGACTCGGGACGCCATTCATCGTTATATGGAGAGCATTCTCCTCGGTTTTGGCCGTCTCGACTTCTTAAGAGATCACAACGGAGACCTGCAATTCTGCGAGGTCAACCCGAATCCGCAGTTTGCCTGGCTTGGCCTGGATGACACCTCCGGTATTCGCTCGGCGATTCTCGAAGAAATCTCCCCTCTCACGAAACGACATGCCATTCCCAGCCGGCACCCGTTGGCACGATCGCGCGAGGCAACGCTTCGGTGAGGAAGTTGACATTCCGTGAGGTTGAGATCGGCTATCCCCGTTGTAAACTCCTCTACGAGATCGATGGCACTCTGCTCACTAAGCATGTCAACGTCAAAAGCCTTCCCGCCGCCGAATTTTGCGCTGCCGATTCGGTAACGCTGCGCCACTTGTTGGCTCATGTCGGAATGGCATATGTCCCTCATCTCTTTGTACTCGACGACTTCGATACCGTAAACGTTTATCCGCTATATCTTTCTCCGGCTGGAATAGACTTTTACGAGACTTATATTCAGCATGGCCTCGCCGAGCTCCGGATGCGCAATGGGCTGCCCGTCGATAAGCCGGTCCGCATCAAGCTGCCGGAGGACGCTCCTCAATACAGGCCGCAATTCTACGGCCCGAATCGCACAGCGTTGTTGATGAACGGCGGCGGGAAAGACACGGTGGTAGCGGCCGAACTCCTTCGAGAGATCGCACTTCCCTTCGAGTGGCTCACCCTCGGAATTACCCCCGCCATGAAACGCCTCGTCCAGGTGTCCGGAAACCCGCGTCTTATCACACTGCGTCTTGGAGGTAGCTTGCGAGCCATTTCCGCAAGGACGCGCTATCGAGGGCACAAGCCCTTTTCCTCCGTCCTCGCCGCTCTTGGCTTACTGGCTGCGTTTGTCAGGCGCCACCGATATATCGTTGTCGCAAACGAATACTCTGCCAATTTCGGCAATGTCTGGATGGACGGTTTGGAGGTAAACCATCAGTACCCGAAGTCGCATGAGTTCGAGCTGCGATTTGCTGCTTATGTAAAGAGCGAGATATTGCCGGAGGCGTCGTATTTCAGCGTTCTGCGCCCGCTTTATGACATTCAGATCGCAAAGTTATTCGCGAGTTACCCGCAGTATTTCGAATCCTTTCGGAGCTGTAATATCGGCCACCAGGCCGACTATTGGTGCCTCAAATGTCCGAAATGTGCGTTCGTCGCGCTGGCGCTCGCTCCTCACATTGATAAGGCCCGGTTGCAGAGTATTTTCGGACAAGATCCTCTCGCGCTTCCCCGAATGCGCCGGCTGATCGCCAGACTATGCGGCCCCAACAAGCCATTTGAATGCGTCGGAACACAGGGCGAGTCGATGATGGCCCTGTGGATGGCGCGCGGAAGACATCCTCACGACCGATTCATCGAATCGCTCTGTGAGTCGCGCTGCAGCGGCACGAACATGGCCGCCCAGGAGCGGGAATACATGCACAGTTTTGACCGTCCCCATAGCATTCCCGCGGAATTGGCGGACGCGGTAATGGCCCGTTTCGAGGACCGGCTCCAGCCGAACTTTGCACCGCGAAACCCGTTGTCATACGAAGTGGAAATGTGGGAAAAACGGAAACGCGGAGGTTCGCCTGATATGCCGGGTTTCAGAGATGAAGACTTTGTTGGCGGGAATGGCACGAACTGGCTTCAGAAGAAAATCGCAAAACGCCCGGCGCCGCGACTCGAAAACATCTGGGTCATGATCGTGAATCCGTATGAAGATCCCGAACGGTTCGCCCGCAGTCACATGGGGAAGGTCCTTTTGTGGGGTCTCAAGAGGAAGAGGATCGAATGGGTGTTGCATAACCCCGCCCGGCTGAAGTTCGATCCGGATCGGTTCGATGCGGTGCTCTGCTGGCCATACGGCTTTCGCCAGAATCCGGACTTCCTTCCGAACTGCGCGGTTTTCGAGCGGCGCGCTCGCGACTGCGGACTGCCGGTGATCAATGGCCTGGCCGGCTGCGACCTCCGTCACACCTGGTGTCTGCGTTTGTGGAAAGCCAGGGGAGTGGAGTGCCCAACCTTTCAAACGATCTCCGGATGGAGGGGAATCCGCCTGAACTACCCCATCATTCTTCGCACCGATCATCTTCATCTCGGCTTGAATATGCACCTGGCGCGCGCCCCCGAAGAAGCCCGACGCGTTCTCCGCAGGGACATATCTCCGCCGCTCGATTTGGCAATCGAATTCATCGATACCAGGGGAACCGAACGGTTATACCGCAAGTGGCGCAGTCACGTGATCGGCGACAAGGTAATTCCGCGGCAGGTTCAGTTATCCAGCAGATGGAAAGTAAATCTGCAGGAAGCACAGCGCTGCGAGCAATCGGTGGAAGAGAATCGGGAATTTCTTGCGCAAGGGGAACCGCATCCTAAATTGGTTGCATTCGCCGCAAAAACGTTGAATGCGGACATCATCGCTTTGGATTACGCGAAAAAGTCCGACGGCACTTACGTCTTCTGGGAGGGCAACCGGAACTTCGACCTGTCCATTGACGGCCAGATGTGGTCTCAGTTCCGTTCCACTACGGGTCTGTCGAACGAGGCATGCGTCGACACGGTGCGAGCGATAGGCGACGGCATAGCGGATCTGATCGTCGAGCGCGCGCAACGTCTCGACGGATGAATGGTTCTGTCAGCCGAAATCGTGAAGGTACCCGATCGCGTTCAGCAGACTCGTTTCGCTGCGCAATTTTCTCTGGCGCAGGCACTTTATCCCCCAATCGGAGAAGATGAACCTGGAAATCAGCTAGGAGAACCGCTTCTCCCGAAAAGGACGGCGATTATAGTGCGCGCCCGCCAGGTGAAGATGCCTCTGGGGTTCTGGAATATGTATTGGCCCGCTCAAAGTCCTACGTATCGTGCGGTCGAAGCTGCGCTGCGGTTGCCGCTCGCGCATCGTGCGGGAACCACGAATCGGCTGATCGACAAAGGCGTCACCGGCCGGGATTGCTGGCGCCGTGTTCTGGTTGCTACGGACGCGGCCCACACCTTCCGCTCTGCTGCCAGTCAGAGATCTATGCCAGGGAGGCGTCGAACTGTTCTACGAGTGGAGTGGGTGGCGCCAGCCGGAGCTCAAAACTTATGTGCTCACTACGGAGAAACTGCACGGCGACGACCTCCCCGTTCCGGTGGTCTGTGGACATAATATCCGGGATGATTTGTGGCACCCCAAAGCTCTAAGCTATTGATTCTGAATGGCGGTGAGGGTGGGATTCGAACCCACGGAACCCGTGAAGGTTCAACGGTTTTCGAGACCGCCCGATTCAACCGCTCTCGCACCTCACCATACTCATATCTTACCATTTCCCAATAACGTGGACCAGCTGTCCTATGCCGGTTTCTTCATCGAACCGGGTACTCTCACTACTTTGTCACTACGATTCGCGAGAAGCCGCCCCCGCGCGAGTTTTGCGTCGCGATTGGTTTGAGCTACGGTTACAAGATCGGCGCGAGCCGCGACGCGACCATGTGCCGGAACCTATGCCAGCCAACGTCACGGACATTAGCCTTGCGGGCAGGCGTTCTTGAGATCAAAGCCAAAGATCCTTCCCTTGGCTACCCGTCTCCGGGTTGTAGAAAACGTACTCCTCTTTGCGGATACCGGGCCAACCGCGCACCACGCGCGCTGATTTATCGTTGAGCGGCACATCGATCATCGGCTGAGTTTTTCGAATCAGGGTCCAAGCAGTGCAGTGCTCTAAATCCACATCCTCCCACTTGCAGATACCGCGAGCAGTGGCGGAGCAACGTCGCTTCCTCGGCCTCTGTCACCATGCGGAATTGCAGGTTGTTCTCTCCACCACAATGGAGGGTTCGATTGTTTTCACTTCGGTCACTGCGTACCTCGTCTTGCTCGCATTCTCTTCGAACGGCAACGCGGAGCCATCGAATACCGCGAGGTCAAAACGGGCCTGGGCAGCCTCGCGAGCCTTCTTGATCGAATGAGTGGTCGGCATTGAGGTATATGGGAAAGCCGCTCTGTTCCCCAATGCTGCGAACCAACGCAGCGATTTGGTGGACGCAGATGAAGCCCCGCTCACCCTCAGAGACACCGACCAGAACCGGCACATTAACTTCGCAAGCTGCGAAGTCCACTGCCTTCAGCGCCGCCAAATCAGAAATATCGAAATGCACGCGCCGCTTTCCGCTGATCAGCCTCGACCAGAATTTCACGCAATGACTTCATTTCCCCCCTCCGTGAAGATTTGCTGCTGCACGAGGAATCCCGTTCAGAAGCTTCACTGAAGCAACTCGCGCGGCAGGCGTCCAAGCGATGAATGCTCTGGCCAAACGCATCCCAAACCCGATCGGCGGATCAGCGGACCTGAACCCGTCGACCGGGACGGCCTTTAATGGTCTGGAAAACTTCCAGGCGCCTGAAATGGCATCGCCCAGTTGGCGGGGAGGCATGAAGCTGGCGCCGCGCAGGGCGGCTCGGCTGAGGATGCTAAATACCCGCCATTCATCAGCCTGGTGGATTTGCCGGTGACAGTAAGTGGATCGTTCTAATTCTTTCCGCTTGGAACGCGATTCCGGGGAAAAACTGTAATACCATCGATTACGGCGTTGCCCGAGACATTATGGATGAAATAAAAAGGATTTCCGAATGCCCAATATTTCCCCCATACTGCTGAAGGGCGCCATTGTCTCCCTGGACCCGAACATCGGAATCCCGGTCGGAATCATCACGTTCCAGTACAACCCCGACGAGTTGACTCGCAGCCTCAAGCCCCAGAGCGTTGGTGACGAGCCGGACCGAACCGAGATTTTCCGGCTCAAAGGTCCCCCGATCGAGACCATCAGATGTACGGTGGAAATCGACGCCACGGACAAGCTCGCGGCCGGCGATCCCGTTACCCTCGAGTTCGGGATACAGCCCCAGTTGGCCGCGCTCGAACTCCTGGTGTATCCATCCAGTGCGGTTCTTATCGCCAATGAAGTGCTCTCATATCTCGGCACGGTGGAAATTCTCCCCATGGAGTCCGCTCTGACTCTCTTCGTATGGAGCAAGACTCGCGTGACGCCGGTCCGTATCACCAGCCTGGAAATTACTGAGGAGGCATTCGATCCACAACTCAATCCCATTCGCGCCAAGGTGGCTCTGGGGATGCGCGTGTTGAACGTGAACGACGTCGGTTTTCTGAATCCGGCGGGTGCGCTTTACATGGTTTATCAGGTAGAGAAGGAAGCGCTGTCATTCCTCTCGTTATAAGGAGATTTCCCGGGAAGCTCAATGGACAAAGCCATTCAATCGATTGTTCTCGCGTCGGCAGGCACAGGGGCCCCGACCAATCCCAGCAGCCGGTATTACGGCACGCCAGTGGAGTACCTCATACGTCCCTATGGCCTTCAGGTGGCCTATCTTCAGCGCCGCATCATTCCGCAGCCGACTATTTATACGTCGTTACAGAATTACGCGGTTGCCGACGGAGACAGGCTCGACAACCTGGCTTATAAATTCCTGGGTGACCCGCTTCTTTACTGGACGATCTGCGACGCCAACGGAGCTACCGATCCCGATGAGCTGACAGTGCAGGCAGGAAGTACCATCCAGATCCCCTTGAGTTCCGGGATACCTGCCGGAGCGCGGAGTGGGTAGTCCGCTTTACCTGACGATCCTGACGGGAGGCGTCGAGGCCGTCCCCGCCCCCAAAGCCTTGATGGATGCTCTGACTTCCGTCGAGGTAACGGTATCGGCGACCGGCAAAAGCGGCTTTCAACTTAGCTTCACTCTCGCCAACACCTCACCGTTGCAGCTTTTTTTTCTTCTGACCTCTGGTGCTCCAATACCCCTCCTTCGCGTGGTGCTGGTAGCTACTTTCGGAGGACTTCCGCAACCCATCATGGATGGCCTGGTAAAGCATACCGAGGTTGTCCCGGACGCCATGCAAGGTTCCTCGAAACTGGTGATAACCGGGGAAGATCTGTCCGCCGTCATGGATCTGACGGACAATTCGGGAACTCCCTTTCCCGGAATGACGCCCGATCTGCGCGTGCTGACCCTCCTGAGTAAATACGCGATGTTCGGCATCATCCCGAATGTCGTGCCTGTCCTTACCCCCGATGCGGACGTGCCTACGGTCAAAATCCCGAGCCAGAAGGGAACCGATCTCGCGTACATCCAGCAGCTCGCGAAGGATGCTGGTTACGTTTTCTATCTGCAGCCTGGGCCGGTTCCTGGAACGAGCCAGGCTTACTGGGGACCGCAGGTCAGGATCGGTGTTCCCCAGAATGCCCTGAACGTCAATCTCGACAGCTGGACCAACGTGGAAAATCTGAATTTCCGCTATGAGCCGCAGACCGCTGTGACGCCAATCGTCTACATCCAGGACCAGATCACTGGGTCAACCATTCCGATCCCTGTCCCCGGTGTGAATCCCCTCAGTCCCCCGCTCGGTCTGGTTGTGCCGATACCGCAGAAGACGGAGGACCTGAAAGACACGGCCAAGCTCCCGCCCGCCCAGGCCATGATGATTGGATTGGCCAAAGCCGCCGAAACCGCGGACGTGGTGTCGGGCGATGGCACCATCAGCGTGTTACGTTACGGTGGCATTTTGCAGGCACGGCAGCTTGTAGGTGTACGGGGCGCGGGCATCGCGTTCGACGGGTTGTACTATGTCGAAAGCACCAAACACCAGTTCAAACCCGGGGAGTACAAACAGAGTTTCACGCTGAAGCGAAACGCCCTGATTTCCAATGTGCCTGCTGTCCCCACGTTCCCTTTTTAGTATCCATCGCCGGGTTTAAGCCCACCGCCTTTAGGCGGTCCGCTTCGAGCCGCCGCATCCCCACGAGGATGGAGAGATAGCCGAATACAGGCAAAGCGCACACGCGGTTTACGACCTGAAGTACCACATGATTTGGTGCACGAAGTATCGAAAGAAGATACTCAGGGGCCGAATAGCAGAGCGTGTGCGCGACCTGACACGCCCGACGTGTGCCGCGAGAGGGGTGTCGATTATCAGAGGCGCGGTGTCGCCGGATCACATTCATCTGCTGCTGTCGGCGCCGCCGGTTCTGGCTCCGGCGAAGCTGGCGCAGGGTATTAAAGGACGCTCGTCGAGGCTGACGCAGACGGAATTCCCGGGTTGAGGATACTGGGGACAGCATATGTGGGCGCCGTCGCGCTCCTGCTTTGACTTTCCGCAGTGACGCCCGTATGGTGAAACTCAAGCACATGTGGACCGATTACGCGGCCAGGTTCCTTGAAGTCGCCTGCGTGCCTCGTCATGGGCACAGGTCGGGAACGCTTGATGAGGCCGAGGCAATCCTTGCCCGATACCCGGATGTTGCGGCGAGCAGCATCTATACTGCCGCCGTGATTGCCGACGAGGCCGCTGTACGCGCTTTTCTTGCGCGCGATCCGGCCAGCGCCACCGCTAAGGGCGGGCCCCGGGGTTGGGATGCGCTCACCCATCTTTGCTTCTCGCGATATCTCAGGCTCGACCGTGCGCGCTCCGACGCTTTCGTGCGCACTGCACGCGCACTGCTCGATGCGGGCGCGAGCGCCGACACCGGCTGGATTGAAATGATCGACCATCCGAATCCCCGGCCCGTCATCGAAGCGGCGATCTACGGTGCCGCAGGAGTCGCGCAGCACGCCGAATTGACGCGCTTACTCCTCGATTGCGGCGCCGATCCCAATGATGAAGAGACGCCCTACCATGTCATAGAAACTCGCGACAACACGGTGCTGAAGATCCTGCTCGAAAGCGGAAAGTTCAACGCACTGAGTATGAGTACGCTCCTGCTGCGCAAGTGCGATTGGCATGATCTCGAGGGTCTTCGCCTGGTGCTTGAGCATGGCGCCGATCCGAACTGGATAACACGATGGGGGCATGGCGCGCTGCATCAAGCAGTCCGCCGCGATAACAGGATTGAGATGATCGAGCTGCTGCTGGACTACCATGCCGACCCCGCGCTGCCGAACCGCGAGGGCAGATCCGCGGTTCCAATTGCCGCCCGCCGCGGCCGGGCGGCTGCGCTCGACCTTTTTGAACACCGCGGAAGCGCGATCAGGCTCACTGGCGTCGAAGCACTGATTGCTGCCTGCGCGCGCGATCACAAGCAGATCATCCGCTCGCTCGTCGCGACTGAGCCTCAACTGAAGTCAGAAATGATAGAAGAGGGCGGAACGCTGCTGGCTGAATTCTCGGGCGTGGGGAACGTCGCGGGTGTCCGCAACCTGCTGGATGTCGGTGTCAGCGTAGCCGCGCTCTATCGGGAAGGCGATGGATATTTCGGTATTGCGAAAGACAGCACCGCGCTTCATGTTGCCGCGTGGCGCGCCTGCCCGGAAGTCGTCAGGGAACTCATCGCCCGCGGAGCCCCCGTCAACTCCACAGATGCGGAAGGACGCACGGCTTTGCAGCTCGCAGTCAAAGCTTGTGTTGACTCGTACTGGACCGAGCGCCGCTCGCCCGATTCCATCCACGCCCTGCTGGAAGCCGGCGCGTCGGCAGCCGCAATCAAATTACCCACCGGCTACGAAGAAGCCGACAAATTGCTCCGGCAGCATCTGGCTTAGTGAGACTCTATCGCCAGCAGATCAGCGCCGTCCAACTCCCGCCGCCTTTGCAGAACGACTGCGCCGGCGAGCCCCGCTAATGTGCAAAGGAAGCCGAAATATACTGAGAACGGGCGATAATTCATCGTCACGGTGTGCGTGCCCACTGGCACGATCACGCCCCTTATTGCGGTGTTGACCTTCAGGATATCCACGCCCTTTCCATCCACCGCAGCGCGCCAGCCTGGGAAGAAGTTATCGCTGACCACAAGCAGTCCCTTGCAGGACATGGTCACTTTGACTTGCAGCGATTCGGTCTGGTCATTGATGTCTGAGACGCGATCGGCGTCTGCGCAAGCGTCGAGCACTGGTCTGGACCCGACGGTGACCGCCGTCGTTTTCAGGTCAAACGTCCCGTCGTTCACCAGGTCGATACCGCTCCGTTCGTTCTTAGCGACAACGATCCGGTGTACCGTCCACGCCCGCGGAAACGCGTCTGGGTCATGCCAGATCTTGATGCCCGTCTTCCCCGTGTAGACATCCTGAAAACCGGCGCGAGGTTGGGTCCGCGCCAGCGCGTAGTTCAACCCGTACATGCGCCCGACTCGCTGTGTCCACCATCCGCCCAGATCCACGGTCTCGCTTAAAAGGCTGGCGCCGTAGGAATTTGCGCTATCGATCTGGTACCAATCGCCGAAATCGAAGGGAACGTCCTTGTCCTCCTTCTGAATGCGTTTTGGATTTGGCTGCCTTCCGAGCCAGTCGCTCAGGTCCTGGGTATCGACAAGATTGTTCACCAGCGCCATGCGATGTGGGTCCCGCACCTGCGCCCAGGACCAGCTGACCTCATTGCCCTGCTCTACGATCACCAGCAGGCCGACGAGAGCCAATGCCCACCCGCGGCGTAGGGTGTTGCGGCTCCACGCCTGAAAAATACCTGCCAACAGCAAAGCAATAACCGCAGTCATGGCAGGCCGCGGATCGCCGTCCAGGATGAAAGCCGTGCTTATCGCGGGCTTCAGCGAGGTGAGCAGGAAAATCACGCCGAACACCACCCCCCCGAACCATATCAGGATCCGGATCATTCTGCCTTCACTGGCAGGGTCGTGAACCGAAAAGGCGATCTCCGCACCAATTGCCGCCAGCGCCGCCACCGCGAAGTGAAAGAGAAACAAGGCGACGATGGGCTCGCGAGCCTTCTCCACCAGAGGCGCCAGCACGTACAAAAGTCCGTAGAGCGCGTCTGTGTGCGCCATCGCGTAAAGCAAGGAGGCGATCGCCAGCAGGGTAAACAGACGCACTTCCTTTCGTCCGAAGCCGCGCCATATCGCCATTGCCGCGAGAGTCAGGCCCACGATGCCGATGAACGGATCCGAATACGAACCGGCCCCTCCTGGAATCACCGTGTGGACCAGATCCGCGGCGTTCAGGCTGAGGTCCTCATGCTCGGAGAACGGTATGTTGTCCTTCCACCTCTTCGGGCCTGTTTCAGTCCAGCGCATGGAGAGCTTGCCATATTCGAGCGCCGGAAGAATCTGCACTGCCGCCACAAGCCCCATTGCGGTGAACACCACCAGCATTCTGAGCGCGGCCTCACGCCGGTTAACGCGCTGGGCGATGAAGTAAATGCCGATTCCCGTAACGGCGAGGGTCATCATGAGCGGAGGGTCATGATGACCGCACAACCACGAGATGCCGAGCATCACCCCGGACCATGCGGCGTTCTTCAAGGGCGCACGCCCGCGCAATGACCGCAGAAGAAAGAGGAACACCAGCGGGGCCATAATCGCAGGTTGTACGTTGTTCGGCCAGCCGGTATTGCCGTAGTAACCCATCGTTGCGAAAAGCACGCCCGCGACGATCGCCGGCCATGCGGAGCAGCCAAGTTCTTTAAAGAAACGCCACGCAAAAACGCCCGCGATGCAATGGATCAGGACGAACCACAGATGTATATAGAAAAATTGAACCTGGCCGTTGTGGAGCGGCGCAAGCGCGAGCAGAAACGTGAACGGGCTGGTAACCCCCGGCTGCACTTCGCCTATTGTGGGTTGCCCAAAATACTCGTAAGGCGTCCAGAGCAGAATCGACCAGTGGCGAATCGCATAGATCACCGGTTGCAAACGCGGCACGACCATATTCGCCAGGTCGGGACTGTCGAGGAACGAATACTGCTTCGTCAGCGCAAGCTTCCAGAAAACCGTTATTACGCCGAGGACGACGAACAACGGCTCCCAGAGCGCGCGGAGGAGTCCGGATTTCCACCGCTTCGGCCTGTGCGCGCGCTCCGGGTCAACGGCGACGAGGCTCTCGGGACTCGTGACTTGCATTTATCCAGGTTAACCGATGCTTGGTCCATTATGAGCACTGTTATCGGCGTGATCTTCGCCCCAGTCGTAATCCCGGGGTCGTTATTCGTGATAACGAAGCCGCTGTTGGGCGGTATTGTTACGGTCAGGCAGAATCATTAGAGATAAACTGTAGAGCCATGTACAAGACCCTCTTGCATGAATGGTTCGAGGAGATTTGGAACAAAGGGGACGCGGCCGCCGCACACCGCCTGATGGCGCCCGAGGCGCGAATCCATAATCTGGCTCAGGATGGCAACGATAGTGTCGGGGTCGCGGCCTTTCTCGACTTCTTTGAAAAATTCCGGGGAGCATTCCCGGACACTCGGATTGATGTTCACGAGACTGCAAGCGAGGACGATCTTGTCTCCGGGCGCTGGATATTCCAGGCGACTCACACGGGAGACGGGCTCGGATTCCCTCCGACCAATCGGCCGGTCTCATTCGAAGGAATGAGCTTTGCACGCATCAAAGAGGGACAAATTGTAGAGGGTTGGAACGTCTGGGACGCTGCCGGGATGCGAGACCAGCTAGGCCTGACCAGCGTTCCCCTGGCGGCGGGGTGACGATCACGCCACCCGCGGCCGGATCCGTCAAGAAAAAGTTACGCTATACTTTTTGGGAGACTGAATGCTGATCCTCGATGCGGTTCTGGCGGTCATTCTTGCTTTGCCTGGAACTACGTCAAAACCTCCTTCGCCGGCATCTCAACCCGCCATTGTCCCTGTGGCCGGTTCTGAACTCGCCCGCGCGGTCAAAGCCGAACTTGAGTCAGTTGCGGGGCCGGGCACAGTCGAGGTGACTACCGAGAGCGAATTCCGCTTTAACGTACGGATCACGATACAAAGCTTCAATTCAAAGATCTGCAGGCAAATTTACGATCGCGAAATGGGTTTGCATCAACTCTTTCCGGACGTGAATTTTAATTTCTATTACAGCGCTCCCGAACTGACCCGAGCCATCAAAGCGGATCTCGAGTCGATCTCGGGACCCGATACCGTCAATATCAGTATCGACAGCAAGTCGCTGTTGAACGTCAGCGTCGCCATACGCGGCTTCAGTTCGCAAATCTACAGCGAGATCTTCGCGCGGGAGCTGGAGTTTTACCGCGCTTTCCCGGACCTGAATTTCGATTTCTACATCCAGCCGTCGGGCCCCGAAACGGCGCCTGCAGTTTGACGCGCCGTTCGGCGCATGAAAGGCCGGATTTTGGATCGACGCGCCAAACGTTCTGCGCAATCTGTTTCTGTTTGGCGTTCCGCGCTTGCTGCTCCGAGTTTTCAGTCCGCGCCACGTCCGGAATTGGTCCTCTGTATGTTCTGCTCCTGCCGATGTTTTTCTGGACCGGGCTGATCCTGATCCTCAAGGTTTCGCCTTCTCTTATGTGAAGTTCGGAAAGTTTCGTCATAAAGACCTCATGCTTTCGCTCCACTCGTGGCGCGGTGGCGAGCGGGTACTCGATGTCGGATGCGAGCGTGGCGTGTTGGTTGCCGGAGCGGCCCGGCAACTGGATCGCATGGACGGCGCGGGACGCGGCACAGGCATCGATATCTGGTCCAGCAGGGACATGGGAGGCAACTCCGAGGCGGCGACACGCCGCAACCTCGAGATAGAGCATGCCTGCGCGCGGTCCGGCAAGTTTGCCGCGTTCTGAAGCCCGGGGGAGTTCCGATCGTCTCGGACCACAAACGGACGCGTGACTACGCGGAGGAGATGCGGAGGGTGGGTTTGCCATTGAGAAGCGATTCGGTAATCCGCTTTACACTTTTCCTCCGTTGCGCGTGATTGTTGGCCGCAAACGCGCGTGGTTTGACGGCGCGCGCGATAAGGTACAGGTATATGGAAACGAGAAAGATCGGCAGTGAGGGTCTGGCTGCGGGCGCGATCGGGCTGGGCTGCATGGGCATGACTCACGGCTACGGGAAAGGCGGCGACGAAGCGGAATCGATCGCCACAATTCATCAGGCGCTGGACCGCGGCGTGACCCTGCTGGATACGGCGGAGGTGTACGGGCCGCACACCAACGAGGAACTGGTCGGCAAAGCGATCCGGGGACGGCGGGACGAAGTGGTGCTGGCAACGAAGTTCGGGATTGCGGTCAGCCCGGCCGGAATAAAGTTTGACGGCACGCCCGCGAATGTCCACCGCGCGGCGGAGGGTTCGCTGCAACGGCTCGGCGTTGAGGTGATCGACCTCTATTACCTGCACAGAAGGGATCCGGCGGTTCCGATCGAAGAGACAGTCGGCGCGATGAAGGAACTGGTTCATGCCGGCAAGGTGCGATTCCTGGGCCTTTCGGAAGTGGGAGCCGATACGATCCGAAGGGCGCATAAGACACATCCGATCAGCGCCGTTCAGAGCGAGTATTCCCTGTGGGAGCGGGGGGTTGAAGAGTCGATTCTGCCCGCGATGCGCGAGTACGGCATCGGCCTTGTACCGTTCAGTCCTCTCGGGCGTGGATATCTGACGGGGGCGATCCAGTCCACCGCCGCATTCGCAGCCGGCGATCTCCGCCGCAATCTGCCGCGATTTGACGATGAGCATCTGGCCCTGAACCAGAAGCTGGTCGATGCGGTTAAAGCCGTCGCGAAACGACATGAGGCCACCCCGGCGCAGGTGGCGCTGGCTTGGGTTCTGGCCGTTGCGCCCGACGCCGTTCCGATTCCCGGAACCAAACGACGCGTATATCTCGACGAAAATCTGGGCGCCGACAATGTCCACCTGACGGAGGAAGATATGGCGGCGCTCGATGGACTCGCCTCGATGGCGGTGGGTGCCCGCTATCCGCCCGCTATGGCCGCAGCCGCGGAACGGTAGCTGCTTACTTTTTCCGGGGCCGCTTCGGAACGAATGCGAGGAACCGGCGCGGGTTGTCCACTGTGATGCGATGCAACACGTCGTCGGTCGCGCCGGCCGCTTTCAGCTTCGGTAGAAAGACCGTGAGCGTCTTTGCATAGCCGTTGAAGGCGTCCGCGGAGAACATCAGGTTGTCCGCGAAACCGGCTTCGATGAGGGCCATTACCATGGGAACTTGCTGAGCGTCATTGGCTCCGCCCTGCCGGTCGAAACCCACGAAAGCGCCGCGGCGGCAGATCGTTTTCTGGACATAGACGTTGGGATCCACGAGGTTGCCGAGATGTCCGATCACGATGCTGGCGGGTTTCACTCCGGCGTCCTCGAGGATATCGAGCTGTTCGAGAGCCGATTTACCGGGGATTCCGGTATGTGTAAAAATCGGGATGTTCGTCGCGACATGCGCCTTGCCGATGGCCCGAAACACTTTGCGTTCATCGGCGGTGATTTCATCCCAGGAACCGATTTCGCCGAACGCGCCAAGGGTGTCGTCATCCGCCTGTTTGATGACCGCCTTCACGACTTGCTCTTCGCTCATCGTGGAGAGCTCTTTCGGATACCAGGGCTGCGTATAGAAGCCGCCGCCTGCAACAACCGGAAGACCGGACTTCATCGAGACCTGGCGAATGAAGTTGATATCGCGCCCCGAATCGGGGTGTCCGGCATCGACTATGCAAGCGACGCCGGCTTCTTTCGCTTTGGTGACCTCGGCGCTCATCAAATCGACGCTGCGCATCATGTCCGGGACGGGCGGACCGCCGCCTCTGCCGCCTCGCGCGGGGGCCGGCGGCAGGCCGTTGGCGGCGCGCACGGCCGCATTGGCCGCGGCGAATTTCTCTGAAAAGTCGGCCGACAATTGCAGATGCTCATGGAAAAGCGTGGCCCCCATCGCGAGTTCCTCGGGCTGGTAGTCCCTCAGTATTGCCCGAATGATGGCGCCTTTCGGAAATGTCGGACCTTGCGAAGAAGGGCCCTGTGCGGAGAGGCTGCGCGGGAGGGCAGCGGCTGCGGCGCCGGCGGCGATCGTCTGGAGAGCCTGCCGACGGGTCACGGTTCGTTCAGGAAGGGTTGACATCGTGCACCATTGTAGACTTAGACCCGGCGTAAGTGCCCACAGGTTTGCATGCAATGTTTCAACTATAATCTGGTGATGAAAACTCGTTACGGGATGCTGGCGATCATGCTCGCCGCAGGCGCCGCTGGCCAACGGCAGCCCAAGCCTCTTGTTCTGCAGGAACAGGGCAGCTTCTTTGTCGGCGGGGAAACGAAAGCGTTGCCCGCTCCTCCACCCCCTCCGGCGAATGCGCCGCCTGGACGCGGCGGCGGATTCGGCGGCGGTGAAATTACCGTCAACCAGATGTACGTGCAGTATCAGATTCCGGAAAACGGCGATCGCCACGTGCCGGTAGTTATGGTGCACGGATGCTGCCTCAGCAGCAAGACCTGGGAAACTACTCCTGATGGCCGCATGGGCTGGAACGAATACTTCGTGAGAAAGGGGCGGCCCGTATATCTGGCCGACCAGGTGTCTCGGGCGCGATCCGGCTTCGATCCTTCAACGTTCAGCGCGGTTAAGGCGGGCGCGCTTCCTCCCAGCGCGCTCCCGGCTGTTCTTGCTGCGAGCCGGCAGGTTGCCTGGACCGTTTTCCGTTTCGGGCCCGAGTACGGAACCCCGTTCAAAGACGAGCAGTTTCCGATCGAGGCCGTCGATGAGCTCTACAAGCAAATGATCCCCGACCTCAACGCGACTCTGCCCAACCCGAATCCGACATGGACCAACATGGCGGCCCTGGCGGTTAAGTTGAAGGGCGCGATTCTGATGGGCCATTCCGAATCGGGTTTCTTTCCGGAGCAGGCTGCGCTTATCGATCCCTCCGGCACGAAGGGGATCATTTCAATCGAGATGCCCTGTGTGACTAGCCTTTCGCCCGCGCAGATTTCCATTTTGGCGAAGATTCCGACTCTGGTGATGTTCGGCGATCACTTGGGAGACTCGCCGAACGGGATCAATTCCTGGCCCGCGTCGTTCGATTCGTGCAATCAATTTGTGAAGCAGGTAACGGCCGCTGGTGGGGACGCGAAGATGATGTCGCTGCCCGAGATGGGAATCAAGGGTAACAGCCACATGCTGATGCAGGACAAGAACAATTTGCAGCTTGCCGATCTCATCATTTCGTGGATTGATGGTCATGTTGAGAAGAAGGCTGCGAAGCGGCATTAGAGACAGCGGTTCGTACGAACTTTTTTTCTCAATGTTCGCCAAAGGCCTCGCCGAGATCATCGCGCTGACTCTGGCGTTCCCGGCCGGCGCCGCATCGTATGCCGCCGGCGAAGATCAGCGCACCACAACTACCTCCAGCGCAGCTATACGCAATCATGGCAACGGCGCGCTGCGCATCACGATCTGGTACCCGGCCGCAGGCACGGAGCGCGAGGTCGATATCGGGTCCGCTACCGATCCGATTTTCATCGCGGGGCGAGTTGCCACGCGCGCCCCGTTCGCCGATGCAGTGCGCCATCCGCTCATCCTCGCGTCGCACGGTTTTGGCGGCACGGCGCGGCAGTTGACATGGCTCGGAGCGTCGCTGGCACGGCATGGGTTTATAGTCGCGGCCGTCGATCATCCCGGAACGAACGGCGCTGACGGCGTTACGCCCCAGGGCGCCTATGCTCCCTGGGAGCGGGCGAGTGACTTGAAAGCCGCCCTCGATTTCCTGCTTGCTGACCCGAAGCTTGCTTCGCATATCGATGCCGGGCGTATCGGCGTTGCGGGCTTCTCGCTGGGTGGGTTTACCGGCGCTCTTGAAGCGGGCGCGCGCACGGATTTCGATCAGTTCATCAAGTTCTGTAATGGTCCATCGCGCGATGCCATCTGCAATCCGCAACTGGAGTTCCCACTCGATTACCACGGTCAGGCCGAGGTTCTCGCGCGACCGGAGATGCGCGATCTGAGGGCCCGTGAGAACAGCGATTTCCGCGATCCGCGTATCACGGCCGCGTTCCTCATCGCGCCCGCGCTCGTCCAGGCGTTCGATTTCGCCACCGCGAAACGCATCCACATTCCGGTGGAGATCGTGTTGGGCTCGGCCGATCCGATCGCGCCTCCCGGAACCAATGGCGAACTCCTGGCGCGTCTCATTCCTGGCGCCCGATTGAAGGTTTTTCCCGCGGTGGGGCACTACGATTTCTTATCGGAATGCGGGCCTGCCGGCGCTAAAGATGCAGCGGCATATTGTACCGACGGCGTGGGAACGAAGCGCGCGGATACCCACGCGTCCACGGTCGCCGCAGCGATTGAGTTCTTTGACGGGACAATCGGTCGCAGGCACTAGAGCGACTGCCAGGAATCGTGAATCTGCGGCTTGTAACCGTATCGCAAGCACCCCACGATGGGCTCGGGCGTCAGCACGGTTGCCACCCGATCCCCGGGGCAGGCGGCGCGTCTGGTGTAGCCTTCAGGTGTCCAGAGCAGAAGGCAGTCGTTCCAGACAAGATAAGCGCTTCCATCGATCCGCACGAAGCAACCATCGGGCAATGAGCTGAGTGCCGCCTCGTATGTGACTTTTCTTCGTTGACGATCAATTCGCGCCCGATGTAGTTCGAGGTCCATTTCGTCGGCCATCGGAAGCTGATCCTGGCGGCCCGATCTCCGCCAGGAATGCCTGAAAGCGTTGAACCGTTCCCGCCGGCACTCGGCGCACGGTCGATGCCCGGCGGCGAAAGCGACAGTTTCGTCGAGGAAAAACAATTCCGTGTACCGCCTCTCGGACATGACGATGCGGCGTCGTCCGCGGAATTGCAGAACGCAGGTGATCCACCGGCGGCTCTTAAAACAGCGGACGATTGTGCGATCGCTGTCGTGCAGGGCGCCGCCTCTGTTGCCCATCATCGTTCCTCGGGCCGACGTGCGAAAAAGTTCGCCGAACGGATCGACTCGGTTTTGCAGCGGCATTCGGCCTCAAAAACGCCGACCGCGCGTCAGGCGGTCCGTACGTATTTGTTGAACCAGTCGATGGTCCGCTGCCAGGCGAGGTCGGCCGCGGCTTTGTTGTACCGCTCCGGCGTCGCATCGCAGTTGAATCCGTGAACGGCTCCTGGATAAATGTACCCCTCGTGAGGAACGTTGATCGCCTTGAGCGCGGCATCGTAAGTCGGCCACGTCCCGGCCAGCCGCGTGTCGAGCGCCCCGTGATGGACCAGAATCGCCGCCTTGATTTTCGGGATGTCGTCATTCCCGGGAACCGCTCCGTAAAATGGAACTGCGGCCCCCATATCCGGCCCAAGCCGGAACGCAAGAGTATTGGCGATCCCTCCTCCATAGCAGAAGCCAGTGGCGCCGATTTTACCCGTGCAGTCGGGCCGCGCCTTCAGCCACTTCGCGGACGCCACCATGTCTTCGGTCATTTTCCCCCGGTCCACCTTGCCGAACAACTGGCCGCCCCGGTAATCGTCGCCCGGAAAACCGCCGACAGACGTGAGTCCGTCCGGCGCAAAGGCCATGAAGTTCGCAAGCGCAAACCGCCGCGCGATGTCTTCGATGTGCGGATTGAGCCCGCGATTTTCGTGGACGACAATGATGCCCGGCAGTTTCGACGGCATCGCCTCCCTGGTATCGGCGCTGACCGGGCGAACGAGATAGCCTTTGATGCTCCCGTTCCCCTGAGGCGACGGAACGGTCTCATACGTGGCTTTGATCCTGTTGTCGGTCGGGGCCACCTGCTGGCCCAGAGCGTAGTTCGGCATCAGAGCCTCGACAATCGCCGACACGGCAAGGCCGCCGATGGCAAACCGCTTCACGCCGTCCATAAAATCGCGGCGTCCGATCTCGCCGTGGATAAAGCGGTTATAGAGCTGAATGGCTTCGACTGGCAGTTTCGGTCTGGTTGGGTCCATTGGCTGTTTCCTTTCCGCAGAATATATCACGCGGTTGCGGGGAAAATCGAAGAGACGATTTGTTCTGGGGTGCGCCGAGCGCCAGGTGGGTTTTAGGGTGCGGACGATAAACGGACGCTCGCGAGTTCGCGATACCGGTGCACGGTCTCCCGAGGGATTGCCCCAATTTCGAGTTCTGTGAGGTAACGAACGGGCGCTGAGGCGTGCAGACGCTGCAGCACCTCGGCAAGTCCGCAGAGCATTGCAAGCGCGGCGGAGGAAATCGCCTCGCTGACGAGAACCCCGCGTCCCTCGAAAATTCGGAAGGGCTGATTCGAACATAGAGCTTCCGAGTCACAGAAGGACTCGAGGTCGCAACACGGAAGGAAAGGATTACGCTCCGAGATGTCGGAGAAAATCGCCTGGCAAGGATAGAGAGTTCCTCCAGCCAGAATGCGCCTTGAGATCGGATCGGTCCCGAGCGTATGGATTTTCTCATCTGCTGGTACCGTCCATCCGGAGTTACGAGACATCGCCCGAAGCACCACATAGTCGTGGGCGCGCGATTCCCGGGGAACAATGGAGACGCGCCTGATCACTTCGTCCAACAACTGCTCAACTGCTTCTGGCTCGTTTCCGCAAACGACGAGACCGTGGTTGCCCAGTATGAATACATCTGTATTCGGATCGGTGCAAAGAACACGCTCGATCGCACGTGAAAGCGGCAGGCCGGACGCCACATACGGAACCCACTTCCAGCAAAGGCCCTGCAGGAGCTGCTCGAGTCTGGCGGCTCCGTCGTACCGTACGGCCCAGGCTATCGTGTTGACGCAATGCACATGCAGAACGATGCGGTGCGGTAACACCGCGTGGAGCGCGGTTTCCGTGGACGCACCCTGATAACAATCGGCCGGATCGACGTGCCGTCGCAAGTACCCGTTCAGAAGCTGGGTTAAGTCCAGAGGAATAAGAATGTCGCCGTAAGCTGCATCGGCCATCCATCGGCCCGAGGCTTTGATCCATAGAATGCCATCCCGTTTGATCGAGATATTTCCTGTGCTGGCCTGCGTGAGCAAAGGATCGCTTCCGACGCGCACCGTGAGATCCAGCAACCGCGACAACTCCGCGTCGCGCATCCCTCCGTTACGTATCATGATGCGTACCTCCGTGTTCATCGGGACCTGATCTGTGACAGTGGTCCGCCGCCGGCAACGTCAGCAAAGTCTTCGATTCGATCCGGGGTGATACTAATGCCCGATCAACTATTCTCAAAAAAATCGGTCCTCGGTCCGACCTGCGCAAGCAATTAGGGATCGGCAAACGCGTTCAGCGCGGCGGCCGGATCGAAATCCACGACATCCGGTTCGTCTACAGAGAGACCGCGCTCACAAGGCACACAACCAACGTGCATGATGCGCTCGAAGCAGACTCGTGTCATTTTATTTCAAAGCAATAGCCAATCGTAGCGCGACTTAGCGAGATTGCTGCAATTTGATGTACCCATTTTGTAAACTTTTTCGCGAGTGATGTGCGCTTGCCGCCTCAAGCTGTCAGCAGATAAACACCACCACCCTGCAATCGAGCATCCAGCGCCAGTCCGCCTTCACAATCGCAGAGAGATCCGGATGTTAAGCTCGGTGCGCTCCCGCAAGATGGGTGTCTATTGTATCTACGGGTAACTGGCAGGCCTATCTTTCAGTAGATCCATGTTGAGCGTCCATGCCGCAGGCATTGATACCGTTTGCGTGATCAAATGAGTGATGCCCAAAAAGGCCGAGGAGTGTGAGATGGCTGAGAAGACCCATGGCAGTGGATTGAGCCGGCGCGCGGTGGTGCGTAGTCTGGCGGCTGCGGCGAGTTATCCGTTGGCAGCGTCGGGGAATTCGCTGAAGCCGAAGATCGGGGTTATCGGCGGGGGCATGGCCGGCATTTCGCTCGCCTGGCTTCTTGACGGTGCGTATGACGTTGTTCTGTTCGAGGCCCGCGCCTTTCCCGGCGGAAATGTTCGGAGTGTTCCGGTCAGCCTGGATGGTTACACGTTCGCGGTCGATCTCGGCGCCCAGTTCTTTCACCCGAAACTCTATCCGACTTACGTCAAGCTCCTCGAATTTCTTGGCATCTACCCCTCGGGCGTTCACACCTTTCCGGCTTCGATTACTTTGGCTGCCTTCGGCAGTCCGCAGCCTTTGTTTGTCTCGCCGATTCTTCCCGGACGTATATGGCCTGCGCTCGCTTCCTGGAATCAGTCGGGAATCCAGGCGTTCGATGTCGCCTTCCAGGCCGCGAAGCAGCGGGAGGATGGCAACGCCGGTTGGGCGTTGACTCTCGAACAGTGGCTTCCCACGCTGGGGCTCACCAGCGATCAATGGGAGGGAATGATACTGCCGTGGGCTGCGTCGATTTTCTCAGGGCAAATCGCCGAAGCCGGCCAAATGTCGGCCCGCGCGGCCATGATTTTCGCCGCGAAGGCGCTGCCTGACAAGATTACCGATCCGTTGCTTTACTACGTATTGAATCAGGGGATGGCGGCGCCTTTGCTCGCTATGCTCGGACAGATTTCCACGGCTCAAATCCTGACGCGGGCGCTGGTAACTGCGGTTGTCCGAAACGCTGCCGGAGGATTTCAGATCGTTTGCGCGGATGGGCGGGCAGCGACTGTGGATCAGGTTGTGTTTGCATCATCCGGTCCGCCGACCCTCCGATTGCTGCAAAACATGCAAGGTATGTCGGCACAGAGTGCGGCGCTTGAGAACATCGCATTTCGGAACGCTCGGCTTGCGCTGCACACGGATCCGATTTATGCGCCCGCCAATTCTAAGGTCTGGTCTTTCCTGAATTCCGGGATTCACGGCGGCTTTTGCGAAGCCTCGATGTGGATGGGCGACGTGATCAATTCCGTCCCGCAGGAGACCGCGGCCAGGGTATGGAAAAGCTGGGATACGCATCGCCTCGTGCAGCCGCAGCAAATCCTCGCGGAGGCTCATTTCCAGCATATGCTTCCTACGCCTGCCACTCTCGCCGCTCAAGTGGCGCTTCTGAGTCTGCAGGGAGAAGACAGCGTCTGGTTCGCCGGCGGCTACACGCGGCCGTACGACTCTCAGGAGACCGCTCTGGTATCAGCCCTTGGAGTTGCCCAGGGTTTGGGGGCTGCCTCGGAGCGAGTAAGGCTCTTGACGCAGACGCAGTGATGATGCCCGATCACTTAAAAAGCATGAAGACGTTCGAACACGAGTGGATACTCGAGACGTTCTGTGAGCACCCGACCTTTTTCAAGAAGAGAATGTTCGGCGGCCTTGCCGCGTATTTGTTCGAGCGTCAGATGCTGTTGCTCGTTGAGCCGACGAAATCCGGTCGCTGGCACTGGCACGGTGTTCTGGTCTGTACGGACTACAAACATCACCCTTCCCTCCAGGCTCAGTTTCCGGCATTAAAGCCGCACGAGATTCTGCGAAAGTGGCTTTTCATCGATTCAGCTCACGAAGATTTCGAGACCACTATGGATGCCGTGGCGAAACGCGTGGCAGCCAATGACCGGCGCTTCGGCATATTGCCCAAAAGTTCGAAGCCTCGCAAGCCAAAGCGTGAGGAGTAGCCGTTCCCGGAACAGCCGCGGCGCGAAGTCATTCAGATGCGGGCAACCACTGCATCCGCATTGCTGCTCGGGGTGATATTGGCCCGCGACCTTGTTTAGTTAGCGCCAGGCCGGATTAATGATGCGAGGGTCGAATCGGAAAGGTTCCGGAGTACCCCATTCGATCGCCCTCCGCGATAGGGGATCGGGTTCGGTACTCATCAGGTAATTCCACTCCTGAGGAATGACGACCGAGGGCACCTGGACAACCAGCGGAAATTCGATCGGCGGCATAGCCCAATAGCCTCTTGCGACCCTCCCCAGGAACGATCTCCAAACTCTCGCGACAAAACCTCGGATTCAATGAGTGCGTTGAACCGTGCCTCACCCCGGGTTTCTGGAAATGGCGCGATCAGCTCATCGGGAATCGTAACCGTCGAAACCACGTAATCTTCCGGTACGAGCGCCACATTGCGTAAATGAACGAGGATTTCGAGCACCGCGAGGGAGATTGACGAAGCAGCGTATAAAGCACGCACTCCCGGACTATTCCACCGCCCGCCCGCACTGAATGCTCCAGTGCCATCCCATGCGCGGTAGCGCACCCGGTGGAGCCGATAAGCCTTCAGACAAACACACCAAAATCGATGCGAGTCAGGATGTCATCGACTTGATTGGAATCCGCCTTGACGTCGAGAAGAACATCTTCCGGCGTTCGCTCGCTGAGTTCGGATAGCCGGGTGCGCATCCAGATCATCGCCTTCTCAGGAGATCCGAACGTCTCCATCGCGTGCCCCCAGACTTCAGGAGCGACTTGTTCTAAAGTCTCCACAGTTCCATCCTGATCTCGTTATCTGCCAGTCATGGACCCCGGCCCGCTGAGTTTCAGACCCGGCTCCGGCAAACAGGAAGTCAAGCTTCCCTGACGCCGAGTCCTGGTTGATCTGATCGTCCCAACTCGCCGCCTCGCACGTGCGGAACCATTCGATCAGACGGAGGTATTCACCCATCGGCAGACTCGCAATGGCGGCTTCGATCTCCTCCACTCTGTCCATGCACGAAGTTTAGCAACTGTGCCGTCTGGCCGTCGGGCCGTCCAGCCGTCGCGCGGGTCGGTCCTATATCGCGCTTCCGTGATCGATGACGCCGTGCAGACTCGCAGCTTATGACTGATCTCCCCGCTATTCCCCACTCACTTTGGCGCTATCCTGTAACTTGCAACCGACCATTGTTCGCTAACCGGCCCGCGCCGGCCCAGGCACACCGGGGCCAGCGCTTCGGCGCTGCCGCCGAGCTTCCGCTCGGCGCGTAGCTTCACGTCAGTCCGGTAGCGCCGGCGATCTTGTCGCCGGCACTCTCCCAACCACGTTTTTTCAACGGAGCGAACAAGCAATGAGCACCCCTTTATCCGATTCCCTGGTCCGCGCACGCGTATGCGCGGCCTCCCAGGAACACTATAATCTGCGATTCGAAACCGGCGCCGAGTGCGACGCCGTACCCGCGGGCGCCCTGCGCTGGAACGCCGACCTCCCCGCCGTGGGCGACTGGGTCCGAGCCCGTCGCGTCGACGCCACCCTGGCGCTGATCGAAAGTGTCGAGCCGCGCACCACCTGCATTTCGCGCGGCCGACCCGGCGGTGGGTCGCGACGAGCTGGCGAGCAGGTGCTGGCGGCAAACGTCGACCTGATCCTCATCGTGATGGGCCTCGATGGCGACTACAACCTCCGGCGTCTCGAACGCTACCTCGTACTGGCCGCCGCATCCGGCGCTGCGGCAATGGTGGCCTTGAACAAGCGGGACGTCTGCCCGGAATGGCCGGTCCGCCTGGCCGAAGTAGAAGCTGTGACCACCCACGCGGTCGCGCTGTCGGCGCACGAGTCCGTAGCGCCCCTCGCCGAAGCCATTCGCGGACGCACCGTGGTGTTGCTCGGCTCCTCAGGCGCGGGCAAGTCGACCATCGCCAACGCCCTTCTCGGTGACACTCGCCAGACCACCCAACCCGTGAGGGCGTCCGACTCGCGCGGCCGCCACACAACCACCCGCCGCATGCTCATCGACCTTCCCGGCGGCGGCGCTCTAATCGACACGCCCGGCCTGCGTGAACTGGCGCTATGGGCGGGCGAGGACTCGGTCGACGAAGTGTTCGAAGGCATCGCCGCGCTCGCGCATCAGTGCCGCTTTCCCGACTGCGCGCACGCAGGCGAGCCGGGCTGCGCCGTGTCCGCGGCGCTCGAAACCGGCGAACTCGACCCAACGTGCTTCGCCGCCTGGCAGAAGTTGCGGGCCGAAGCCCGCTACTATGAGCGCTCCGTGGATCAGCGTGCGGCTGCCGAAAATAAGCGTAAGTGGAAAGTGATCCACAAGGCCATGCGACATCATCCTAAACACAACCGGTAAGTTCAGATCTGTTCTGCCCTTTTGTCGTGCAGCAGCCTTCGGGCCGTCCGTCCGGACATCCGCCGGGTGACGCCGGCGGTCCTGCCCCGGCGCCGAGCTTTACACAAACTTGAAATCGGATTTCAAACGGCGCAGCCGGGTTTCCGCCCGGCGTGTCGTGGTGGGAGCCGGGTCTGCTTGCCTACCAGGTGATGCGCGTCGCGGTTGTTTTCGTTGCAAATATATTCGTGGATCTCCCAGGCGGGGGCCAGTTGGGCGGATTCGAAGACCTTCCAGGGTTTTGAATGGGCTCCGGGATCGTCGATGGTGATTTCTATGTTTACGCGCCCGAGTTCCGGGCGGGTGAAGCGTTCCGTGATGTGCGCCCGGGCTGTTCTGGGGTGTCCTGCGAGATCGAGCCAGGTTTTATCGTTGAGTCCTACCCTATCGACTACGAGTGCATCTCCGTCCCAGCGACCTACGGAGTCGCCCCACCAGGTTTCTTCTACGCCTGGGTCGTGTCCCCGGCCATCGAGAAAGACCTGGCGATAGCTGTGCACGTTGCCTTCGTAGAGGATCAGAAAGAGGCCGGGCGTTTGCACGATTTTCCAGGGATAGGGATCTTTGCGGGGCGTGCCCATGGGGAGGCAAAGGCCTTCGGGGTCGTCCTTGCTGTTTTGCAGGTTGCGCTGACGCATCAGTTGCGTACTGGGCATGCTCAGCAGTTTGGAGGTGAAAGTCCTCTGCCCAACCTGATGGAGGTGAAGGGTTAGCGAGAACGCAAGGGCTACCGTCGCGAGGCGGGGTCTGAAAGAAGCGTGTAGCAAATGTGCGAGTCGATGGACAAGAACCGGATATAAGGGTTTAGCGTCGGACGAGCGGGCAACTTACCGCGAAGTCCATATCCATCAAAGATGCTGTCACCGCCGGTGCAAAAATCCCCATAAAGCCGGTCGAAAATTCCCCGGCCCCTCGCGCGGGTGGTGTTAACCGCTTCTCTGGAGCCCAGAGGAGGGCGAACGCCTGTTCAGGGGGAAAGACGTGGACGAAATCAACGAGCTCAAACGATCAGGGATGAGCATTCAGGCCATCAGTGAACTGACTGGCTACGACCGCAAAACGATCCGCAAGTATCTGCTGAAGCCGGTGGTCCCGGCGTACCGGAGCAGACCGGTATCAGTGAGCAAGCTGGAGCCATTCAAGCCATATCTGAGCGAGCGGATGCAGGTGGGAATCTGGAATGCGCAGGTACTGCTGCGGGAACTACGGGAGCGCAACTACACGGGCGGCTACACGATTCTGAAGGACTGGCTGAAGCCGCAGCGAGAGTCGGCACAGGTTGTGGCGGTACGGCGCTTCGAGACGCCGCCGGGCAAACAGGCACAGGTGGACTGGGGCCATATCGGTTCGCTTGCTGAAAATGGCGACGAGCGGAAGCTGTGGGGTTTTACGATCACGCTGGGCTACAGCCGGATGATGATGGCGGAAGCAGCGACGGATCAGAAACTGGGAACGCTGTTGCGCATGCATGAGACAGCCTTCCGGCAATGGGGCGCCGTGCCAGCCGAGATTCTTTACGACCGGATGAAGACAATCTGGACCGGCACGGACCAACGCGGCGAGATTATCTGGAACGCGGTGTTTCTCGACTTCGCGCGCTACTGGGGCTTCACCCCGCGGCTGTGCCGTCCTTATCGGGCGCAGACGAAAGGCAAGATCGAGTCGGGAGTGAAATACATCAGGCGGAATTTTCTATGCGGACTGCTGGGGCGCGAACCCGCCAGTCTCGCCGATTTCAATGCCGAATTACGCCGGTGGGTTGCCGAGGTTGCCAATCAGCGCGTGCATGGCACGACGCGCGCGCAGGTGCTGATCCGGTTTGACGAGGATCAGTTCGCCATGCAGCCGGTGAACGGACGACCCGGCTATCCGTACAGGGACGACGAACTGCGCAGAGTGGCGCGCGATGCTTATGTATCGTGGCGCGGAAGCCGCTATTCGGTGCCATGGGAGTATGCGGGCAAAGAAGTCTGGGTGCGCGAGTGTGACCGCGATATCGAGGTGCGTCACGGCGCGGAGCGCATCGCCACGCATGCGCCCGCGGCAAGACAGCATCAGGTGGTCACCCTCGGCGAGCACCATGAGGGCATTCTGCTTGGCAACAGGACCGCGGGCAAGACGCTGGTTCACATTCAGCAGGCTCCGGTGGTGGAACGACGGCCGCTGGCAGCTTATGAGAGCCTTGCGATGACCACGGTCGAAAGATTGCGGACCACACTCAGCGCGCTCAGTCTGACGGCGATCGACGCACGTCTGGAGACGCTGCTGGAAAGCGCCGCGAAGAAAGAACCGGCTTACGGCGACTTCCTCCTCGAGATGATGAGCGCTGAGGCCGACGCGCGGCGGCAGCGCTATCTGAAGACGCGATTGCAGCTGGCTCACCTGCCGTACGTGAAGACGTTCGATCAGTTCGACTTCGCCTTTCAGCCCTCCATCGACGAGCGCCAGATCCGCGAACTGCGAACGCTGCGATTTGTGCATGAAGCGTCCAATGTCATTTTGCTCGGTCCGCCCGGTGTGGGAAAAACTCACCTGGCGGTCGCACTGGCTGAGTCGTCTATCCAGTCCGGACAGGCGGCATACTTTATGACGGCGCACGATCTGGTGACCGATCTCGGCCGCGCTTATCGGGAAGGCCGGCTCGACCGGCGGCTGCGCATCTATCTTGCGCCCAAAGTCCTCGTCATTGACGAGATGGGATATCTGCCGCTGACGAGCTCGGTGCGACGATCTTCTTCCAACTCGTCAGCGCCCGCTATGAGAGGGGCAGCATCATTCTCACTTCCAACAAGAGCTACGGCGAATGGGGTTCGATCTTCGGCGATCCGATCATCGCCACGGCCATCCTTGATCGTTTGCTGCATCACTCGACGACAGTCAACATACGGGGTGAAAGCTATCGGCTCAAAGAACGGCGCAAAGCGGGGTTGATTCCTTTGCCCGAACGGCAACAGCCGGACGCTGCCGCCGGCGCCCAGGGCGGTCGCAGCAAACGGAACCATTCGATATGAGTTTTCTATCAATCCGATGTGTTGTCCAGACCCCGGAGCGGGGCCATCGTGGGCTCCGCGCCGGGCTTCATCGTCTTGATGAGTCTGCGGCCAGCTATTCCTCGGCAGGTTGGTCTCCACCAGAGCCCGCCTCCGCTTCACCGGCTGAAAGTCATTCTGATTCCACCAGCCGAAACTGTAAACCACCACCCAGCCAGGGCTGGGGAATTTTCGACCGGCGAAATGGGGAATTTTCAACCGGCGTTGACAAGCGGATAATCGTGCAACTGATTGAGCATCGGCCGAGCGTCCCGTTCCCGTACCAGCTGCAAGGCTTCCCCGCGCAACCCGTTCTGACGCGACACCTTCTCCTCTTCATAAAGATGCGCGATCATCGCCAGCACCCCGCCCATGCGCGCCGGATCCTTCTCCAGGGCGTTATGAAAATGGCGGCGGGCATGCGCCCAGCAGCCCACCTCAACCATTCCGCGCGCCGGGTCGATAAAGAAGCTGTCGTACACAACGTAAGCATCCGCCTGGAGATGTCCCCGAAAGTCCTTCAGAAACTCTTCCGGTCCGGCCCGTTCACGGGTCGGTGTGTAGTCGTAAACGATCGCCGGATGATCCCAATCCCCGACGTAAGGCCAGATCCTTCCTTTGCGCGCCTGCGGCAGGTTCCGATCCACCTTCACCGGCGTGTCGTCGGTTCCCACCACCTTCGAGGACAGCACAAAGTTCTTCAGCTCTCTATAGAGGGGATCGAGCAGATCGGCGCTTTGCTTCACCCATCCACCCATCGTCTTGTCGCTCAGTTCCACGCCGAAGGGGCTGAAGATCTTTGCCTGCCGGTACAGAGGCAGATGGTCGGCGTATTTCGCCACAATTACCTGCGTCGCGCACAGGCGGCGCAATGCTTTTCCGCTTCGTCCAAATCGTGCACGATTCGTTCGCGCTTCAGATGCGCGGGTAGCGCACGGCGGCCGCGCGGGTTCGCCGCCGCGTTGCCCGGTGAGGCCGGCGGGCCTTTGTCGTCGGAACCATTTCCGTCGTCGTTGCCCTCCGACAGATCTTCAATGTTCACGCCCTGAGCTTTCAGTTCGGCTTCGAACAGCGCCAGTTGTTCTTCGCTGATCTGTTCGCTGCGCCGTCCGCTTCGGGCGGCGAGTAATTGCCGCAGCAGGTTCTCCGTCTTGATCCGTCGCGCTTCGGAGGCATCCAGCTGCGCAATCAGATCCAGCACCATCTGTTGCAGAACATCCGCGCTGTCGGGCAGTTGTTTGCGGTCGATCGGCACTCGAAAACATTATCGCCTGAAATGTTCTTCGGCGCCACTGGAAATGGGCGATGCTTCAATGTTTATGCGGCTGCGGCGATGCTTCTCCGGTATCGCTTCCGGCGCTTTGCCTGACTCAGATCGATACCCGAAAGCAGCGCTCCCAACTCAGCAGCCGTAATCTCGCGCCGCTTCTCCGCCACGCCGAACGGCATCGCATAGGTCTTCTTCCAGTCTCTTCGCCCAAACCGCAAATCCGTCCCGATCCCAGTACAGGATCTTGATCCGGTCGCGCCGCCGGTTGGCGAAGACGAACAGGTGTCCGGCAAACGCGTCCAGTTCCATCGACTGCGTGACCAGTGCGTGCAGGCCGTCGAAGCTCTTGCGCATGTCGCAGGCCGACGCGCAGAGATACACGCGCACGCTGGCCGGCAGATGCATCATGCACGTTCCCGCAACACCTTCAGAACAGTTCGCAAGGTCCCTGCATCGGTGCCCGGCGCGATGCGCAACCGGTCGCCCGAAGCCAGAATCAGTTCGACCGGCAAGTTGTCCTTCGTGCCCGGCGCGTTGGTCTCCACAAGAGCGAACATCACCGGCTCACCCCGGACAGCCGCTTCCGCCAATTATAGAAAGACTGGTCGCTGACACCGCGCTCGCGGCAGAAAGCACTCACCGAAAGCTTGCTCTGCCCGTGTAGGCGGATCAGCTCCGCCCACCTCTTCTGTCGCGTCGTACCTGCCTCGATAGCTTTCATCCATCCCACTATCGGCCCTTCTCGGTCTCACGCGCCAGAGGGGTTCACCGGATGCTTACGATTATCTACAAGACAATCGGCCTGCATGCCACCAATTTTGTACGGAGTCTTACACGGCGTTCGGCCGAAGTCACTTTGTGCTCTTTCATCCTCTCAGCGGGAGGATCGCCCAAAAAAGGTGTGCAACAAGGAAGACCGGTCGGGGATCATACCGTCATGAGGGTGACCGTAACGCCGCCCATTAAGGAGGTAAGCGTCCATGTCTACTGTTTCGAAGAAGGTGCAGCAGTTGACCCCTGACTATGTTCACCAGATCTTTCGGAATCTCGAAGCTGGTGATGGCAAAGGGTTCTTCGAGCATGTCGCCGACAATGTCGACTGGATTGTAGAGGGGACCCATCCGCTTGCCGGGCACTATCACACGAAAACTGAGTTTCTCGCCCACACGTTCGACAAGCTCGCGAAGGTACTCCCGAAAGGCACCCAACTGCACACCGAACACGTATTGCTGAGCGATGACTGGGTGGTGGTGGAATTACATTCCGCAGCGACCGCAAAAAACGGTCTCGAGTTCGACAACCGGTACTGCTGGCTGTGCCGATTCGCTGACACGAAGATCGTGGAAGTCCGCGCCTACCTTGATTCCGCGCTCGTTGCACGGCTGTTCGCGGAGAACCCGATTTAGCCACCCGAAGACCACTGGGAGATTCGCAACGTTGGCAGAGAGCCCAACGGCCCAAGAGTTAGCTCGCCGAGCATTCGTGCGTTCCGCACTGACCGGCACGCCGGCAAACGTAGTGTCGTCCTTCGCCCATGCGGCAACCTGGACCTCAGATACAGCCCTGCTTATTCTGGACTTTCAGCTTGGCATTGGTGACCCAGCCATATGCGAAGCGTGCTGCGCAACGGGCTGCTGCCGCGCTGCAGGCTGGACGCGCAGGCGGTCTGTTGCTGGTGTTCAGCACGGTGCAGTTCCATTTGGGAGGTTAACCCATTCACTTCGCAAACGCTACTGCCCCGCGAGCGGAGTGGCGACTGCTAAATCGCCGGGCGGCAGAGACGAGAATACCGGGTAATTCTCCGCATTGATCGACAGGCTGACTATCGGAACCGTTGAGGTGATTTGCATCGAACCGGTAAAGCTGGTCAGCCCCAAAAGCGGAGCGACATTCACGGCTCCATGGGCGTTGGGCTGCAGCGCGAAATTGGAACTCCCGAGAGCATTCCCATTCGAGTCGAGCGCGGTAATCGTAACCGTGGCGGCGCCCGGTGAGGGATTGGCATAAGCCACTCCGGTCTGGCTTTGCGCGAAGGTCACGAATTCCGTGGCCGGAGTTGTAGAGGCGTTCACGCCCGCTTCACCCTGGGCTACACCCCCGCTATACAAACGGTAAAGGAGGCTCGCCTTTATCGGGCCCGTGCACTGACCTTGCGCCCAGCCCTCCGTCAAAACAGCGCCGGCCCCCGCTTGCGTTTGCACATGCAGATCGGCGCCGGCGACCAGGTTGTCGGTGCGAGTGGATCCCGACGCGCCGCCGAAGGGAACCTGCAGCGCTCCTCCGGAATCCGAGTAGAACGTAGTCTCACAGGTGACGCTCTGCGTTCCGTAATTGACATAAGTCAACGTACTCTCATAGCCGCCGCCGAACGCAAGGTGTGGGAAGTAATAGACGGACGCCGGTCCGCCCGAAGGCGCCCCTCCTCCGGTTCCCGTGGCCAGTGGAGTGCCGGCTGCTAAATCGCCGGGAGGCAGAGAGGAGAATACCGGGTAGTTCTCGGCATTGATCGACAGGCTGACTATCGGAACCGTTGAGGTGATTTGCACCGAACCGGTAAAGCTGGTCAGCCCCAGGAACGGAGCGACGTTCACAGCTCCATGGGCGTTGGGCTGCAGCACGAAATTGGAACTCCCGAGAGCATTCCCATTCGAATCGAGCGCGGTAATCGTGACCGTGGCGGGGTTCGGTGAGGGGTTGGCATAAGCCACTCCGGTCTGGCTCTGCGCGAAGGTCACGAATTCCGTGGCCGGAGTTGTAGAGGCGTTCACGCCCGCTTCACCCAGGGCTACACCCCCGCTATATAAACGGTAAAGGAGGCTCGCCTTTACCGGGCCGGTGCACTGGCCTTGCGCCCAGCCGGTCGTCAAAACGGCGCCGACGCCAGCCTGGGTTTGCACATGCACATCGGCGCCGGCAAGCAGGTTGTCGGTGCGAGTGGATCCCGATCCGTCGCCGAAGGGAACCTGCAGCGCTCCTCCGGAATCCGAGTAGAACGTAGTCACACAGGTGACGTTCTGCGTTCCGTAATTGACATAGGTCAGTGTACTCTCGTAGCCGCCGCCGAATGCGAGGTGTGAGAAGTAATAGGTTGGAAAGCCGGTGGAAATCACCAGGTTGACTGCGGAGCCTTGAAGAACCTGGGTTCCCGCCGCCGGATTTTGGCTAATCACGTTCCCTGCCGGAATTGACGCACTTGCCTGAAAAGTCACAGTACCCACGGTGAGCCCGACACTCTGAAAAAGGGCGGCCGCCGCAGCTTGTGAAACCCCCACCACGTTCGGGACCGTGGGCGATGATGGACCGCTCGAAACGACCAATGAAACCGAGGTTCCGGGAGCTACCGCAGTTCCGGCTGGGGGATTTTGACTGATAACTGCCCCTGCCGGGACCGAGCCGCTCGCCTGGTTCGTTACGACACCGGCCACCAGGCCCGCGTTTTGCAGGGCGGTGGTCGCCGCGTTTTGAGTCAATCCGACCACGTCAGGCACCGTGACCTGCGTCGGCGTGTAGGTCACCAGGACGTATGCACCCGCAGTCCCGGTGTCGGCATCCGTAAAGGCCACGTAAGCGGATCCCGCCGCACCGTTCAGTGCCCCGGGAGTCAGCGTAAAAGTTGCGTTCGCCGAGTTTCCGCTGGCAGTGATCGGATTTCCCTGTGTCAGCGTGATCCATGAGCTGTTATTGACCGGCGAAAGGGCCAATACGCTGGCATTCACCGCAAAGCCGGCCTCGTTAAAATTGGATATCGTGATCGAATTTGATCCGCTCACGACCTGACTATCGAGGGATGCGCTATACCCATCCGCCGGATAGACAGTCAAGCCTATGGGGACTACCACAGGGCTGTTCGTCGCTCCGTTCGCGCTGATTACAATGCGCCCCGCATAATACCCATCCTGAAGATTCGTGACATTAACCTGCACCTGCAGTGACGTCGGGGAAGTCTGCGTTACTGTTAACCAATTCGCCGCGGTGGCATTGGCCACGCCAGGGGTGAACGAAGTGATGCGGAGATTGGTGGTCAGAGTTTGCGTGCAGGTTTTGCCAGGCGTCGTGCATGTCGACGGTGCGTCCCAGGTGGACCCATCAGGATTGCGCTGGAAGGTGAGGGAAGATGGGGTGGGCGTTAAGGTTTGGGAGTGAGCTGCCGAGCTAAACGCCAGCCCCGCAAGAAAGAGTCCGCAGATCAGTCTAGTCACGATGACCTCCAGGGGAGCTTGCAGAGTGTACCATAAGGGCCTGTTAGCCGTTATGCTATTCTCTCCTAAATGTGCGCCGGGAGGCCCCGGTGTTTCATGGGGAGGATGTTTGGACCGCCCGCCCAGCCGGCTCATTGGGCTTTCCCTGACGCTGTTAGTGGCGGCGGCCTCGTTACGTGCTCAGCAGCTGGGCCTGGTATTCACTTCCCAAAATGCTACGGTTCAGCGCCCTGGACGTGAGGTCCCGCTGGCCGCGGCTGAAGGTTCCGCGCTGTTTGCCGGCGATGTGCTGCATGCCGAAAGCGGTTCGCTCCGGTTTTCCTTCTGTCCCGGGAAAACAGTGCAGACGCTCCGCGGCGATTCTCTCGTGCTGGATTCCAGCGGCGCGTCTCTTGCACGCCTGAGTGAGCAGCAGCATCTTAATTTCTGCGCCTTGCCCGTGTTGGACGAACTCCCCTCACTGCCGGTAAGCCCCAGGCGCGCGGCGAGCCTGGAGGGAAGCTTCGATTCACGCGTGCTGCGCCTGCCGACGGCACGCCAGCCGGCGCTGCGGATGCAGCTTTCAGCGGTGGACGGCGCCGTTCGCGATCGCGCCCTGGATCCCTACAACACCGACCTGCAATTGGCCGCGTCACGAACCGCCGTTCTTGAGGAGTATGGCCTGACGGAAGACGCTATCGCTGCCCTGGACTCGATTCACGACCGCTGGCCGAGAGTGGAGTGGGCCGTCCATGCGGCCATCCGCCTGGTGCAGGAAGCCGACCGTCAGACAGCCAATCAGGGCCTCGCGGCGCGCTCGGTGGAATTCACACCCGCGGCAACCCCTTCCAAACCGCCACCCATTCGCAAGACGTACGCCGTTCTCGTGGGCATCTCGCAATATCCAACCGAAAGCGGCATTCCCTGGCTGAGCTATGCGGATCGCGATGCCGAGACTTTCGCCCAGCACCTGGAACAGCCCCGAGGCGGTAGTCTGCGTCGCTGCAGCGATAAAGACCCCACCGATTGCGAAATGAAAGTCCTCACTAACAACTCAGCCACGCTGGCCAATATTACCGACACCTTTCACTCCTTTGTGCAGGGCCATGCCGCGCCGGAAAATGCGTTGATCGTATTCGTGGCGGCGCATGGGGTCGATCCTGCGATGGAAGCGGATTGGAAGAGCGATGCCGTAATCCATAAAGAGCCCATGATCCTGGCTTACGACAGCGACTACTCGGAAACGAAGATGACGGGGTACGCGATGAGCCAGCTTAGGGAGGAGATCGCGGAACAGGGCCTCCGCTATGGGCGGGTGATCGTCTTCCTGGATGTCTGCCGGGCCGGGAACATTGGCTCGATCGCCGGCACCTCGGAGTTGCAGCCCGCGGTTCGTGATGTCTTCATTTTCCGGAAGGGCCAGGTTGGCCTGTTCATGGCGAGCCAGGCGCAGGACGATGCGTATGAGTCGTCCCGGTTCGGCGACGGGCACGGCGCGTTTACTTATTCGGTACTCCACAACTTGAATCCACAACCGCCCGTCTCGCCGAAGAGCGTCGACTTCGACAATCTGCTCACCGAGGTGAAGAAGGAGGTTCGCGACCTTACCGGCGATCAGCAGGTGCCCGACGGCAGGGCCGTCGATTTGCGCATGATCGTCGAAGAGGATCCGACGTTACCGGGAATCACTCTCGATCCGGCTTACCCGATCGGCGATAAGAAACAACTGCGGCGGCCCCGGGGAGCGCGGCCTTCGGCCCCCAAAATACCGCGCGCGAGCCCGCCCCCTTCCGCGTCAGACGATTTTCTCCGCGCGGTGGCAGCCGGCCGCTTGCGGCGGAATGAAGGCGCGGGCAATGCGCGCGAGGCCCTCGACCGGGTCGAACAATCGCAGGACGCGGCGCTTGCCCGCAGTTACCGCGAGCGGCTGCGAGTCGCGCTCGAGGACCGCGGCCAGCAGGTGGTGCTCCTCTATTTGCGGGGCGACCAGGTGAACGCGACGCGCGATCAATTCGAGGGCTGCGCCGAAGATTTTCAGGAAGCGCTCAGCCTCGAACCGCGCATGGGGTTCGATGAAAGCCGCATGCTGTTTTGCCAGGGACGCGCGCTCCTGTATCCAGACCGCGCGAACCAGAAGGATTATGCCAATGCCGTGACGTTGCTGGAGCAGGCGATCCGGCTCGATTCCACGCGAGCCTATTCGTATAACGCGCTGGGAATCGCATATCTGGAACGGGTGCCGCAGAATGCCGGCTTTTACGATCTGGCCACCGCCGCGTTTCATGACGCAATCCAGCGCGCGCCGTATTGGCCGTACCCCTGGCACAACCTTGCTCTCGCGCAGGCCGAACGGGGAAATTATGCCGAAGCCGTGGCCGATTATCGGCATGGGATGACCCTGGCGCCGCAGTTTTCATACCTGCCTTACAACCTCGGTCTGCTCTACCAGCGCATTCACCGCATCGACGACGCCGAGACTTATTACAAACACGCGATCGCTGTCGCCCGGCAGGCCTACAAGGATGGGGTCATTGTGCCTCCGGCCGGCCGCAAGCCGGAAGAGGCGGAGGCTAATAATGCTCTGGGCACGCTGGAAGGCGAATCCGGCAATCGCTCCCAGGCGCGACATTATTACCGCGAGGCCATCAAACTCGATCGGGATTCACTCTCCGCCTCTTATAATCTGGCTCTGCTGGTCAGCGCCAAATCGGGCCGTTCCATCGAGGCGGAGAATTTGTGGGCCAATAATCTAAAACTTGATCCGAAACACCTGCCTACGCTGGTCGCTCGGGCAACTTACTTTTCGCGCGAGCGCCAATGGAACGGGGCGATTGCCGACTGGTCAGCTGTGTTGGGCCTGGCGCCGGACCATCTGACCGCAAAACTGCAGCTCGCTACGGCATATGCGGCGACGGGCCAGGCGTCAGCGGCCATTCAGCTATTGCAAGCAGCGGAGAAGCAGGCACCCACAGGTGTAGCGGCGTGGGACCAGATCGGGGATTTGTACGTTTCCGCGGCGGAGTTCGCGGGCGCCGCGCGGGCCTACGACAAGGCATTGGCCGCTGCGAGAGTTACGGGGGACCGGCCGCTGGTCCATTCCCTGGACCAGAGACTGGATGCGGCTACAGCGAAAACGGTCGCCCGATGAGAATTGCGCTGCTGCTCGCCGGGTATGGTTTGCTGGCGGGAATCCTGCAGGGACAGAGTGTTTTGAGCATCGTTTCGGGACGCGTCACCGATGCCGCGGGCGTCCCGTTGCCAGGCGGGGTCGTGCATTATCGCGCCGCCGAGTTGGCGGTCGAAGGCTCCGCACCCTGCCAGGCGGATGGCCGCTTCACGCTGCTTATGCTGCCGCCCGGCCGCTACACCATAGAAGCGACCGCTCCGGGTTATCAAAACGTGGAAATCGACGATATGGAACTGCCAGTCTCTTCCCTGTTGAATCTGCCAATCCGTCTGCGTTCGTTGCAGGATCTGTGGGAGCGGAGCCAGCGCCAGATCTTCCTCCTTCCCAACAGCGACCTGGTCAAGTTTTACGGGCCGGACGTGGACACTTCGCGCAGCGTCCACGTGATGCCGCCCGATTTCCAGCAGCAGGAGTTGGAAGCCACTATGTCGTACGTGGTCAGCCGCCGGCTCATTGACGATCTGCCGCTGGCGGGACGCGATGTGTATTCGGTGCTCCTGGTGGAGCCTGCGGTAACCGCGGACCTGACTGCCTCGCGCGGTATCGGTCTTTCAGCCGCGGGCCAAAGGCCAGCCTCCTCGAACTTCATGCTCGATGGACCGGAAAACAACAATTATGCGATCACCGGGCCACTCTTTCCCCTGGCTCCGGAAGCGATCCAGGAGTACCGCGTCTCAACCAACAATTACTCGGCCGAATTTGGCCGCACGTCCGGCTATCTCGCGAATGCAGTAACCAGGGCTGGTACGGCCCAATGGCACGGTGTGGGCTACCTGAATGCGCAAACGTCTGCGCTCAATGCCAACGATTTTCAGAGCCACGCCACGGGAACGCCGAAGCCGCAGGGAAACCAGTTTGAGCCGGGCGGCCAGGTGGGCGGACCGCTGCGGCGTGATCGTCTTTTCCTGTCTGTGGCCCTCGATCTGCTGCACAGCGCCGATATCCTGCAGGCCGGTCCGCAGCAGTTTGTCTTACCCGACCAGGCGCTTTACCAACAGCTCGAATCGCAGCCGGCCCTCACCGCAGGTCAACAACTTCTTCTCCAGTACCGTCCCTCGGTGATCCCCATCGGCCAGGGAAGCAGCCTGGTAGCGCCCGTGAAACTCGCCCCGCCGGTGACTTTTAACCAGCAAGTTAGCGAAGGACGCGTCGATTTCGCACCGCCGTCTTCACGTCAGAAACTGATGGGCCGGGTTGCAGTGGCTCGCTCTTCCCGGCCGGACTACAACTGGTCTCCTTATCCCGCGTTCACTTCCGGGCTCGACTCGAATGTGGCCAGCGTCGCGGTGGCCGCGACCAGCACGTTCTCGACGAATAAGGTAAACGATTTTCGTGCCGGGTGGAATCAAGCCGGGCTTACGCTCGGGCGCCCGAATTCGAACTTGCCCTTGCTTTCGTCCGGCGATGGCGCTACATTACCGGGACTCGTCTCCTCCACGGCGTATCGCAATCGCAATCGAGCATGGGAGATCAACG
>Ga0206845_1031_pt1 | contig 51921 bp, 44 predicted proteins | sample Alteio_BWOrgCont_19_FD_152887 | JGI IMG/M metagenome (GOLD analysis project Ga0206845, IMG submission 152887) | Enriched cells from forest soil in Barre Woods Harvard Forest LTER site, Petersham, Massachusetts, United States -... | ecosystem: Environmental > Terrestrial > Soil > Temperate forest >...
GGCTATGGCTCACGGAAATCCTCGATTTAAGCAATTATTACTTAATTATGGTGCACAAATCCATCCGAAATTAAAATCCGCAAAAACCGATCCCAATTCAGACCCGCATCGTTTTGAGCGAGAAGTGAATGCGGCGTTTGACGCAGGTCATTATTCGGATCACATAGAACTACTTAAAAAAAGACCCCCAAATTATAGCTTAACGGGGCATCTGCTTAATGCAGTTGAAATTCCAAATGCTCAGTTGCACACTGCATTACTTCGATTGGCGCTCCCTAATGACCTTTACAGTAATTTAGAGCTGCTGATCACTAAAGCGCTAAGCAAGAAAAATACTCAGTTTATTCACGGCTTAATAGACTGCGGAATAGATGTCAATTATGTGATTGATACCCCTAAAGGCGATACTAGCGTATTAGGATTACTGATCCAAAATGAGCAATTTGGAGTGGTTAATTATATTTTAAATCGGTCTAACCAATGGGGTAGACGATCTTATTGGGCGGTCAGTGCTGCAATCACAAAAAATAGACTAGATATCGCAAATATTATTATGGATATCTGCGGACCTGAGATCACCCTATTGGCACCCAAGAATCCTAAAGATCCGATTCATGATGCAGCCTATCAGGCGGCTATCCGTAAACACTTTTCTTTAGTGCTAAAATTAGTTGAACGCGGTGCCAATATTGATCTGGCTATCATACTCGAATATGCCAGTGCTGATGATTTTAAGCACATATTAGCTGCGCTTAAAGGGGATGCCATTCTGCCTGCTAAAACAGTTGAAAAAGCGATCCGCGGCCATAAAAATACGGCAGTAGGCTTGTTACTCACTAATCCTATAGTGAGCCTGCCCTTGCAAAATGCAGATACCCTTTTATCTTTATTATCCACCGCAATTCAGCATGAAAACTTCGATGCCGCGCTGTTTATCCTCGACAAGTATAAAAATAAACTTCGCTTTAATGATAAGGTGTTGGAATTATTTTTAATATGCGCAAGTGGATTAAAACCAGGACATGAGGACGTTGCGCTACAACTTTTAGAACTGCGCCAATTCGAAGTTTCTTTATTAGGCAATAGTGTGATGCCTATTGATCTTTGGACATTAGAGGGTAAAACGGCAACAGAAATCGCAGCAGAGACAGGTAAACATAATTTACTCCATGAATTAATCCATCAACATAATGCTCATCCTCACTTAGTGCGTTCTAAAGAACAACCTATGGCATTAAGTTTAGCGCTCCAAAATCGTCATTTTAAAGCAGCCCGGACTATTACTACTCATGCCGCTCATTATATTAATTCTAAACTTCCTGCTGTTTCCTACAATCATACTGAGTTATCTCATTATGAATTACAAACCACTCCCGCCGTGAATGCTGATAGAGTTCCGCCTACCTCCCATACCGATTCTCTTAAGATATAAGCAGTGCATTTAATCCACATTTTTTAGCACTACATGACAATAACAGGACTTACGAAAAATGCGGCTGTAAGGATGTTTTTTTGATCAAAGCTGTCGCAAAATCGCCAAAAAACACCCTGACAGCCGCATTTTTCGTAAGTCCTGAATAAATCTCTGTAGCTTTTTTATGAAAAGTTTATTCTAGCTATTTTATAAAATCTTGACACCCACTCGTTTCGCTGCTGCGATTAAGGCTTGATCACGTGTAGCAAGTGGCAATGCGCGGTGCATGGCCAGATTCAGATATGTCGCATCGTAAGTGGTTAATCCTTCGGCATGAGCAAGTAAGAAAATGGTGTGATTTAAGTGTTCAGGCAGGGCCCGATCAATTTCAATATTCAGCTGATCGACTAAAGATAAAAATTCAGTGGCATGAGCAAGACTTAATCGCTTGCGACGTATAGCAGATAATAATGCATTGCTGACTTCTAAGCGCCACAATTCGGGGGCATAGGCTATATCTGTTTCTAATTGTCTGAGCAAATGTACACTTGTAGGGGTCGCCTCATCCGCAAAGCACCAGCTTAATGCCACTGAAGCATCAATAATAAAACCCATTATTTTCTTCCTTCATCCCTGAGTGTTTTCCAATCCACATTACCTAATGTATGCGCACGATTAAATTCTTCTAATTGCGTGATGATATCCCCCGCTTGCTTGCGGTCTTCTTTTTCTTTAAATGGCACTATTCTCGCCACTGGATGGCCATGTTTAGTAATGATCACTTGTTCACCTGCTTCGACAACCTCCAATATTTTAGAAAAATGTGTTTTGGCTTCAAAGGCGCCCATCGTTTGTGTAAGCATAATCATCATCCTTTATTTAAACTGGTTTAAGACTAGTTTAAACGAAAGTAAAATTATATCAATAGTGTACTTGTTTAAATATTATACCACCTTCAGAACAAAAATGTAAATATATAAGCCATATCTAATCATTAGTGACTCGCAAATAAGTGGGGAGGATATGAAAATGAGAAAGACAGGATAAATCCCGTCTTCTTTCATAGTTAATAATGAGGTGTGTTAAACCGAAGTGGGCATGGGAGAAAATCTAAAGGTACGTGTTTTTTGCTCATCAGCCACGTCTGGTGCGCAACCACCCGAAACACCGCGCCAGCTAAATGAGGGCGATTGATTTTGAGTTACATTAAACGAGCCAAACATAAATAATGTTGGGCCTTTTTGAGTGGTAAAAGGATTGCTCTCAAATTTTGCCTGTTCTCTAGGTTCATTAATTGATTGTAGCAACATATTTAGCACCATCATTTGCATCATTTGTTGACGCATTAATTGTTGCTGGCGCATTTCTTCTTGCATTAATACTAATACGAGGAGAATGAGGATCTGATCATTTGCAATCTCAGGCGCAGCACGAGGTGCGGGAGCTGGCCTAGGCATATAGGTGTAGGTTGGATCGGGTTCAGGTTCTGCAGCAGGAGCAGGAGCAGGTTCTGATCTCGCTGAATTAGCTTGGGGTTCTGGTGCGGGATCATTGTGGAACTCGGGTGCTTCGTTTGAAAATTCGTTAGCTTCTTCTTGGGCTTCGCGCCGTGCTTCTTCCTGTTGGGCACGTTGTTCTCGCTTTAATTCAGCGTCTTGAAAAGCCTGTGCATCATAACCTGAGGCATCATAGCGCATGCGTTTACCTGGATCTGAAAGGGCATGATAAGCTTCATCGATCAGTTTAAATTTATCGGCCGCTTCAGCTTGATTGTTTGGGTTACGATCGGGATGATATTTTAAGGCTAATTTACGATAGGCCTTCTTAATGTCCTCTAGGCTGGCATCCTGTTCAAGACCCAGTATTTCGTAATAATTTTTCTTAGTCGGGTGAGGCATAATATACCCATGCAAGTTAAGTTAATAAGTGAATTTAATCCAAATAATCTCTATTTGTCAAGGATTTTTAAGTGGCACATAGCGCGGGTACCATAAAAGCTGATCAATCAGCTTCTTAACGCTCTCACCTTGCCCTACCCTATCCACGCCGTCTTTTCTTGCTTGCTCGGCTACCCGCTGCGCAATAATGTAAGACGCGCTGCGGGCCTCAGTAAAGGCCGGAAGTAACGGGGCATTGCTGTCCTTAAGACTGGGCGAGAGCTCGCTTAAGGCCTCACACGCCGCCCAAATCATCCCATCGGTTACAAGACGCGCCCGTACCGCCAAAGTGCCTAAACCTAAGCCTGGGAAGATTAACGCATTATTACATTGGGCAATCGGGTGGACAGTGCCATTAAAACTGACTGGTGCAAAAGGACTGCCTGTTGCAATGAGCGCCCGGCCATTCGTCCATTCATATAAATCGATCGCGCTCGCTTCACTGCGCTCCGTGGGATTGGATAAAGGCATAATAATGGGTTGGTCCACATGTTTTGCCATTTCTCGCACCAATTTTTCTGTGAAGGCGCCGGCCACTGCAGAGCTGCCAATTAAAATTGTCGGTTTGACTTGTGCGACTACCGCTTCTAAATCAATTTTGCCATGATGCGTCGGCCAATGAGTAATTTCTTGATGATCACGCGCATACACGACTTGGAAAGGTTTTAAAGTCGTGCTGTTATCTGCAATCAAACCATTACTGTCTAATAACCAAAAACGTGCCGCCGCTTCTTTTTCAGAGAGCCCCAGACGCTGCATTGCACTTTTAATTTCATTCGCTATGCCAACGCCGGCAGCGCCCGCACCGTGAATAACGATGCGTTGTTCCGAAAGTGGACGATTTGTTTTCTTCACGCCGGCTAAAATAGCCGCCAAGACGACTGCACCGGTGCCTTGCACGTCATCGTTAAAGGTACAAAACTCATCTTTATAACGGTGTAAAATTTGATGCGCAGGGTCGCGACCAAAATCTTCCCAATGCAACATTACATCCGGGAAATGACGCGCAACGGTCGCCACAAATTGTTCAATAAACGCATCATACTCTGCGCCTTTTAAGCGTTCATGACGCCAGCCTACATATAAGGGATCATCCAGCAATAATTTATTATCGGTGCCCACGTCGAGCATCACGGGTAAAGTTTTACAGGGGTTAATGCCGCCACACAGCGTATAAACCATTAATTTTGCGATAGGAATATCAATCGCGCCTACACCTTGATCGCCTATGCCTAAGACACCGCTGCCATCGGTTGCGACAATTAAATCAATGTCGCTATGAGTGCGATTAGCAATGATCTCATCCATATGCGCTCTATCCGGATAAGAAATATATAAACCGCGCGGTCTGCGAAATTCATGGCTGTATTGTTTGACTGCCGTACCGACGATGGGGGTATAAATAATCGGCATCATTTCAGACAAATGATTGCTAACCAAATTGTAAAATAAGACTTCATTGCGATCATGCAAACTGTATAAATAAATATGGCGACTTAAATCCACGGTATAACGTCGATATTGCTCAAACGCGCGTGCGGCTTGCTCATCTAGACTTTCTATTTTTGCAGGGAGTTTACCGAGCAAACCGAATTCCAAGCGTTCTTGCTCAGAAAAAGAAGTGCCTTTATTTAAAAAAGGCAAATTCAATAATAATTTTCCAGACAGTTCAGTTTCGATCCATGCGGTATTCGCCGCAAAATCTTGTTTATACGAAAATAAGGCTTGCATAACGGTTTACTCTACTTCTTAATAATTATAGGATTTAATCTGTGTATTTACTTAACCACTTTTAAATCGGGTTTACCTTTACGCACCACACCCGAGCCTGTGCTGGTCGTGCCACCCTCATCGTCAAATTCATCTTCATCACTAAAGAACATGCCCCGGCCATTTTCACTGGCATAAATTGCGAGTATCGCTTGAGTGGGGACATAAAGATCGCGCACCCCTTCATTAAACCGCGCGCTAAAGCTGACGGCTTCATTGGCAATAAGCAAATCTTCTACCGCATTCGGACCTACATTCAAGACGATACGTCCCTCTTTAATGTACTGTTCCGGTACGCTGACATGAGGGACTTGTGCATTGACTAATAAATGGGGCGTTAAATAATTATCAACTATCCATTCATAAAGCGCACGTATTAAGTATGGGCGACTAGAGGTCATCATCCTCTCCTACTTTAAAGATTTAAGTACAGACTTGAGACTGGTCGGACTTTAGGGGCTTACTTGATAGCCCCTCATTATTTAATGTCTTTCCAATATTCACGCTTTAATAAATAGGCAAACACTAAAAGCGCCAACAAGAATAAAATAACGGCAACTCCCATGCGTTCACGCTGAACTTTTATAGGATCGCCCACATAGGCCATAAAATTAACCAGATCATAAACGAGGGCTTGAAATTCTTTAGGACTTAATTCACCCGGTTTTATCAATTTAAGTCCAGTGACCGTTTTATGCTCTACGGTTTGACCTTCAACAGTTAATTGACGTGTTTCATAAATCGGTTCTTGCTCACCTTGTAAGGCCAATAATACATTCGGCATTGCAACATCAGGGAAGACCACATTATTCACGCCCCAGGTTTTTTTATCATCGACATAAAAAGACAGCAAATAATTATAAAGCCATTTATTAGAACGATGCGGTGAAGCTAAAGTTAAATCAGGAGGGGCTACACCAAACCAATGCCGCGCTTCCTCACTAGGCATCGCTACTAAAATTTGATCGCCTATCCGTTTGCTAGAAAACATCAAATTCGCCTTAACGACATCGGCCATGACTTCACCTTTGTCATCGGTGAGTCCGATGTCTTTGGCCATACGTTCATAGCGCATAAATTGCAAACTATGACAACCACTGCAATAGTTCATATAATATTTGGCACCGCGCTGCAAAGAGGCCTGGTCAGTCGGATCGATTTTAGGCATGTCATGTAAAAATGTCACTGGGCCTGCGGCAAATCCCAGATGGCTTACCAGGAGTAATGCTGGAGCGCAGAATATAATGAGCAACCGTTTAAGTGTTAACATTTATCGCACCCTCTCTGGCACGGGTTTCGTTTTATCAAAGTAGGTATATACCGGCATCAAAATAAAGAATAAGAAGTAAGTGATGGTAAATATACGCGCCAACAAGGTCTTAACCGCTGAGGGGGATTGAGTACCTAAATAAGCCAAGACTACAAAACTGATGACAAACACGGTAATCGCAATCTTAAAATAGATGCCACGGTAACGTATCGATTTAACCTTAGAGCGATCCAACCAGGGGATCACAAATAGAAAGGCAATCGCAGCACCCATCGCCATCACACCGCCTAATTTATTGGGCACGGCACGCAGCACCGAGTAAAACGGTGTCATATACCATACCGGCGCCACATGTTCCGGAGTTTTCAACCAATCCGCCGGGGCATAGTTGGCATATTCAATAAAAAATCCATTCATTTCCGGGTGGAAAAACATCACCGCAGAGAAAATAATTAAAAAGATCACAACGCCCACTAAATCTTTTACGGTGTAATAAGGATGAAACCGGATGCCATCTAAGGGGTGCCCTTCACTGTCAGTTAGTTTTTTGATCTCGATGCCATCAGGATTATTCGATCCTACGGTATGCAGCGCAATAATATGCAAGTACACCAAAATCAATAAAATGATCGGAAAGACCACCACGTGCAAGGCAAAATAACGATTAAGCGTGGTACCGGAAACATTATAATCACCTCGTACAAAAGTCATTAAATCTTCACCGATATAGGGAATGGCACCAAATAAGGACGTGATCACTTGAGCGCCCCAAAAAGACATTTGTCCCCAAGGCAATAAATAACCGGTAAAGGCGGCCGCCATTAAGACTATAAATATGGCCATGCCGATTAACCAAATCAATTCGCGCGGTTTACGGGATGAGCCATAAATGATGGCCCGAAACATATGCAAGTACACCACAATAAAAAAGAATGAAGCCCCGGTCGTATGCATATAACGGATCAACCAGCCGTAATTCATGTCCCGCATAATGTATTCAACAGACGCAAAAGCGCCGGTCTCGGTCGGGGTATAATTCATGGCCAACCAAATGCCAGAAACAAATTGAATCACCAAAACGACGATGGCCAGCACGCCAAAAATATACCAAAAATTAAAATTCTTCGGGGCATAATATTGACCCATATGCGTATTCCAGGTTTTAATCACCGGCATGCGCGCATCCACCCAATAGAGCAAATTGGTCAACATCTTACTCACGCGGTTTTCTCCTTGTCCGTACCAATCACAATGACATGATCGCTTAGGTATTCATAAGGTGGGATTTCTAAATTTGTGGGCGCAGGCACGCCTTTAAACACACGTCCTGCTAAATCAAACGAAGAGCCATGACACGGACAGAAAAATCCGCCGGGCCAAGTATCTGAAACACTGCCTACGTCGGGACGATAAGTCGGCACGCAGCCTAAATGGGTGCATAACCCTACGGCGACAAAAATATTGGGTTTAATCGAGCGGTATTCATTTTTAGCGTAAGGAGGCTGCTGAGGCACTTCTGAGTAAGGATCACGTAATTGTGAATCGAGTTTGGGTAATTCTCCCAGCATCGCATCGCTGCGATTAATGATCCACACGGGTTTACCCCGCCATTCCACGGTGAGTTGTTGGCCCACGGTTAATTTACTGATATTGACTTCCACTGGGGCGCCTGCAGCCTGTGCACGCGCACTCGGTTGCCATGAGGCAATAAATGGAACAGCGACATATGCCACACCTATCCCACCAATTACACTGGTAGCCGCAGTCAAAAAACGTCGCCGTCCGACGTTAATATCCTGTTCGCTCATGCGCACTGTCTCCTTGAAGCTTTCATTTATGCTGTGCGCAAAATAAATTCGCGCTTGCAATGGCTTATGCACAGCCTGGTGTGCAAAGTCTTGAGGCGCGAATTATCGCGCCTCTTTAGGGGTATCACCTGTACAACAATCTTAACGTTTAGAGAATTGTTTCGCTTTACGTGCTTTAGGACGACCGACTTTCTTACGTTCAACTTTACGTGAGTCGCGCGTTAAGAAACCTAAACTGCCTAGTGTTTTACGTAAACCTAAGGCACCACTGCCGCCTTCACGATCGTCTTCATCGTATGCCACCAGGGCACGGGCTAAGCCATGACGTGCCGCGCCGGCTTGTCCGGTATTTCCGCCACCGCGCACGGTGATCACGATATCAAACTTACCCTCTAACTCCACCGCTTTGAGGGGCTCTAATACTAATATTTGATGCGGCACACGCTGAAAAAATTCTTCAAGTGGCTTTTGGTTAACCACGATACGTCCGCTACCGCGGCGTAAAAAAACCCGTGCGCTCGCACTTTTGCGTCGCCCGGTACCATAAAATTGATGTAATTCTGCCATATTTTTTTCCTAAAACTAGAATGGAGCTTCTTCAGGTTGCTGACCGGTATGAGGATGCTCGTTGCCTGCATACACTTTTAATTTACGAAACATTTCTCGTCCCAACGGCCCTTTGGGAAGCATGCCTTTAACGGCCAATTCAATGACGCGCTCAGGGTGACGATTCTGTAACTGGGTGAAACTAGACGTTTTCAGCCCGCCTGGATAACCGGAATAATGGTGATATTTTTTATCCGTCGCTTTTTTACCGGTGACGCGTATTTTAGAAGCATTCACCACGACAATATAATCGCCTGTATCCACATGCGGCGTGAATATCGCTTTATGTTTGCCCCGTAATCTTACCGCAATCTCAACGGCCAACCGTCCTAATACCTTATCTGCAGCATCCACTAAATACCAGCGACGTCTTACTTCATTGGCTTTAGCGCTCATTGTTTTCATACATTCAATTCCCAAATAGAAAAAAAAGACCTGTGTGTAAGTTAACACCCTGCTTTGAGGGTCCCACTTACCACCCATTAATTCATATTCATAATTTAAAGAGCCACATTCTACGACAGCTCAGCGCGCGATACAAGGCCAAATACGCAATCAAATGTTTTTTTTGTCAAAACGCCTCAACGACCGTTCATACTACCATAAGCTTTAGGACTTATGAAAAATGCGGCGGTTAGTATTTTTTGGCGATTTTGCGACAGCCCTGAGCAAAAAAATACTAACCGTCGCATTTTTCGCAAGTCCTGGCTTATCATTGCCCTATGCGCTTTTTTCTCTATCTGGGGTAAAAACTTACAAGTTAGCTAAAATATGCTATTTTATAGTCTATAGGATATCCTGCATACACTAAGGAGATAAGGAAATGCCAGTTAAAAAGAAAGTAACGAAACGTAAACCCGCGGTGAAAAAGCCTGCTACTAAGGCCGTAAGCCGTAAAGCCACTACTAAAAAACCTGCTGTGAAACGCAAAGCACCCGCTAAAGCAAAAACTACTAAAGTTGTTGCTGCAAAAAAAGTGAGTGTTGCACCTGTTAAGAAACCTGCACCTGCTGTGTCTAATGTTTACAGCAAAACTCAATTATTAACTACCATAGCTGAATGCTCTGGTGTGAGTAAAAAAGAAGTGAGTGCAGTATTTGAAGCGCTTTATGATGTGATTGAGCAACACATTAAACGTCGTGGCCCACAGCTATTCACGCTGCCTGGTCTTGCAAAAATCAAAGTGATCCATAAGCCTGCCACTAAAGCACGTAAAGGCATTAACCCCTTTACTGGCGAACCCACTACATTTAAAGCAAAACCTGCTCGCAATGTCGTTAAAGTACTTGCATTGAAGAAACTCAAAGAAATGGCACAATAATATTGCCATGATACAGATAAGAAATGCCTAGGCTCATCCCTAGGCATTTTCTTTTTGTAGACTGCGACGCATCACCAGTCCTGAGAATAATTTACTGATATTTATCATAAAATCAAATTTCAAGCCATTTCCCATCCTTGAGCATTCCAAGGTCCACGACTATCTTTAATGAGTAAAATAAAAAAAATGTAGGAGAAGTTTAAAATGAAAGTCAAAGCCGTTATGAATACTAAACACGAATATATTGCCCCTGACGCCTCCATCTATCAAGCCGCTTTAGAAATGAAAAAACAAAATATCGGCTTTTTACCCGTAGGCGATAAGTCTACCGATAAATTAATTGGCGCCTTAACCGATAGAGACATTACGATACGTTGTGTCGCACAAAATGCCGATTGCAGCAAAATTAAAGTAAAGGATTTTATGACTTCCGACATCTGTTATTGTTTTGAAGACGATGATTTAATCCAAGCGATACAATTGATGGAATCAAAGAAGATCCGCCGTTTAATCGTACTCAATAAAGATAAACGTTTTAGTGGCGTGTTATCCGTAGGCGATCTGGCTGGGCGGGCACATGAGCTTAAATTAAGTGGGGAAGTCTTAGAAAAGATCTGTGGCAGAGAATAAGTGAGGACTTACGAAAAATGCGGCTGTTAGCGTATTTAAAATACACTAACAGCCGCATTTTTCTCAAGCCTCTGTAAATCACACCAGGCTTTGGCGCTGCCCTGCAGCGCCATTGCTGCATAGCGTGCGCCCACGTATACTACCCCCATGCCCGAACTACCTGAAGTTGAAACTACCCTGCGGGGTATCACGCCGCACCTGATTGACAAGATCATTACCGAAGTCATCATTCGGCATTATGGCCTGCGCTGGCCTATAGCCCAAGATATTCATCAGCGTCTTCAGGGTGAAAAAATTATTCAGCTTGGGCGCCGTGGCAAATATTTATTGGTAACGCTAACCCACGGCACATTGATTATTCATCTAGGCATGTCTGGGCGGCTTTCCATCCTAACCACCCCTACACCGCCACAAAAACATGATCATGTGGATGTAGTGCTTGATTCAATAGTATTACGCTACACGGACCCCAGACGCTTTGGTGCGTTTTTATGGACAGAAGATCCCACACAACAGGCCTTACTCGCTCATTTAGGCCCCGAGCCGTTAACCGCAGATTTTTCTGGCGATTATTTACATCAGCGTGCAGTCAATAAAAAAATCGCCGTAAAATTATTTATTATGGATCAGAAAATAGTCGTAGGCGTAGGCAATATTTACGCCAATGAAGCTTTATTTTTAGCAGGAATACATCCGCTTACACCGTCTAGTTGCGTCACACCCTCACAATACGAAACATTAGTTCATCATATCAAAATCATCTTACGTAAAGCCATCAAACAAGGCGGCACCACCTTAAAAGATTTTCTCAGTAGCGAAGGCAAACCCGGTTATTTTTCACAACACTTACATGTGTATGGCCGCGCGAATCAACCTTGTACGCAGTGTAAAACCACACTAATTGGGATGGAAATCGGTAAACGTAATACTGTGTTTTGCCCCTGCTGTCAGGTTTGAGAAGAAAAGAACCCCAAGCTCAGTACCGATTCCAATAAAACTATCCTTCTGTAGAAGTACAGATTATAATAAAACTGTACTTCTACAGAAGGATACAGCTTACATCATTGACAAGATTAAGCAGGAACTTAATAATGCATATAACCGAATCCTTCACCTTAGAAACAGATGCCATTCTGTTATCAGTACTCACCCCAAAAGATGACACTGCACTTGAAATAATTGCGCAAGACTTGCGTATCTGGATCCAAAATCCCAATTTTAATGATCCAAAAGAATTTCGCGCGAAATGGTTTGAACACGCTTTGCGACAACAAAAACAGGGCAAGCGGATCCCATTTGTCATTCATTATCAACATAAAGTCATAGGCTCGACGAGTTTTTATGATATAGACGCCCCCCAGCAAATCACTATAGGTTACACCTGGTTGCATCCTGATTATTGGGGCAAAGGGATTAATACCATCGTCAAACACATGCTATTAAACTATTTATTTGATACAGCACATTTTTCTCAAGTTAATTTTGTGATTGACCGTTTAAATTTACGCTCACGCAAAGCCGTGGAAAAATTGGGTGCTGCACAACAAGATATTATTATCAACCACATGCAACGCCCCGATGGGACTATGCGAGACTCTGTCATTTATAGTATTTTTGCGAAAAAATCATATCAAGATAAATCGCTCTTTGAGTAGTCTGACAGGTATTTTATCCGAATTGCGCCAGCCCTGAGCATAAAATACCTGTCAAACTACTCAAAGAGCCACCTTCACCTACGCCGACAAAAACAATCCAAAGTATGATCATTCACCATGCCACTCGCCTGCATAAAGGCATAACAAATCGTAGAACCTACAAAAGTAAACCCACGTTGTTTTAAATCTTTAGACATGCGATCAGAAATATCCGTTTGACTCGGCACTTCTTTAGACGTTTTCCATTTATTTTGAATAGGATCGCCTACAAACTGCCAGATATATTCAGAAAAACTAGGATAGTGTTGTTTAATTTCCAAGTAAGCGTGCGCATTTTTTACTGTAGCATTAATTTTTAAACGATTGCGAATAATGCCAGGATTGGTTAATAATTCGGCTATTTTTGCCTCGTCATAGCGCACTATTTTTTTAGCATTAAACTTTTCAAACGCTATACGGTAATTTTCGCGCTTTTTTAACACGGTGATCCAACTTAATCCTGCTTGCACGCCTTCAAGAATCAACAGCTCAAATAATTTTTGATCATCGTATAATGGGATCCCCCATTCATTATCGTGATAAGCGATATAAATTGGATCCTCACTCACCCAAGCGCAGCGTTTTATAGTATTATTTATCATAACCTCTACTATACCTAGACCGCTGCAAAAAAAGAAGTCAAGCATGAACATCTTTAACCACCTGCATGAACTGGGCACAATCCCACCGCAAACACTGTGTTTATTTTATCACGGGGACGAGATTTTGGTGTTAAACCAACATGAACCCTGGCGCTTACCTTCTTATCAACAATTAAATATTACGCTTCAAACGAAAACCGTATTTTTTATGGAAACAGAACTCGGTGCGGTTTTAGTGGCTGATTTAAATACAAGCTCAGTACCTTCTCCTTTTTCGCTAGAAAATGCCCGCAGTCATTATCATCTGTTTGACACCCCGACTCGAACCACGCTTGCAAAAACTTTTGGTTATTTACATTGGTACCGCATGCATCAGTTTTGTGGCCGCTGCGCTAACGCCACATTTATGGACGCAGAAGAAGTGGCAATGGTCTGTCCAGAATGCCATTATCATTTTTACCCTAAAGTAAATCCCAGCATGATCGTGCTGGTGCATCGAGGATCTGAAATACTGCTCGCACGATCGCCCTACTTTGCACCAGAAATATACAGTACCCTCGCAGGGTATGTCGCCCCAGGCGAAACACTCGAGCAGACAGTACAGCGTGAAGTCAAAGAAGAAGTGAATCTAGAGGTGAAAAATATCCGCTATTTTGGCTCACAAGCCTGGCCGTTTCCTAATGTCCTGATGCTAGGATTTTTTGCCGAATATGCCGCAGGCACGCTACAAATCGATCCTAAAGAAATTGAAGCAGCCGGCTGGTTTACTGCAGACACTCTGCCGCCCCTGCCACGCAAAATCAGTATTGCTCGGCAGTTAATTGATACTTGGCTACAACAACAATAATGTTTATGATACGCACACCTCTTTTAAACTAAACAGGCTAAAACAAACTATGAATACACTTGAAACTAAACTTGCAACCCTAGGCTATACCCTGCCTGAGCCCTCTGCCCCAGTAGCCAATTACGTGCCTTATGTGATTGTCGGTAGCCTTATTTTTGTCGCAGGCCAAATTCCAACCGCACAAGGCCAAATGCGTTATACCGGACCGGTAAGCAGCGATAATCTGGAAGCGGGCCAGGAAGCTGCAAAACTCTGTGCCTTAAATATCCTCGCCCAAGTCAAAGCCGCGGCTGGGGATTTATCCCGTATCCGTCGCTGCGTGCGCCTGTGTGGCTATATTCAATCGCATGCCGATTTTAGCCAGCAATCCGTCATTATGGATACCGCCTCGAATCTGATGGTAGATCTGTTTGGGGAAGCCGGCCGCCATGCCCGCACCAGCATCAGCTGCATCGCCCTGCCCCGCAATGCCATGGTTGAAATTGATGCAATTTTTGAAATGCAATAATTGAAATTACACAAAATGCGGTGGTTAGGGTATTTTTTGGCGATTTTGCGACAGCCATGAGCAAAAAAATACCCTAACCACCGCATTTTTCAAAAGTCCTGAATATAAGGTTAAGCATGGAAAAGACTTTCTTTATCCCGGGTGAAGCCGGTCAAATCGAGTGCCTCAGTCTGCCGGGCAATGCCCCGCAACGCGCGATTACCGCGGTGGTGTGTCATCCGCACCCACAGCACGGCGGCACGATGCATAATAAAGTCGTGACCACACTCGCGCAAGCGCTAAGAGATGTAGGCATTAATACCGTGCGCTTTAATTTTCGCGGCGTAGGGGCAAGTGTCGGGGCTTTTGATGCAGGGGTAGGGGAATTACGGGATTGTTTGAGCATCGCCCATTGGGTGCAGAGCCAGGCGCCAGAGCAGGCCCTACTCTTAGCCGGCTTTTCCTTTGGTGCAGGCATTGCGCTGCGTGCAGCAAGCGCGCTTGCGCCGATTGCCCTTGTTACCATCGCGCCTGCGATACGGGAGCAAAATGAATTAAACACGCCGCCTATCCGCTGTCCTTGGATCATTATTCAGGGTGAAAACGATGAAATCATCGACCCGCACCAAGTCTATCTTTGGGCAAGCCTTCGTCCCGAGCAACCGCTACTGATCCGCATGCCTAAGACCAGCCATTTCTTTCATGGCCAGTTGACCGTATTAAAAGAGCAGATCATAGAGGCACTTAATAAATATGATATACTGAACAAATAATCTTTTGCAGTAAGATCAATGATGACCATAAAAAAACTTTTACTCAGCTGCCTTATTCTTTGCTTTTCCCCACTATTACTTGCTATGCCGCCACTTGATGAAAATGGCAAGCCGTACGATAGTCTTGCGCCCATCCTAGAAAAAGCCATGCCCAGTGTGGTCAATATTGCGACCGTGCGCATTAACCCCGAACCGCAATTTGAGCCTACGACGCGTGGTGAAGCGCAACGCAGCCATCAACCCGTGCCCTCAGAGCCTAAACGCGCGACGAATCTCGCCTCGGGCGTCATTATGGACAGCGAAAACGGCTATATTTTAACAAATTTTCACGTCGTGCAAGGTGCAGAAGAAGTCACCATCACCTTAAGCGATGGCCGTAATTTCCCAGCAAAATTCATAGGCGGTGATCCTGAGTCCGATGTCGCCGTGATCCAAATCCAAGCCGATAAATTACACGCCATGACCCAAGGCGATTCCGACCAACTGCGCGTAGGGGATTTTGTCCTCGCGATAGGCAATCCTTTTGGCTTAAGTCAAAGTGTTTCTTCCGGCATTATCAGCGCCCTAGGCCGCACCGATTTAGGCATCGAAGGCTATGAAGATTTTATTCAAACCGATGCGCCAATTAATATGGGCAATTCAGGCGGCGCCCTGGTGAATATTCGCGGCGAGCTGATAGGCATTAATACCGCCATACTCTCTTCTGCAGGCGGCAGCCTGGGTATCGGGTTTGCGATTCCGATTAATATGGCACGCAATATTATGTTGCAGCTGATTGAGTTTGGTGAAGTGCGTCGCGGGTTATTAGGCGTCGTGGCACAATCCTTGACCCCAGATTTTGCCAGTGCATTTAATACATCTAAAACGCATGGCGCAATTATTTCCCAAATTGTGCCTGAATCACCCGCACAAGTGGCGGGTTTAAAAATTGGTGATGTGGTCCTGACACTAAATGATAAGCCGATTAATAGTGCCTCCGAATTGCGTAATCAAATTGGATTGGTGGCCATCGATGAAAAAATTAGGCTGGGTATCGAGCGTTTAGGCAAACCAGAAGTCATTACCTTAAAAATGTCCGACCCGCGCACGCACAGTACGGCCCTCTCCCGCATTAATACCCATTTTGCAGGGATGGAAGCGACCCCCATCCATGCCACCATAGCGACTCACGGTACCATTGCAGGTTTAGAATTATTGCAAGTCAATTACGGCAGCAATGCTTGGCGCGCCGGTTTGCGTACCGGCGATATAATTACGCAAGCGAATCATCAACCGATAGCTACCCTAGAAGATTTGGCCGCGGCTTCCAAAAAACGTGATGATTTACTACTTTTAAGAGTATTACGTGGACCCGCAGCAAGTTTTATTATAATTCGATAATCACCAAAGGCACATCACAATGGATAAATTAAGAATCATCGGCGGGAAGCCCTTAATCGGTAAAATTCGCGCCAGCGGTGCAAAAAATTCAGCCTTACCTATTTTGGCGGCAAGTCTACTGACCGATCAAACCTTGCGGATCTGCAATGTCCCGCATTTACGCGATATCACGACCACTGTCGAATTATTAGGCCGCATGGGCGCAGACATTGAAATTGATGCTAGGCTTAATGTCGAAATCAATACGAAAAACATTAAAGATTATGTGGCCCCTTATGAATTAGTGCGCACCATGCGCGCTTCCATTTTGGTATTAGGCCCGCTGCTCGCGCGTTTTGGTCAAGCCGATGTGTCGCTGCCTGGCGGTTGCGCCATTGGTTTACGTCCGGTCAATTTACATATTGCTGCGCTAGAAGCATTGGGCGCGACCATTACCATAGAAAATGGTTTTTTAAAGGCAAGAAGCAAAGGCCGTCTGAAAGGCAATGATTTCACCTTTGAAAATATTACGGTCACCGGGACAGAAAATTTGCTTATGGCCGCAACATTAGCCGAAGGCACGACGATCATTAGAAACGCAGCCTGTGAGCCTGAAGTCGTAGATTTAGCCAATTGCTTAACCGCTATGGGGGCAAAAATTGAAGGGGCAGGCACACCGGTCATCGAAATTCAAGGTGTCGTGAGTTTATACGGTGCAACGCATCGCGTGATCCCCGATCGCATAGAAACTGCGACTTATTTGGCCGCAGGCGTCATCACCTCAGGCAAAGTCACGATACGCGATACCCGGCCTGATTTTCTAACCGCCATACTCGAGAAATTTACCGATATGGGCGCGCATATCACTATAGAAGATGACAGTATTACTGCCGACATGCAAGGCCGACGCCCCAAGGCGGTAGACATTACCACCGGCCCTTATCCAGAATTTCCAACCGATATGCAAGCCCAATTTGCTGCGATTAATGCGATTGCACAGGGTCGCGGTATTATCACCGAAAATATTTTTGAAAATCGATTTATGCATGTGTTAGAGATGCAACGCATGGGCGCACAAATGCATATTGATAAAAATACAGTCACGTGTTTTGGTCAAGATAAACTCTCCGGCGCACCAGTCATGGCGACCGACCTACGCGCCTCGGCTAGCTTAGTGCTTGCAGCTCTTGCCGCACACGGTGAAACCATTGTTCATCGGATCTATCATATTGATCGGGGTTATGAGTGTATTGAAGAGAAGCTGCAGCAGTTAGGGGCGGATATTCATCGGGTTTAGAGGGGGGGTGTTTTTATGGATGGGTTGGGTGAGTACATTTTTTCCCTTACCTCGGTCTCCTAACGAATCTTCATGAGTTGTAGTTTTAAGGCCGTAGGCCTTACCGTTATTAGCCCAGGGTAAGGCGCTTCGCCGCCACCCTGGATAAGATGAGAATCAAAACAAGCGCTGTAAGCGCGCGAGAAAAATATTTAAATACTTAATCTTACGCGCTTTCAGCGCTAGTTCTCTTTTTTCACCTACCCAGGGTGGCGGCGCTAAGACGCGCCTTACCCTGGGCTAAATACGGTAAGGCCTTCGGCCTAATACAAATAATTGCTAACAATAATTTATAGCAAATTGTTTTTAAACAATTATTCATGGGGATCATTTAGGGGACAGGGTGAGAGAAAAGACGGGGGCGAAAAAAATATGAAAATAACTTCTGCACTGACTATGCTTTACATTCAATAGCTTTAGCAAACATTTTATCCACGGCATCCAATCTAGCTTCGCGAGTGGTGTGAAAAATCCATAGTTTTTGCGTGAAATCGGGTGTTTTTCCCGAAGCATATTTATGATAAATTTCCCAGAGGGATTGGAGAATCCAACCTATCAATCCACTATGGTCCTCTAATTTCATATCAGATTTTAAATCAGTTTCGATAAGTTTATTATGTACGTCAACAAAAATTTCCCTAACCGTTTTTTTCTTCGGATCTTCTGAATCTACTAATATCGTATCACAAACAGCGTTTATTTTATTTAAATAGGCTAATGCAACTTTATAATCATAAGTATCATAATTACCTGCATCATCACCTCTTTGAATTATTTCTTCACCATAATTCACACATTCTTTCAGCAATGCGCTTATTTGGCTTAATAATTCCGTGTTATTTCCAGCTACTTTTTTCTCGCTAATTTCATTACATTTTTGCATTGTTTTCTGTAAAGCAAGATCACATTCCATTTTAAAACGTTTTCGATTATCTGAAATTTTAATCTCTTGATTCATTATATTCAGCGCAGGAGCAGCGAAGCTCTCCAGCTCTGAATACTGGCTTAAGAATACAGATAAATCAGCAAACTCTTTCTTCTCGTCCAGATGCACTAATGCATTATCTACGGCTTGATTAATATTAAATAATTGCTCGACTTGCTTTAATTTCAATTCGCCTGTTCTTCCGACTGAATTTGTTACATCTACCAATTGTTTAAATAAAATACTCTCGTGAAAGTAATTGTACTTGTTTTTGTTTCTCTCTGCATCATCATTGCTATAACAATCATTTCGAGAAGTCAAATGCTCAATTTTTATATTAATTTGTTCTTGTACCAGTTTCTGTAATTTTTCTGCGCTAAAATCCGCACCTAAGGTTATCGCCATTTGTAGCGCATATTGATGAAATTTATTTTCAGGATCATAATTAACCTCAAGTACCTGCTGAGTGGCGATTTTTGCATCTGAAAAATCCGTCTGCAACTCTTGATCAAGCGGCTGAGTTAAATCACCTTGAGAGACATATTCACAAAGTCGGATTATTTTATGCAGGCTGGCTAATTTATCTTTAAGTTCTTGGATGACAACCACTTTCATCGCCTGCTTATTTTGCTTTTCTTCTGGTTTATCTTTAAAATTCTTAGTTAATTCATCATTATAGGCAACACATTCATGAATAATATTCTTTCGGTATTCCTCAAAATGTGTGATTACATTTTTTCTAAACCCTGGCACTTGCATTAAAGCGATTTTTAAATCAACAAAGCGTTTATCAAGATAAGTACTTACCTTCAGTTTATTTTTTTCATCGGGTACAAACTCATGCACCACAGGAGCTAACATATTTTTATCAAACAATAGTGCTTTTAGAAAGTATTGATGCGCTGTTTTAGTAAAAGCAGGATCTACACTCATCTTTTGCAATTCATTGGCCCTTTCATCCCGTTTAGTAAAGTGCAATATATTGTAAGGTTTAGCAATAATATAATTAGGGAATCGCATTAAATCTCGAGGCGAAATCGCAAATAATTTTTGGCCTTTAGTAGCTTTACCTGTAAAGTTGGTCACAGCAAATCCATAAATCTTCCCCATATCAGCCAAGGCAAAACCTAAATCTATTCTTTTGGTTTTATTATTGTCCGTGTTAGAAATAAGTAAATTTCCTGGATTAAAATCAGGATCCTCCAGCAGATACTGCATGACCATATGTACGGTAAAATTGGTTTGTTGGGCGGTGCAATCTTCAGGTTTAGGGTGCCTAGAATCACCCACAAATTTTGTTACAATAGTTCTAAAGCTATTGTTATCGCTTGATTCTCTTACCCGTGATTTGGCTGCACTATCAGGTGGGCCAATTAAATTATGCAATGCAGCAGCAAGTGTTTCGATGTAATCTTGATCCGAGCGATACTGAGGATCCTCTATGCCCTCATCAGTCAAATCAGGATCTTTGTGAGCAGATTTTTCAACCCATTCTGTACCAATAGAATCATCCGGTGATTGACTGGCATCCGTTGATTGACTGGATTTAGGTTTATGAACATGTTTCAATATTCCTGTCGCTTCACCATTAACTATTTTAATAATGGGAGGCTTTTCGGTGTCTAAGAACCGACCATGAGGTTTAACCTTATCGCCATACTGTAGGATTAAATTAGTATCTTCTAGTCCCATAACCCACCTCAGCTCATCCTGAATAGCACTGTATCGAAATTAAAGGTTTCCCCGTTATTTATAGTACCAAAATGAGATTAAGTGAATATTAAGATGTGGCGTGTGATTCGCTCAAGGATCAAAACTACACCCTACGTCCGACAGAACGTAGGGTGCACAAAAGACAGGATATCTATCTGATTTTTAAGGATTATTCAGAGGCAACTCCCCAAACACATGTACATTAGGAATAGAGGAATAGCCTAAACTGGTCCACTCGTCGGTCTTGGGGCTAAAAGAGCCGCCGTAACCTAGGCCTATATTGCCGCCCTCGCTCTGGGCGATGCTCCAGACGGGGTTTTCTAGTGCCGGGGCAGAGGATTCAGCGACTAACCAATACCGTTGGTCATGCTTTAATTGCGGGCGCACTTTTGAGACTAGGATTTCTTGGGCAATTTGCCAGCCTAAACTGGACACTTGAAAAGTCCAAGATTCTAAGATTTTGTTACCGGGTTTGGTCAGGCCGTCTTTATGCTTTTTATCGTCGCGCAGGGTGACAGTCACTTCGCCCTGGGTCATATATGAATTATTCATAAACCATAACTCTACGGTACTTAAGGTCACATCGTCGATGGGGCTAAAACGTACGCCTACGGTTTGATCCCGAGAGACATCAAAACCTAATTGGTACTGCGGCATATTGGTTTTATAAATGGGAACTATGCTGACCACATTTTGAGTGGCCCACGCATTACACATCATCCCTGCGGCTAATAGTACAGCGACTAAACTCGTTATTCCTTTGCTCATGATGATTTACCTTATAGTGAAGTGCGAATGTACATTCTATATCAGATTAAGATTAAAGTAATATTAAGATGCCAGCGTAGGGGTGTTTCGATCGGGGACTTTTAACAGTAAACACTCCTGACCGGTCTTCATCACATCCTCCAATAATTCCCTGCGATGCGTTTTAAACGATACAAAATCCGTGACCAGGCAACCCGTACATAAACTAATAATAAAATTAGCCACGCTCTGCAAAACGCCTAAAATGCCGTGATGTGCTTTTAATTTTAACGGTATGGCGCATTCCTCTAGTTCAGCGATTAAATTTCCACCAATCACTTCTATCAATTCCTTCTTAGTTATGCCCTCCAGCAATTTCGTATACAATTGATTAATTTTATTTAAAAACAGCACGGCCAATTCCGGTTCGCCCGCTTTGAATCGCGTGCCGACTTTAATTTTTTTACTGTAATCGACACAACGCTGCAATAACAAGTTCAAACGTCGCAAAGTCACCTTTGCATCATGCGCACCTAATTGATTAACTATTTTTTCAGATAATGCACAAGTCTCGGAGTGTCGTATCCAAAATAAATATTCTCCTTCTGAATCGGGTGCCTCACGCGTATACCTTATTTCACTCATTAATTCCAAAACCGGTGTACGTAATAATAATTTAGTGCACAACGACCATATCGCTTTATGATCTTCAAAATTTTTCGGTGAAAAATTATTTCCCGCTGCATGATACTCAGGCGGCAATGCTTTAATCCATCCTTGAGTCAGTTTTTCACAGACGGTATCGTCAAATCGATAATTATTTTCCTTCATAAAATATTGATCGTTAGTGTGATTGATATAAAATAAAGCCTCAAGTTCCTTAACTTTAGGAAGATTAAGGTCTTTAATACGCTTAACTAATGGAGTTAAGTCCTCGGTGAGCTCACGCGCCTTGATGTGCTTCGCTTTAATTTCAATTTGCTTTTCAATATATATGAACAATCCATCCACATTAAGCTTATCGCCTTGCGCCCATAGCATTTGCACGACATATTGATGGAACGGACTCTCAGGTGCAAATGCAATGCCCAAAATCTGTTGGAACTGTGCTTGAGCTTTTGCAAAAAGTCCCGTCAAATCCTGCGCAAGCGGCGGATTATTTAAATCGGGCTGCGCTACATAATCACATAAGCAGATAATCTGACGCAGTTTTTCCAAATCGACTTTTACTTTTTCAATATCAATTATACTAGCGCGTCGTTGAAACTTCTCTAAGCGTGACTTATTGTTATAATTTTTTCTAAACTGATCATTATAATCTTCAAATTCTGCAATGATTTCGCTCTGATACGCATCAAAATGCGCCATCACATTTTTTCTAAATTTAGGCACCTGGACGAGCGATCGTTTTAATGCCCGCATTCTTGCTGCCAGATGTTCATTTAGATTCTTTTCTTCTACTTCCGTATTAATAAATGCATGCACAATAGGCGCCAAGCGGGATTTATCAAACAACAATGCTTTTAAAAAATATTTATGCGCTGCTTTATTAAATTCAGGACTTTGACTCATCTGAAAGAGTTTCGAGCTATTTTTATCATAAGCTAAAACGGTAAGCGGTTTTTCGATGATATAATTAGGAAACTCTGCAAGACCTATAGGCGTAATCGGAAACGCTTTACCGTAGCGTATACTGACAGAATCATAAAAAACCTGATTTTGATTAAAATTAAAATGGGTTCTCATGTGATCGATACGTTTCGAATAGTCGGAGAAACAACCGCTCAAACCGATACGGACGGTTTTTCTTGTTACTCTATCAATAATTAAATGATCATTATTTAGGAAAGGATCTTCCAGTAAGTATTGCATGACCAGATGCAAAGTCAGATTCGTTTGGGTAGCCGTGCAATCCCGAGCTTCGATGTGTCTAAGTTGAGTGCCCTTCGGAGATTTTGAAACTATAAAATCTTTTTTGGGAGGAGGTTGTGGTATAAAACGTGTTTTAGCGACACTTTCAATGGTACCTAGCGCTTCATAGAGTCCACTTGCCAGCGCTTCAGTCTCACGACCTTCTCTTATCACATGGACTGTCTTAGTTGAAATTTTGTCGACCAGGTTAATTTGCTTATGATTTAAGGTCATCGCCAGTCTGCCATTTTCAAAATCTATCTTCTTTTTATAACCACGATTTTTTTCATAACAGTCCTGATCAAATACCGCTAAATTCTGGTGAAATTCCTGCATATCGTATAATAGGCTTCCATTTGCAGCCTTTTTCCTGGAGTCTAAAGCATTTGAAAAACCGCCTAATAAATCATAGTTGGATGAAGTTTTGCTTGCTTGCGCCTGTGCAAAGGCATCATCTTGCTCAGATAAACACTGATCGACGCTTTGATTCACGGCAAATACTTGCTCAGCGAGGTGACCGTCCGGTTTGTAATAACTACTTTTTATCTTTTGTTGCCAAAAAATATTGGCTTTAAACTGGGTTAAAAAATTATCGATAAATGGATGGTGGCCTTCTGCATCAGGATCTTTAAAATAATCTAATTTAATCATCAGTTGTTCGAGCTGTAAGCTCAAAAGCGCTTGTTCGGTAAAAGCTTCCCCTTCAGTTAAAGCCATTTGGAGCGCGTATTGATGGAATTTATTTTGCGCCTTGATATTAACGCGTAGTGCTTTTTGAACCTGTGCCTGTGCGATTTCAAGCGCTGGTTTTAAATCCGCTGGGGCAGAGGCTATGGCTTTACTTTGTGCCACATATTCACATTGCTGGGCTAACATGCGCAGTGCTTGAAGTTTAGAGCGAATCACAGGCGCTCTATCTATCAATCTAGCGCGGTATTGAGCCTTTTTGTCCGCAGGTTTTTCTTTTGCAAGTTTTGCGTCATAAATTTGATTATAAGCCCCTAACTCTGCAACGATATTATTTTCATATTCCGCATAAATAGCATCATCACCTATATTTTCTCTAAATTTAGGCACTTGCATTAGGGCTCTTTTTAAATCGCGCAGCCGCTTTTCAAGATAATCACTGACCTCTTTTTCATCTTCTGGGGTACTGATCAATGCATGCACGGTGGGTGCAAGCTTTTTCCTATCAAACAGTAACGCTTTTAAAAAATACTGATGTGCGATTTTATTATATTTCGCATTCATTTCATTTAATATTACGCGTCCTGAAGCCTCGTAATCCCGGCGAGCTTTTTTAGTGTAGGCAAAAAGATTAAACGGCTGTGCATAAAGATAATTAGGCAATCGCGCCAAATCAAGAGAGGTAATCGGGTAATATTTTTTAGTCCGAAAGGGCTTGCCTGGATACCACACTATCCCACTTTTTGGAGGAACGTAATACTGTGAGAGATCCAAAAGTCCTGATAATGCTTCACCTAAATCTATTCTAACGCTGGAAGATCCATTAAATAATAAATTGCCATGATTACTGTCGGGTTCATCTAACACATATGACATCACCAGATGCATCATCATCTGCTCTTGTCTATGCACGCAATCGGCGTCTGTAAGCGTTTTATGCCCAGGCATAAGTTTTGACAGAATAAGATTAGGCTGCCCCCATGAATTGATAGTCCGGGTTTTAGCGATACTATCCACTCGACCCAAGAGCGCATATAAAGCACTCGCTAACGCCTCAATTTCAGCTTGTAAGCGAGGAGGATGACGTTTAACATTTTTACCGACATAAATAGCGTGCGTGCGTATTTTTTCATACATGCGCATGAGCACGTCTTGAATGATGCCCAGAGTGGAATTTACTTCTTTTTTGGTAATTTGCTGATCTTGAGGGAGCTTTATTTCCTGAAACGCAACGCCCTGCTTAGTTTGATAGCCTTGAGGAATAGGCGGCTCTTCTGGGGAAGTATTCTGGTTATCAAGACCCATAGCCGCTCCTAAGCAATGCACTAAAATAAAGAGAATACTCCCTATTCTATAATAAATTCCACTCAAGATAGCAAGGCAGGATTAAGTCAGTATTAAGCGTGTGGCGCGCGTAGATGTCTAGGGCGCAGGCCGATGACCGCAAGCGTTGTGAAGTAACTTACTACGCCTAAAATGATTAAAAAGCCTAGAGCGAGCGCGCGATCCATAGCCGCAAGTAAGATCCAATCTCCAAAATAATACTGACCGGTGATCAGTAAGCCCGCCATGACTGCATTGGCCGTAAAGATTTGCAGCATAAACATGGCCCAGGGCGTCACTAATCGAAACTGGGCCCGACTATGAAGACGATAATACAACAAGGCCACATTGACCACGGCAGATAAGGTTGTGGCGAGCGCCAAACCCACATGCGCTAAATACTGCATAAAAATCGCATTTAACGCCACATTCACAACTAAACAAATCACTGCAATATGCACGGGTCCCTTGACATCTTGTCTCGCATAACACGCAGCCGCTAGGATTTTAATAAAAATAAAAGCGGATAAGCCAAATCCAAAAGCGATGAGTGCGCCTTGGGCTTGATGCACATCAAACGGCGTAAAACGGCCGTATTGGAATAAAGTCGTGAGTATGGGTTTCGCGAGGATAATTAAGGCAAGCGCTGCGGGGATGCTGATTAAACAAACCACTTTTAACGCCCAATCTAATACGCCTTTAAAAATATCGAGGGCTTGTTTGGCGTGTTGTTTGGCCAGATGCGGTAGGACTACGGTCGCAAGCGCAATGCCAAATACGCCTAAGGGGAATTGCATTAACCGTTCAGCGTAATACAGCCAGGACACGCTGCCTGGGGGTAAGAATGAGGCGAATATTGTCACGATCAGTAAATTAACCTGCACGACGGATGCGCCAAAGACTAAAGGCGCAATTAGGGTTAATAGGCGTTTAACGGCTGGGTCGCGAAAGGCGATTTTTGCGCGCGGTAATAAGTGCAAATGCCATAAAAAGGGTAATTGGATTGCAAGCTGCAAAATCCCGCCCAATAATACCCCATAGGCCAGTGCATAGATGGGTTCATCTAAATAACCGCGGAGCCACAAGGTGGTGCCTATCATTGCCAGATTAAGTAATATCGGCGTTACGGCCGGAATGGCGAATCGATTAAAGGTATTGAGAATTCCGCTGCAAAAAGCGGTTAAGGAAATAAAAAATAAATACGGCGCGGTGATCCTTAACATGTGGGTTGCGAGGGTAAAACGCTCGCCATCCACATCAAAACCTGGAGCAAAGATGCGGATCACCCAGGGCGCGCCCCACATCAATAAACACATCACGAAAAATAACACCACCGACAAGCTGCCTGCGACTTTATCGATGAAATTGCGGATTTCGTTAGGGCCGTATTTAGTGTGGTATTCCGAAAGCAGTGGCACGAACGCTTGGGAGAATGCGCCTTCTGCTAATAGGCTGCGCATAAAGTTCGGGATTTTAAAAGCGACTAAAAATGCGTCATAGGCAGGCCCTGCGCCGAAAATGGTGGCCACTAAAATATCCCGCACAAAACCCATAATGCGGGAGAGTAAGGTCATAAACCCTACGATGGAAGCGGATTTTGTGAGTTGTCGACTCATATTAGACTCTTATGTTTTGCTGTTGAGTAGAGCGTGTGAGAAATCCCCAGGATTGTAAAAATACCCACCGTCAGTTAAAAATCCCCCCGGACGAAGCGTCCGACCCCCTTTACAAAGGGGGCAAGCTCATTTCCTACGCTGATGCGCGTTCTTGCGTGCCCCTTTGTAAAGAGGGCCGACGTTTCATCGGGGGGATTTTTAGCGGAACTCAAATCCTAATAATATTAAAAAAATAATCCTTGCTTACAAAAAAAGTCTTAGGCCATTACCTGTGACGTATAGTCTACCACGCAGGCCAGCACTTTATCCCCATAACGTTTTAATTTCTCATCCCCTATCCCATTTATTTGTAGCAGACTTTCTCGCGTCTTGGGTAAATGATTGCAAATTTCGATCAAAGTCCTATCATGGAAAATCACAAACGGCGGCAAGCCGGCCTGGACTGCTAACTCCCTGCGCATAAGCGAGAGTTTAGCAAATAAGGCCTTATCATAATCCAGCGCCTGAACTTTAGATTTTTTCTCACTGTGTTTTTTCTCGCGGAAAAATACCGCTTGCTTGTCTTTTAAAATTTTCCGACTCGTTTGCGTAAACTGCAACAAAGGAAATTCGCCGGTTGAAAATTGCAAATACCCCTGCTGCACTAAACTTAAAATATAATGTTGCAATTCTTTTTGGCCACTGTCCGCCATGATTTGATAAGTCGATAAGCTATCATGGCCACGGCTTAAAATATTTTTATTTTTTGAGCCTCTTAACACTTCTATGACATAATTCATGCCAAAGCGTTGATTCAACCGATACACACACGATAATATTTTCTGCGCGATGATCGTGCCATCGATTACTTTGGTTTCAGATAAACAATTATCACACGCTTCACAATTCGCATGCGCATACTGTTCAGAAAAATAATGTAATAAATCTATCCGCCGACAACGCAGCGAGGCGCAAAAGCTAAACATCTGCTCCGCCATTTGTTTCATATGCTGTTGCACCGTCTCATCCGTGTGCGTATCTGCTAGATGTTTTTGCAACATTAAATCTTGGTAGTGATACCACATCGTGCATTCCGAGGCTAAACCATCACGCCCAGCCCGGCCAATTTCTTGATAATATTGTTCAATACTTTTGGGCATATTGGCATGCAACACAAAGCGGATATTGGATTTATGGATCCCCATGCCAAAAGCAACCGTCGCAACAATGATCTGCGCATCGTCATTCATTAACGCGCGCTGGGCTCGTGTGCGATCCAGATCGCTTAAACCTGCGTGGTATTTAACCACTCTTTTGCCGTGTTTTAATAAAAAATCATGGATCGTATCGACTTTTTTACGTGTGGCGGCATAAATAATACCGCACTCATCCGCATGATTCTCTAAAAAAGCTAACAATTGTTTATTAAAATTCCCTCGCTCGATAATCCGGACGAGTAAATTCGCGCGATCAAAACTACTTTGTACCTTATGCGGAGTGTGCAAACGTAATTGCTGACAAATGTCTTGATTGACAGTTTTTGTGGCAGTAGCAGTAAATGCTGCAATCGCCTTATCAGGAAATTGCTGTTTTAATAAATGCAAAGCGCGGTATTCGGGACGAAAATCATGTCCCCACTGGGAAATACAATGCGCTTCATCTATGACAAAAAAACTAATTTTGGCTTGTTTTAAACAATATAAAAAGCGCTCCTGCACTAAACGCTCGGGCGCGATATAAATTAACTGATAGGCATTCAGATTTTCTAGAATTGCATCAATATGTTCAAACGACAAGGTACTGTTAATGCATGCTGCGCGGATCCCTTGTTGGTTTAAAAAATTGACTTGATCTTGCATTAAGGCAATGAGCGGCGAGATCACAATGGCCGTGCCTTCTAGCAATACCGCCGGCAGCTGAAAACACAGCGATTTGCCCGCACCGGTCGGCAGCACGGCAAGCACATCTTGACCCTGCAAAATGTGATCAATAATTTCTTCTTGATAGGGACGAAAACTATCATAGCCAAAATAGCTACGTAATGCGGAAAGCTTGTCCATAAGTCATGTCCTAATCCACAAGCTCAAGCGCATGGGGCAAAGTTTTTGTTACCGCTTTGGGCTCTTTTGCAAGCACGGTTAATAAATCATGCATGAGTTCTGCAATGGCTTGCGTCATTAGCACAAAATCGATATCAAATTGTTGCTGCGTGCTTTGCCCATCAGCTTCATCTTGCGCCTGTAATTTATCTTGGAAGGCAAGGCCACGGATTGAAAATTCACTATTTAAAGTAAAGCTCACGCGCTCTTGCCAACTTAAGGCAATTTGCTCGACTTGGCAGCCGTCTGTCAATAGTGATTGAATCGCACTTGCGGCAAGGTTTTGTTGCTGACAACGGATGGTTCGGCTTTGCTGGCTAGGATCTTGTAACACGCAGGCTTTTTCTATTTCCAAACACGCAGGATGAGAGTGATGTTGTAACCATTGCGTCATCATATAATTTAAATCTTTTAATTCGGGGGCGATAAGTTGTTGCTCAGGGAGTACTTTTTTCCAGCTATTCAGAAAATAACCCACTTCTTTGGGGTGGGCGATATTTAAAATTAACGCATTGCGTTTGGTATCGATATAACCATAAAGCCGCTTAAACCGGCTGAAGGCGCGTGGCAATAGCGTCGCAATAATATCGGCTTGCAGTGCTTGTTTTTCTTTATACGGCACTTTACGGCCTTGCGTATGCTCGATAACCTTAATGCGATCTTGTAAGGTTTGCCGCACGACTGTGGAAGGTAAGATTTTCTCTTCAACCTGTAAACACAACATTAAATAACCGTTGGCGGCATAAACTAGCGGGGCATCGATTTGATCTAAAGGTGAGACCCAACCCATGGCCATAGGCAATGAAGGCAAACACGGCTCAAAGAGTAAATCTTCTAGCGCTGCAGTTAAAGCTTCCGCTTGATATGGAAAACCCGGTTTAAGATTAAAATATTGGATTTGTTTGAACCACATGTATATGTCCTTCCTTAGATTCATGGTGTAGGGATTATACATGAAAGCATTAAAATAAAATGCTCTGCGTGATATTTCAATCACACAGAGCGATTTGTTGCTAGGGTTTAATAGCTAGGATTTACCAGCTTTTATCACCATGTTCACGTTTGCCACCTTGAAGTGGGTTTTCTTTAATTCCGCTCTTACCAGGAAGAGGATTCTTTGAGGGTTGTGGCTTAGCAAAACGTTCGTTTTCACGACCTGTTGATGGACGGCCAGATTGTTTGTTTATATTAGATTTGTCGTTTAGATTTTTAGACATGATATGTACCTCTTTAAAATTAAATAATTAATTCACATAACTTAATGTTAGTTTAATTTCATACATTGTCCAGAGGCAGGGGCGGTAGGTCAAGAAAGAAAGTTTTGGGAAGACAGGGGCAAATAAATCATTATTTACACCGTCCTTATTGAGCCATGGTACTGGGCAACAAGCTTATCAGTAGTGAGCAAAGTGATGCCTTCAATAATTGATTGCGCGATAAGTATGCGATCGAATGGGTCTTTATGGATCAAAGGTAACTGATCAGTAGTGACGGCATGTTCACTGGTTATAGGAAGCTCAATATAACCATTATCAAGTAACCCACGACGCAATACTCGGGGATCTACACGAAAATCATCTCGATTGAGTCCAGCTTTGATGGTGATTTCCCAAAGACTGGCGGCACTGAATAACAGTGCATTTTCTGGGTCGCTAATAAGAGAACTAGCGATAGCAGACAACTTTTCCGGCTGACCCGCAGCCCAAAGCAATAAATGAGTATCCAATAAGAGTTTCATTTATCACCCTTAAATAAAGACTCAATTTCCTGACTGTCCATATGGTCAAAATCATCCGGCACCCTGATATCTCCCTGCATAAAACCCAGACGTCTCATTTGTCCCACATCAGGTGCACCCAGGGCAGTCACCTTTACCAAGGGTTTTCCTGCCTTGGCAATCACAAAGGGTTCGCCATGAACGGCTTTCTCTACTAATTGAGATAAGTGGGTTTTAGCTTCATGAATGTTAACAATATGCATAAGAACCTCTTTTTAAACTTAGTTCAGTTAGTTTAGTTTATCTTGAAGATGAATACAATAGGAGATATCCATTATTCACCTACTCCCCCGCCACCATCATTTTATCCAGCCAAATCGAGCCGGTTAAGATATTGCCGCGTTTATCGATGTCATTGCCTATGGCTACTAGACTTGCGAACATTTCGCGTAAATTACCGGCTATGGTGACTTCGTGTATTGGGAATTGGATCTCGCCATGTTCTATCCAAAAGCCTGCTACGCCGCGTGAATAATCGCCGGTGATGAGATTCACCCCTTGGCCCATTAAATCCGTCACATATAAGCCACGTCCCATTTCTTTGAATAACTCAGTAAGCCCTAAAGGGCTCGTATCAATCATTAAATTATGGACTCCGCCGGCGTTGCCGGTTGATTTTAAATGTAAACGACGTGCAGAATAAGTGCTCAGCACATAGGATCGTAATATCCCTTCGGTAATAAAATCTTTAGCGCTAGTCGCTAATCCATCTGCATCAAACGGCGAGCTGCCTAATGCACCAGGGATATGCGGCGCTTCATAGATGTGCACAAACTTAGGAAATATTTTTTTATTTAAATGATCACATAAAAAAGAGGCATGGCGGTATAAATTGCCCCCGGAAATCGCTGCAATAAAATTGGAGAGTAAACTGCTTGCCACCTCTGCTGCAAAAATAACCGGTACTTCTCCGGTACTCATGCGCCGTGAGCCTAATTTCTCTAAGGTGCGCTGCGCTGCAAGTTCACCCACTTCTTTACCGTTTTGTAATTTTTGCGCATCACAAGCATTGGTATACCAATAATCCCGCTGCATCTCTTGGCCTTGCTGGGCAATCACGCCACAGGATAACCCATGGTGACTACTGGGATAGGCACCGATAAACCCATGACTGTTGGCATATACCGAAAAGGCATCATGACTGGCTAGACTTGCGCCTTCCGAATTGGTAATTTTTTTATCATAAGCCCGGGCGTAATCTTCGCAGGCGGTAGCTAACAGTATGGCTTGCGGGACATCCAGATCCCAGTGATGGTATAAATCCAGATCCGGATAATGCGTGGCCATATCCTCGGCATCCGCTAAACCTGAATAGGGATCTTCTTGTGTGACTTGTGCAATTTCACACGCCATTTTAACGGCGGCAGCAATACTCTCAGGACTTAAATCACTGCTACTCGCAGCGCCTTTGCGCTTGCCGTAATAGACTTCTATGGCGACTTCCTGGTCGCGATTAAAACTGACCGTATCCACTTCACCTAAACGGATTTTAACATCAAAGCCTGCCGTAATTTGCAAAGACGTTTCGACTTCGCTGGCCCCTAATGCTTTTGCTTGCTGCAAAATATCTTGCGCAAGTGTTTTTAACGTATTGGCTTTTTCTACTATGGATAAAGAATGTGCGGCTGTATGCATTTATTTCTCTTGTTTTTTGGAAAAATTAAGTGCTGCGGAATTAATGCAATACCGCAGTCCTGTGGGTTGTGGGCCATCATCAAACACATGACCTAGATGCGCATGACACTTAGGGCAGCGTACTTCTATGCGTTCATGGCCTAGGCTGTGATCGGGCACTTCATTTAATGGGGTCTGCTCCGCAGTTTGCCAAAAACTCGGCCAACCACTGCCCGAATCATATTTTGAGTCTGATGAAAATAATACCGCGCCGCAACAGACACAGGTATAGTCTCCTGTTTCTTTATTGTGGACATATTTCCCAGTAAACGGCGGCTCCGTGCCCGCTTCACGGGTCACGTGATATTGCTCTGGAGTAAGTTGTGCGCGCCATTCTTGTTCAGTTTTATTCATGTTTTATTTCCTTATTAGCTTGCCGTGCCACCGACCGTCAACTCATCCACTTTCAATGTCGGCTGCCCTACCCCGACGGGAACACTTTGTCCGGCTTTACCACAAACGCCTACGCCAGAATCTAATTGTAAATCATTGCCGACCATAGACACTTTAGTCAATACATCCGGGCCATTGCCAATTAAAGTTGCCCCTTTTACCGGAGCGGTAATTTTACCGTTTTCAATTAAATACGCTTCACTGGCGGAGAAAACAAATTTTCCTGAAGTAATGTCGACTTGTCCACCAGAAAAATTAACCGCATACAATCCTTTTTCTATAGACTGAATCATTTCTTCCGGATGGTGGGGACCTTCTAACATATACGTATTGGTCATGCGCGGCATGGGTAAATGCGCATAGGATTCCCTTCTGGCATTACCGGTAGGCGCCATGCCCATTAATTTTGCATTGAGTTTATCTTGTAAATAGCCTTTTAAAATACCGCGTTCAATTAAAGTAGTACATTGCGTAGGCGTGCCTTCATCGTCCACATTAAGGGAGCCGCGTCGCCCGGGCATGGCACCGTTATCCACCACGGTACATAACGGAGTGGCCACACGCTCGCCTAAACGATCATGAAACGCAGAACTTTTTTTCCGATTAAAATCGCCTTCTAAACCGTGGCCCACAGCTTCATGCAATAATACGCCCGGCCAACCCGGGCCTAAAATCACCGGCATCACGCCTGCAGGCGCAGGGATCGCTTCTAAATTCAGTGCCGCTTGTCTGACTGCTTCATGCGCGTAATGCAATAATTTTTCTGGAGTAAAGAATTGATAATCACATCGCCCGCCACCGCCGCTCGAGCCTTGTTCGCGTTGTTTACCCTGTTGCATGATCACTTGGACATTCGCACGCACTAGGGGGCGAATATCCGCCACACGCTCACCTTCACTGTTAATAATTAACACGATGTTATACGAGCCCGATAAACTGGCGATGACTTGTGTCACCCGGGGATCTTGCGCACGCGCAGCCTTATCAAGTTGTTGTAACAATGCAATTTTTTGTGCCTGAGTCAGACTCATTAAGGGATCATCACTCGGATACAAGGATTGCGCCAGCGCACGTTTATGCCACGCCTGTATCGGTACACCCTCTTCTGTTTGCGTAATGCTGCGTGCAGCGCCCGCGGCTTGTTGTAAAGCGGGGAGTATAATTTCATCTGAATAAGCAAAGCCGGTTTTTTCACCACTTAATACCCGCACACCGACGCCACGGTCGCTGTGAAAACTGGCATTTTTAACCAGACCATCTTCTAATACCCAAGATTCGTGGCGCACGGCTTGAAAATATAAATCCGCCGCATCAATATTGCGTCCTAAAAGTTGATGCAATACCTGTGTCACACTGTGATCAGTCAGCCCACTGTTTTGCAGCAATACGTGTTCTGCTAAGACTAAGGGAGTGGTCATGTTTATTCCTCTGTTAAATTTATAATTTATACTACTTCCCTTTCACTATCGGTTTTTCCCAACTGCCCGTAATATGATAATTCGAGCCTAATTTATCACCAGCTTGTGATTTGACGATTTTATCCACCGCCCAAACACCGACGCCCAATGCACCGACGATGGGATTACCGCCTGAGGCGATAGTCGCTGCAATCGGTAAGCTGCCGCTAATATGCGCCACCACATTAGCCGATAAATCCAGTTGTTTGTTTGCAAGATTGACATCTCCTTGCATTTTTATTTCTGCTGCAGGGGCTTTCACGACTAAACTATTGACGTGTGCTAAACCATTATTAATGACAATGGCAGCCTTAATGTCATCAAAACTAAACCCTTTTTTAAAGACGTCGCTAAAGTCTAAGCGTAAGCGTCGCTCTAGAGATTGCACACTTAACAGGCTCAATACACGCCCAAAGCCTGGGTTTACATCCACCAAGATGCCCTTATTTAAGTGCACATCCAATTCGCCACTGACATGCGCAAGTGCAAAATCAAACGGTGAACCGCTCCAGGATAAAGTAAAATCGGTTTTGGATTTACTATTTAAAATAGTACTCTTAATATCTACAAGCAATAAGGTTTTATCAATAGCCTCACTCGTTAAAAAACCAGAAAGACGCGTCCGCTCACCATTCGGTGCATAGTACCATTGCCCCGATGCCTTTAGGGTATCATTTTTACGTAGCATTTCCACCCGCGATAAACGCAAGCCCAGTTCTTGGGGTTCAGTTTCAAGCTTAACCGTGCCTAGGGATTTTTGATTATAAATAAATTCTTTACAAGAAAATATTATCGCTGGAATATCTCGGGGATCTAGCGTGCTGGTGCCCTCGGTATAACGCGAAGTATCCCAGTGACAGTAATCAAAATTCAACTGCACGGGCGCCTTATCGCCAAACGGGATCCGGGCTTGACCTTCCCATTCACGACTCACTAATTTCAGCATCCACGCATCTGTTGCGCGATTAAGCCGTACCTGCGCTTTGGATAAAGGATAGTGAAAGGCTTCAAGTTTAGCCACGGACACATCGACTTGTTGCAATTGTTTCCATAATTCATCCGCTAAACCTTTAGCTTTTGTTTTGGTCGTTTTATTTTTTTCTTGAAATGCAGTAATAAAATCGCGCCAGAGATCCACCGAAAAATCTTTAAGTTCACCTTTGACAACCACCCCCGCAGGCACTTCTAAATTCGTCAAGGCTCCGCCTAATTGAATATGCCCGCCAGTCAATACCTCTTCGGCGTTAGTTGTTGTAGACTGCGCTTTTGAAAATTGCAGCACCCCATCAACTACATGATTAAATTCAAAACGCATCCTTGTATCGGGCGTCCCCATCGAGGTGGTGTACCGAAAAGGAGTTTGCTGTGCTGCCGTTTTATTTAAAGGCGCAGGCAAATTAAGGGCTATGCCATGCAAATCAGAGGAGATTGAAAAATCTGATGGCGTATTGCCACCGGTCAAAAGCCGCGCGGTAAATGTGCTGGCACCGCTCGCATAATCCCATATGACACTTTGGACTTGCTTTGCAATCTCAGGTACCGATAACGTCCCTTTTAACTGCCATGCCGTCAGCGTTTGATTTTTTTCTTGTATGGGGGCAATTGTCAGCAACACGGGTTTATTAAAAAGCTTTGCATTCAGACCTTGACTGTACGCGCCCTTTTGCGTAAAGCCCAACACGCCGCTTAATTCAGAAAAATGCAATCCCCATTCTTTGGCATACACATTGCCTTCACTGACTTGCACTAAACCATTGACTTGCACTTCTTCCTTTTCACTATCGAGTGGAATCGCCAAATCCAAAGTTAAGGTCAGCGGCGCATCGATGGCAAACAAATTAAAATAAGGATCAAACTCTTCAGCTAAAGGAGTGACATGCAGAAAATTAATGCCCTCTTGTGCAGACAACAAGGCTTCACTGCGGATCTTCAGCCAATAGGGGCCGTTATCGGGCAAAGCCACTTCAGCCAATACGCCCTCAAGACCCACCCCAAAGAGTTGTCCTTGCGACATTGAAATTTGTAACTGCCGCCCTACTAATAACATTTCCGCATTCGCATGTTCAATTTTAGGCCAATCGGGATCAAAGGTTAACTCTTGATCTTTAACATTCAAATGCAAACGAAACGTGCCGTTACCGGCATCATAATTTGGAAAATCTTTGGCAGGACCCAAGACCTGCAAATCAAAATGTTCCACTTCACCGGGACCTAAGCTCTTTGTTAACCAATCTGTCAGCTCTTTTGATAATTCACCTGTGGGTAAATAGTGTTGCACTTTTAGCGTATCAATATTATCAGTGACTGCTGCTATGTCTAGATACGTATCCAGGCCATCGCCGCCTTTGATTAAAAAATGGGTCGAGAGATCTAGATCCGCATTTTTAAATAGGAGTTTATCAGTGTTGACTTGCCAAAATTTTCCACCGTATTCCCAAAATACATCTCCTTTAATTTCAGAGAATAAAAAGTCTTCAGGAAATAGGGTGGTATAATCTATCCACGCATTTTCACTGGCAAATTTTATTTTTCCTGAGTTAGGGGTGACCAGCAATTCACCTGCTAAATTTTCAGCACCGGGAATTTCTTCCCCGCTGTGAAAGCCTAACTGATTAAATTGCAGACCTAGCTGCCAAGTATCAGGCATAAGATCCATTTTAATATTCTGGATAAGTCCGCGCGGCGCTAAGTCCCTTAACAGGGTGTGCTGCGCGGTGGATAATTCACCGCTATAAAGTAAAATCTTAGCCACTTGTGTAAGATCTACCGTTTCGGCAACAAAGTGCTGCCCTTCATTGTTACGATTTAATTTAAATTGAGTAATGACCGATTCAAGCTCAGCATGATCAAAGCCCAATAAGACATTCGCACCGGATAAGTCCCACTCACCCAGCGCTGGGCTTTCCCATAGCAATTCGCTTTTAAGATTGAGGCGCTCAAGCGCACTGCCCTGCGCATACGACCAGAGCAATAATTGTTCAATATCGACTTCTGTTTGTACTTTTTGCACATGCCCGGCTTGCCAATCCACCCAAGCCGTTAAATCAACATTGCCGCCATCAATGGCATAATCACCGATGATATAATGTTGTAAATAATCATCAAAGTTAGCCCGCTCTAATTTAAAGTAACTGTGGATCTTTAAATCAGCAGGTTGGGCTAAATTGCCATGGACTTGAGCCACTACCTCTAATTGGGTGGGCTGATTAAGAAGATTCAGTAATAAATCCAGTTGATGATCCGAGCCACTGCGACTTAACACCGCACGGCGGATATTAATCGGCACGATCTTGGCATTTAAGGATTTAATATTGACTTGGCTACGGCGTACCGTGATGCTGCTGTACTCTTTAGATAAATCCAGCAACAACTCATGAGCGCGCTGTGCTTTTGCTCGCGCATCCTCGGAGCTAGGCCAGCCCACTACCGACCAGCCAGACTGATCCTGATGGATATCCACATCCAATCCTAAGACATTCACATAGGCCGGCACAATTTGGCCTTGAGTCAGAGAGGCTAAAATGTTGACACTGACATAAAGGGTGTCTATCGTGACTACTTTTTCGCCGGATTCTGTTGAAAACACCATATCGGTGATTTTTAAGGCTGGACCGAATCGGTACCAGTCTCCGGCAAAACTTGTAAATTTGACAAGCAATCCTGTCTCTTGCGTAATATACGTTGCAAATTTTTGCTCGTATTGCTCAAGTGAAGGCATAAAAAAACGCGCAAGTCCCATGACTACTGCAAATAAGACTACGCCTATCATGACGAGCGTCAGCACAGTTTTGCTTGCTTTTTTAAGAATAGGGATAGCGACCTGTTTCATGTTTATCTTCTATAGCATGACGACGTCATATTGCTCTTGAGTATACAGCGCCTCAACTTGTAATCTAATTCTAGAGCCTAATTGTGCTTCTAAGGCCTCCATAGTCGCTGATTCTTCATCCAGCAAACGATCTATCACACTTTGTGCGGCGATAATCATGTATTGCCGCCCTTCATAAGCACTGATTTGCCGGCGTATATCACGAAAGATATCATAGCATACGGTCTGTGCACTTTTAATCGCACCCCGGCCGGTACAGGTCGGACAGGTTTCGCACAATAAACGCTCTAGGCTATCGCGCGTACGCTTGCGGGTCATTTCAACTAAGCCTAGCGCAGAAATATTACTGATCGATGTTTTCACGGAATCCCGTGCCAACATTTTCTCGAGCGTTGCGAGCACTTGTTGTTTATGATCTTCATTATGCATATCAATGAAATCAATAATAATAATGCCCCCTAAATTGCGTAAGCGCAGTTGACGCGCAATGGCTTGCGCCGCTTCTAAATTTGTTTTAAAAACAGTTTCATCCAGATTACGCAGTCCTACAAAGCCACCGGTATTCACATCGATGGTGGTCATGGCTTCAGTTTGTTCAATAATTAAATAGCCGCCGGATTTTAAAGGCACTTTCGGATTTAAACTATTTTTAATTTCATCTTCTATGCCATATAAATCTAAAATCGGCTTACTTTCTTGGTAATAATCAATTTGCGCAATGGAGCCCTGCATAAATTCGCTGACAAAACTCACAATATGCTCATAAGTGTCTTTATCATCCACACGTAAGCGCTCGATGCGTAAGCCTGAAAAGTCGCGCACACAGCGCACCGGCAACGGTAAGTCTTGGTAAACCATATCCCCTGAGCGCGCAACGGCGATTTTCTCTTGCACTTTTTGCCAGAGCTTACGTAAATAAATCGCTTCGGTATTAAAAGGAATTTCAGGATGGCCTTCTGCATTGGTGCGGATAATAAAACCTTCATCTGGCGCGATGTCTTGTGAGAGTAAAAGCGTGCGTAACCGTTCCCTCTCGGCCTCATCGGTGATCCGCTGCGATAAACCGACACGCCCTAAATCCGGCATATAAACCAAATAACGTGACGGCAAAGATAAATGCATGGTCACCCGCGCACCTTTACTGCCTAAAGGATCTTTAGTAATTTGCACAAAAATTTCTTGCTGCTCGTAGAGCAAATCGCTAATGCTCTCTTTAATCTCTAAAGGCGGCTCTAGGGTATCGGGTTCAAAAGGCACGATATCTGAAATGTGTAAAAATGCGGCCCGTGATAAACCGATATCTACAAATGCGGCCTGCATTCCGGGCAAGACTCGGGATACCCGACCTTTATAAATATTACCGACTATGCCACGATGATCGGCACGCTCAATATGTAGTTCTTGCAAAACACCTTGTTCAACCAATGCAACTCGCGTATCGACTTGCATGACATTAATTAGAATTTCTTCACTCATTGTTAGATCCGGTAACGAATTTGATAGGCATGTAGCGCACTGTATAACCATGGCCATAATAAAGCGCTAAATAGCACAGCCATCCAGTGTTGCCAATAAGCCACTGTGCTTAAGCCCATGAGGGCATTAGTCCATAAAATTAATAATTGCCCTAAACTGATAAACAAAAATACCGCAATGGTTTGCTGCCAAAGGGGAAAAACGCGTAATTGGTAATGTAATTTATAGGTAAGGTAAGCAATCACCATCATCGCTAATGCATATTGGCCTAATACCGCCCCTTGTAGGACATCAAATAATAAGCCTACACCCCACGCAATCCCCACACCGACGTACTCGGGCATCATCATTACCCAGTAAATAACGATTAACATCAACCAATACGGCCGTACGGCTTGGGCCCATACGGGCAGAGGGATGATCGTTAAAAATAACGCAATGATAAACGTAATACAGATGATGCCATAAGGACGTTTGCGATACATGTTTTAGTCTCCTGGTGACCCTAAATTAAAAAGGAGGCGGCATGCCTGCGCCCGCTTCCGGGACTATTTTTTTAGGAGGCTTAGGCGCTGAACTATTTTGTGCAGGTGCAGGTGCAGGTGCTAAGGCAGGTGGCGTCTGTGGCGCAATGCTTGCAGCAGGAGCAGGCGTTTCAGCGGGCTTTAAAGTGCTAGGCGCAGGAGTAATAGGTGCTACGCTTGTTTGCGTTGTCGCACTGCCCGATACGACTTCTTTTGCCCCAAGCTTTTCATAAGGCGAAGGCGGAAGAACCCTATCTTCGACTTGAGTTTCAGGTTCAGACCATAACAGCAACACTTCTCTAGTTTTATCTAATTGTGCCACCGGTTTTGCTATGACTTTGGCAAAGGTCTCACCAGGAGCGGCTTCAACCGCTTCAACAAAAGCTACGGGATAACCTTGTGGGAAATTGCCACCTAAACCTGAGGTCACCAATAAATCGCCCACTTTAATGTCTGCAGTGGTAGTCACATGAGTGAGGATTAATTCATGATAATTGCCGCTGCCCGTTGCCACGGCACGCGCGCCACTGCGATTGGATTGCACAGGGATCGCATGATTCATATCGGTAATGAGTAAGGCTACGCTATCAAAAAAACCCACTTCTATCACTTGCCCCATAATGCCATACGCATCTACGACCGGTTGTCCGGCATACACATCATGCTTATAACCTTTGTTTAAAGTCACCCGATGCGAGAAGGGATCCAGTTCTACTTTTAAAATTTCCGCAACCAAAACGCGTTCCTTTTTGGTCACGGCTGCAGAATCCAGCAATAATCTTAAGCGTTTATTCTCAGTTTCTAGCGCCAATAAACGTTGCAGACGGATGCTGAGCAATAATTGAGTTTGTTTGAGATCAATATTTTCTTGCATGAGGGTATGATGGGTTTGCAGCCGCTGCGCACCTTCTCGTAATAGATTAACCGGTAAATCAACGAGATAAGTAAACGGCGTCACCACAGTAGATAACGCGAGACGCAATTGCGTGAGGCGTTGCTGTTGATGATCAAATACCATCATGGTAATTGATAATACCAATAGCATCAGAAAATGTATGCCCGCGCTCCCAGAACGCTTGAATAAAACCTGAATGATCTCTCTCCTTAGGCGTGAATAAAAACTAGGCGTTCAATCACCTAGTTTGTTCCATACGGGTCTACTCGGTTGATAATAAATCGCCGCCGCGCTCATCCATCATCTCTAAGGCACGGCCACCGCCACGCGCAACGCAAGTGAGTGGATCTTCAGCAATAATCACGGGCAAACCGGTTTCTTCCATCAGTAAACGATCAATATCACGCAATAACGCGCCGCCACCGGTTAAGACCATGCCTTGCTCTGCAATATCAGAAGCGAGCTCAGGCGGTGCCTGTTCCAACGCGGTCCGCACAGCGCCGACTATCCCGGCTAAGGGTTCTTGTAATGCTTCAAGAATTTCGTTGCTATTTAGAGTAAAGCTCCGTGGCACGCCTTCGGCGAGGTTACGGCCGCGGACTTCAATTTCTCTGATTTCATTGCCAGGATAGGCCGAACCAATTTGATGCTTAATCCGCTCAGCGGTCGCTTCCCCAATTAAGCTGCCATAGTTACGGCGCACGTAATTCACAATGGCTTCATCAAAACGATCGCCACCGATTCTGACTGAAGCGGCATAGACAATACCACTTAAAGAAATAATCGCGACTTCGGTTGTACCGCCGCCGATATCCACCACCATAGAGCCGGTAGCATCTTCTACGGGCATGCCTGCACCGACCGCTGCGGCCATAGGTTCTTCAATTAAATACACTTCGCGCGCGCCTGCCCCTAAAGCAGATTCACGTATCGCTCGACGTTCCACCTGAGTAGACCCGCACGGCACGCAGACCAGTACGCGAGGACTCGGCCGTAAAAAGCGCGACTCGTGCACTTTACCAATAAAATGTTGTAACATTTTTTCAGTGACATGAAAATCGGCAATCACGCCGTCTTTAAGCGGACGGATGGCCGTGATATTGCCAGGCGTACGGCCTAACATACGTTTTGCTTCTACGCCTACAGCAGCCACTGTACGCGTCCCACCGCCGACACCTTTATCGTGTCGTATCGCCACCACGGAAGGCTCATCTAGCACTATGCCGCGATCACGCACATAAATCAGAGTATTGGCCGTACCTAAATCTATCGAGAGGTCATTCGAAAAAAGGCCACGTAATTTTTTAAACATTTTTTTCTCGTTATTAAAATAAAATGGGTTTAGAACTGCTTTTTGACAGCCCGTTGAGTATCTTGCTTTTCAATATAATAAGGTCTTGCCATTTGAGCAAGATAAAATATATAGTAGTGTACTTTTTTATTAGTCACGGAGCAAACAGTCATGTCAATAACTAAAGAGCAAGTGGATAAAATTGCTCATCTTGCCCGTCTCGCCTTGACTGAAGAGGAGGCGCACGCCTACGCGACCCAACTCGAAAATATTTTTAATTTGGTCACAGTATTGCAACAAGCCGACACCGCCGAAGTGCGCCCTATGGCGCACCCGATGGATGCGAAGCAACGGTTGCGGCCCGATGTGATCACTGAAGGTAATGAGCGGGAGGTTATGCAAGCCATCGCCCCGCTGACCGATATGGGCTTGTATTTAGTACCACAGGTGATTGAATGATGACACACACACTGGCTGAATATCAAAAACAGCTGCTGGCCAAAAAAATATCTAGCCTAGAGCTGACGCAATTTTTTCTCGATAAAATGGCGCAACACAACGCGTTGAATAGTTTTATTACCGTTTGTGCGGAAACGGCAAAGGCTCAAGCGATACACGCAGATGAATTGCGCGCGCAAGGCAAAGCGGGCCCATTAACCGGTTTACCGTTTGCTCATAAAGATATTTTTTGAACACGCGGGATTAAAACGACCTGCGGCTCGAAAATGTTAGATAATTTTATTGCCCCCTATAGCGCGACAGTCACCGAAAAACTCGATGACGCCGGAATGGTGTTGCTAGGCAAAACCAATATGGATGAATTTGCCATGGGCTCTTCGAATGAAAATAGTTTTTATGGTGTCGTCCACAATCCTTGGGATACGCGTTGTGTGCCTGGAGGATCTTCAGGCGGATCCGCGGCCGCAGTGGCTTCCCGGATAGTGCCTGCGGCAAGTGGTACCGATACCGGCGGCTCTATCCGCCAACCGGCAGCTTTTTGTGGCATTACCGGTTTAAAACCAACTTATGGGCGTATTTCCCGTTATGGCATGATTGCTTTTGCATCGAGCCTAGATCAAGCCGGCCCCATGACACAAACCGCTGAAGATGCCGCGTTGTTATTAAATGCCATGGCTGGGTTTGATGTACGGGATTCTACGAGTTTAAATGTGCCGGTGCCCGATTATACCGCAACTTTAAATGATAGTTTACAGGGCTTACGCATAGGCATCGTTCCCAGCTTTTTTGGTGACGGCCTTAATAGTGAGATTGGTGCTGCGATAGATAACGCCAAATCGGTATTGGAAAAATTAGGCGCACAATGTGTGGAGATAGAATTGCCGCATCATGAACTCGCTATTCCGACTTATTATGTTGTCGCGTCCGCGGAATGTTCTTCTAATTTAGCGCGCTATGATGGCGTGCGCTACGGTTACCGTGCCGCGCAGCCTGTCGATTTAATGGATTTATATAAACGCTCACGTAGTGAAGCCTTTGGACAAGAAGTGAAACGCCGGATCATGATGGGCACGTATGTGCTCTCATCAGGTTATTACGATGCGTATTATTTAAAAGCGCAAAAAGCACGGCGTTTGATCAGTGAAGATTTTAAAGCGGCATTTAAAAATGTGGATGTGATTTTATCGCCGACTACGCCAGATGTGGCCTTTAAAATTGCCGAGAAAACGCATGATCCGGTTAAAATGTATTTATCGGATATCTATACCATTGCGGTGAATCTTGCAGGCCTACCCGCCATTAATATTCCTTGTGGGTTTAGCGGTCAATTACCGATAGGCATGCAACTCATTGGCAATCATTTAACTGAAGCGCGGTTACTTAATATCGCGCATCAATTTCAACAGCACAGCGATCATCATCAAAAAGTGCCTATGATGGAGTCATCATCATGAAATGGGAAGTGGTTATTGGACTAGAAGTGCACGCGCAATTAGCGACACAATCAAAAATATTTTCAGGGGCCGCGACCGCTTATGGCGCACTGCCTAATACTCAAGCTTGCGCGATTGATTTAGGCATGCCTGGCGTATTGCCGGTGTTAAATGAAGAAGCGTTACATATGGCACTTAAGTTTGGCTTGGCAGTTAATGCGCATCTTTCGCATGAATCCATATTCGCACGGAAAAATTATTTTTATCCTGATTTACCCAAAGGTTATCAAATCAGTCAATATGAAATTCCTGTGGTTGGTCGAGGTCATTTAGACATTACGCTGGATGATGGGACCGTGAAGCGCATCGGCATTACCCGCGCGCACCTTGAAGAAGATGCGGGAAAATCCTTGCATGAAGATTTTCAGGGCATGACCGGTATTGATTTAAATCGTGCAGGCACGCCCTTATTAGAAATTGTTTCAGAGCCTGATATGCGCTCAAGCAATGAAGCGGTGGCTTATTTAAAAACCCTGCATACGCTGGTGCGTTATTTAGGGATCTGCGATGGCAATATGCAAGAAGGCTCTTTTCGCTGCGATGCCAACGTATCAGTGCGCTTAAAAGGCGCGGAAAAATTGGGCACACGTTGTGAATTAAAAAATATTAATTCGTTTCGCTTTGTTGAGCGGGCGATTAATTATGAAGTCGAGCGGCAAATTGATGTACTGGAAAATGGCGGCACGATTGCGCAGGAAACGCGTCTTTATGATGCCGATGCCAACACGACACGCACCATGCGCAGCAAAGAAGAAGCCAATGATTACCGTTATTTTCCTGATCCTGATTTATTGCCGGTGTGCGTGAATGAAGAATTAATTGCGCGCATTAAAACCACGTTACCTGAACTGCCGCAAGAAAAACGCGATCGGTTTATGCAGCACTATGGGTTGAATGCGTATGATGCGAATGTGCTCAGTAGCGCACGTGAATTGGCGCAATATTTTGAGGCGGTGGTCGATGTGGGCGTTGATCCTAAACTTTCTGCCAACTGGGTGATGGGCGAATTGCTGGCAGCGCTGAATAAAGAAAACTTAGCGATAGACGAATCGCCAATTCCTCCTGCTGCGCTGGGACAATTATTACAACGCATTACTGATAATACCATTTCGGGTAAAATTGCTAAAACCGTGTTTGCTCACATGTGGCTAAATGAAGGCAGCGCCGATGAAATTATCGAGAAACAAGGCTTAAAACAAGTCACCGATACGGGTGCGATTGAGAAAATTATCGATGAAATTATTGCTAATAACCCGCAACAACTGGCCGATTATAAAGGCGGCAAAGAAAAATTGTTCGCGTTTTTTGTCGGACAAGCGATGAAAGCAACACAAGGTAAAGCCAATCCGCAGCAGTTGAATGATTTGTTGAAAGAGAAGTTGCAGAAGGCTTAGAGGGAAAATTAAAAAATGGATACAAATAGCCTCCCATCTTTTAATACGCCGAGATCACACTTAATTAAGCCATACCTGAGTGAATCTAAGATCTCCCAATTTATAGCCATTAAAATGGTGAGTGATTTTTAAGGAGAGGTTGGCCGTAGAAGCGGGAAGGGAGATAGACTTGCCCCCTTTGTAAAGGGGGTCGGACGTTTCGTCCGGGGGGATTTTAGCGATCTTAATGCGCACAATGAATTTTAATTAAAGCTGATCACTTACATAGTTTAAACAGCAAGTTTTGATGTGATAATAGAGATCCAAAAATCCCCCCGGACGAAACGTCCGGCCCCTTTTACAAAGGGGGCAAGGTTCACATTTCCAAGACCGTTGCTCCAGTCTAGCAGAATCTCATAAAATATTAACTTAATTCAAGCATTCATTACGAATCAATATTTAGATCACTGTAAAGTTAAAAGGCGCTCTAAAAGTGCTATTACGCAAAGCAAACTATTCCCTCATTTAAAAGATATTAAAAGAATGACTGTGGTACAACCGAAGTCGGCAATATAGGTGAACCTGAATGACTGTGCGTAGGACTCATGATGTCTTGGTTAGAGTTTTCTAACTGTGGCGCTGTTGATGTGGAAGCTCCCTTTTTTCTCCAGTTTGGAGCTGCGCTCAGAATAGGTGTAGTTAACGTCAAGGTATTTGCCAATAAATCGGCACACGCATCAACATCCATATTATCTCCACCGGTTTTCTGTGCGATTCTCGCTTGAACTTGTTCTATCAACCATTCATTTAATGTTTCTTTGATATCGTTGATCTCTACATCAGCACCAAATCGATCTTTATATTCGTTTACAAAATTACTTTTATGGCGTTGATAACTAGGAATATGGGCTTCTATCCGTTCCATCGTGGCTAAGTTTGCTGAGGCTGCAACCTCGATTATGGTCTGAAATGCCTTAGCGAACTCAGATCCGTCTTGCGTCAAAACATTTTTTACTTTTGTTTTTTCTGCATCTATTGGGTTTTGCATGATTTCTTGCATGACTCGGGTCAAAATGGCGTGCAGATGAGTTTTCTTGGGAGTTTTCATATCATTTTTGATAATACCAATTTTTCTCTGGGTTCTAAGCATGCCTAACCTCATTAATTTATATAAGCAGTTAACTTATATTATCAAACTAACATGTTTGGTGTCAAGGGAAGTAGGTTAGGGATTTTATAGACATAAAAAAAGCGCCTTAAGGCGCTTTTTTACACACAAAAGGATTAAACCGACATTCGCTGTGCTTCTACAACTTTAGTAGTACCCTGCGGCAAAGTGGAGGTTGAATTAAACTTACTCACAGCAGCAACCAAACGCTCATGTTCAGTAAGCAAACCTGAATTCTTAGCCCCGTTGAAAGAAAATGCGTTTTTAAATGCCCCTAAAAGAGAAGTCTTTTTCGACGAACTGCTATTTGAGGGACTGCTCGTCAAGGATACAGTCGTTGCATCGGGTGAACCTGTGGTTGAGCCAAAAGATCTATCAGACTCATTATCACTGCCATCACTTTGCTCATCAACGATATCATTATTATTTTGACGATTATTTTGACGTAGTTGACCTTTGTTTGTATTAGCCTTAGCCGCTTTAGCTTCTGCTGCAATTTCTTTTGCAACTTGTTTTCTGGCATCAAAAATGTCTTGATTGGTAAGTGCAACTGTACCGGGTTCATTTTGTTGATCTTTTGAGGGATCCATCAGCCTTTCTATGGCTTGCTCGATGTAAAACTTACAATCTAAAATGTCTTCATTTCTACGATTAATTTCCTGAGTAAGGCCTGCAATCTGGCTTATAGCCACTTGAGTTAGCGGTTTAGTATTTGCGAGGGCTTCTTTCTGAGCTTGCAAGATTTTATTATCTTTTTCAGCTTGCTTTATAGCACTTTCAGAATTTAAAAGTACTGCAACTAGATTACGTTGTTGTTTGGTTAACATTTCTTCACCATTAATTTGGTTAACTAAGTAATTTCGGCTTAATATCAGCTTTGCTGAACTATTTCCATACCTACCACCTAGTCTAACACAGCTTATATGTTATGTGCAAGCTTAGAAGCTAATATTTATAAGTAGCGTCATTATTTCCGCCGCCATTATTATTGTTGTTATTATTGTTGTTATTATTGTTATTGTTGCCCAAGCCCAATTTATGCTTCGCATTATCTACAGTTCCTTTCTGAGGTCTATAAGACCCTCTACGCTCACCAGGCTGTCTTGTAGCATTTGTATTGGCTACAGTTAAAAACCATAAACTAGCTGTGGTTTTAACATTACTTGTTGCACTTGAATTTGATTCTGAGCTACTCGATGCACCAGAGTTATTATTTGACTGTCCACTTGTCATTTCACTTTTTATTTCCTTTGGCAATGCAGTTGCAAAACTCGGCATGAGCGGTCCATTACTGCTGATGCTATGACTTACAGGCTGATTTCCCAATTGACTAAAAACCACTCCAAGTTGCACATGCATGGTTAGTGTACGTTTGCGCTGCGTACTTTCTAATGTGTCAGAACCAAAATTATTACCCTGAGTAATGGCCGAATGATTATCTACCGCTGAAGTTGAGTGAGTAGAGGGTTGGCCATCTGGTCCGATTGAGTTTGCTCGACTACGCTGCTCTCCCCCGATTAATGCTGAAGAGTGCAAGCTAGATGAGCTTATCAAAGGGGAGGTAGCTTGGGTTACCGTCGTTGAAGTAGAAGCGCTTTGTCCATTTAATCCATTTGGATTAATTTCGCTGCGATGATCGCCTGTTGATCCCACTGAAGAGCGATCGGAGTGAACTTGAACCAAGAGATCATTATTGTTGTTATTGTTTCCTTGCTGTGCAACAGGTTGAATTGGCTGCAATGCTATTTCAACAGGCGCATTAGTCCAAAGAGAAGTTGCTCTTGCTCGAGTGTGACGAAATGAGTGTTGGGCTAACGTACCCCAATTGCCAGTGATCGTACGAAGACGCGCAGGGATGGAACCTGTGTTGCTAGCATTAAGGGATCTTTCAGCAGCGGAGCGAATATAGAGTAATGCTAATGAACCCGTTGGATCATCAGGATTTTCAGCCTCTTCTGCGATAAGTTGAGTGAGCGCATCCATTTGAGCTTTCATTGGAGTATCATCAATAACTGAGTCTGAGGGTGCACCCGCTGAGTTATTGTTGGCATTCGAAATAGGAGCCAATTCTATTTCATGCTGAAAATTGTGAGTATTGTTATTATTGTTCGAATTCGGAACGACAGTTATTCCAAAATCGTCGGACTGTCCTCCATTGTTATCATTATTGTTGTTATTCCCACTAGAAGGTCCCGCTTCAATAATGTCATTATTGCCTGTAGAACCAATCAAGTGCGCTGTACTTGTATTATTTGAAGGAGTAGAACTGCCCCCTTCACCAGTATTTACATGTATGGAACCGGTCGAATTATTAAAAATATTAGCTCTGAGATAACTAGCCGCTTCCATCTGTTTAGGACGTTTTCCCAAACCCGCTGCGGCTGCTCCTGATGCCACAGCCGCAGCCTTATCAGTTACTGCTCCTTGATCCACAGTCTTAGGCGCACGCGCAGTCACTTTCTTCACCCAAGCCGTTAACTGATCCCATTTCGGTCCCAACCATTTAGAGCAAGGTTTAAAAATCTTATCCAAGCCATTGCCTATCGGTTGCAGAATATTTTCTTTGATTTTATTTCCTACTTTTTGCGCAGTCTTATTGTGAATTAAAAACTCGGCAAACTGACAACACTTATTCGCCAAAATGGCTGCAAAATCTACTGCCACTATCGTCAACAAAGAGACCATTAAAACGGAAGCCCCTTCTAAAAAGGGAAGCAAAGCGATTATTGCTGCAGGAGGAAAGAAAATACAGACGACTAAAAAGGCTAGCACGGCCAAAAATACCAAAGCAAACATAATGGGATGTTTTCTGATATAAGAAAAAGCGGCTTTATCTTGGATCAATACTTTGCAATCATTAATAAACGTATAAACGCCTTCTAAAATCTGACTGATGCTACACGCCACTACCGCTGAAAAATACATCGCTGCAAGCACCCACAAGGCTTGCATTGCAGGGCCTGCTGTTTCTAATAAAGTTACCAGTTCAGGAAGATGGATAAAGAGTTCAGCGGCAGGTGGGAAAAATACACAAGCCAGTGTTATCCCTAAGGTCACTAAAAAAGTAATACCAAATACAAAAGGGTGTGCTTTGGCATATTGCTTTACTTCAAATAAAGCAGAGACCACGAACATGAGTGCACTGATGGCTATGGCCACTGCAAAATGAAGGTGTAAACGTATAACACCACTTCTTTGTTGGTTTATTTCAGGCCAAGGATTATAAAGGGGCGGGTAATTAAAGAGGCTTCTGCCACCATTCCATGCTTTCACCAAATAATAATAGGCTACATCTGACCAATTGTTATTAAGCCCTTTTTGCATGAGAATATCAAACTTTAGTTTGGTATAATATCCTATAAATTTTAGGGAATTAAGAATAAAATATTTACTTTCAAAAATGAAAAAAGGGTTGGCTTGAAAAAAGAACAGAGGATAATGCCACCAATGAAGTGTGTCTTCACGCGCCAACGCAGTTGTTTTGCGTCTTACTTCTTCCATTAACACCGCAGCTTTGCGCTTCATGCCTGGCCATCCTGCATACTCGCTGGCCTGGGCTCTATATATTTTTACGCTGAGTGCTTGTCTAAATTTGTCATCCGTTAATTTTCCATCCAGCTCTGCTAAATAATCGGCTTGACTCGCCTGCGGCATATTCACCACTTCAGGAAAACAGATAGCGATCAACGCATATGATTTCCAAGCAGCCGCGTTTGTTTCTGGGTCTGATCGTTGGCTTATTAACTGCTTTCTTGCTTCCCCGGGAGGAGATTCTAAGATAATGGTCAGCGTACTTACAATACCTTGAGTTCCCTGTATAAGCAGCCATTGCGTTGAACCTAAAATGCCATTATTACTCGGCTGCAAGCCATCCACATAAGTATAATGGTAAGCCATAGCCGCTGCATCGCCATTAAGGGCTTGATAAAGCAGCTCGGTATGCGACACGCTACCGCCTTTTACCTTTACAGTGTCATCACTTCCGCGTCTAGATCCGAAGCCTTTATTACTCATCGCCGTACGTAAGAAACCCGGTCCACGAGACGCTAATTTACCGCCGCTTACAAACTTACCCGGCTGTTTGGTAATTTGCTCTTTTATCCAGTCTAGTAACCACATAGTTCAGTTGTCTCCAAAATCCTTCTTCATAATGCGGGTAATCTGCAATTTAGGCAGGCCACTAACATTAGCACTCTATTAGAACATATTTTAATTAAGCTGAGATTAAGAAATGGGTTTTAATGAAAGTTTTCAATGCACCGCAAAAAACTCCGGTTTTAGATCCGCAGGGGGGTTATTTTTAACAATTCTATTTAAATCAAAGCCTTGGGCATTAAGCTGGGTAAGGATCTGAGTATAGGTCCTTTCCTCTAAACTGGGCGTACGCGCTAATATCCATAAGAGGTTTTGTGTGGGATCACTTATGGCTACGTATTGGTAATTTTCATCTAAGGCGACTACCCAAACCCTGCCTTGTAACCATGATATATTTATGATTTTAAAGAAAAATTGAATTCTCAGCTCAGCATTTGAGACTGAATCCTCAATATAGGCTTTACCGATAGATTGCACAATTTTTCCATCCGACTCTAAACATTGATTATCTACACGTATCACGTCTTCTGCCCCTTCCGCCCAAAGCGAATAATTGACCTTAGATGCCACACAGTTTTTTTGAAATTCATTCGGATATTTGGCAATCTCATACCAGGTGCCCAGATACCGGTAAATATCCACATAGGGAACGGCTTCGAGCGCATGGGTGCTGGAACTTATCAATAATGCCACTAAAAAGGCGTAGAAGGTTTTCATCATGGTGTTAATTGTATTACACTTGAGTCATGATGCAAACACTCTCATTACAAAAACGTTACTCCCCCAACGGTATTTGCTTTGGATGTGGTCCTTTAAATGATAAAGGACTCCATGTGGAAAGCTTTGAGCAAAGCGATGCTACCGTTACGGCCGTTTGGCAACCTAAGCCTGAATACCAGGCTTTTCCGAATGTATTGTGTGGCGGAGTAATAGGCTCGCTCTTGGATTGTCACTGCAATTGGGCCGCGACTTGGTTTTTAATGCAACACAACCATACCGCTATTGCGCCGCATACGGTGACCTCTGAATATCAGATTAAACTGCCCCGCCCTACTCCCATCGATGGGCCTGTTACGTTAATTGCGCGATTAAAAAGCATTAACAGTGATCGTTCCGCAACGGTATACGGTGAATTAATTGCTCATGATAAAATATGTGCAACC
>Ga0206845_1013_pt5 | contig 51518 bp, 41 predicted proteins | sample Alteio_BWOrgCont_19_FD_152887 | JGI IMG/M metagenome (GOLD analysis project Ga0206845, IMG submission 152887) | Enriched cells from forest soil in Barre Woods Harvard Forest LTER site, Petersham, Massachusetts, United States -... | ecosystem: Environmental > Terrestrial > Soil > Temperate forest >...
CCGTCCCGTCGACGAATCCCAGGAGATCGCGATCGTCGAAATAGCGAAATCCATGTACTTCGTCTACGGTCGTAACGGCGCCGGCAAGCCGATCCATGACCAGCGTGGCGAGTTCGAAACACAGGTCCAGCCGCCTGGCGCGGATATGGAAGAGCAGATCTCCGGGAGTGGAAACAGCGTGCCGAACACCCGCTCGAATTTCGCGAAACGGATGGAGTTCCGCTGGACGCGGCGCACCAAAGAGGAGATTCCAGGCGTCAGACCCGAACGCCATGACGCAGGTCAGGGCACCGTCGAGGTCGCGAAAGTCCACGGTTCGTACCAATGCAGCGAGGTCGCCGCAAAAGGACTGAACCACGTCGAGATGGTCAGATCCCGGATTTATTTTGAGCACCAGAAAGATCGCGGCGGAGGTTAGAGGCGCGGCGACCGCTTGCGCTTCAACCTTAGGCGAATTGACACTGACGGAAGGGCTCATTGCGCTGATCTGTACGCCTGACCGCTTTAAATTACCGCAACAGAAGCTTTGGATTTGAAAGGGATGAAATAGTCGGGGTGAGAGGATTCGAAACTCCGGCCTTGTGGTCCCGAATCAACACCTTAGTACTTGAATCTATCCAACCCTTCCCCAGCTTACTCCACGACTCCATTTTTCAAATTCAACCCGGCCGGCACGAGTTGCCCGAAGCTACGGAAGTGCGCGTCAAACGCCTTCAGCGGTATCTGCAAAGAGTCAAACAGAAAGCCTGTCGCCCGCATCTTCAGTTTGGTGGATGGTTCCTATGCCTGGGAATCCGACAACCGGGCCGTTCCTCCCTTTGGCCCGTTCCAGCGCGCCCGCCGCGCCGATTCTTTCGGAGCAAACGCCGAAGAGCAGCCGAAGGTCCAGTCGATTTGCTATCGAGGCAAGGATTCGTTGAGCATGCGCAGTGAAAAGGGCCTTATCGTGCCCAAGGGTGCAGACCCTGGTCATCAGAAACACACGATCGGGCAGGCACTTCAAACCGTCCCCCATCGGGACTTAGCAGCGTGTAGAAAAAATGCCATTCGAGGATCACTCCCTCCCGCTCGCGCCTCGGTAAGTGTCTGCATAGATGCGGATACACTTCCGAGCGACGGACCAGACATGGCCCGGTCAAACAGGCAAGCAACTCGAGAGTTGCCCGGGAGCCCCCGCGCGGAAGCAAGCGATTTGGGCGTTTTTCGCCACCCTGTCGCCAGGTCTTGCCACTGCGATATTCCCACCGGTGATTGAAGTATGTAATGCCGCCGCCGACGGCCGGCCTGACGAGGCGGCCCGATTACCTTCGTCAGGTGCGTCGCCGATATGAGCTACTTGTTTTGCGATTCATTGAGTCGACATTTCGCTTTCAGGCGGACGTTTGGTGGGCTGAAGTGAAGAAGCCTATTCGGTTCCCCGCTCTGTTTTGCGGTACTTTCAACCACTCTCCGCCGACAATCGTAATCCGACTGGCGGTCGCGTTCGTGATCCTCGGTAACGCGAGTGCGCAGATTGCTCCGTTTTCGCCCGACCGGCCCTGGCACGGAATCCAGGAGCAACAAATTGAAGACGACTCAAAGCACTTCCCTCAGCCGCGATTCCGTATTGAGCCTGACAGGACCTATTCTCTGGCGGAGTTGATCGATCTTGCCGAAGCGCACAATCCCGAAACGCGCATCGCATGGGAAGGGGCCCGCGTTCAACTGGCGGCGCTGGGCATCGCACGCAGCGAGTTGTATCCTACCCTCGCCGCTATTGCACTGTCACAGACGAACCGCGCGGAGGCTCTGTTTGGAGATCGTTTCGTCCGACAGTCCGTGCAGACATCGCAAGGCGTTCTGGAGCTCAATTACACCATCTTCGATTTCGGGGCGCGGGCCGGCAGAATCGAGGCAGCCAAAGCGCAACTCCTGGCGGCGAATTTCGCTTTCAATGACACGCATCGCAAGCTCATTTATCAAGTGGAGCAAGCCTATTACACTCTGCTGAATGCGAGCGGCCAGGAGCAAGCTGCGCGAGCCGACCTTACCAACGCTCAGACGGCTCAACAAGCTGCCGAGGACCAGCTCAAGAATGGCCTGGCAACTCTGCCGGATGTACTTGAAGCACGCAGCGCCACCGCACAGGCAGAGTATGACCTCGAAGCCGTGCTCGGGTCACAGGAGATTGCACGTGGAGGCCTGGCGACGGCGCTGGGAACTTCGGCAACGGTCGCCATTCGCGCCCAGCCGCTTGACGAGATTCCGACACCCGATTCGATCGACGATACAGTTGACCAGGCCATTGATCGGGCACTTGAACACCGTCCGGATCTCATGCAGCAGGTGGCCGAGATACGCTCCGCCAACGCCAGAATCAAGGAGGCGCGCGCAGCGTACTATCCCACGATGACCGTGAATGCCACGCCCGCCGCGCAATCGTTGAACGGCGTGCAACAAACGTTTCCCTGGGCGCATACCCGGGATTTGACCGGCGGCCTGACTCTGAACCTGAGCTGGACGGTCTTTGACGGCGGCGCGCGAGAGAATCGAGTGGCGCAGGCCGAAGCCAACAGCCGCGCGGCGAAAGCGCAGGTCGACGCGATTCGAGATCAGATCAGCAATGAGATCTGGACAGCTTACTCGAACCTGAAGACTACTCTACGGCAGCGCCAATCCGCTATTTCTCTGCTTGAAGCTGCCACTCAATCTTACGCAGCCACTCTGGAATCCTACAAATCCGGTGTCCGCAACTTTCTGGATGTCACTTCCGCGCAGAGGACCCTCTCGCAGGCCCGCTCTGCCGACGTGCTGGCGCGCACCCAGGTGCTGACCGCCGTGGCGAATCTTGCTTTCCAGGCCGGCGATGCCATTCAATCGGATACGCGGAAACGTCGACCATGAAAAATGCGCTCGTCCTGTCGTTGCTTCTGGTGACTGGCTGCTCTCGGGCCCCTTCCTTCGACATCATCGGCTCGTTCTTCCCCGCGTGGCTCGTTTGTCTGGCAGCGGCTATTGCGCTTACGGCGTTGACCGGATGGTTATTACGACTGCTGCAGATTCAGATTGCCGCGCCGACACTGACCTACCCCAGCCTGACCGCGCTTTTTACATTTGCGCTCTGGCTCATATTCTTTGATTCATGACTTTTGGGCTCAGACAGGGTTGACTTATGGAACTTGATACAACAACGCCCCGCAAGCTGGTTGGCCGGTTCCTGAGCATTGCCATCGTCATCACGGCGATCATTCTCGGGCTGCTGGTTTTATACAAGACTAACTACTATCCACGAACGGACGATGCGGAAATCTTTGCCAACTTCATTGGAATTGCGCCGCAGGTGAATGGGCCGCTCGTCCGGCTGTGGGTACGCGATAACGAGTTCGTGAAAAAGGGTGAGCTGCTCTATGAAATCGATCGGCGACCGTATGAGTATGCACTGGAGAGGGCCATTTCCGAACAGGCCACTCTGGAGGGGCAAATTTCGGATGAGCAACGAAAGATCGCGTCGCTGGTAAGCGCCGTCTCGGTTGCGAAAGCGAATATTCAGAGTTCGCGATCCGATATCAATCGATATGAAGCGGCAGTCGATCAGGCCCGGGCTGACGTGGCGAATGCGGAGGAGGGTGTGGAGCGGGCACGGGCTGAATGGACTTACGCCAACAATAATCTGAATCGGATTCAGCCGCTGCTCGCCAAACAGTTCGTAACGGTGGATCAGGTCGACAAAGCAAAAAGCGCTGAGATCTCGCTCGCCCAGGCTTTGAAACAGGCGGAATCACAATTACGCGTTTCGCAGGCCGGATTGCAATCCGCTTTGGCCCAATATGAGCGCTCGAAAACAGGCCTGGAGCAGAGCACGGCGCAGCACGAGCAAGCGCAGCATGCCGTAACGACCCTTGAGCCATTGGTCAATCAGCGTGGCGCAAAGGTAGCGGCAGTGAGAACCGCTCGTTACGACCTCGATAACTGCAGAGTTTACGCGCCGTTTGACGCTCGCGTGACCAATCTGACCATCTCGGAAGGCGCTTACGCGCACGTTGGCCAGCAGGTGTTCACGTTGATCGACGCGCGCACCTGGTGGGCGGTCGGCAATTTTCGTGAAGGCCAGTTGCAGCGCATCGCTCCGGGGATGCAGGCGGACGTCTACGTATTATCCAAACCGAACGAGCGCTTTTCGGGGGTGGTGGAGAGTATCGGTTTCGGTGTGACTCCGGATGAAGACGTTATTGGCCGTTTGCAACCCGGTCTTCCGGATGTGCAGCGGACGCTGAATTGGGTGCACCTCGCATCGCGATACCCGGTTCGAGTGCGTGTCGCGAATCCGCCAGCCGAACTGTTTCGAGTAGGTGAATCGGCGGTGGTGCGGATGCGAGGGCGTTGAGGCGACGAAATGCCGGCGCTGCACTGGACCGGTTCGAGGCGAGAAAACGGCGCCGGTTTACCCCGGACGCTCTGCCTGCGATGCCGCAGCGAACCGGTGAGTCCGTGGTCGTCCTGATTCGCCGAGATTGAATATGGCTACGCTAGCTCAAACTGTACCGGAGTCGCAGCGGTTATCGCACTGGTTTTGGGAATTCCTCAAACAGGAACTCGCTCCGTATCCCGGCCGGGCGGGGACCGTTGCGCGCATGGTCATCGCTGCGACTCTCATCACAATTGTGGGCATGACGTTTCGCATTCCGTACACCTGGCAAGCCGCCATTTATGCGCTTCTGGTTTCTCGCGAGAGTCCTCGAGCCACACTACAATCGGGCGGAACACTTTTCCTCGTTACAGGCATTACCGCAGCGTATCTTTTGATCTCGGCGTGGTTCGTTATTAGTGTTCCCCCGCTTCATTTTCTGTGGGTCATCGTTACTTTGTTCCTGGCTTTTTACGCGGTCAGCGTACTGACTAACTATCTCGCGGCCGTCGCCTCCGTCAACATGATCGCTGCTGGAATTCCGCTGTGGGATAGCCATGTGCCGGCCGAGACGAACGTGGAAAATACGCTTTGGCTTTGTCTGGCAACACTCATAGCCGTGGTTGTTACCGCCGGAGTAGAACTGGTCTTTGCCCGCAGCCGGCCTGGAGATGAAGTTGTCCTGCCGATCGCCGAGCGATTATCTGCAATTGAGAATTTGTTGACCCGCTATGCGGAGGGCCGTACCATCGATTCCGCTCTCGACAAGAAAATCGACCAGCTCCAGGCAGTTGGAACATCCCTGTTGCGGCGCATCCTGCATCGCTCGGCCTATTCGCTTCAGTACTGGGCGTATATGAGTGGTGTTGCATCGCTCGTTGGCAGGCTGGTCGATCTTGCAGCAACCCTGACTCAGCTTACATTCGAGTCTTCCGCGAGCACCCGAAGGCGACTCCGGGAGTTGGCGTCGGCTGTCGCAAGGATTCGCAACGATCTGATGAACCGCAGGACTCTCGGACTGGTCGAATTCCATCCGGATGGCGAATCGAGCAACGTTGCACTATTGGGCGAGATGGAGGATACCGTTGCGCTGATCCCTCGGGCGTTCGCGGGGGCTCGATCGGTTCATGAATATGTGCCGTCCGCGGACGATTTACCGCGACCGAACCTCCTCGCTCGAGATGCATTCTCCAATCCCGATCACCTTCGATTCGCGCTAAAAGGCTGCTTAGCCGCGGGTGGTTCCTACGTTATCTACAACGCCATCGCCTGGCCGGGCATCAGCACGGCCGTCACTACTTGCCTGCTGACGGCGTTATCCACCATTGGCGCATCCCGGCAGAAGCAGTTCCTTCGCATTTCGGGCGCCATCGCGGGGGGATTCGTCCTCGGGATGGGCGCGCAGATTTTCGTTCTGCCGTATCTCGATTCCGTTGGCGGTTTCGTTGTTCTCTTCGCCCTGGTCACAGCCCTGGCTTCCTGGCTCGCTACATCCAGTCCGCGCTTGTCCTACTTCGGAGTTCAAATCGCGGTTGCTTTCTACCTGATCAACCTGGAGACGTTCAAAATACGGACCTCGCTCGAAGTAGCGCGAGACCGTGTCGTCGGCATCCTGCTGGGACTCTTCATGATGTGGTTTGTCTTTGACCGGTTATGGGGCTCACCGGCCGGCGCCGGGATGAAGATGGCTTTCGTCTCGAGCTTCCGACTACTGGCTCAACTTGCAAGGCAACCGCTCTCTACAAACATTCGAGCAGCGATCCGGGACAGTTTTGCCCTTCGCGAAAGAATCAACGCACACTTCGATCAGGTGAGAGCGCTTGCCGATGGCGTTCTTTTCGAATTCGGGCCTTCCCGGCGCGGGGATCTTGCAATGCGCGAGCGGGTCCGCCGGTGGCAGCCCGGGTTGCGAACGCTTTTCCTGATGCGGGTCGCATCACTCAAGTATCGGCTTCAACTGCCAGGCTTCGAGTTGCCAGACGCTGTGCGCGATTATCAGCGCGAGTATGACGAACGCTCGGCGCAGATGCTCGAAGAAATGGCGGATGTGATCGAAGGGAGACGACCGCCCGCACAACTCAGGTCTGGGGATTCTTCCGAGGCGCTGAAGCGAGTGGTGGCGGAGTGTTCCGGCCCGGATTCGCAGCGATTGCACGCAACCCGCGTCGAATCCTTCGTCAGCTTGCTTTATCAGATTGATCAACTCACCGCTTCCCTGGCAAAGGAGGTCGCGGCAGATTGATCGTCAGATCGCGCTCCCAAAGCTCGAGGTAAGCCATAGTTTTCGCCATCGTGGGGAAAGAATTCCCCAACGCCACTGGGAACCGGAATTAGAAGCCTTGCGTTGAAGCGGATGAAATGGTCGGGGCGAGAGGATTCGAACCTCCGGCCTCCTGGTCCCGAACCAGGCGCGCTACCAGCCTGCGCTACGCCCCGAAACTACCAGTCTAGCTCATCGCGCGAGCCTGAACGCGCCTCAAGCCCGCTCCTGGTACGTGCCTTCCGACGTGTTGACGCGAATCTTCTCGCCTTCGCCGATGAAAGGCGGCACCTGCACCACCAGACCCGTTTCCATCTTCGCCGGCTTGGTGACGTTCGAAACCGTGGCGCCTTTCAGGCCAGGCTCCGTCTCAATTACTGTCATGTCTACGGTTGCGGGCAACTCGACGCTGATGGGTTTGCCTTCGTAAAACTCCACCGAAACCTTAAGTTGCGGGATCAGGTAATCCGTCGCGTCGCCGAGCAGTTCTTTTGTCAGGTGCATCTGCTCGTAATTGTCGGTGTTCATGAAGTAGAAGTACTCGCCATCGTCGTACAGATACTCCATTTCCTGCTCGTCGAGAATGGCCTTCTCAACTTTGTCTTCAGACGAGAAGCGATGCTCGGTCATGGAACCCGTCCGGAGGCTGCGCATCTTCGCCTGCACGAAGCCGCGGAGATTGCCGGGCGTCCGGTGGGTCATGCTGAAGACCGAGTACAACTCATTGTTGAACTTGATCACCATTCCAGGACGCAGTTGTGTTGCGGAAAGCATTCGTGTTTCGAGGCTCCAGATTTCAGGAAGTTGAAACCCCAGTATATCAGCCGGTTACAGCCGTAAGGCGCTCGGCCGCAGGCTCCGGTTGCCGTTGCGGAAGCGCCGTGTAGCCGAGGCACATGATGGTCAGAAACATGGTAAGCACCTCCGTGTCTCCCAGATTTTTTTCAAACAGACCGCTGACCATCGTGCCTACGAGACACGCGGTCGCGGCCTGGAGAATAAATCGGCGTTCGGAGCGTCCAGCCGGCAGAGTGCGGAGGCCGCGGCGGAAATCGACCAGAGCCATTATGAGCGCCGCCGTAAGAAAAGCGGCGGCCAGCAGGCCGCACTCCGCAGCGTAGTGGATGTAAATATTGTGCAGGTGCTGATAGTCGCCGGAGGGTAACGGGCGCGCGATTTCGGCGGGCAGGTACCGGTCAAAAACGGCGGCTTTGCGGATCTCCTCCGGGCCTACGCCGACGAGCGGGTGCGCTTTGATCATCTGCCAGCCGGTGCGCCAGACGATGGTGCGGAACGCGTTGGAATCGGTCTGCCCGTGCGGCCGGAAGAGCGACAAGGCGCGTTGTTGTATTCCGACGGGCGCGGCCAGGAGAGCCAGCGCCAATAAAACGGGCATTGTCGCGGCCGCCCATCGCTTCCATTCCCAAAGCAAATAGAAGCCAGCGACGAGAGCTGCGACCCAGACTGTCCGGGTCTCGCTGAGAACCAGGGCGATACCGACGGCCAGCGCGCACGGCAGACCCAGCCACAACCATTTCTTCACCTGCGGGTCAAACAAAAGAAACGCCGCCACCAGCAGCAGGATGAATAACTCCTGGCCGGAGAAGGTCATCCAGTGGCCCATAAAGCCGCTGATTCGGTCGGCGATGTAGTAGTTGTAGAAGTCCTGATGCGCGGCGCGCGCCCCCGCCACGTCGCGGGCGTATTGGACGAGGCCCTTGCCCGCTGTGAATGTGCCGACGGCGATCCACCCCAGCATCAAACCACGGCCCTCCGCTGTCGTCTGGACGGCCGAATACGCGATCAGCAACATCAGGTAGACCACCATCTTCCGAACAGAGGGAATGCCGAACGCGGGGTCGGGCGAGAAGGCGAGGGCGATCAGCGTCCAGACGAGAAATAACCCGAGAGGAATCGCGATTCGCGGCCACCGGAGAGGCAGGCCGGAAAGCAGCAGGAAGGCCAGCGCGAGTGCAAGCAGAATCTGCGAAACGGCGATCGAAAGGAGAATCGCAACCGCCGACGCGCACGTCAGCCACAGGGCGACCCGCTTAAGGACTGGAGGGGGAACCAAACTCTGAGTATCGCGCGCGACGCAGGCTGCCCGGTACTGGAACTACTTTATGATTGCCACCACTTTGCGCCACGGTGTACTATGGTTCATCGCATGAAAATGCTGGAAGCGCTCGCTCCGGGTGATCGGGATCGTGAGTCAGCGCTTGCGCTCGATCCTGCCCGGATCCCCGCACACATAGCCATTATCATGGATGGCAACGGTCGCTGGGCCAAACGGCGCGGTCTTCCCCGGATTGCGGGCCATAAAGTCGGCGTTAGCACAGTGCGGTCCGTGGTTGAAGATTGCGCAAATCTGGGCGTGAAGGCACTGACGCTCTATGCTTTCTCAGCCGAGAACTGGAAGCGTCCGCGCGCCGAAGTGGACATGCTCTGGCGTCTGCTTCGTTATTATCTGCGGCATGAACTTGAAGATCTGCAACGCAACAATATCCGGTTGCAGTCGAGCGGGCATGTGGAAGCCCTGCCGGAAGTGGCCTACGAAGAGCTGATGGCCGTCGAGCGCGCCACGGCCCGGAATCAGGGCATGCGCCTCAACCTGGCGATCAACTACAGCGCCCGGATCGACATTGTCGACGCTGTGAACGCGGTTCTCGACGAAGCTCGCATCGCGGGGCGTCTCAACGATCTCGTGATCGATGAAAAGATGATTTCGCGGCGGCTTTCCACTGCCGATCTCCCGGAGCCGGACCTTTTGATCCGGACCTCCGGCGAAATGCGGATCAGCAACTTCCTGCTGTGGCAGATCGCCTACGCGGAGCTTTACGTTACCGATACTCTCTGGCCGGATTTCAATCGCGCCGAGTTGCTGCGCGCGATTCTCGATTTTCAGCGCCGCGACCGCCGCTTCGGCGGACTTTCCGGTGGTTCGCAGCAGGAAGCTGCCCACCTCTCGATTGTGGAATCGCGCAATATTCTGACGCCGGTCGACGATTTGGGAGAAGATCAGGAGATAGCCGAGATCGCCGTCTCCTCGTAATGACCCGAGTCGTCACCGCACTTTTCCTGGTTCCCATCGCCGTTTACTCCGCTCTCTTCGCTCCCTGGTGGTTTTTTTTTGCCGTAATCGCGATCGTGGCGCTTCTCTGTTTCCGCGAATATGCGTTGATCTCAAAATCGTTCGCGCCGCTCGGATATGTGGCCGGGATCCTCATTCTCCTGGCGTCTGAGCATCAATTGGTTCCGCTGATCGTCCTGAGCACGCTCGCGGCAATGTGTTTGTCCCTTTCAGCAGATAACGCCGAAAAGGGGGTTGCCGAGACGGCGTCCCTCGTTCTCGGCATCATATATATCTTCGGCGCATGGAAGACAGGGATATTGCTGCACGACAGCGAGCCGCAACGCGGAGCGTTCGGAGTCAGCGCCGGGCATCACTGGCTGATGTTCGGCCTGATGGTGAACTGGGTCGGCGATACCGGCGCGTATTACGTGGGGAAAAACTTCGGGCGGCATAAACTGGCGCCTTCCGTAAGCCCCGGCAAGAGCTGGGAGGGGGCGGCGGCGTCGGCCGTGACCGGAGTGGCATTCGGCATGATTTATCTGCCGCTTACGATCAAAGGCACCTTCTTACCGGTTGCGGGAGGGCTGGCGCTGGCCGCCAACGTCGCCGGTCAGGTGGGCGATCTGGCGGAATCTGCCATCAAGCGCGGAGCCGGAGTGAAAGACAGTGGCGCGCTTCTTCCCGGCCACGGCGGTTTTCTCGACAGAGTTGACAGCACGATGTTCGCCCTGCCTGTGCTCTACGCGTTGCTCACCTTCCGCCGCTGACATTTCCGCCGCTGATATGCGGGCGGGAATTCCGCATTCTGATAGGCTGAAGGTTTGGACTTTTTCTCTTCGAGGTAGATAGAGTTGGCATTAGTAGAAGGTTGCAAGCACGAGCTGGAGATTTCCATACCCGCCGAAGCGGTGGAAGAGGAAACCAGTAAAGTCACGAAAACGTTCCAGGGCAAGGCAAAGTTGCCCGGCTTCCGTCCCGGCAAGGCTCCCGCTTCGCTGATTCGCAGAAATTTCGGAGGCGATATCCGGCAGCAGGTGCTTGAACATCTGGTTCCGAAGTTTTTCGACGCGAAGGCGAAGGAAGAAAATCTCCGCGTGGTGGGGACGCCCAGCATCTCCGACGTTCACTTCCACGACGGCGAACCGGTACGGTTCAAGGCGAAATTTGAAGTTTTTCCCGAGATCGAACTGGCCGAATACACAGGGATCGAAGTTCCCTATGCGCAGCCGGAAGTGACCGAGGAAGACGTCGAGAAGCGCCTCGGGGAACTGAGGGAGAGTAAAGCGACCTACGCGAATGAAGAACCGCGTCCGCTGCAGGACGGGGATTACGCGGTGATTTCGCTTGAGAGCATTTCGGGCGCGGAAGAACCGATTCGGTCGGACGAAGTCGTGGTCCTGATCGGCGGCCCGGAAACTCTGGCAGGCTTCACGGAGAATCTTCGCGAAGCTTCGCCCGGTGACGAGAAAGAGTTCGACGTTACTTATCCGGAAGACTATGGACAGGCCAAACTTTCCGGTAAAACGGTGAAGTTCAAGGTGGGCGTCAAGGGCTTGCGGCGGAAGGAACTGCCCGAGCTGAACGACGATTTCGCGCAGGATCTGGGCGATTTCCGCACGATGGACGAGTTGAAGGAAGCGCTGCGGAAATCGATCATGTCGCAGCGCGAAGCCGAGGCGCAGCGGGTTGCTAAAGACAAGCTTGTCGAGAAGCTCGTGGATGCGAACGAATTCCCCGTGCCGGAAGGCTTTGTCGAACGGCAGATCGAGAATCGAGTGGAGCAGCGGTTGCGTTCTCTGTCGCAGCAGGGGGTGGATCCGAGTTCGTTCAACCTCGACTGGACTCGGATCAAAGAGGCGCAACGCGACGCCGCGACTCGGGAAGTAAAGGCGTCATTGATTCTGGGCAAGGTTGCGGAACGCGAAGCTATCGGCGTGACGAATGATGAGGTCGACCGCGAGGTCACCCGTATCGCGGCACAGAGCCGCGAGCCTCTGCCCGCTGTCCGCAAGAAGCTGACCGAAGACGGAACGATGGATCGGATTGCGTCGCATATTCAAACGGAAAAGACTTTGAATTTTCTGTTTGACAAGGCCACGAAGACGGTTCCCGAGCCTGAAGAGGAAGTCCCTGTGGTCGATGAGGGCACTGAGGATGAGGCCGAGGTTGAAACGGCGGCTGAGGCGCAGCCTGAATCGGCGGCGGAGTAGGCTCGCCGGCATTTTGCCAAACCCGTCGAGAGCCCAATATCGGTGCATGCGTAAAGGTTAGACCTTCGTGGCATCGGGCGGACCCGAAGCGGTTGCTGCTCTATACTCTTTGCCGAAGGAGTCCCCCATGACCCTGGCATTCACAAGCCTGCTGACTCTGGCTCTGGCAAGTGCACCCGCTCTCGCGGCCGCGTCCTGCGAAAGCCTTGCTTCGTTGAACTTGCCACAAGCGACGATCACCAGCGCCCAGCCTGTCGCCGCCGGCGCTTTTACGCTTCCTGTCACCGGGAGGGGCCGAGGGCCGGGGAATCTTTATAAAGACCTGCCCGCATTCTGCCGGGTCATGGCTACTCTGAAGCCGACGAACGATTCCGACATCAAAATCGAAGTCTGGCTGCCATCCGCGGACTGGAACCACAAGTATCAGGCGGTGGGTAATGGCGGCTGGGCGGGCGTCATCAGCTATTCCGAACTGGCCGATGCGCTGCGCGGCGGGTATGCCACCAGTTCCACGGATACGGGACACGTGGGGGGCAGCGGCAGCTTTGCCTTGGGGCACCCGGAAAAGCTGATCGATTTCGGATGGCGGTCCGAGCATGAGATGACGGTGAAGTCGAAAGCCATCATCCAGGCATTCTATGGCGACGCCCCGCGTTTGTCTTACTGGAACGGCTGCTCGACGGGCGGCCGTCAGGGACTCAAGGAAGCTCAGAAGTTTCCCGCCGATTACGATGGCATCATCGCGGGCGCGCCGGCCAATCGCACCGCCCTCGCTTTGTGGGTTGCGTCCGCCGAGCATAAAGAACCGGGAAGTTACATTCCTCCCGAGAAATATCCGGCGATCCATCAAGCGGCTATTGCCGCATGCGATGCGAACGACGGCGTAAAGGACGGTCTTATTCAGGACCCAGCAAAGTGTAAGTTTGATCCGAAGACCATTGAGTGCAAAGGCGCCGACAGTCCGAGTTGCCTCACGGCTCCGCAGGTGGAAGCGGCGCGGAAGATCTACTCAAACGCGACGAACCCGCGCACCGGTCAGACGCTGTTTCCGTCGCTCGCGCGCGGATCGGAGATGGGGTGGGCGGTGCTGGGAGCGCCGGAGCCGTCGCCCATCATCCTCGACCAATACAAGTACGTCGTCTATAAAGATCCAGCGTGGGACTGGCGCACCTTCGATTTCGATAAAGACGTGGCGCGTTCAGACGAGCCGGAATACGTTGTCATGAACGCGACCGACCCGAACCTTACGCAGTTCTTCGCGCATCACGGAAAGCTGCTGCTTTACCACGGCTGGGCCGATCCGAATATCTCGCCCTTTTCGACGATCCAGTATTACAAGAGCGTGCTCGACACTATGGGCGGTGCGGCGAAAAACACCGATTCGATTCGGTTGTTCCTTGAACCAGGTATGGGTCATTGCGGCGGAGGCGAAGGCCCGAATCAATTCGATAAAGTAAGCGCAATGGAAACGTGGGTTGAGAAAGGCTCCGCGCCGGATCAGATGATCGCATCGCACTCGACGGCCGGAAAAGTAGACCGCACTCGTCCGCTTTGCCCATATCCACAGACGGCAAAGTATAAGGGATCGGGCAGTATTGACGACGCGGCGAATTTTGTCTGCAAGTAAGGGCGATAAGGGGAGATCAATGAGATCAAAACAGGCACTTGTGATTGCATCGGGGATTTTCAGCGCAGCGACGGTGTTGATTTGGGCGCAGGCTCCGGCAGCCGCTCCCCAGACTGGTCCCGGCATACAGTCCGCCGCGGACGCGAAAGAACCGGAAGTGCTGGCCACCTGCAAGAGTCCTGCACCAGCGCGCGGGCCGGCGGCGGCGGGCCGCGGAAGAGCCGGCGCTGCCCCACCGTCAATTGCGATGCGAGAGTACACGGTCACCGAGATCCCCGGCGTAATCGCGGCGGGTCAGAAATGGAAAGAAGTCTGGAAGGTAGATGGGAATAACGCTGACGGTATCATCGCCACTAAGGACGGCGGGATACTCATCGCCCAGAACAGCAACAGCGATGTAATAAAGCTGGATAAGAACGGGAAGACTTCGGTAGCTTATTCAGGAACTAATACCGGGGGCGCCCTTGCGATGAATACCAGGGGGGTTCTGTTCGTTAATAATCGGGGGCTCAATTCCGATATCGTCGAACTGGCGCCGAAGAAGAAGGTCTTTGCGAATAAGTATCAGGGTGACGCTTTCGATTGTGTCCGATCGGTTCTGAACGACCTGACGGCCGACAGCAAAGGCGGTGTCTACTTCACCATGGGCGGCCTTTTTTATGCTGATCCGAAAGGCGTAGTTACGAAGTATGGCGAGAATCTCCAGACCAACGGCATCATTCTTAGCCCGGATGAGAAGATTTTGTATGTGACGAACGGAGGCACGGTCGCCGCGTTTGATGTGCAGCCGGATGGATCATTGACCAACCAGCGCGTTTTCGCAAAGCTGGAAGCAGGCGGCTCGGGTGATGGCAGCACCGTCGATTCGGCCGGACGCCTCTACGTGACGTCGAACCCGGGAGTGCAGGTCTTCGCGGCGGATGGCAAGTATCTGGGGCTGATCCCGACTCCGCAGAATGTGATCAGCACCGCGTTTAGCGGGCCAGATAAGAAAACTCTCTACGCTGTGGTCAGTATCAGAGACGGCGCTAAGTTGTCGGCGCAGATTATTACGATCCCGATGATCGCTCAGGGCTTCAAGGGCAGGGCGAAATAAGTTACGCGGAAAATAAGTTATTCGTGATCGGCTGCCGGCGCTTTCAAATCTTTAGTTACTTTATCGCCATCGCCAAGATCAACGGTTTCCGCGTTGGTCTCCAACTCGCCTGGCTCCCCAGCCGCTATTTTGTAACTTCCCGGTGGCAGATTAGCGAAGGTATACGTGCCATCGGACATCGTGGTTGAAAATCGTATCGGGGATTCGGCTTCGGAGTCTGATTCCACAAGAGACACCTGAGTATCCGCCGCGGCATTGCCCTTGTCGTCGCGCACCGCCCCCGATATCGATCCGGTTGCTGCGGCGACAAGCAGGGTTAAGTCAGCCTTGCCGGCGCCATTCCTCAGATCCAAAACCGAGCCATCGAACGTGGTCGAGCCCAGTTGCATGGATTTTACATATGCCGTGTCCCAGGACAGACGGACCTGGTATTTGCCCGCTGGGACTTTCTCCAGATGAAAGGTATCGTCCGTACCAATTGATGCGGGAGCGGGCGGCTCAGACCACAGACCGTCGCCATTGAGCACCACGTTTCGCGAGCCGTCATCGCTTGCGGGCATCTGCTTCGCGCGGTCGTCCTGGAATTCGAGACGCCCGGATATTTCGGAATCGGGCACCACCCGCAGTTCGATATTATCGATGTCAGATTCCGCGACTTGAATGTTGGCGGTTACGGTTTGAACCTGCCGGCCGTCCCGGTCATTCCACTGGCCGACCAGCTTGTACTTGCCTGGATCGAGATGCCAGATCTCGAAAGATCCGTCCGGCTTTACTTCTCTTCCCTCGCCGCCCTCGTTCTTCAGCACCATTACGACTACGCGATCCGCTGTTTTGGGCGCCCCGAAGATCTTCCCGCTGACCCGGACAAACGGGACGCGCACGAACTGGATATCGACGCCCGTCGTCTCCACGCCCGCCTGCACTGCAACCTTTCCGGCTTCATTCGCGGTGATCACGGACGGATAATAAGTGGCCGCGTTGTGAACCTCGACTGTTCCGTCAGTCCGAATTTCAGGGGGTCCCTTCCATATGTCGTTTGCGGACGCAAGGACGCGGTATCGACCCGGAGCGAGCCCTCCGATCCGGAACTGGCCGTTCTCGTCGGTGGCACGGCTCTGGCCGCCCCGTGCGCCCTGGACTTCGACGTTCGCACCCTCAACGGGCTCGCCTTGTGCGTCCGTCACGCGGCCGGTGATTGCGCCGGCCGGCATCAGTTTCAGATCAACATCTGTTTTGTGGTCGTCTGCCTTCATGGTGAGACTCGCATTCGTATGCTGCCTAGGCATTGATACAAAGCCGACCCGTTCTCCCGCGAGCGAATAAGATCCGGGCGCTATTCCGGTGATCGAAAACTTGCCGTCCGCCGCTGCTGTGGCGCCGTAACGTCCCGGCAGACCGTCAATTGAACCATTCAGCGTCACGTGAACTCGCGGTATGGGAGCGCCGGTGACGGAATCCGTCACTGTGCCTTCGATGGTTGCGGTCTTGCCGGCACCGCTTTGGGCTGCGATCCGGAACGCGAACAATAGAATGAGCGCCAGATCTTTACGGAGCGACACCGCCGCCCTCCTTTGTCATCACCTTTACGTCTTTCTCGATGCGATCACCCTCATGAATTTCAATCTCCTGCGCTTTCGGAAAGAGTGCTCTCACGGCGCTCTGCCAATTGCCTGGTCGTCCCGCGTCGATCGCTAACAGGTGATACTTTCCGGGACGAAGACCTATATAGGTGAATTCCGCGCCATTCTCGACAATCTTCATGCGATTACCGATTGCTTCACACGGTATCTCCGCCAGACAAACAAGCGCCAGCGAACTCTTCAGCGGGCCGCCATCTTCTGCCAGAATTTTGCCGGACACCTGACCGCCGTTGCGGCTGACTGCGATCTTAATCTGCGCGCCGTTTACGCCCCGAGAGAAATCAAGCACGCTATCACTCACTTCGGCCTCGTCCAGTTTGACCGATTTGACGTAGGCATTCTCGGGGAGGGAAAGAACAACAAGACGGAACTTTGTGGGGAAATACCTGCTGGATCTGAAAGGAGCCGTCCTGTGCGACGTGAGCCGCTTCAGGCTGCAGAGCACCGTATCCGTGACCATCGTCCGGTTGGTCCAGCCGGACGGCTATCTTTTCCGCCGGCGGCGCGTTTGCGGGGTCTCCCTCTATCTTCAGGACACCTCTTACCGTTTCGCCCGGAACGAGTGCCAGGTTCACACCTGCGAAGTCGGTCTTATCGAGTTGCACCTCGGTAAATCCGCTTCGAAGCGAGCCGGATTCGGACTGCAGATTTGCCGAAACCAGATAATGGCCGGGGCCGAGACTGGAAAAGACGAACCTTCCATCGGGAGCGGTCTGAGTGAGCCGGCGATTATCGAACTCCTCCTGGCCGTCGCTTGTCGCGGTCAGGAAAACTATTGCCATGTGGCTGGAAGCGGGTGGTCCGGTCACGACTCCGCTGATCGTGAGATTTGGTTGCCGGACGAGCCGAATGTCGATGCCGGTCACCTCGTGGCCCGCAGGGGCTTCGATTGTGGTCGCTTGATCCTGGTTTCCCGAGGACGGGTAATACGTGGTGGCATAGACGGGCGGCCTGAGACCATCGCTGCGAATCTCGCGATCATCCTCCATCTGGCGCTCCGGAGAAGCCTTGATGTAGTATTTTCCGGACGGCCCGGTCATGCGGAAGCGGCCCCCCTCATCGGTGCGTTCGTGCCTGCCGAATTCCATTCCAAAATGGTCAGAACCAGCGGCGGACACCGCGTCGACTTGCACCTGCGGAACCGGATCTCCGTTGTCGTCAAGCACGCGGCCGGAGATGACGGCTTCCGGCGTTAGTCCCACATTTAAGCCAGTCAGTTGTTCGCCTGGCTTAAGGGTGATGCCGTCTTCCTTACCCGGCACTTGCACGTAACCGTTATGTCCGGCGGTCAGGACGTAGGTCGCGGGCGGCATCGTCGTGATGGAGAAGTGGCCGTCTTTCCCGCTGATCGCACCCCAGGCCTGATCCGATGCGGAACCGGCGTGCGTGACGGGCCGCATCCTAATGTGCACGCCCGCGAGGGGCTGCCGGGTGAGTGCGTCGATTGAAATTCCCTCGACGCCCGACTGCTGCGCCATGAGGCTCTGGCAAATGAGAAGCCGGCAAATGAGAAGAAGGAGGAAACTTCTCATAAGCAGAGTATAAGAGGTGATTGTCGATAATGCCCATATGGAATACAGACAACTTGGCCACTCCGGTTTAAAGGTACCTGTCCTCAGTTTCGGAGCCGGGACCTTCGGCGGCGGTAATGAATTTTTTCGCGCCTGGGGCGACACCGGCGTCGAGGAAGCCAAAAGGCTGATCGATATCTGCCTGGATAGTGGCGTCAATCTCATCGATACCGCCGACATTTATTCATACGGGCTCTCCGAAGAGGTCGTCGGGAAGGCCGTCGTCGGCAAACGCGACAAGCTACTGATTTCCACGAAAGCGACGTTCCGCTTTGGCGAAGGCCCGAACGATGCCGGTTCGTCGCGCTATCACCTGGTGAAGTCGCTCGAAGGGAGCCTTCGCCGTCTTGGCACGGATTACGTCGACATCTATCACATGCATGGTTTCGACGCGACGACGCCGGTGGAAGAAACGCTCGAGACACTCGACGGCTTCGTGCGGAGCGGCAAGGTCCGATACATCGCGTGCTCGAATTTCTCCGGGTGGCATCTGATGAAGTCGCTTTCCGTTTCGGAGAGGTATGGCTGGGCGCGCTATGTCGGGCATCAGGTCTACTATTCGCTGATTGGCCGCGATTATGAGTGGGAACTGATGCCTCTCGCGCTTGACCAGAAGGTCGGCGCTCTTATCTGGAGTCCGCTTGGATGGGGCCGCCTCACGGGTAAGATTCGTCGTGGGCAACCCCTACCAGAAGTCAGCCGCCTGCATAAGACCGCCGATATGGGTCCGCAGCCCGCGGACGATTATCTTTACAAGGTCGTGGATGCCCTGGACGAAGTCGCGGAAGAGACCGGCAAATCCGTTCCGCAGATAGCGCTGAACTGGCTGCTTCAGCGACCGACAGTCTCGACCGTCATCTTCGGCGCGCGCAACGAAGAACAACTGCGCCAGAATCTCGCGGCCGCGGGCTGGAATCTGACGCCCGAACAGGTGGCGAAACTCGACGCCGCGAGCCACGTGCAGCGCGCCTATCCTTACTGGCACCAGGCGCAGTTTGTAGAGCGCAATCCGCTGCCGGTTCCCGAAGGCTGATTACTTCCGGCCGGCGCGAGCGGCGTTCAAGACTTTCCGGCACCATGCCTGCAGCAATTGCTTGCGGCTGGCCGACATATCGCGGGTGCGCGGCATGTAGCCGGTAGTCATCCAGAGCGACTGGTCGGTCCTGTCGAGGATTGCCTGCGCGTACTTCCCGACTGCCGTTTCGGAATTGAGCGCGAAAATCTGATTCATCGCGGGATAGAGCAGATAGTAAGTTCGCAGCACCTTTTCGTAAAGTACGCCGAAGGTGAGCAGGCTGTTTCCCACCGGCTCGCCTTCGCCGGGCGCATAGTATTTGCTGAAATCCTCTCCGTTCGGGAGGATACGCAGAGTTATGGACGGCGAATTGGTGAGGTAAGGTGGAAACATGAATGTCGAATAACTCGTCGGCGGCTGACCATCCGTTCCGATCGAGAACGTGAACAAAAAGTTGCCTGGCTGCGCGGTGTCGATTGTAATCGGTTCACCGGGTTTCAAACTGGTGGAAATCGCGACCGCGTTTCCCGGAGACTGCAGCGGAATCGATTGGTACTGCCAGACAGTTATGGGCGGGCAGTTGGCGGGCGTGAGTTTCGCTCCCCCGCTGAAGGCCGATACAGTAAACGGCTCGGTGGTCCCCTGATTGAGGAACTCGGCGCCGCTGCCGAACTGCTCGGTATAGATCGCCTGCTGGTTGGTTACGAAGTAGTAGTCGGTCTCCGCGAGCACATTGCCGTACTTCGCGCTGACAAGCTGCAACCGGGCGGCCGGGTCTTTGAGCGCTTGCTGTGCCGATTGGTTCGACCCGAGATCGAAATCGAATATCCAGCCAGTGGCATCTCGCTGGGCAAGGTTCGTGTAATCCACCGGGCCAATCGGCGCATTGACCGAACCGGCGATTACGTTCAGCGACACTGCGCCGAAATCGTACTTCGGATCAGGCGCCTTGGGATTCCCCGCATAATTCTCGGGAAACGTCCCTACGAAATCGGCCGAGATGGTATTCCCGTTTTGGCGCAGCACCGCGGGGGCAAGCGCAATATAACCGTTGTTGCCGTTGTTCTGGGAACCGGCCGGCGTCGGGATCGGCGTTGTATTACAAACCATGAGACGGCCCACGGGCGTGGTCGTGATCTCTTCATCGGCGTAGAGCGGTGCGAAGGTGCCGGTGATGCCGAGAGTCGCAGCGTTCGTCTTACCTTCTTTGTAAAGCGCTTCAATAGCCGCGTTCGAGCGGGTCTCCGGCAACGGGCGGTAGAGATAATAGCGAAAGATTACACCGGTAACGTTCGAACTTTCGAAGCCGGGGATCGCGATAATGGTGCCCTTGCGTTTGCGGATCACGTGGTAGACATATCCGCCAGCGCCCGCGTCTGCCGTGAGATTCACATTGCGGTAAAAATTGAGCCACTGGCAGGCGCCCTTCGACGGCACGCCCTGGATGAAAGTCTGGCTTCCGTTCGCGAGCGTGAGAGAATCCATGAAGAATTGAGTCGCCGGCGGAGAGCCTTCGGAGTTCACGTCGGTAATTCCACCCGAGAAAGTCAGCGTCGCGCCGATCAATCCGGCAGGCGGCGCATTCTTCGAGCCGGTCTGTACGCCCGTCACCGTAACTGAAAGCGTTTTCGACTCCATGCCGCCGTAGTAATTCCATTCGGCGGGAATGATCTGCTGCGTCTGTCCAGGCTTGCCTGCCACGTCGAATGTCTGCGCCTTCTGCGCCCAAGCGAGGAACGCCTCGTCGGACATTCCGTAGGTCTGCGCCTGAACTGTTTTGGAATCGATAAGGGCGAGAGTCTGACCAGCCCATGGCGGTCCCCAGGATTGCGGCAGCACGACCGCACCGGCATAGTCATCGTTGTTGGCGGTGCCGGGGTTCAGCTGAATTGTGCCTTTGAAATTGATTCGCGGGTAATCGAAGATACTCATGCCTGCACCATCGCTGTGGTCAATACGGTCACTTCATAGTTATGCTGAACCAGATAAATCCAGAGCTCGAGCGTGAGACGCTTACCGGCGGATAGGTCTCGCGTAATCGGCATCGCATAAGTGCTCTCCTGTTCCGCCGTCGCCGAGATCGCGCTCAGGATACTGCTTGCATTCTTTTCGACTGCGGATTGCGATCCGAGATCGACGTATTCGAGCATCACGCTGAAGAGCATGTCGTAGACGTACAAAATCTGGTTATAGATGAAATTCCACGCCTGCGTGGGGTCGTGGGTGGTGTTCCACAGGTTGAGAAACTCGAGCGGCACGGCATCGTCGAAGGGCAGCACGCGGATGGTGGTATAGAACGTCGGACCCGGAGGGAACAAAGCCGGAGGTGGCGAGGGCAGCGTCTGCCCCGCCGCAAATGGGAAAAAACCAAGCGCAGGGAATCCGGGACTCTCGGCTGCAATTGTTGCGGTCGCTACGCCAAGGGAATCTCCCGAGGAGCCGGCGGTCAGTACGGTCACGCTGGTTGCCACTCCGCCGACCTCGATAGTCTGCATCTGGCCGTTCGTGAAGTTCACGAACTGAGTCGCCGACGCCGGGATGAGGTTGAGGTTGTTGTCATATTTCACGACGAGCACCTGCGCGCCTGCCGCGGGCGAGCCATTCAGAAGAACGCTGATCTGAAACGACGCCGAGTCCGCCTGATCGAGATAGATGCCGCGGCTGTCCGTTTGGGCGCTGTACGCCTGTTCACCCAGAGCGACCACCGAGGGCAGGATGGCATCGGCGAACATCGCATGCCCCTGACCGTGATGCGCCGCTTTCAGCGCCGCCGGACTTTGGACCTGGATCGCAATCAGACCATTTTGCAGCTGGCTTCCCGTCCCTGGATTCGGAAACGGTATATCGATTATGCCGCCCGAGGCATCATACGCCGTTTTGTCGTATTGCGCGTACGGTATCTGAGTTATGGGTGTGAAAACACCTCCTGCTTGTGTGCCCAGAAGGAGCGGACCGAAGTTCGCTTTGCGCAGATCCGAATCGGAACTGTTGGGGAGCGCGACCTCCGGAATGGCGCTGCCGAAATCGAGCGAGATCAGTTGCTGCGTGTAGTCGACGTTCGCGGCAATCGGGCCCAGTGTCGTTGCGCCAGTTCCGTTGGATGGCGTGACAGCGCTTACCGGCGAAAGATAACGTCCGCCCGGCACGCTGACGAGTTCGGAGTCGTTCCATACTCCGACCGCGCCCACGATATTGCTATAGCAGGGTTGAGAAAAGAACCCCTCGGTACTGCCGTTCTGGTTCCATGCGTCCCACGCCGCCGCGAGCACCTTCGCCAACTCCCGATAGTCACGCGGCTGTTGCGTAATGTTGTTGAAAATTCCGTTCTGGAAATAGAGGTTTGCATAAGCGGTGAAGCGAATCATCACGCCCTGTGCGCCAGACTGCGATGCCGCCTGCTGCAGGGCTGCAAGCAGCTGCGACGTGGCGCCCGTCCCCGGATCCGGATTATTCTGCCACTGAATGTCGCTGTTCGAGATGCAGGCCTGAAAGCAGCACGCAACCGCGGCAGCCGGTTCCGTGAGTTCCGGCGTGGCGCTGTAAAGCCGATTGAGATTGATCCAGCGCGAGTGCATGCGCTCCACGCGCGGACCTTTAACAAACTGATTTGCCCCGCCGATCTGCAACATCCCGTAATAGACCTGGCTGGACCAGAACGAGAAAGGATTAATGTCCACCAGCCGCCCGGGGCCGTTGCCCCCATCACCTGAGATTGCGATCGGTGTGCCGATGAGCGGGTCGCCCGCGGCGGGCTGATTGTAGCCGAGAGCGCCCCCCGTCACGGTGGAAAGTTTGTCGCCGTACTGCACGAACGAAACGCCGTGCGAGCCGAACATATTCCATTCGGCGGCAACGCGCGCGCCCGCCGGATTGTCTACTGTATCGTTTTGCAGCTTGATCGCCCACGGCCGAAAGGTGGTGGTGAAGTTTCCGGGAGTTATCGGCGGGTCCTGCGTCGCCAGAAACGACCAGTTCAGAGCCGCGTTGGCGCCGTCGTAGGTCGGAAACGCCTGCCAGTCGTTGTTGTTGAACGTGCAGGGGTCCCAGGCGGCGTAGCCTTTAAAGTAAATGCGAGGAAATGCGAGTACGCTCATAATTGCCGGTGTCCAGTTTCCTTTTCGAATGTTATTGGGGTAAATTCGCGATGCGTTTCATGAGGGACAGCTCTTCAGCGAGTCCGATTTCGCCCTCTTTGTCCCAGGCGATTCCCACGACGGCACGCACTTCCCCGTGCCGGTCCAGCACGGGCGCGGCGATGGCAGCCAGAGCGTTCACGGCCTTCGCGCCCGGCTTGATGTCGCCGCCGGAATCGGTCTGCAGATTGCAGGTTTGAACCGGGATTTTCCTTGTCTGCGCGGCTCCGGCCATTCCCTTTCCGTGAGGTACGTGCGCAACTGCCGCCACCACCGGAGGGGGAATGTTGTGAGCGGCGGTCAGATAAAGATCGCTGTCACGCTGGACATGCACCGTGCCGGCGACGCCTTCGAGTTCCCGGATGAGCGACTCCAGCCACTTCTGCTGATCCTCGCGTTTCTCATACATTCTTTACGCTCCGCTTTCGGGAGTATCATCCCTTCTCTGGAGCAAAAATGCAATGGATTTCCGATTAATTAATCCATAAAATTCCGATTAATTAAAACGTCAATTGTCGTTTGGGATTTTAATTGAAAAACGTCCGGCGCGGCGGACTTAAATCGGCCAGCCGTCGAGCATGCCCGCGTCTATCATCGCCTGGAAAGACGATTCGAAAGGGACTCGCATAGCGCCCGGTATTTCGACGTTGGCCGCGGCGCTGCTCGCGCAGAGCTTTTGCGGAAACACCGGATTGGCTGTGGGTAATACGGGGGCTGGCTTCACTGGGCTGGTGAAGTTGATCGCGTCGAGCAGGTTGCCAACGTCCGTCGACGTCTCGCGAGCGGCGAGCGGCGGGACGCCGAACACGGATTCGATGAGCTTGAGCACCGAAGTGTGATCGAAAACCTCGCTCGTAACGGTGGGGCTCAAGGCGTCGCCCACGGTCCAGGGCGAGACGATTACAGCCGGGACGCGCATTCCGAGCAGGGCCTTACCGTTTACCAGATCCGTATCCACATCGTTCGGCGCAACTGCGCGCGGCGGAGCGACGTGTTCGAAAAAGCCGCCCCATTCGTCGCGGGTGAAGATCACCACCGTGCTGTCCCAGGCCGGACTGGTGGAGACCGCCTGATAGACCTGCGAGAGAAACGCCTCGCCGTTGCGCATGTCGGAGAAAGGATGGTCGTCGTTGGCTGTATTAACCACCAGAGTAAGTGAGGGATCGACGAACGAGACGGCGGGCAGAGTGTCGTTCGCGCAGTCCGACAGGAAAACCGGGAACTTTTCGCAGATGTTGAGATACTTGAGACCCCAAAGCGCAAGGAACGGGACGTTGCCGTAGTAGTATTTGTGGCTGACGCCCGCAGTCCGCAAGTTATCCCAGATGGTCGGCAGCTTCGAAAACGTGAGACTGTTGTCGAGACGGTCGGTCTGCCCCGCATTGGCGAAGATGCGATTCGGGAAAGTGGGCCCCATGATTGAAGGGAAGTACCGGTCGCAGGTCGTGAAGTGACGATGCAGGGCCGAGAATACCGGCAGATCCTTTTCCACATAGAAGCCGGTGCAATAGGTATCGTTGCCGGTGGACGCCTGCAGGAACCCATCCATTTTTCCGTTGTCGTATTCCGTGCGGCCGCCGTCGTAGCTGTGGTCGGGATCGGGGTGCCCGCAGCCGGTCCAGTCGGGCGCGAGATGGTAAGTGGGGTGACTCACGCCGTTGGAGTCGAGGTAGTGCAGTCCCCTCTGTTTGCCGTCGGCGTTCGGAAACCAGCCGAGCATATGGTCGAAGCTGCGGTTCTCCGACATTACGAAGATAATGTGCTTGATCGGGTTGTTGGCCCCGCGAACCAGCTGGCTGGAGACGACGCCGGCGGCGCCTGTCAAAAAAGTACGACGATTCACTCCCGAAACCCCTTGTGTGAGAAGTGTGAAACTCCTCGATTGTAGGCTCTCCGTGTTACAGAGAGCCTACAATGCCGCAAGCTTTCGAGACTTTCGGTACTGAACCTCAGGCACTCAACTTCACTTACTTCCGGTCAGGCAAAGCGAACACGTAAAGCGCGTTTCCGTAGGACGGATAATGCACTTCCGGAGCCAGCACCGTCGGAACCATGCGCGGGCTTCCGCCGCCCAGTCCGGTCGACACCGCGACGTACTGCTTGCCTCCGACGCTGAACGTCAGCGGAAAACCCTGGACCGAAGTGCCGAGCCGCGTCTCCCACAGCGTCTTTCCCGTTTTGGGATCGATCGCGCGGAATTTGCGATCCATATCGCCGACGAACGACACGCCGCCCGCGGTTGAAAGCACGGCGGTCATAAACGGCGCGCGTTGCCGGATCTGCCACAGCTCTTTGAGCGTTCGGACGTCATATGCGGCGAGTTTCCCCACGTTACCGTTCGACCCTGGGGCCTCGAAAAACCGCCGGCTGGCGCCGCCGGCGCTGCCGCCGCCTTCAACCAAATCGATTTTCTGCGCGTTCATCTCCTGGCAGCTTTCGGTGACCGGAATAATCAACTCGTTTGCCGGCTGGTAATAACTCATCGCATGCCAGTTGTGGCCGCCCTCGGAGGTGGGGCAGCTCTGCACCCACTGGCCGACCTGCTGCTCAACCACATCGTTGCGGTAATGCGGTTCGCCGGTCTTCGGGTCGTACGAGTCGTAAATATTCTGGAAGACCGTTTCCTTGTGCCCCAGATACTTTCCCGTCACGCGATCCAGCTTCCACAGCACGCCGGCCTTGCCTGCACTGAAGACGAGCTTCTGGCCGTTGTCGTCCACCAGGACGCGTTCGAAGACTTCGTCGAGATCGAACGTTTCGCCCGGAGCGTGCGAGTAGTACCATGCCAGTTTTCCCGTGTCGGCATTGAGCGCAACGGTGGAGTTGGCGAATAACGTTGCGCCGTTACCCGACTGGCGGCTCACGCGCATCCACGGTTTGGACTGCGCTACACCCCAATAAGTCAGATTCAGATCGGGATCGTAACTGCCCGTGATCCATGTGTCCCCGCCTGCGCGGAAGAGGCTTGAAAGTTTACCCCACGAATCGCCGCCGAGCTCACCCTGTTTGGCGATCGTGTAGAACTTCCAGACCAGTTTTCCGGTTTCAGCATCGTAGGCGCTGATGAAGCATTTCTCATCCCTGTACTGGTCGCAAAGCGATCCGCCGAGCCCTTGAACCAGCTTGCCCTTGATCACAATCGGACCGCTGCTGGTGCTGTAGCTGCCGTTCGCGCGGTCGCCGATCACGGTATCCCATACGTCCTTTCCGGTGCGAGCGTCGAGAGCGTAGATGTGGGCCTCGCTGGTGGTGATGTAAACCTTGTCGCCGTAGATTGAAATGCCGCGCTGCGAGTTACCTGTCGCCGATTTGCCGATCCGGTTCTCCCAGATCAGTTCACCGGTCTTCGCGTCCAGCGCCTGCACAATGTTGCCCGGATTGTTGATGAACATGATGCCGTCATGCACCAGCGGCGCGGCCTGATTCGTTCCTTCGTTCATCGCCCACACCCATTCGAGTTGCAGACCTTTTACGTTCTGCGCATTGATCTGGGTCAGCGGGCTGTAGTTGTTGGCGTGATAGTCACGGCGAATCATCAGCCAGTCATTCGCATCGGGATTACGCAGCATCGCGTCGGTGACGGGTGTATAGTTTTTGACTTCGCCGGGGACGGTCAAGCCTCTGGGGGTCGCCGGAACGGGCGCTTCGGCTCGTCCACCCAGGGGTTCGCCAGGCGCGCCACCGCCGCCGCGTCCCCCTCGGCCTGCGCGGCCGGGCGCAGCTTGCGCGAGCGGCCGACCTGTCGCGATCGAACGAACGCCGACACTGGTTGTAGCCGACATCGGCAGCGGGCCCGGAGTGGCGCCGTTAGACTCGAGAACGAACGCCGCGATATCGAGATATGTTGCTTCGCTCAGGCTTCCGGCGTTTCCCGGCGGCATCGATCCCTGCATGAAACCCACGAGGTCACTCGTCGTGCGAGCGCCCCAGCTGCCCATGAACAGGCTGCCAGCCAGTTGCGAGGCATCGTTGCGGCCTCCCAAGTCGGCGCCGTGGCACCCGGCGCAGTTCGCCTGGTAGGCGGTGCGGCCCGCGTCCGCCTGGGCTTGCGTAAAAGGACCTGCGGCGGCCGTCGCCTGCTGACCGGTCGCTCTTTGACCCGCAAGAAGGCAGGCGATCGCGACAATGCCGCAACCGGTAATTACCGATAAATTCCGTTTTCGAACCGAAAATCTCGTGACCGGCATGAGCCGCAGTCTCCTATCGCGTTAACCAGCCCCACAGAACGCCGTCCGGGGCCTTGTCGCTGTCAATGATGATGTAGAGCCCGCCTTTGTGCAGGTTCTCTATTTGTTCGGGGGTGAGAGTGATCGATCCCGTGATGGTGCCGTCCATGCCCTTTGAGATCGTCAGGTCGGTGACGGCGGGCCCGCGAACCCCGGCGGCAACGGCGCTATGCAGACTGGCCTTCGTCGCCGGAGCCAGCAAACCTTTGAAGGACCCCGTGACCTCGAGTTTCGAACCCTCAAGCACCGCTGAGGCCGTGCCGGAACCGGCAAGGGAGGCGCGCGTCCTCGCATCGGCCGGGGTCGCGGAGAGCAATGCCTTGAAAGTTTCCTTTTTCTGCGCCTGCGCGCTCTGCACTGTCAATGAAAACGCCGCAAATGCCAGCGTAATCGCGGGAACCGCGAAATACCGCCTGAATGCCATCCTTGTAAACTCTCCGCTCAAGATTCTACATGGTTTTATGCGATGTGGGCGCCTGTGGTCAGAACGTACACCGAATAAAGGGACTGGCTGGCCGCCATAAACAACCTGTTCCGCTTCGTCCCTCCGAAGCAGATATTCGCGCAGTTTTCTGGCAATCGAATCATGCCGATGCGCTCGCCGGTCGCCGCGATCACCTGTACTCCGGGGCTCGCCCCGGCCCATACATTACCATCGGCGTCGCAGCGTATTCCGTCGGCGGCCGCCGGCCCACCGGTTCCCGGCACGTCCAGTTGCACGAAGCGCTTACCCTTGCTCACTGTCGTTCCCTCGACGTCCCACACACGAATTTCCCGCCCCGTCCCTGTATCCGCCACATAAACCTTCTTGTAGTCCGGCGAAAAAACAGATTCCGTTCGGCCCCGTCATGCCATCGTCGATCTTGTCGATCTGGCCGGACTGGGGATCTACCCGATAAACGGCTTCTTTCAGTTCCTTCGGGGCGGGAAATCCTTCATAGTTTCCGGAGATCCCGTAAGGCGGGTCGGTGAACCAGATGCCGCCGTCCGGGTGCACCACGATGTCGTTGGGCGAGTTCAGCCGCTTGCCTTCGAACTTGTCAGCAATCACTGTTACAGTGCCGTTGTATTCGTAGCGGACCACGCGGCGGCCGGCGTGTTCACACGAAAGCTGCCGGCCCTCGAAATCGAAGGTGTTGCCGTTACTGTATCCCGAAGGATTCCGGAACGTGGTGATGTGGCCGTCCTCCTCAATCCACCGCATCTGGACATTATTCGGGATGTCGCTCCACACAAGATACCGTCCGATCCCATTCCATGCTGGACCTTCTGCCCAAAGCGTTCCTGTGTATAGCCGCTTGATGCTGGTATTGGAAACGATGTAGCTTCGAAAACGATTGTCGAGCACCACGATGTCCGGGTCGGGATAACGGACGGGCTGCTCACCCGACCAGTCGCGGGGCGGTGAAGCGGAAGCAGGTGCTGGGGGAGGAGGCACCGGAGAAGGTCGGGGGGGCGCCGCCGGCCTTTGCGCGAGCAGGGGCGCAGCGGCCACACCACCGAGCGCGGCACTTAGAAACGACCGTCGCGCAAGAGATCTGGAGCCAGGATCAGATTTGCCTGCCGCAATCATATCTGAACACTCTACACCCGCGCGGCGCCCATCGGCTGGAAATACCGGGCGACCGCGCGGGTTGAGGTTCACTGAAGTGAGATCACGACACCAGAAGGAGTTTGCGCTCCCGATACCAAAGCTCCAAGCGGTACATCGCCCGTGCCGAGGCCGGCCGGAATCGTCAGGTTGATCTGGTAAAGACCGGCGCTGGACAATCCTGCGAAGCTCGGCCTGACGGTGATGTTGTTGATGAGGAGATTTACCAGAGCGGCAGTCGGCGCGGAACCCGGGAACGGCTGCCCGGACGGAATCCTGGGGACGGTCGGTCCCAGCCCTACCGCGAAAAGCTCCACCTGATCGCCCGCTTTCGCGGCAACGGTTGGATAGCCGAGCGAGTTTCCTGTCGGTCCGAGGACGTCGTAGGTTCCTCCGCCAAATGCGCCCGACCCGTCGGACCGCAGAATAATCCCGGAGACATGGGTGCCATCGAGCAGACTGAATGAAGGTGCGAAGGCAGCGAGCGTCACGGTCGAAGTGGAAGATCCGGCTGCGGTGGTAACGACCACAGAAACTGATCCGATCGTGGTGTCGTCGGGCGCCTGCAGGTTGATCTGGTTCGGGCTGACATACCAAAGATACGCGGGCTTCCCGTTAATCGTCACGCTTGTCCCGCCGAGAGATACGGGGAAATCTCCGTCCCAGACGGCAGTCGAGCCCGCCAGATTCTGACCGTAGATCGACACCCATTCTCCGGGCTGAATGGTCGTCGCTTTGCTGTACAGCGGGACCACGCCGCCGGGCGCGATCGACGGCGGCCCGGCAGGCGCGGGGGCGGGGACCGTGGTGAACGACCACACCGGAGAGACGCTTGCGCCTGCGATGTTCCTCGCTCCGACCGCCCAGTACCAGGTCACCCCGGCGGTCAACAACCCGGCCGGGGGAGCATAAGAACCATTTGTCGTACTGGCTATTAGCGGGGGTGTGGTGGACGTGCCCAGATAGACGTCATAGGATGTTGCTCCGGTCGAACCGTTCCAACTCAGTTGGACTCCTGGCGCCACGCCGGTGGCCCCATTGGCCGGTGAGGTGAGTACGGGCGCCGCCGGCAACACCACGGTGGGGGTAATGAAATTGACGAAAGATTTCAATAGATTGAAGGCGTTTACGCTGCCGATTCCCGTCGCAAAATCCCACCCCGGGGTCGCCGCGTAAGCTGGCGCGTACGACGTGTTCGATGTTGAAAGGACGCCCAGGGCCTGTCCATCGAGGTAGCAATCGAAAGCGCCCGCGCAGGGGAGGGCGTTGTCGCCCTGAACAATGTCGTTGAAGCTGCACGTCGTTGCGGGACCGGCGGTCGAACTACAGGCCGCCTGGCCCTCGGGGCTGCTGTATTCGTTCTGACCGATCGCGTAATATGCGGGATTTGGGTTGCCGACATTGGTCACGCCGGATGCCTGATTGATGAGCGCCTGAATCCCCGCCATGATCGGGGACGAGACTGAGGTCCCTCCGAATCCGGGCCACTGCGAAGGGGCGTTCGTGCAACTTACCGACACCGAAAGGCAGACGACATAATAGTGGCCCCAGAAACCGTTCGACGCAAAAAGCGCGACGTCCGGGAGGTCGCGGACGCCATCACCGGGGTTTCCGGCGATCGCCTGCCAGGAAGGCTTCGCGTATCCGGCACACGTCCCGCTCACTGCATAGTCCTGGCTTCGGGCGCCGGTGGCGCAGCCGCTGGGGCCGCCGCTGCCGCCGATCGTATTGGAAAGCCGCGGGTTAGAGTTGCAATAACCCGCGGCGCCGAAACCCGAGGTAAATCCGTAATAGTTGGCCGCGATTACTCCGCCACAGGAATCGTTCCAGGGAACCTCTGGAATATAGGATCTCGCGGAATCGAAATATACACCGTTGCTGGAATTCCAGAAAGCACCCGTCGTCGCTGCGGCGGCGTCTCCGAAATCCGTGCCGCCGACCGCCACATTCCAGGCGGTTGAAGCCAGGGCGCTGACGCCGATTCCATATATGGCCGCGACCCCGCCGCGATCGGACCCCGCCGCGGCAGAGTCTCCCGTTGAGACAAACACCGACACGCCGGCTGCCGCCGCAGTCTGATAGAGAGTATTGACGAAGCTGTTTTGCGCCGCGCCGTTTTGCGTTTCCGACGAGCCGTAGCTGATACTGACCACGCTCGGAAGCGGGCCGCCGTTCGTCAGCATGTTCTGGAGGGCGATGAATCCGCCGAAGTTGGTCGTACTCCGGCAGGAGGCCATAAGGATCGCGGCATCCGGGGCCGCGGCGCTGGCCCACTCTACGTCGATTGCGGCTTCGGAATCGTCGCCGGTGACTCCGGGATCGACGCAGGAGGAGCTCGTTGCGCCCGCCGGGTGAACCTGGGTCAGGCTGCCATGGGGGTACTGATTCAAGCCGAATGTCTGTCGAAAAGCCTGCCAGTCGCCCGTGCCGTTGTAGAGGTCCGTATCTTCGACGACTACGATTGTCTGGCCCTGCCCGGTATACCCGCCGGCAAAGACCGGATTCAGGTTGTAAATGGTCGCGAGATCACCGGGAACAACCTCCTGAGCCCTCTGGTTGATCGTGTATTGCGCCTGCGGCACGAACGTCGGAGAGGGCATGATGTCGCTCAGCGACACAACCCCGGCAACCGCCTCGACAAAAGCCTCGGGAATTTGCGGATCGCTCATGTTGGCGAAATGGCTTTGGCCCGCGATGTTGAGATTATGAATTTCGGTGTGCAGCGCTTCGCGCACCTGCGCTGCCGTGCCTGAGAAGTCGATCACCATGTGGTTCGCGGAGACGCCGTTGACGATGAAGCCATGCGACTTCAGCCACCGTGAGACCGTCGCAATATCCTCAGGAGCGGCGCCAAACCGCCGTCCGTATTCGGCCGCGGTAATCCATTTGTGGAAGTTCGCTGAGGCCTTGTCGGTCAGCGAATCGACAAACAGGGCAGCCGCAGCATCCACGTCCGGCGAGCGCTTCAATTGGAGGTACATATCCAGATGCAAGTCGTTCCGGGCCAGGCCGGAATCGCTCTGGCGGGTCGCCTCGGGGCGCGTGTTTCCCTTCAGCGTCACAACCCTGGTTTCATCAATCGCCTGTGTGATCAAAGCGTGAGGACCGGCTGTCTGCGCCGGGTCCTTCATCGCGAATATCAACATCAGGCCGGCGAGAGCCAGTCCTTGCGAATGGGGTCTGATCAGCATTTAAGTACTACTTCTCCTGGTGAATCTTTTTCTGAGTCTTTCGCGGTTCGCCGCGGGAATGTTGGATCTCGTCGCGGCACCGAGACGCCGCGGCGCTGAGTCTCAAACGCACTTAGCGTAAACTGTCCGGCGATCGGGCCATCGTGGCCGGGCTTAGAGGAGGGTTATACCGGCGAGTCTTTCCTGCAGCTTCTCGCGATAACCGCGGCTTACTTTTACTTTCGCCCTGCCCTCGAGTGAGACTTCGTATTCTCCGCCTGAATCAAGGCTCATCTCCCGCACACGACCGATATTTACGATAGCCGAACGGTGGATTCGGCAAAACGTCTTCGGGTCGAGTTCCCGTTCAAGATCGCTCATGCTGCGGCGGAGCAGGTGTGTTTTCGCGCCTGCATGGAGGCATGCGTAATAGTCGCCGGCTTCGATCCAGTCGATTTCAGCGGCACGCAGGAACAATACCCTTCCGGAGCTTTTCACCATCAGGCGGTCCAACGCCTGCGTCTCCGACGGGCGCTGGACAATCGAGGCCTTGGCCCGCGCCAATACGCGGAAGAACCGCGCGTCGCTGAACGGTTTCAGCAGATAATCGAGCGCCTCTACTTCGAACGCCTTGAGCGCATAGCGGTCCCAGGCGGTCACGAAAACAACGGCGGCTGGCGCATCGCGGCCAAGCGATTCAATCACGTCGAATCCATCGCAGCCAGGCATCTGGACGTCCAGAAACGCCAGCGACGGGCGGCGGTCTCTAATGAGGTCAATGGCTTCGACGCCTGACGCGCACTCCCCCGCGATCGCGATCTCAGTATCGGTCCTGAGCAGGGCCGCGATGTTCGCTCGCGCAAGCGGTTCATCGTCCACAATAACGGTGGAAATCACCATCGCGATCAAGTCCGGTAGGGCACCTGCACGATGGTCTCGACCCCGGCCTCGTCGTGATTCCGAAGCTCAATCGTGCCGGCGCTGCCGTAAAGCCGGTCCAGACGCCCCCGCGTGTTGGAGAGGCCGACTCCGGACCGCGCGCCTGGCGCGGCCGCGGATAGCGCCGGACCGTCGTTGTGGACGTACAGCGTCAGCACACTCCCTTCCGCCTGCGCTCCGATCCTGATCGAGCCGCCTTCGACCCGCCTCTCGATGCCGTGCAGAATCGCATTTTCAACCAGCGGCTGCAGAATTAAACCGGGGACAAGCGCGCTGTAAAGAGCGAAGGGAATGTCCACGGTCACGCTCAAACGGTCGCCGAACCGCATGCTTTGGAGCTCGACATATCGCTCCAAAAAAGAAAGTTCCTCCGCCAGCGGAACCAACTGGCTCCCGGAATCCTCCAGCACCCGTCGCAGAAGATCGCTGAGACCGGCAATCATGTCTACCGCTGCATCGTTTTCGCGACTGCGCACGAGACCCGAGATTCCGTTAAGACTGTTGAAGAGGAAATGCGGCTCCAGCTGGCGGCGCAGCGCGTCGAGTTGGGCCTTTGAAAGTTCAGCGCTCAGACGGGCCGCATCGGCCTCGCGCAGAGCAAGACGCCGCATGGAATCGATCGTATATCCGGCCGCGAGGATGGCTGCGTAGGTGATCAGTTCCAGATGGAAGCGGCTGTAAAACATCCGGATCGCGTAAATTCTGTAAGAAGGGTAGGGGCCTTCCGCAAAGGGATTGAGGAAGTATTCCAGAGCTGCGACCCAGCAGGCGTCCGCAATGCCGAGAAAAAGACACGTCGCGCCGTGAAGCGCCCAACCTCTCCATCCAGCCGCCCGTGTAGGAGAAAAACGGCGCCCCAGCGCCAGCACCAGAGGCGTCGCGCAGGCCCACACAAGCCACGACACCGCGGAAACGAAAAACAGGGTGGACCAGTTATGGCGCATGTCGATTGCGCGCATACCCACCACAACTTGCGTGGCATTGATCAGCCCGAGTGCGACCCATCCAAGGCAGATGGCAAACCAGGAGAGCGTAGGCGCAATGCGCTTCGGCTGCGTGGTTCGCTCGGTCAAATACATGCGGAACATCTACAAATGTAACCTTCCGGCGCAAGCCCAGGGAGGATTTGCAGCGAAACCACGCCTCTTTGCAGCGTACACACTCGACTCGCAGGGCAGGTTCACCGAATACTGGTGTCAGATGTGCAAACACCTGGAACAAATGCTGTTTGGTTGTCGATGCTCTGCGCCGTCGGATTGCAAGCGCAGCAATATACGAAAGGCGGCGAACTGCTCATGCCGAAGGACTACCGGAGCTGGACGTTTCTGACCTCCGGATTCGGGATGACTTATCCGCAGGAGGGACCGGCGACTGGAAAGCCAATGTTCGGAAACGTCTTCGTGCAACCTTTTGCGAATCAGGATTTTCTAAAGACGGGCGTGTGGCCGGACAAAACAATTGTGATGATTGAGGTTCGCGACGCCGGTCACAATGCGTCCGTCAATAAGGACGGCAGATTCCAGACGGACATCATGGGGTTTGAATTCCACGTTAAGGATGCATCTCACGGCGGATGGCAATTCTATTTCATCCCGAAAGACAAACCCAGCGGCAAGGCGTTCCCCGCGACAGCGGATTGCTTCACCTGTCACGCCCAACACGGCGCCGCGGATACTACTTTCGTCCAGTACTACCCGACGCTGATCGAAGCGGCAAAGAAAAACGGAACATATAAAGCGCCGAAAGAATAAAGCACCGATTCTGTTTCGATCCAGCCGGTCGATAACGCCGGCGATCTCACCGTCGATGAAAATGGCAGGGAAGCACAAATCCTCACATCGTCATGTACATCTGTCCGCGATCCTGGAGCGGAAGAGGTGTCTCGCCAGGCGTCACGGGCGCCGGTAAGATTCAAACGGCGCTCTGTCAGCCGGTTCCCACGCCGCTGATTTCGGCATGAGACATTCCGCGTCTCGCCGGTCGGCAGGCCCGTCTGAGCCGCTTCTATAAACGCGGAGGACGCCGTCGTGCCCCTCCTGCCCACCTGTGCCCACCAGTCACATTGAGCAGCGGGATCAAGTCCGCTAGAATGAAGGATTCATCCCATAGCGCGCAAGCGTGCAAACGGAAACGCGATGCGAGGAAACGGTGCCGGGAAAGACCGCGTCCATCGTGATTGTTTAAAACGTGATCCCTTGCGCCAGGTGGAAAGGAAACAGGTTTTCATGAATCTACTCAGGCCGATGCGCCTGAACAGTGCGTTTGTTTGTCTGTACGGCCTGATCGCCGCACTGCCCGCACTATCACAGAATTCCCCAGCTCCACCGCCGGCCGGCCAGCAAGCTCAGCAACAACCTCAGACGCCGGCGCCGCCCCCCAGTCAGCGGCAACCGCAGACTCCTCCACCGGCAAACGGCAACAATCCTTTCGAAAATGTGCCCCAAGCTCCAGCCGCCGCTCCTCAGCAACCGCCGGCGCAGCCTCAGTTCGAAGCGCCGAAAACTCCCCAGCCGAATACCCAGCCGCCTCTTCCTTCAAATGTGATCGAGGGAATTGAGTTTCGCGGCGCTCGGCGCGTCCCCCAGGATACGCTTCGGGCGCTGATTTTCAGCAAAGTGGGCGACGTTTACAACGAGGACACGCTGCGCCGCGATTTCATGGCGCTGTGGAATACGAACCGTTTCGATGACATCAGACTCCAGAGCGAACGGGGCGACCGCGGCGGCACCGTGGTGGTCTTCATCGTCACCGAGCGGCCCGTCATCCGCGACATCAAATATGAGGGAGCGAAGTCAGTCTCGGTCTCCGACATCCTCGACCGGTTCAAGGAACGCAAAGTCGGTTTGACCGTTGAGTCGATGTACGACCCGAACGTCGTGAATCATGCGGCGGTCGTGCTGAAGGACCTGCTCGCCGAGCATGGCCGCCAGTTCGCCATGGTCACGCCCCAGCTTCGGCGCATTCCTCCGTCGTCGCTCGAGGTGGTTTTCAACGTTGTCGAGGGACCCAAAATCAAGGTGGGCGAAATCACGATTTTGGGCAACAAGGCTTTCACCCAGCGCGAAGTGATACGGGCGATGAAGAATCTGCGTCCAATCGGCATTCCGCATGGGCTCTTCCTCGAATTTCTGTTTCCTGTTACCTTCGACGCCGCAAAGCTCGAGGAAGATAAAGAACGTATTCGCGACGCGTATCAGAAAGAAGGCTACTTCACGGCCAAAGCCCTCGATCAGACTCTGAAACTGCGGAACACCGGTGGAGCAAATGGCGGGTGGCACATTCCGCTGATCAAGGAGAACAGGCCGGGGGTAGTCGAAGACATCACGCTTCCCGTGGAAGAGGGCCAGCGATATTACCTGGCAAAGATCGATTTCCAGGGCGTTAAACTGTTCCGCTCGACCGAGTTCCTGGGGCGCCTTTTCCAGATGCAGCCGGGCGATGTTTTCTCGACGGAAAAGCTGCGGAATGGTTTAAAGAACCTCACGAAGGTGTACAGCCAGTTCGGCTACATCGATTACGTCGCGGAGCCCCAGATCGACATCGAGCCGAACACCAACAAGATCGATCTCACCCTGAACGCCGACGAAGGCAAGCAATTCTTCGTACGCCGCATCGATTTTACGGGCAACACGACCACGCGCGACAAAGTCATTCGCCGTGAGCTGCTGATCGATGAAGGCGATGTCTACAACTCGACGCTCTGGGACGCGAGCATCCTGAGACTCAATCAGCTCGGATATTTCGAGGTTCTCAAGGAGAACGAGTCGTACAACCTCAAGCGAAATGCGGGAACCAACACCGTCGACATCGAGCTGAAGGTGAAGGAACGCGGCAAGAATACCATCAGCCTGAATGGCGGCGTTTCCGGCATCTCGGGAACCTTCATCGGCCTGAATTACTCCACGAACAACTTCCTCGGTCTGGGCGATACGCTGACGATGCAATCGCAGGTAGGAACCCTCCAGGATCGAATTACGCTCGGGTTCACAGAACCGTATCTGTTCGATCGCCCCTTCCAGGCCGGCATCACGTTTTATCTCAGCCGCTACAACTACGATCAGGCGCGGCAGGAGTCTCTGCTCACCGGCGTCGACCTCCAGGCGTTTTACAACTCCCTCGGCAGCGCCAATGTATTGAACTACGTACAGGATTCGAAAGGCATCACGCTCTCGGGGAGTTACCCGATCAAGCGGAGCTTCGCCCGCCTGGGCGTAACTCTGGGCTACGATATTTCCAGCATCACAACGGAATCCACCGGAGCTCTGGCGTACTTTACCTACCTCAACTTCCTGGGCGTGAACGGGCCCAACGCGCTGAACGGTATCAAGACTTTCAGCATCACGCCGTCTTACAGCTACAACTCAAAGAACAGCTTTACGAACCCGACCGCCGGTAAGAGCATTTTCTTCTCGGTCAAAGCCAGCGCCAGTGTGCTCGGTGCGAATGTCAATATCATTCAGCCGACCTTCGATGGGCAGTACTATCATGCGAGCCCCCGCTGGCACAAAAACGTGCTGGCGTTTCACCTCCTCGCTACGACTGTCACGGGATACGGGGGGAAAGTCGCTCCTCCCTTCATGCGTGGATACATCGGCGGCGAGCAGGACGTGCGCGGATTTGATTTCTTCAGCATCACTCCGATCGCGTTCATTCCCAGCAGCGCGACCATCAACCAGCTGAATCCCGACGGCAGCCAGCGCGTCCAAAACCAGATCGTGGCCGGCATCAAGACTCCGGTAAACGTTACACTACCCATCCCCACATACCAGATCATCACGCCCGGCGGCGATACCCACGCCGTATTCAATTTCGAGTACCGGATTCCGATCGTCGGACCAATCACCCTGGTACCGTTTTTCGATGCCGGCGTGAACCGGATTCTATACACCAATCAGCTCACCGTAAATCCCGGGCAGATTGCGAATCTGGACAACCAGTTCCCGCAGGCGGCGTTTCAGAACAAGGTCCAGATCTCCCCCGGGACCCAGGCGATACGTACCTCAACAGGTCTGGAGGTCGACGTGATTCTGCCCATCGTGCAGGCTCCTTTCCGCGTGTATTGGGCATATAATCCGACAATCGTTCAAGAGTATCTGCAGCCCCCGATCGTGGTTGATCGGTCCACGTTCCCCAACGCCGCGACATTCACAAACGCGATCGCATCATACGGAACGCCCTATCCTTATTTCGAGAAACACAGCGTTTTCCGGTTTACCATCGGCAGGACTTTTTGAAGATCGGCCTCGCCGCCCGGACCTTGGGTCCCGGCGATTTACTAAAATCGAGTTTTGCAGTAAAGGAGTTTAAACGTGAGAAGTAGATTGACGATTGTGCCGGTGCTTGCCCTTCTGGGCGGCCTGAGCGCCTGGGCCCAGGCCCCGCAGAAGTTCGCGATTATCAACATGCAGGAGGCTCTCATCTCGACGAAAGACGGACAGAAAGCCGTTGCCGCCTTGAAGGCCAAGTTCGCTCCGAAAGAGCAGGAGTTTCAGAAGCGCCAGGCGGACTTGCAGGCGAAGCAGGATGAGCTTCGGCGAACCGAAAACACCATCAGCGAAGAGAAGAAGGCCACTCTGGCCCGCGATATCGATTCCATGACCAAAAGCCTGCAGCGGGATACCGACGATGCCCGCGAGGATGTGAATCAGGAACAACAAAAGATTCTGAACGATCTCGGTGCAAAGGTGATGGCGGTCCTGAACAAGTACGCGGTCGACAAACAGTTCACGATGGTATTCGACATCAGCGGGCAGCCCAACAACGTGATGTTCGCGACGAATAGTATCGACATCACGCGTGACATCATCTCGCTCTACGACGCGAGCCCTCAGCCGACCCCGTCATCGTCATCTGCCCCGCCGAAGGCTCCAGCCGTTGCGCCCAAAGCCCCGGCGCCCTCCAGCGGCGCAGCCAAGCCTCCGGCTCCCGCGCCGAAATAATTTCGGTGTTACTCTTAAACCGAGGGAGGTAGCGCGATGAAAGCTTTTTCAGCTTTCTGGTTACCTATTGTTGGCGCACTTTTTGCGATGTCTGCCGTCGGGGGTGGTTTTCCTGGCGGCGCCGGATATGCAAGCCGGACCGGCGCGCTCGGCGGCAATGCTGCCTCGCGAGGCGCCTCCATCCGGCCGCTCGGCGGTTTCCCGACAGCCGGCCATCCCGATTATCCCAGTTTGGGTTATCCTGGCCGTCCTGGGCTCGGTTATCCCGGTCGTCCCGGTTTGGGTTATGCGGGCAGGTATGGCAGATCGGGTCGGGGCGGACCCGGTTATGCGTACGGCTATTCCTTCTACGTTCCGAACTATTACGACGGTTTTGATGACGGCGGATCCTACACCCCGTCCTACGGAGCGGCCCCCCTGCCTCCGGAAGAAGCCTACGGGCCGCCGCCCGTCCCCCAGCAGCCGGTCGTGATCAATCAATATTTCGGCGCCCAGCCTCTGCCGCAGGGCAATGATCCCCGACAGATCACGGACGCTGAGGCTGCGGCGGGCGATGTAATCGGGACCCCTCAGAATTACTACCTGATCGCCTACAAAAATCACGCCGTCTATGCGGCGCTGGCGTATTGGGTCGAAGACAAGACGCTGCACTATGTCACGACTCAGAATACGCACAACCAGGCGTCGCTTGATCTCATCGATGTCACTCTGACGAAGTCGTTGAATCAATCGCGGGAAGTTCCGTTTACTCTTCCGGGCCAATAAAAAACCGGAGAAAGCGGGCATCCCCTTCGAGGAAATCGTAGTTTGCCAGTTCCTCGCGCCGCACCCAGAGGATTTCTTCGAATATCCGATTGTTAATCCGGCCGCGCCATCCCGCGACCAGCCGAAAGATCAGCAGGATCGGTTTTTTCCCCGCATAACTGAATTGGTAGCGCATCAGTTCCGGACCCGCACTCGCGTCAATGCCGAGTTCCTCATTCAATTCCCGAACCAGCGCCGCTTCCGCCGATTCGCCCGGCTCCAGTTTGCCACCAGGAAACTCCCATTTCAGCGGATGAGTCTGGTCGCCCCGCCGGCGGCAAATGAGAATCTTTCCCCTGTCCTCAAGAACCCCCGCGACTACTTCAGTCATGGCTACAATTGGAGCACGTCCCCGCAACTCATTGAGCACTTCACCAATCCGCGAAACGTCGGCGAATTGCCTCCGCCCGCAGTAACCATCGAAGTCTCAAACCCGATCTGCGGCGATATCCTGCGGCTCTCCGCGTCGATCGATGACGGCCGCATCACGCAATCCCGCTTCAAAGTCCGGGGCTGCACCGCCTCCATCGCAGCCGGATCCGCGCTCACTGAAGTCATCTCAGGTCGCAACAAATCCGCACTCGCGAAACTCACCGCCTCCGACGTGGAACAAGCAGTCGGCGGCCTCTCAAACGAGTCGAAACACGCCGCAGTCCTCTGTATCGACGCCGTTCGCGCCTTACTGACTCAGTTTCCGGTGTAGAAAATCGAGAGCCATCTGCGCCGCGAATGCCCGCACCCGAGCACGATCGCTGGTGGGCCAGACGCGGTGAAACGAAGTCGTTTCCGCAGGCCCGCTTAGTCCCACGTGAATCATTCCGACCGGAGCCTGCTCGCCGTCCGTCCCAGGACCCGCGTTCCCCGTGACCGAAAGCGCCCAGGTCGCGCCCGTCCGCCGGCGCGCGCCCAGCGCCATGGCTTCCGCCGTCTCCGCGCTGACCGCGCCGAAACGGTCGATCACCTCAGCCGGAACGCCCAGCAATTCCACCTTCAGACGTCGCGTATACGTCACGAAGCCGCCAAGAAACCAGCCCGAGCTTCCCGGAACACTCGTGATCCGTTCGGCCAGGCCGCCACCTGTCGCGCTCTCCGCCACCGCGAGTGTGGCGTGCAGCCCCGTCAGTTGTCTGCCCACCACCATCTCGAGAGGATCCCCGTTGTGCGAGTAGATCCGCGAACCCAGCGCCACATCGATCTTCCCGCCCACCTCCGCCAGCAAAGCCATCGCTTCACCTTCGGTCGCGCACCGAGCCCGAAGATGCACCTGCATGTCGCCGTTATGTGCGAGGATCGTCGTAACCGGATTCTCGTACCTCTTATATATCGGTGCGATAGCCTGATCCAGCTCCGATTCGGACATCCCCGAAATTCGCAGTTCCAGAGTGCGGATAACGAGCGGCGGCACAACGCGCACCAGCCGCGGCAGGCACTGGCGTGTGAACATCGACTGCAGTTCATGCGGCGGCCCAGGCAGGCTGATAACGATACGCCCCGCATCTTCGATCCATTGTCCCGGCGCCGTGCCGCGATCGTTCGTAAGCACATGCGCACCTTCAATCACCATCGCCTGGCGGCGGTTGATCTCCGGCATCGCCCGATTCATCTGCCGGAAGCGCTGCTCAATCCCCTCATTCACAGCCGCGTTCAACATCTGGCGCCGGCCGAGAGCCATCGCCAGAGCGTCGCGTGTGAGATCATCCTCCGTGGGACCCAGCCCGCCCGAAAGCATCACGACCTCGGCCGCGCCCATCGACCGCCGGATCGTCCCCGCCAGGCGTTCCAGGTCGTCGCCGATCACGTGCTTCGCGGTAACTTCTACACCCAGATTATTCAACTGTTCGGTGATGAACAGAGAATTCGTATCGACCCGTTTATGCGTCAGCATCTCCGAGCCGACGGCTATAATCTCCGCGTTCATCCCGGGCGCCGGCTGCTAAGGGATCCGTGACCCGCGAAGTCCCACATCCACTCGAAAGATTGCATTTGTCGTCGAAATAATCATCGCGCGCGATGGCGAAAACGCCAGCCCTACAATCCCCGGTCCCGACACGTACAGATCCACCTCGCGGTCCGGCGTAATCCTCACCACGCCTTTGCGTCCGGCATGAGAGGCCGCCGAATACAGGTTTCCTTCCGCATCGAAGGCCATCCCCTGGGGGCGCCCCAGGCCACGATAAAACGTTTCCACGTCGCCGTTATCCTTCACGCGGTAGATGCTGTCGAAACTCGAAGTCGTCGGTCCACTCACGTAAAGGTGCTGGTCCGGACCCCACGCCAGATGGTAGGCGGAAATTGAAGGCTCGATGGTCGCAAAAACGAAGATCTGCCGGCTCGGGCTGATCTTGAAAATCGTGCCGCTGCGGTCGCCTACGTAAAGATTGTCGTCGTCGTCGAACGCAAGCCCGGTGGCCACACCCATGCCTTCCACAAACACGGACATGTTCCCGTTCGGGCTCACCTGATAAACCATACCGTCGAAGCGGCTGGAAATGTAAATGTGACCGTCGCGTCCGATCGCGATCGCCGTGGCGTTCATCATGTCGTTGATGAACGGCGTCAGGTTGAAATTCAAGTCGATCCGGTAGACGGCCACCGGCACTTTCTGCCCGCGCGATCCGCTGAACGTCGTATAAATATTACCGATCGAATCGACAGCGGGGCTGGTCACCGGGTGCAGATTTTCCGCGATCTGAACGCCGATATCGCAGCTCCACGAATCGCTGAGGTGGTTCCCATTGCCCACCACCAGTTCACCCGCCGAAGCGCCTTCCGGCACCTTGACAATCACCAGCGAGTTCGACCCGATCACGACGGGCGCCGCTACGTCCCCGATCGTCACCCGCGGCCGGTCGACCGCCGTGAGGCTCTTACCTCGGATATACAGTTCCCCGCCTGTAATCGCCGCTTCGGGCTGGACCTGGGAAATTTGCGGCCTGCCATTGGAATCTTTACGGGTTGCCATCTTTAATGATGATTGAACCATCCCACCAGAAATAAGACAAGTGCGCCATAAGCTCCGGCCATCATGTCGTCGAGTACTACACCGGCCCCACCGGGCACCTGTTCGATAAGACGAATGGGCGGCGGCTTCCAGATATCAAATAATCGAAAAAGGCCGAAAGCCAGCGCGAACGTCAACAAATCGAACCGTACGGCGCCAGCGAGGGTTAGCCACTGGCCGAGGACCTCATCCACCACCACCATCTGCGGGTCTTTCCGTCCTGATTCCGCCGCGACGATGCTCGAAGCGCGGACTGCCGGGTAAAGAAGCGCAAACGCGAGAATCAAAAAGTGCAGTCTGCCGAATCCGAGCCGCGAAAGCGGCCATGCGATCACGATCGCCGCCAGCGATCCGACCGTACCTGGAGCCTTCGGCACATATCCGCAGCCGAACCAGGTGGCGAATACCCACGCTTTACCCGATAGAGCCGTGCCCGATCGGGCGTTATTCTTCATCAGACTCGGGGTCCGGCAGCCGGTCTTCAGGACGATGTGCCGGGGTAGAAATCACGTACTTTTCCGTCGCCCAGTTGCCCAGATCGATCTCCCGGCATCTTTCACTGCAGAATGGCGCCTCGGGATCGCTCAGGTTGACGGGTCTTTTACAGATCGGGCACTTCATCGCGCGGGAATCAGGTTCGGAACCACGAAATTCGGAGCGATCTGTATCAGATTCGGCGCCGGAAGCCGCGTATCCGTTTCAGTCGACGCAAGCAACGTTCCAATGATGTCGTAATCGTGCGTTTCCGTAATTCGCAGAAAGCGCATTTGACCCGCCGCCGGCTCCGCTCCTTCGAAATCGTTGATCAGAACCACACCATCGATCTCGGGCGCCTGCGTCGACATCCGCGCCTGCCAAAGCAAATCCGTTTCCGCCGACGGACCTTCCACCAGAACCGGCACATCGCGCCCGATCAGCTGGCGGTTTTTCACTCGCGAAATCTTCCGCTGAACAGCCATCAGGCGGCGTTTGCGATTCGAAATCGTGCGCCCGTCGACCTTGCCGTCGAGCGCATAACTCCCGCTCGTGTCCTCGTCGGAATAAGAAAAAACACCCAATCGATCCAGCTGCGCGGCCTCAACAAACTGGCAAAGCGTTTCGAAATCCGCGTCGGTTTCGCCCGGAAATCCCGCGATAAAGCTGGTTCGAATCGCCACCCCGGGAATCGTCCGCCGGATTCGCTCAATCAGTTTCAGGAAAATATCGCCCGAAGCCCCGCGTTTCATTCGCTTCAACACCGGCGCACTCGCATGCTGTAGCGGCATGTCGATATACTTCACCAGATCTGCGTGCTCCGCGATGGTGTCGAGCAGCTTCTGCGTAACCTTATTGGGATACGCGTAGAGAAACCGCACCCACTTCTGCTGCTGCGTTTCGATCTGCGCGAGGCGCGCCAGAAGCTGCGCCAGCCCGTCCTTCAGGCCAAAATCCTCCCCGTAGCACGTCGTATCCTGTCCGATCAGGTTGATCTCGCGGACGCCCTGGCCAAACAGCCGCGTCGCCTCCGAAATCACCGATTCAAACCGGCGGCTCCGGAACTTGCCACGATATTGCGGAATCACGCAAAAGCTGCAGGGATGATCGCACCCTTCGGCGATCTTCATATAGGCGAAGTGCCGCGGCGTCGAGAGAATACGCGGAGTCAGGTCATGATAAAGGTAAGGCGCCGGTGCCGCGGCCGGTTCGTCTTTTCTTTCTTCAGCCACGCCTTCACACACTGCCACTATCCGCTCGATCTCGTTGGTACCGATTACAGCGTCCACCTCGGGCATGTCTTTGCGGATATCGCCGCGATAGCGTTCGACAAGACAGCCCGCCACGACCAAACGCTTCGCATTGCCAACTTTCTTGTATTCCGCCATCTCCAGAATCGTGTCAATCGATTCCTTCTTGGCCGGATCGATAAAGCTACAAGTGTTCACCACCAGGACATCCGCCTGATCGGGATGGGTCGTCAGTTCGTGGCCATGGGCAGAGAGTTCGCCCATCATGACTTCACTGTCGACGAGATTCTTGGGACAACCGAGGCTGACGAAACCGACTTTCAATGCGAGCTTTTTTCTTTCAGGTGAGCTTTTCTAATGATACCGTGACACTCTCCGAGGCATTCGGCGCTTTTCTCATCCCTGCTATTCTGGTTCTGCAAAACGAGGCCACTGTGGACCTGAATCTCGAAACACTAAAAGGCGAAATCCTCGAACATCTCGAAGGCTCCGAATTCGCGATCTTCCGCAGCCACGCGGGCGCTCTCGAGGGCCTCCCGATGATCACCTGGGACACGGAGCGTTATCCCGACTACCGCATCTTCCTCGACACTGCGCGCAAGGTGGGCGAGAAGTTGATCCTGTTCGCCTCGCGGGAACTGGCCGAAGAAGAGGTCGATGAGGCCCTTGAGGAACTGGCGGACACCGAGTTCACCCGCGACGAACGGCGCGAACTGGAAGGCCGTCTGGGCACGGCCCAAAGACGTATCGGCGAGACCTGCACTCTGGAACTGGCATTCGATCACAACTCGCGTCTCTACGTCTACGAAGCCCGTCCCGACTGGTACGAGGACTTCCTCGACGCGTGCGAGGAAATAAACTCGGTAGTACCCGCGGACACCAGCGAAGACCCCGGAACAGATGGCATCGGCGGTTACTATTCCAACAATTAGCCCGCAAAGGGCGCAGGCTCCGTTTTGCGGGCGATCACTTAAGAGCCGCTGGCTCTTTCCGCCCGAGAACGGCGACTGCGAGAAGCTCGCGTACGAGCTCCAGCTTCCACCAGCCGCCGCCCGCATCCTTTACCGCCGCGGCTTCCGCGACGCCGCAAGCGCCGAGCATTTTCTCAACCCGAGCATCGCCGATCTCCATGATCCTTTTCGACTGCGCGACATGGATCGCGCAGTCGAACGCATCCGCCAGGCCATAACGCACCGCGACCAGATCGAGATCCACGGCGACTACGACGTCGATGGAGTAACCTCCACAGTCGTCCTCAAAAAGGCCCTCGAACTTGCCGGAGCCGAATCGGGCTGGCACATTCCCCACCGCCTCCACGACGGCTACGGAATGCAGCCCGCCGCGGTAGATGCGGCCGCGGCGCGTGGAGTCCGGCTGATCATCAGCGTCGACAACGGCATTCGGGCGACCGCAGCGATCGCGCGAGCCAATGAACTCGGCGTCGACGTCATCGTAACCGACCATCACCTGCCCGAATCCGCGCTCCCACCCGCGCTCGCCGTAATCAATCCCAACCGGGAAGATTGCGACTATCCCAACCCGAACCTCTGCGGTGCGGGTGTCGCCTTCAAACTGGCGCACGCGATCCTGACCGGCCTGGGATGGCCGGAGACAAAACTCAACCGCATCCTGGAGTCCTTCCTCAAGCTTGTGGCGATAGCCACGGTAGCCGACATCGTCCCGCTCACCGGCGAAAACCGCGTAATCGTAAAGCATGGACTGAGCGGCCTGCGCGATCCGCGCAATCCCGGCCTGCGCGCTTTACTCAAAGCCGCCGGATTTGCGGACCGCGCCCCCGACGCGGGCGAAGTGGGCTTCCGTATCGCCCCCGCCATCAACGCCTCCGGACGTATGGACAGCGCCGGACAGGCAGTGCGCATGTTCCTTACCGCGGATCCCGAAGAGGCAACCGATATCGCGCGCGAACTCTTCGCTCTGAATCAGGACCGCCAGGCCGCGGAACGCGCCATCGTCAAAGAGATCCTCGATCTCTGCCTCGCAACTCCGGTCACGGATAGCGACGCCGCGCTGGTGCTCTGGGGCAGCGGCTGGCATCGCGGCGTGGTCGGCATAGTTGCCAGCCGAGTCGTTGAACGCTTTCACCGCCCCGCAATCATCCTCGGTGTCGAAAATGGCGTGGCGCAAGGCTCGGGACGCAGCATCGAGGCATTCCATCTCCTCGACGCCCTCGAAAGCATGCGCGAGCTGTTCACGAAGTTCGGCGGCCATTCGCACGCCGCGGGCATCACGTTGCCCGAGTCGTCGCTCGACGCGTTCCGCGGGCGCATGAAGGAATGGGCCGGCGGCCGCCTGACCGTCGAAGACATGCGCCCGACAGTTGCCGTCGACGCGATGGTCGAGTTGAAAGAGATCGACGACAGGCTCTGGTGCGCGCTCGATCGGATCGAGCCGTTCGGGATGGGAAATCGCCGGCCCCTGTTTGCCGTATGCGGCGTCGATCTTGCCGGACCTCCTCAAGTCTGGAAAGAGAAACACATCAGGCTGGCCGCCCTGCAAGCAGGAAAAACCGTAGTGATGCGCGGCTGGAACCTCAGCGATCTCGCCACCGAACTGCGCGACGTGAAACGAGTCGACATCGCGTTCGAAGTCGAACGAGACTGGAACGGAGGCTGGGCATTAACCGTGCGCGCCTGCCGCGCAGCCGAGGCCATGGCGGCGAGCGGGTAGTTTGGATATAGTGGCAGGCTTACCATGTTTAGCCTGTCAAAACGCCTTGGTCAGATTTATTGCGCTCTGATTTTCGCGCTCGCTTCCGCACCCCTGTCGCTGGCCCAGCAGCCGGCGGCCGCCGGAGCAGTCACCGGTGCAGGCAACTTCAGCCACATCGTGGCTAACCTCGAACGATCCGTCGATTTCTATCACAACGTGCTGGGCCTCGACATCGCCACGCCGCCGGGCACATTCTCGCCCAATCCCGCCATCATGAAGCTCGGGAACACGATCGGCGGCCAATCCCGCATTGCCGTCCTCAAGATTCCCGGTGCCGGCATCGGTCTGGAGCTTATCGAATACAAAGACATCGACCGCAAGCCCGCCAATCTCCGCTTTCAGGACCCGGGAGCGGGCAATCTCGCTATCCTCGTAAAGGAAATCGACCCAGTCGTAGCCCGTGTGAAAGCCTCCGGCGCGCACATCCTGACCGCCGCCGGCCAGGCCGTCGACATCCAGGGACGCGAGAAGGGCATGTTTGTGCAGGACCCGGACGGCTTCATCGTGGAACTTACGCAACTCACCCCGCTGCCTCCTGCAGCCGCCGCAACCCAGGGCAATCTGTTTGGTGCCAGCGTAGAAGTGACGATAGCCGACACAGACCAGACTGTGAAGTTCTACCGCGATCTGCTGGGCTTCCAGCTCAAAGTCGGTGACTCGTTCAACGGGAACCAGTTGATGGCCGCGACAGCGGGCACGCCCGGCGCGCAGTTCCGTCAGAGCTCCGGCCAGATCCCCGGCACTTCGGTCCGCATGACGTTCATCGAGTTCAAAGACATCGACCGTAAACCGTTGCACACCAGAGTGCAGGACCCCGGAACCGCGTTAATCCAACTCCGGGTCGCCGATATGGATTCGCTCCTGAGGACCCTCAAACAAGGCGGCGGAACCGTGGTCACAACCGGGGGCGAGCCTGTGGCCATCGGCAACCTGAAGATCGCCATCGTTCGCGACCCCAACAATCTGTTTCTGGAACTGATGAGCACTCCGCCCGCAAAGTAGCGCGCGTTACTCCGGCAACCCAACCCTCTTCCGCAGCGCCTTCAACCGTGGATCGGCGCGAACAAAAGCGAATTCCGGATAGTTCAGATTCCGGCCGAGTCGCACCGGACCGAGCGAAGCCATGCGCTCCAACGCCCCGATCGTGCGCTCTCTGTCGTCCATCCCGGCAAAGGTCATGGCCTGATTGTAAGGTACCGGTGTGGCGGCCGCGACCTTCTCCGCATCCGTCCTCCTGCCGGCGCGCCCGTACGCATACCCGAGTGTGGCCATGGCCGAGTCCTCCATACTCGCACCATTCCTGACCCTGTCTTCAATTACCTGAAGGGCTTTCGAAATTCGCCCCTCGCCCAGGAGAGCTCGTGCCAGCCACTCGCTCCTGCCCGGAAAGCTCTCGGGCAAATGCTCGCAGTATCCCGCTGCTTCATCGAACCGGCCCGCCGCTATCAGCGCATTCGCAAGGATAAAGCGAAGCCGCGGGGTGACGGGGTCATGCTTCACGCCGATCTGCAGCTCGCGAACAGCTTCCCTGATTCGCCCCAGGGGGAAAAGCAGATTGAGTACGAGATTTCCGTAAATTACCGAATCATTGGGGTCCAGCTCCAGTGCTCTGCGGAAACTCTTTTCCGACCGGTCCCATTGCGCCTGTCGCGCATAGATCATTCCCAGGGCGCCGTGCGCCTCCGCCAGCAGAGGATCCAGTTCCAGCGCTTTCTCTCCTGTCGCCTGCATCCTGGCGAGATCATCCTTTGAAGCTCCTTGTCCCGTTCCGGAACGGGCAGTCAGCGCCATCGCGAGCCCGGCCCAGGCGGGCGCGAAAGACGGATCTTTGGCAATCGCCTGTTGAAAGAGGTCAACACTGTCTACTTCGCCGGCCAGGCCCTGCCGAAATTCCATCGCCCGTGCCTGAAGATACAGGTCGTAGGCTTCGGTGCTCGTCTCGTAGCGTCGTCGTCCGCGGCCCAGCTTCAGGCGCAAGCTGTTCACGATGCCACGGGAGATCTCGTCCTGAATTGCGAAGACGTCCGTCAGCATACGGTCGTATCGTCCCGACCACAGAGGAAAATCGTCATGAACACGAACGAGTTGGGCGTCAACGCGCAACCGGTTACCGATTCGCAGGACCGAACCTTCAACGATATAGTCCGTGTTCAGTTCGCTTCCCATCTCCCGCAGGTTCCGCGGCTTGCCCTTGAATGCGAATGAAGAAGTCTGGGATCTGGGTGAAAGCCCATCGATCAGCGACAAATTTCGGATCAGTTCGTCCGTGAGCCCGTCGGCGAAATAATCGCTGCCGGGATCGGGACTCAGGTTTTCCAGCGGCAGAACGGCAATGGCGACCGGCGCGCTCCGATACTGAATCCGCCACCAGATCAGGACTCCGACGACCACGAGGAGAATAGACGCCAGCGCAATAAGCCAGATCTGATGGCTTGGCCTCCTGGTGGGAGCCGGAATTTCGGGCGTTGGCTGGCGAATGTGAAACGCCGGGGTGTACCCGCCCTTCGGCAATTCAATGATAAGTTCGTCATCCTTCCCTTCGTTGAGATAGTATTCTGCCAGCCGCGCGCGCAGGCGCCCGGCTTCGGTCCGCACAATCGAGTCCTGGGAAGGATCATGGTCAGGTCTGCGTCCGAATACCTCTACCGCGATCACGGATTCCTTGAGCTGCCTCTCTTCCCCCTCGAGATACCGGTCGGCGACGAATCGCAGGAATCGGCTCATTCGTTCATTCCGGGAAAACCGTGGGCTCGCCAGAACCCGCTCCAGTTGCCGGCGCGCCGCGTCGACATCCGTGTCCGTGAGGGGCATTTTTCGACCTTACATCTTGTTTCACCTAAGTGCAAATCGTTTCAACGATGTGCAAGTGTTTAAAACATCTTTCCAACCTGTCCGGCCTTGTTCTTGTTCGCTGCCCGCCGCATGGTGGAATCGGGTCGCAAAGCGATCATGCAACCCGATCCGGAAGGAGCAAAATGAGACTTCGATACGACCGAGCCCTGGGCTTCGCTGTCACCCTTGCGATGGGGCTGATGCCGGCTCAGGATATGAGACGCGTGCAGTTTGTGGGCACGATCAGCGATTATTCCCCCTCGACGGTTTCGGGCGGTCCTTACGAAATGCGCGGCGACTGGACCCTGGACGTGGAGAGAACGGGCACAGCGAACTTTTCAGCGGCCATGACAATGGAGACATCCGATTACGGGATTACCGGCGCCACCCAGGTGGATCCGGCAAACCCCGCGACTCGGGGAGCCCACACGCACCACATAAACGTTATAAACGCGGCCGTCAGCTACGACACGAGCGTCTGTCCTGCCAATAACCCCGTGACCACCGGCGCCGGCGTCGTAGTTGCCGGTTCGGTCACCATTTCAGGGAACGGCGCTCCGGCGCCGTTTGAGTCCAAGGGCTCATCGACGGTGCAGATCTGCGTCATCGGAGGCCCGGAGGTCGAGTATTCGAACTTTACGATGGTTTTTACCGGGCCGGCGACGACGCATTTCGGAACACAGGCGATTCATGGCGTCGTCAAAAAGGTCTCGGCGAAATAGAGAGACCGGACTGCTGTCGGCAAAGGCTTCGGTGTCGCCGAAGCCCTTGTTCAAATTATTGCCCGACGAGGTGCTGGACGTCCCGGTTATTCTCCTGGCAGATGTATTCGATCAGTTCGCCTTTGAGCAGAGTCGGGTGGGTGGTGAAGCGCCAGGGTTTGGAGAATGTCTTCGGATCGTCAATGATGTGTTCGATGGTCAGATGGCCCAGATCGGGACGGCTGATACGTTCAGTCACCTTCATTTCGTCGGAATGCGGAATGCCGGACTCGTCGAGCCAGGTGATGTCGTTCTGTCCCACCGTTTCCACTACCAGCGTGTCGCCTTCCCAATGTCCTATGGAATCGCCGAGCCATGTGTCGACTACTTGAGGATTGTGTGGACGCCCGTCGAGGAAGACCTTGCGCCAGATATGCGCGCCACCCTCATAGACGATCACCAGCTGATCCTTCGTCTGAATGAAACTCCAGGGATACGGCGTAGTGCTCATGCGTGGAACGCCCGGCGGCAGGCAGCGTGCTTCGGGATCCTCTTTACTGAGACCCGCCTTGTGCTTCTCGTACACCGCTTTGGGGCCGGGAAGTAAGGGTACATCGACGCCGGAGCCGATCAGGTCGACGTTCTCACGGATCGCGTTGGGCTGCCAGTTGCCAGTGAGGTCAGGATGGCCATCCGCGGTGCGGGGCGTCGGTCCCTTGGGTGGCCAGTCGGCATCTTGCTTCGGCGCTGCGGCGGTCCCGCGGCTCTTGCTGAGTTGCAGATCCTGCGGCTCGCGTTTCTGGGCGGGCGGCGTCTGGGCCGCCATTGCGCATGCAAAAACGAGGGTGCAGA
>Ga0206845_1032_pt1 | contig 51333 bp, 50 predicted proteins | sample Alteio_BWOrgCont_19_FD_152887 | JGI IMG/M metagenome (GOLD analysis project Ga0206845, IMG submission 152887) | Enriched cells from forest soil in Barre Woods Harvard Forest LTER site, Petersham, Massachusetts, United States -... | ecosystem: Environmental > Terrestrial > Soil > Temperate forest >...
ACTTTGAAAATGTGAGGGATGTTCTGTGCGCGTTGGGTGTCTTATGGATTCCTGTGGGTGCCTTATGTTATGGATTTTCTTTCCCTCGATTATTAGACTATACTTCACTAAATAGTTATATAACACACTTTACATCCTATGAAAATAATAATAAAATCAATACCCTTTCTGTTTGTTTTTACTTTAATCGGTTGCTCATCGGCTCGTATTAGCCCTGAGCAAATGGATACGGTAACGGATAGTGCTCTTTACGGTGGGCCCCCTGATACTTTAGGCGGCAGTGCAACCACATCAGTAGGAAATAGCCTCCCCTATTCCCTCACTGGCGGAGGCGGTTTATAGGCCACTGATTTTCAGGTATTATGGGTGTCTGATTTTTATCTACACATCAATACCAATCCAATGATAATAATTAATGAAAAACTCGTGCATACGTTGGTATCCACTCAGTTCCCGCAATGGAAAGATCTCCCTATTCGCTCAGTAAATATGGGGGGATGGGATAACAAAACTTTTCACTTAGGCGAGGATATGCTCGTACGCATGCCTAGTGCGGCGGAATATGCCACACAAGTAGAAAAAGAACATCAATGGCTGTCCAAACTCCGGCCTTTTTTGCCGCTGCAGATCCCTGTGCCATTAGCCATGGGAAAAGCTACAGAGGATTATCCTTGGAAATGGTCGATATATCGCTGGCTTCCAGGAAACAGCGCAGCGTCTTCAACGATTACTGATATGTGTGATTTTGCGATACACCTCGCACAATTTTTAATCGCGCTACAGCGCATCAATCCAACAGGTGGCCCCCTACCTGGTCCGCATAGTTTTTATCGTGGCGGAAATCTATCCACTTATGATAGTCAAACACGTCAAGCAATTACCTTGTTAAAAGATAATATTAATAGTGACTCTGCGACTAAAGTTTGGGAAAAAGCATTGACATCCACTTGGCAAAATTCACCCGTGTGGGTTCATGGCGATATCAGCCCAGGTAATTTATTGGTGGAGAACGGACATTTAAGTGCAGTGATAGATTTTGGGCAATTAGTAGTCGGTGATCCGGCCTGTGATCTCAGCATTGCGTGGACGTTGTTTAGCGGTGAGAGTCGAGAAACTTTTTACTCCACGCTTTCTTTTGATGAGAATACCTGGGCACGCGCCCGCGGCTGGACTTTATGGAAATTTTTAATTGTAGCGGCAGGTTTAACTTCCTGGGATGCTTTTAATGTTGCACAAGCGTTACGAATTATTGATGAAGTGATTAACGATGGTTGAATTTTTAAATTATTTTATCTATTTATTGAGGCATTAAAATATTAATGCCGCGTAAACAATTTCTAGGCGCCTCATCCCAAGCACGGTTGCACGTTTCACTCAACCAATATTTTTCTAAGTAATCTTTAAGCGGTTCTTCGGTGACCCGCTTAGTACTTGTGGAGGCATGACGCAGTAATACTTCATTATCACGGTGTACAACTATGCCTTGATGCGACACATGCATAAGCGTACCAATCCATTGGATTAAATCGTAACGCGGACGGACAAATTGTAAAATCGCACCACTTGGAATCGCTTGCAATTGTTCATCCGTATCAGAATGAGGCGCAAAGAGTTGCCATAACGGTAAAAAAGGGATGGCAACAACATCATTACTTGCATCTTGTCCATATAGTTTTAAAATAGCGATCCGATTTTCACGGATTTCATTGCTCGCACTGCAATTAGGATATTGAGTATCATCATCGCCGGCGATACAAATTCTATCTATTGTTAAATGCTCATACCAAGCCTTTTTATTAATCAACGCAGGCAGTGTATGCGAATAACCAAAACGTAAAGCAACTTCATTAGAAATATCTTCAACAAATCCTGCTGCAATATTGTTAGGGATCCAATCGGCTTCAGGAAAATGATTCCGTGTATGAAATGATACTTCGCCCGCTTTATATCGAATGGCATTAATATTCTGCTGAAAATTTTCTAGGATAACGTTGTTATCCTCATTATAAGACGTAACGGCAAGAGCCAGTATCGTTTCTACAAAAGTCGTGCAATCAAACACATCGAGCCGATAAAGCGGCTTTTGACTATAAAAGGCTTGACTCCCCTCGCCTAAAGGCTCCGCGACATAAGGGCTTTGTGCCTGAACAAATTCATGGGTTAAGTAGTCGATACGACCTTGCACTGCATCCGAATTTTCATGCGAGGCAATAATCAAGTCAACAACTAGATCATCCCATCTGTCATCAGCAACGACACTCATGGGGAATAAAAAGATAAGTTTTAATAATACGATATATTTAATCTTCATACTTAATAGTATGACAGCATCGATTGTTAATGGCAATGATTGAGGATCTTAGATGAGAATCATAGACACCCACTTAATTTTAATTTTTTGTGGGTGTCTTTGGGTTTTCTTCTTTGGGTTTTCTTGGGTTCCCCCCCCCAAGCGCTACACTATATATCATATATAAACTATCGAATATCGATAATATTTAATTGACAAATAATAAGACCCTCCATATACTCCTTAGCATGAGTTCATCTTAAATAAGCGAGGTTAAACATGGATCGTATTCAAAAATTTTCTCATTTTTTCTTATATGTTCTGAAGTTTTTATTGTTTTTTCTGCCTTTATTTGCCGTCCTTAAATGGACTATCGTAGATGCGGCGTTTATGCATACTAATATGCTCGCTGCGATTTTTCTGGGAGATACTTATGCAGGAGAGTGGCTGGTCAATATTCCTTGGAGCCCCACGGCCAAGGCAATTGGACTGTCTGCCTATTTGATTGATCTTTTACCCATTTGGTTGAGTTTGTGGGCGTTAATAGGGATCTTTAAAAATTACCAACAAGGGGAGATTTTTAGTGTAGCGAATGCACGTTATTACCGCCGGATAGGTTGGATGTTTATTTTTTATGGTTTGATTGCAATCACACTACACGATACTTTGATGACCCTCGCAACAACAATTAATAATCCACCTGGCGAACGTCTGCTAAGCATTGGTTTTGGCTCGCCCAATATTGAAGCCATATTTTGTGGTACGGTTGTCATCATAGTTTCCTGGGTGATGCTGGAGGCAAGCAAGCTTTACGACGACCAAAAGCTTACAGTTTAGGAGAACTATTATGCCCATTATTGTGAATTTAGATGTGATGTTGGCTAAGCGCAAAATGAAACTGCAAGATTTGGCCGAACGTGTGGGGATCACTGTGCAAAATCTTTCGATTTTAAAAACAGGTAAAGCAAAGGCCATTCGTTTTTCCACACTAGAGAGTATTTGCGAGCACCTCGACTGCCAACCGGGCGATATTTTGGAGTTTAAGGAGTAACAGGTATAAAAGTACTAGACACCCACATTTAAATAAGTGGGTGTCTTTTATTATTATCCCTGAATACACAAATTTTGAGTTGCTAAACTTGCAAAAATGAATGTAAGCTCACTTTCTTCTGTCTAGAGTAAGATAAAATGCCAACGGATATAGAAAAAAGACTTAAAATAGCCGATCAAGCACTGGCTCATGTCGCAAAAGCGTTACCCTATGGCGCTCCGAATCGCTACCCTATTGATGAAATCCAACAAGCCTTTCATGCACAAATGCAGCTCTACTTTTGTAATGAACACACTTCTCAATTAGTAGTGAATGGTAGGCTGAATAAAACAGCCGTTTTGCTTCTCCCTGTACCACAAAAAATAAATATCCTGAATAACTTCATTACGCGCTTCTCGACACAAGTGACAGCCAATCCGATATTACATTCCGAGGCCGCTAAATTACGTATACCTATTTTAGTAGCCGCTTATCTAATGAATACACTGACCTCTTATGAAAAGATTCGTTCGCTTCCTGATATTTCACAGCACGTTGCACGTTATCAATTATTTGGCGTGGGCAATTGTGAAGCGCACGCAATGGTTACTTTTGCTCATATATTAAAAACCTATGCTGAAGATCCTAAATTTAAGAACTTGATCACGCCTATCGGGCTCAGGATTTTAAAAAAAATACGCGCTAACGGCCTATTAGATGAAGAGAATAATCATCTCCTAGTATATATAGGCCTCGGAGAAAATATGATCTACATCGATCCCTATTTAGGCCGTGCTTTTAAAGCCCAAGATCTTAACCAAAATTTATTGCCTGGATTTGAAAAAGGGGCAAACCTAGATATACAAAGCTCAGGTTTTTTAGCGACTTATCACTGGAAAGGGGGCGATCGTTGTCCTATTTCCTCAGTTGAACCGTCTATAGCACCTGGAGTAGTGAGTGGGTGGATAACAAGCATCTCAGACGCTTTAACTCTCCCACGCAAACCCGCACTACCCATAGTGCCTGCGCTTAATTTAAATACCGATAACAGCAGTGATAGTAGTGGTACAGGATCCAACGCTCATAGTAATACAAACGTCATTACCAACACGTTCGTTAAATAAATTATAAAAAATCTTGGGAAAATAAATAGACACCCACTTTATTTTTTGTGGGTGTCTAATATCTTTTCCTAATACTTTCTTTCATTGACACCAATAATCATATGTTATAAGATTGACTTCCATAAATGGAAAATCAATAATAATGCCAACCAATTTATCCCTTAGAGGCAAAGAGTCGCTTTCTACTGAGAACATCATCGCCATTTTGATGAGGCATGAAAACTCCAGCCCATTGATAACATTAGATTTATATCAAACAAGCCTAGGGAGCAGAAGCACTAAAGACTTAACAGCCCTTTGTGCCGCGCTCCCTTTACCTCTAAAACATTTAATTTTGTCCTACAATCAGTTTGGCAAAAATCCAAGCACTGGGCTCGCGCAAGCCTTGCGAGCCATTAAGGCAAAACTTGAAACTTTGCGATTAGCTTACAATGACTTGGATGAGTTATCCCTGGCGGAATGGATAAAAATTCTCGAAGCCATGCCTAACACCGTCATCACCCTGGATCTCGCTTTTTCCATTTACAAATCAGAACCGCAGGATGAAAAAGCAGATGCAAAGCATACCCGTTTAGAAGAATGTAAAAAAATATTGACAAAGATTGAACCTAAAGACAGCCATGCAATTCAGCTAGAAACCAACATTAAGCAAGATCAAACAAACATCGCACAAATGCCTCTACTGAAAATAATATAAAAATTTTTAACGCCCCATTGATAAGCAGGTTAACATACAACTATGATTCCAACTGAAGCAAAAGCACCACGGGCAAAATTCCAACAAGGCAAGGACTATTACTTAGGTAACAATCCTTGGTTTAAAAAAAACCCTACTCGAGGCATACAATTACTCACTGAGTCTGCAACTGAAGGTTACGATGAAGCACAATTTTTATTGGCTTCCATTTTACATCAACAACATCAATACGCATCTGCTGCCGCCTGGTATGAAAAAGCCGCACAGCAAGAACACCCAGAAGCACAATATATTTTAGGACTTTTTTACGAAAAAGGTTATGGCGTTGCCGTAAATAATCAACTGGCGCTCAACTATTATAAAAAAGCGGCCAAACAACAACACCCCGATGCACAATATAAAACCGCATATTTTTATGAAAAAGGAATAGGCTGCAAAGCAGGGCCTGATTTTATGCACGCGTATCGATATTATCAAGATGCCTGCGCCCATACTCCCCTGGCTTACTTAGGTTTAAGTATTCTTTATCGTGATGGTTTAGGTGTCGCACGCGACTGGGAGTTAGCCTCATTTTATTATGATATTGCAAAAGAACAATTAAAAGACCACAACAATGGCTCCGAAACGGTATCAAGACTAAAAGAAGCGGAACCTGCTTTGGTCACTCTGCCCACCATAAAAGTCAATGAAGTTTATTATAATAAAAATGCAGCACCCGATGGAGAGGGCAGCTATTCAATAGTTTATTCTGGGATACTAAAATCGCAATCAAAATCAGTTGCTGTTAAACTATTTAAATCAGATGGAAATGATTATCAATGCAAAGAACGATTTGAAAATGAAATCAATATCATGGTAAAATTACAATCACCGCATATTATTCGTATTTATGCCGTTTGCCCACAACCGCGGTTGATCATCATGGAGCGGGCTGCACGATCCCTGTTCAATGCGTTATATTGTACAGGCATACAAATGAGCTGGATACAAAAACTAGATCTTGCTTTAGAAATTTGCTACGGTTTAACTCATCTACATTCTCATAATCCTATTATCTTACATCGGGATTTAAAAAGTGCAAATGTATTACTCGATGAAAACAATCATGCAAAAATATGTGATTTTGGTGAATCACACTTAGGGGATCCGATCGTGCACTCGCGTGTAGGAACGATTACCCATACGGCTCCAGAATTACTCCAAAAAAATAATCCGCTGCAAAGTGAGGCGAGCGATGTGTATGCTTTTGCCGTTGTGTTGTCCGAAATAGCGACCGAAGATCAGCCGTTTGAAAACATGGCTTTGAGCGACATTGTTCCCTATGTTTTACGCGAAGGCCGACCCCAGTTTAAGCCCAATTCAACCATCCCCAAAACCCCTGTTGCTTTCTATGACTTAGTCGTTGCGGCTTGGCGACAAAAAATTGAAGACAGGTCTCCTTTGAAACAAATCCGATCTGGACTTGAACATCAAAAATATGTACTGACTGTGCTCAAAAAGGGCAGTGCAACCGCTTAAGGTATGCTTATTTATTTAACCTTACTTTGTTTCTTCTATAAACTTATCCACTGCGCTACGCAATAATTTTCCATTATTATTTTTGGGTAGAGTGTCTAAGAAAATAATTTTACGGGGTATACGGCGTTGGGAAATTTTTTGAGCCATTTGTTCGATAATGGCTTGTTCAGTAAGATTCTTTGCAGGGTCTGCGACAATAAGCGCCCATAATTCATCTGGTTTTTCAGAATAATATTTCACTCCACAAGCGGCATCTATCACTCCCTCTATAGTCAATAATATCGATTCTACTTCATGTGGCGCAATACGTGCACTATTAAGATTAAGAATATGATCGCTACGGCTGACGTAATAAATATATTCTTCTGCATCATAATACACTCTATCATTCGTATCAAACCAATCCTGCTTCAGGGGTATAGGCTGTCCTGTGTCTGAATTTAAATAACCCAGCATAAAACTTGGCTCACTTTTATGCACAGCCAATATGCCCATTTTGTTGATCGCGGCAGGCAAGCTAATATCGTCAAGATCCCTCACTGAAATATTTCTCCCCGGCTGTATTTTACCCAGAGATGCCATTTTAGGTACGGCATGATCGCCTGAACTAATAAATGTAGGGCATTCTGTCATACCTAATGCTTGATATATTTTCTGATCATATTGTTTTAAAAAATAATCATAAATAGATTGTGGCAATTCTTCACCCGCAGAAAGCAGACGACGTAAAGAAGATAAGTCAAACACTTGTGCATGCGGACTATGCATCATTTCTTTATAATAAAGCGGACTAGAAGCCAAAATACTTACTCGATATTTTTCTATTAATGCAAACCAAATTTCATCGGTTATCTGCGCTTCATACAATAACGCTGTAGCATTTTGTGCAAAGGTATCAAAAAAACCTGTGCCCATCGAGTAGGTCCAACAGGGCTTGCCTGTAACCAGGACTAAATCTTGCGCATTTATCGTCGACCAATATTTTCTAATCGGCTCTCGGCCTAGAATATTACGATGGGCATGCACCACTCCTTTGGGTGGTCCTGAAGAGCCTGAAGTAAAAATAGTAAATGCCGGATCTTCTGCAAATGTATTGAATCTAAAATCGGTATGGGGTGTATTTTTTAATTTTTTAAACTCATATTCGGTTAATGCAATGCAGTTTTCAGGTAACTTAAGATCCATCATTAGCTTCTGTACACAAAAAAACAGACCTGGCTTCGCACTATCAATAATATGCTGTAATTCACTTATCTTTAATTCAGGCATAGTCGCAATGGGCACGCCCCCCGCTGCAATGGCTGCAAAATATATCAGCAAGAAATCAACATTTTTATAAGATCGGATCACGACATGACTATTTTTAGCCAGCCCCATAATTGTAAAACATTGAGCGATATTCAAAATTTGTTGATAAATTTCAGCATAACTATACGTGCGTGATTCCTCTAGCGTGTACGCTTCAATAATGGCGGCTTTATCTGGCGTTGCTAGGGCATGGCCTTCAAAGCAATATTGTGTCAGATTTAATTTTTTCATCGTTAATCACGCTTTAGGATTATCCCTGCACGATAAAACCATAATAAATGGACAGCCACTTTTAAATATAATGGGTGTCTAGTTATTTTTAGCCCTAAAAATGTGGATGTCCAATATTGACTTATTACTGCTCGATTTAATGATAGCTTATCCCTATCGTTCTTATTGGAATAATCAATTTTTAATTGACATATTTTTGAAGTAGTCTTTATTTAAGTCAATTTTTTAATACTTGAAGGGGGCTCTTATGTTTATCTTAAAGCGTTTATGTTTTACTTTATTTTTGATGTGCTGCAACATGGCCTATGCTTATGCTGCACCTATTATGATCGCAAGTTGTGCGCAATTAAAGGGTATCTCACCCCATAGCCAGGCCCACTATCAGTTATCCAATAACATTGAATGCAAAGGGGTTGAATTTTTTCCCATAGGACCTTTTAGTGGCACATTAGAGGGCAATGGCTATACCATTGCCAACTTAACGGTACAAAAAAATACTGAACCTAATGCCGGATTGTTCACTACTTTAGGCTCAGCAACGGTTACTGCGATGATTAAAAATATACACTTTGTCAATGCAAAGGTAATCGGCGCGGATGATACCCATAGGGGATTAATTGCAGGAGGCGCCTATAACGCTGATATTTCTAATATTACTGTGGACAAATTGAAAATAGAAAGTGGTGGCGATAAACCACGCAGTGCGGCCTCGGGTGGACTCCTGGGGGTTGCAGAGAATACCACATTGTTTAATATACATTTGTTTAACGGCATACATATTAATAAAAACCAGTATGCCGGTGGCTTAATCGGCATAGCAAAAGAAAATACCGTGATTGAGCAATCCACTGTGATTAAACTGAGCTCAGGTGGTTTTGATTGTGGATCCGGAAAAACGTGTGCATTTGGCGGATTAATTGGCTTTGTTGACAATAATAGTGCTGAGGAAAAAGTAACGATCAACCAATCATCAGCCACTGGTGAAATTTATACTAAAAAAAATGCGGGCGGGTTAATTGGGTTGGTTCAAGCTACCGCGTCGCTTGATATCTCAAACAGCTATGCCATCGTCACCGTTTCAAATAAATGTAATTCTGATGGGGGTTGCCTTGCAAAATATGCAGGCGGATTGATTGGTCGAGCTGAAAATAATGATGTGGGTGTATCGGGCATTATTAATCTTCAATATGTTTATGCAGCAGGTGAAATTGCAGTATTCAGTGAAACAGGCGGCAAAGGTGTAGTCGGAGGTGATCATAATTCGCCTGCCACGCGTGTCATTGCCTATGAAAGTTATTTCGATACTGAGGCAACAGCACATCATCACTCTGGCGATAGGGGTTCTATTGGCCTTAACACCAAGCAAATGCATAATGCCGATTATTTTCAGGGCTGGAATAGCGCGATTTGGACTATCCGTTCTGGTCAATATCCGCGACTGATTCATACGCAACCCTAACGATTTTGTCCTTCTTTACTAGAGATGCCGCATCGCATCTCTAGTAAAATCAGCGTTCATATTTTTGGGTTAGATATAATTAATTATCTAGATAAATACCTTATTTATGTGATATACTAAACCTTTAATGCGCAGCACTTATAACTACTTGATTTTTAAGCAATTAAGGAAATTATGGACATCAGTCACTCAGAAATCCGTGCCGGCTATCAACTGATACGCTATGCCCTCAATGAAAGCCTGGGTATCACCATTGCTTTTGATCCTGCATATACTCCGCTGCCAGCAAACGGTGGCCTGCGTTTTTCGCACTATGAAAGCCATGCCGCGCAAGATGAAGAGGCACTGATTTTAGCCCAACAAATGACGAAAAAACACCGGCTTTATAATACCGGATTTGCCGGTGTAAAATTAGTCGCTAATGGCGCGAATACCCCGGATAATAAAATTAAAATACTGAATGCAGTGGCAGATATTCTTAACCGTTTTCAGGGGAAAATATATACCGGTTGTGATATCAACATCAACAATCAGGATATGACCTATTTAACAACACTGACCCCCTATGTGTTAAGTGGATTAGAGAGTCAAATAGATACGTCTTATGCGACTGCATATGGGGTATATGCCTCAGTTAAAGCCATGATGCAGCATTATCCAACACGACAGAATAATACCTTAATGGTGCATGGAATAGGTAAATTAGGGCGCGTGCTCGTGACGCAATTAATTAAAGACGGCCATACCGTTTATAGCTATGATATCAATTCTGATGCTGCAGAGATAAACGGCGCCATTAATATGTCTGCGCAAGATAATTGGTTTGAAACAAAATGTGATTATTTACTTTTATGTTCACATTCAGGCGTCATTACGGAAGAAATTGCACATAATCTTAATTGCACTTATCTAATCAGTGGTGCAAATGCGCCTTTTGCTTCAGAACACGTCGTCACTATTTTAAAAGAGAAAAACATAATATGGCTGCCCGATGTGATCAGCAATAGCGGCGCCGTGATTTGTGATGTACTTGAATATACGCAGAAAGAAAAATACAGATCAATAGATCCGCAAAATGCTTATACATTTATTTATAATGCTATATTTGATAAAGCGTCTAAGATATTATCCCTCACAAAAAAATACCCATTAAGACCCGATCAAATTCTAGATATTTTTTTCACCACTGAACAACACGAACCTATCTTGAATGCTGATTTTATGAACTAAAGGGTTTTTCGAGCTTGCCGATTGATAAGAAATAACCCACTCCCTTCATTTCAGTTTGTTCATCTTTTGCTCATATTGTTTTTATCTTTCTAATAAGTAATATTTATCTTATAATCAGCCCATATTTTATAAGTTAACTACATTAAAGAAGTATTATCATGCCACCCAAAAAACGGTCTTATGACGATTTCCTCAACCAAGAAAACAATCCCCCCGAGATCCCCGCTGTAGAGTTCACTACCGTACATATGGAGAATATTCTGAATCGAAGAGCGCAAGAGAATCTAGCTGAACATCCTTTAAACGCTCTGCTGCATGAAAATAAAGCGACCTTTGAAAAGCTGATGCAAAACGGATTTGAGCTGTCTAGAATTATGAATATCTTATATGGCGCGGGTATGAATTATCAAACTGCTGTGCATGCATTAGTTCAGTCTGCTGATGAGATGATTGCACTAAAAAATAACGGTATCGGTGTGAGCACGCTTTGCGCGGCGCTAAAAGCAGCCAACTCTGGCATTCCTACCGTACTTAAACAACTCGTTGAAGAGAAAGGTACCCTATTTGAACTGCATAAATTAAACTTTGAAGATCAGCATATTTCATCACTACTTATGGGCTCAAATACAAAGGTAGGTGAATGTTTACAGCACATACGCACGAATATTAGCGTCTTCCAAGAGCTTATTCGCATCGGTTTTCTTCCTAAAAATTTATCTGGGATTTTCCATAACTCAGGAAAAAATCTGCCGGCTGCCATCATTCACATTAGAATGAATATGGCGGTGATTAACCGATATTTAAATTTACGATTCTCACCAGAAAGTATCTCGAGTATGTTATATAATAAAAGCAACCATTTTGCCGAAGTTTTTAAAACACTCAATGACAATTACTCTAATTTTGAAAGCCGCATTTTGGCTCAACCGAATACGCACAAACGTATCAGCCACTTATTGAGTAAAAAAAATATTCAAGAATTTAGCCAGACGGTTAATCATTTAGCAACACCCGATCCTGAAACCCAAGAAGCGGCAACTATTTTACTTACGCTTAAAAGCTGAGGGGGATCGTATGAATTTAACAGACGATTTAAAGTGACACCCACTTTTTAAGTAGAAGGGTGTCTAATTGTTTTCTATTTACTTTTCTTTTAATTAAACGCATATTCAATCCAGTAATTTGAAAAAAATAAACAAAATCAGTCACCTGAAAACAATCTTAGGAGATTGACTTATGCCTAATCCGAGGTTAGAATAATAACATATATTATATTCACTTGGAGAGACTTTATGCCTAAGTATTCTGTCTATGTTTTTAAAGAGCTCTATGCTTTTGTCTTAACCGTCCCTAAGACCAACCCAGACGCCTCCCCAGCAGATAATTTTCAAGAAGTGCTGTCCTATCTGCCTCCGGATTTTACGCCTACGTATAATGATGCGAATACGATGCGCTTTGCGTTTCCTCAAATGACTGATCAGCAAAGCGCCCAAGTGTTTGCAGGTTTAATTAAATTTGTAAGCGCTAAGGAGCAGACTGGGGAAATTGAGAAAGCTAAAGAATATGGCAATAGAACGAGTGTTAAATTAGAAGGTTTACAACGTGAATGGAAACAATTGGATCCTAATATTAAGCAATCGCTTGCCCAGACGGCTTCCACTAAGAAACCGACCGTTCAACCTGCAAGCGCGTCATCATCCTCTTCCTCGAGCAGTGCATCGGCTCCGTCTGGTTCTCGCAAACCAGGCCCTAGCAACCCATCCACCTTTAATTAGTATCAAGAAATAATAACAGACACCCACTTTTAAATAGATGGGTGTCTTATCTCTTTTTCATGAATTAACGCGTGGCATTTCCCGGCAGCAACAACTCATCCATCACTTCCATAAAAATTTCTTCGTATGGTTTGGTGCTATCAATACATTCTTTTAAAGTGTGTATGGCAGCGTTAATTTCTTGAGGCACGCCATTAGAAGACAGCCATGCTGCATCGCGCAATGCGCGCGTAGGCCATCTGGAATAAGCCAGCCATTCACCTTTTTCTGTTTTGTGTAAGGTTGAACCCAGCGCCCCCCGCTCCGTTACGAAATAGTGCGCTACCAATCGCCAGGCGGATTGATATTCTTTTTCACGTTCAGGGTGGATAAACCCTCGATAAATTACTGCGAACATTGCTAACCCCACTTAATTTGCCACGAATAACAAGACATCCACATTTAAAAAATGGGTGTCTTGTTATTTTTCATCTCAAGAATAGCAAAATAAATAGACACCCATCTGTTAAATAGATGGGTGTCTAATGAATTTTTCGTCTAATGAATTTTTCGTCTAATGAATTTTTCATGAAAAACAGTTTTGAAAAAACTTGGCTCCAATGTTATAGTCTGATTTTTCTTACTCTTTATCGTACCAAGGATGGTAAACGTTGCGTCAATTCAAACTTTATTTCAGCGTCCTCTTATTACTTGCGAGTCATCTAGCGCAGGCTGATGATGATTTTAACTGGTGGGCCAGCATGGAACTGGGTGCGGCCTACATGCAAAATACGGATCAAACCGTCGTACAAGCCACGTCCGTGCCCCATCGTCCCAATATTTATGTCACCGATAATGTAGAAGATACGGCCGTTTTAGGTGTGGGTTTAGGGTATACCTTCGAGCTTGCCGATGATGATGATTTTTTTCCGTCCAATCGTCTTGGTGTGTATTACGATTATTATGTGCCCACCAACGTATCCGGCCATATTGAAAATGATCACGCTGTAGTGGGCTATATTTATACCCTGCAAGCCCGATCGCACAGTCTTTGGCTAAATGATCAATTTGATTTATTTAACTGGAATGATATTATTCCTTTTATTGAAGGCGGGATAGGCGTCTCCTTTAATTCTATTTATGATTACAAAGAAACTCCGGTCCTTGCAAATCTGCCCGCTGGTCACAGCAGAAGTGCGGGCTTTGAATCAAACTCCGATACTTCATTTGCATGGCGCGCAGGTGCAGGTGTTAATGTGGTATTACCTCGAGGCTTGAAACCATTTACTTTAGGTCTGTTGTACCGCTATTCTGATCGGGGTGATATTAATACCGGCCCTTCAGAAACCTATCCTACTGTGAATAAAAGTTTAGGCACCCCATTAAAGTCTAACGATGTCCTGCTTTCGTTAACTTACAGTGGTTTTTATGACGATTAAGTAGAGCCACTGGACACCCATTTAATAGTTAGATTACTGCCATTTACCCCTATGCGGAGATTATAGTCTTTATTCTCCGCAAAAATTCCTGTTTTTTGCGGAGAATAAAGACTATAATCTCCGCATAGGGGGGTGTGGTGCGCTATATTTACAAATTACCTAAATGGCCTGATTTTTACTGGGAACAGGAAAAATTGTCAGCTAAATTGGCCCATATTCATCAACGACAAGGGCAGATCTTAGGAACTATGCAAGCCCTGGGATTTTCGGTTCAAAATGAAGCTTTATTGCAAAACCTTGCGCTAGACGTACTTAAATCTAGTGAAATTGAAGGTGAAGTATTAAATTTGGCCCAAGTAAGATCATCTATTGCGCGTCGCCTGGGCATTCCCGTCCCAAACTATGTCAAATCCAGTCGCAATGTGGACGGCATGGTAGAAATGATCTTAGATGCCACCCAAAATTTTAATCAAGCTTTAACCGAAGAAAGATTATTTAATTGGAATATTGCATTATTATCTGGTGATGTAAAAAGTATCTATCTTAAGATGGGGATCTGGCGTGATGATGCAGAGGGTCCAATGCAAGTCGTCAGTGGTGCAATTGGCCTCGACCGTGTGCATTTTGAAGCACCCGCTGCCGCTTACCTTGCAGATGAAATGAAAAGATTTCTTACCTGGGTGAACCAAAATGATAATTCCGATTTGGTGTTAAAATCCGCGATTGCCCATTTGTGGTTTGTCACACTCCATCCATTTGATGATGGCAATGGAAGAATTGCACGCGCTATTACAAATTGGTTACTCGCCCGTAATGAACAAAGTGCACAACGATTTTATAGTATCTCTGCACAAATCATGCGAGAGAGAAAAATCTATTATCAAATTTTAGAATCCACGCAAAAAGGAAATTTAGACATCACGCTTTATTTAAATTGGTTTTTAGATTGCCTAATGCGCGCTCTTGATGAGACAGAGCGCACGATAAAAACCATTTTATTTAAATCTAAATTTTGGGAACAACATGCATCAACCCCTTTCAATGATCGCGAGCGTTTGATGCTAAATAAATTACTTGATGGATTTAAAGGAAAGCTCACGACAACAAAATGGAGCAAATTAACCCATAGTTCCCAAGACACTGCACTGCGTGATATCAATCATTTGATTGCACTAGGGATCCTGACAAAAGACCTTGCCGGCGGTAGAAGCACCACCTATTCGTTAATGCTGTAGAAAACCGAAAAGAAATAGACGCCCACTTTTTCAGTGGACATGTGAAAACAGCCTCTAAGATTTCAAGAGTATGCGCATTATCGTTACAGGACGACCCAATGCCTGTTCGGTATTAACGATCTCCCAGCCCAGTTTCCGATACCAATCTGGAATTGTTTGATCAAAAGTAAGCAAATAAAGCGTTGTATAGCCGAGCTGAACCGCATGCTGTTTTGCCGCGATAATGAGCTCTTCGCCGATTTTCTGGTGCCGGTAAGCCGGAGCTACGACAAGGCTCCCCAGCCAAGGGGTGAACTTAGAGGATATGCTATCCTGTTTACGTAACGAGACCATGCCTACCGCCTGATGATGTTTAAAAGCCACAAAGGTGATAGGAAGCTGGATCCGATTTGTTTGCTTCATTAGCTTTTGTTTAGCCTCTTCAATACTGGTATCGGACCAGAATTGACCAATCTGCTCGTACCAAAGCTTAGCCAAACAGGGGATCTGTTCACTGCATTCGGCAAGCAATTTAATTTCTGTTTTTGATTGCATAATGGTTTTAACTTTAAGGGTCAATTCTATAAATTATTGTTTGCATAATATTCTTTCAAGCGCTTTGCAAAAAGTATCAAGCTCATCGATCGTGTTGTAATAGTGTACTGAAGCACGAACAAGGGAAGAAATATTGCGTTTTGACAGATCTAACCTGGCATACTCTTCCAGCGAGATTGAAACATTAATTTTTTGTTTCAAAAGCGCTGTTTGAATATCCGTTGGAGATTTTTCCCTACAGGTAAATGTTACTATCCCACAGTGATGTGAACCCAGATCCTGTAATTGTATTGACGGCATTTGACTGAGCTGCTGACGTAGATAGCTGGAAAGATGCTGGATCCTATCCCAGATTGTGGAAAGCCCCAGCTCAAGTGCATATCTTAGTGCCACACCCAAACCAATTTTAGCGGCAATATTTTGCTCCCAGGTTTCAAATCTACGCGCATCCCTTCTTAAGACGTAATCATTATCAGAAATCCATTTTGCCGAATGCAGATCTATAAAAGGAGGTTCATACTGCAGGGTGGTTTTTTCTCTCGCATAAAGAAAACCGGTTCCACGCGGGCCACGTAAATATTTTCGGCCGGTTGCACACAGAAAATCACAGCCTATGGCTTCAACATCGATAGGCATTTGTCCTATCGACTGGGTAGTATCAAGCAAGTAAGGGATGCCCATAGCCTGGGCCAATTTTCCTACCGCTTGTGCAGGATTGATTAGTCCACCTTGTGTGGGCACATGAGTGATGGCAATTAATTTAACGGGAGCATCAAGTTTATTTTTTAAATCCTCAAGATCAAGCTGCCCGCTGGCATCATTTTTAATGACTTCAATTTCAACACCCGTATGCTTAGCCATTTGCAAAAAGGCAAGATAATTGCTCGCATATTCTGCTGTCGCAGTTAAGATTTTATCCCCGGGTTTGAATTTAAAACTATAGAATGCCATGTCCCAGGCACGCGTGGCATTTTCAACAAAAGCAATTTCATCAGGATTGCAGTTAATCAGCTGGGCGGCATTTTTATATACCGACTCGGTATCTTCAATCGACGCTAGTGCAGCTTCATACCCTCCCATTAAGGCTTCTTTATCCAAATGCTGCTTAGTAGCATCAATAACAGGCCTAGGAGATAACGCCGCTCCTGCATTATTTAAATGCAAAACATGAGTACAACCAGGAGTATCTTCTCTTAATCTGTTGACTAGCGATTTATCCATCGTAATCTTCCTAATTTTGAGAAATAAATAGTGGATGTCTATTTATTTCAGGATTAAACCTCATCAATTAAACGGCGCAGCTGTCCAATCAAATAAAGCGGCAAAGAAAGTAATTGGTATTGCGCTTGTTGTTGCAGCATAGTCATAACATCAATGCGGGTAATGCTAGGATGATCACTATTAAAACGTATCGCGAGTGGCCATTGCCTCATGCCCATTAGCAAGTGCAGCGATCTTAATGTGCCGGTTCGTCCTGCTTTGATTTCTATAGGGATCAGATGTTGTCCATGTTGTAAGAGATAATCTACTTCTGCATTAGAATGAGGTATTTCACGATTCCAATAGTATAATTCAGGTTCTATAAAATAGGGATTTAACATCCGCAACATTTGGCCTGCAAATTGCTCCGCCATGGGGCCTTCATATAATAGCTCAACAGATTGCGGCAACTGTTGCATATTCAAGCCCATGAGACTATGAATTAAACCAATATCCAATAAAATAACTTTAAACGGTGTGGCTCTTTTACCACTGGCTAAAGGAATACCTTGTGCTTGATTACTGAAAACTCTATGACACACCCGCGCCGTACACAGTAATTCTAAGGCTCTCTTTAGGGAGACACTGGGTACATCTTTATTCACATGACTGTAAACAAATTTACCACCCAATTGTTTAGGTAAGGAAAATAATACTTCTTCTAATCTTTCTTTATTGATCCGTCGGGCATATTTATTAAAATCATCGCGATATGTAGCTATTAAATCTTGGTGCACTTGACTGACCGTTATTAAACTCTCAGATTGTAACCATGCGACTATAGATGCGGGTAATCCACCGATTAAAAAATAATCTCTTAAGTAGCTCAGTAACTGCTCATGCAAGGCCTGCGGGATTTCATCGCCAAGGCGATAAGATTCTAAATATTCTACTGTTTTATGACGCTCGGTTGCGATTAAAAATTCCTCAAAAGATAAAGGTTCTAGATGAAAATAACTAATGCGGCCAACAGGCATACTAAAATCATGCTCATTGAGAATAAAATCTAATAATGACCCAGTAGCAATAACTGCCAACTCAGGGAGTTCTTCTGAAAACCAACGCAGCTTAGCCAATAACTCCGGTGCCGCTTGAACTTCATCCAGAAATAATAAGCTGGTATGAATATCAATGACCTTATTTTGCAGAGTCTCTAATGACAGCAGGATTTTTTTTACATCATTGGAAGCAAATAAACTTTTATGTTCAGGATTTTTTTCAAAATTAAGTTCGATTAATTGTAACTGTTTTACGCGCGCCAATTCTCGTACCAAGTAGGTTTTCCCTACTTGTCTTGCGCCACGCAAGACTAGGGGTTTGCGACTAGGCTGGATAAGCCAGTCTAGTAATAAAATAAGAGCATTTCTTTTCATATAGTCATTATATGAAAATTATAGGTCAATTTCAATGCTTGCTTATTAAAATTGGGGGTTATTTTAATAAGATGCATGTTAAAATGGATGGGTATCCTATTTCTTTGCCTGGAGCATGTTATTTTAAAGTAGGATACGCGCTGCCCTGAGGGAGATCCCAAATCGTTTCATCCCAGCCCGCAGCGATATAGGTTTGTCGACTTTGCATCGCCGCCGTATTAAAGCCGATAGATTGATACAGTTTGTTATTTTCATCATGAGCGGTATACCTATCACCAGAATATTTTCTGCCTGTGGCTTCCTTATCAAAAAAGCTACCAACTGATTTAACTCGTGGCGAGGATTTATCATAATTCCCAACAATCCCGCGACCATCATCTATTCTTCCTGCGGCATATACATGAGTTAAAGTAATATTACCGCGAGGTCCATTGATCAATTCCTTCGCCTGTCCTATGAGACCGCCGCCGTACTGATTCACTTCACTGATCCTGACTTGCGCATAACTATTGTCTATATCAACATAGGCATAAGGTTCCACGCGACCAATCAGGCCGCCGCCATTTTTTCCTGTCTCTATAGAGCCCCTTGCAAAGGAGCGACTAATCGTCACTTTTTGTTCCGCAAGAAAAGTATTTTCCACCACGCCAATTAAACCGCCAAAAGCGCAATCTTCCACGATACAGAAATATTTCCCCGGCTTGAGCTGCTCGACACTAGAGGCGATGATTTGCGTGCCTGTGTTAGCGATGCCGATTAAACCCCCTGCAGGCGCGAGATTGGCAATGCTGATCCCTTCGTCCTTATGGGTTGAATATAAACGGACATGAGATAACGTCGTATTTTCGGCATAACCGACTATCCCGCCTGCTGCATGTTCATTACCATGGCCAGGAGAAATCAGTGTTAATGTATCTACGGTGATATTTGAAATTTCAGCACCATCTGCTTGGGCGGCTATTAAACCCACATTCTGGTCATGAGCACCTTTTACCTCGGCATTCTGGAAATGAATATTGCTCACGCGTCCTTCTAGAGAGACAAATAAGCCCACAGGCAAACCTGCTGATTCAATTGATAGATTACGTATGACAAATGCTCCACCCATGGGATTTTCGCCATCCAGCGTTCCAGTAAATGCTCTGCCAGAAGAACTGCCTATAGGATGAAATTCAACGCCTACACAATCGATGTCTTGGGTGAGCATATAATGCCCAGCCATATAATCAGAAATATTTCTTAAGTCTGCACAATTCGTAATAGGAGCAATAATTTCAGCCTGTGCCGTGCCAAAGAATGCGAGTAGCGATATTAAGAATGCATGTTTATTAGATAGCAACATGATGACCTCTGTTGTGATTAAACCTGGACCCTAAACTTTAGATGCTAATTGAGAGGCAATTATAGCATTATTGCCCTTTAAAGTAAGCAAAAGTTATGTTTCACACAACCTATTCAGTCCTTGAATAAATAGACACCCACTTTTTAATACGCTTAAAACCCTGCCCACCCTCATTGCTTTCTTACTAGAATTACAATATCATCTTTTCAACTAACATATATTGAGGGTGACCAATGAAAGGGCATAAACCAAACACTAACCCCAAAAAAGACCTGATAGAACAGTCATTCTCCACCCTAACAGATGATGATATTCTTAAGCTTGCCCAAGCATTGCAACAAAAAGATAACAGCACGGTAACCCAGCTGCTGAGTCATTCCGGTATGCAGTTCGAAGAGCGGCATTATGAACCCCTATTATTTACCGTTCCCCCCACACACATCAAAGTCGCAGATAAGCTTCCTATAGAAGACGGCCCCGTGCGCGCTTTAACTTTAGAAGCATTCAATCAACAAGAAAACATCAGTTATACCTCAGGGATTCATGCAGACCGTAAACTACGGGATTATTTTTGGCAGCGTCAGGATTATCCCAAAGCGGCCATACACTCTATTAATCATTTACTCAGCCATCCACGTAACGATTTGGTGGTCGCCCCCATGGGTCAGGGCTTGGGCAAAGGACTTTTTCTGGCCATGGATGCAGCACCCATACGTGCCGGTCAAACGGTACTCATTTATGAAGGCATTTTAGATATCGATAGAAATGAAGTATCTGATCAAGAGCTAGCTTATATCTATAATTATGACCAGCCGAAAAAAGAAAATCCCATCACCCAATATGTTGAAAAAAACCATGCCCATAGTGGCTATGCCATTTATGCAGGTCAACATGGAGGACTTGCGCGATACATGCAGTGTGGCTTGGGTGATTATGAATTATTCTATGAAATGGACGGCTTAACAGAAAATGAAAAAGAACATCTGCCCACCAACAATTTATGCCAACAAAACATCGAGCATGGGGGTTGTCCGATGATTGAGTTTGTTGCGCTACGCGACATCATGCCCGGTGAACACTTAACGTATGCCTACGGCCCTAATTACTGGAAACAACCGGCCAACAAAAATTCTCCGCGTAAATTATTTGATACTTATGGACATGTGATCGGTGAAGTGAGAAATAATCACATCATCATAGATAATAAAGATAATTTAAAAAATTTACCGACAAATAAAAATCTAGGCAAAGCAAGACTCGCACGCTTACAAAATGAAGGTTTGCAAAGCGACCCGGTGTCTTATTCGTTTGATTACAAGGAAAATTTTCTAAATCATTTAGACTACAGTATTCAAATTTATTTGAATCGTCATAAAAATAATACTGGGATTTATACTTTTATTCAGAAATTAGCTGCCGCCGCAAAACAGCCGGATCCCAATCAAGCCTATCAGTCGGTTAAAAAAATATTAGATGACAAGGAAAGTTACCGCACATTTAAAGACAGTATCAATCCCTTAAAGCAAGAAATTATTTATCATATGAATATATACAATGGATTTATTTGCATGGAAAAAGCAAATAACAATAATGCACAAAAGTGTAAAAAATAAATATTAAGCTTTCAAATCACCCTGCAGCATTATTATTGCAGAACCCGTAATATGCACACGATCATTTTTAATGGCCAATTTGAGTTCGCCGCCGCGCTGCGAGGCTTGGTACGCTAAAAACTGGGATTGACCTAATTTTTCTTGCCAGTAATGCGCCAATTTACAATGCGCTGAACCTGTGACGGGATCCTCATTGACACCCACGCGCGGTGCAAAAAAACGAGAAATAAAATCATATTTTTGATGATCTTTAGCCGTGATGATCACACCCCGATAGTCAAATTGTTTAATTTTTTCTGATGATATTTCTATATTTTTTAATTGCACGGGGTCGGCTATTTCAATAATTAAATCATCTAGGGCTTTAGCCACCGCCACTATGTCTAACCCTAGTGTTTTTTCATAGATGTCTTTATTTAAGAAAGGTCCCGTGACTTGCAGTGGAAAATCTAAAGTTAAATTGGCATCTTGACTATTTTTATACACCAATAATGGACCGCTTAAAGAATCAAAGGTAATCGTATTACCCCTGACCTTATTTTCTTGATACAGAATATGAGCTGTGGCTAAGGTGGCATGGCCGCATAATTTCACTTCTGTTTTAGGCGTAAACCAACGTAAATGAAAATAATCTTGTGACACGGGCTTAGCAAAAGCAGTCTCCGATAAATTCATCTCAGCAGCAATTTTTTGGCATAATTCATCCGGGGGAAACTCATCCACAATCACGACGGCTGCAGGATTGCCGCTAAAGGGCTGAGTTGCAAATGCATCAACGATCCAAATCTTCATGTTCATTAAGCGGTTAAGTGATTAATAAACTACATACTAAAACTAACCTTTTATTAAAGCAAGAGAGTGCTATCGAAAATCGCAAAAACCAGTCTTAAACTATTATTTTTTAATAAATGCATAATCTTGATCTTTTAACCCAAAATAGTTAGTATATGCACTTATATTGAGGTGCTTATGATTTGGGATGAATCGACATTAAAAAAAGTGGTTGAACCTGTACCTGGTAAAGTGCTCAGCGAACTGGATCCTAAAAAAAATCTGGTGCATGCGTATAAAAAACATTTAATTACCCTGCCTTTGAACAAAGAAATCGAATTATGCCGTTTATTTTTGCAAGTATTTTGGGAAAGATACCCTACCCCTGCAATCGCGCTTGATGCCCCAGCTGATGTGATTTATGAAGTGTTATATGCGATGCAACTTGGCAATACCCCGAAAACCGCGGAGAAAAATAGTGCATTATTAAATTCACTTAAACATCTGGCAAAAAAAGGCAGAGGAAACTGGGTTCATTATTTAATCTTAAGTGAATTAATAGTAAGCGATAAAAATTTAGCGCCTGAAATAGATGATGCGGCATTTGCGAAACAATTACATGATTTATACGATAAGAAATCCATTGAAATTGACCTAAAAAACAAAGCGCGAGTAGCGGCATTAAAGCAAGCGGAAAATGAAAGATTAGCCCTTATTAACAATGAAAAACGACGGGCTAAAGAAGAAAGAAGAGAAAAAGCAGCTTTGGCCGCTGCAGCAAAGGAAGCAGAAAAAAAGGGCAAGGAAAGAATAAAACGAAATGAAAGAAAGCTAAGAAAGGCAGCAGCGCTGCAAACACAAGAGCAACAAAATCCTTTACCTGAGGCACAAAAAAATGAAGAAAGAAAAGAAATCTTACAGCCTACACAGCAAACCTCATCACCCATCTTTCAAATAAAATCTAAACCATCACCTTCTTCCATCCCAATAGATCAAGCTGCAATCGCCAAACAACCCACAACCAAAGAACGTCTTGTCTATTTTAAAAACCTCTCTTTTGATTTGCTTTGCTTGTTCTCTATAGGCGCACTCTCTGAATACGTGCTGGCTAAAAAAACCTCACTGTCTCCAACGGCAAGCTCTGTGGCATCCCTAGGTATCGTCTCAACCATTTCGCTAAGTTTATATGCTTACGACTGGAACAACCAAAGGAAAAAATGGAATGCTTTTTATGAAACAAAAAAGAATTTTGAAAACAGTTCCGATTGGGATGTCAATCAATTTACCACGTTAATTCAAGCTTATCGCGCCGTTAAAAAACCTAATATCGAATTATTCTCCGGAGAAAACAGTAAGATTTTATTTTTAAAGAAAGTGCTGCATATTTATAATATCCTCAATCAATATGCAACATGTGATTTACTCCAAGATAATGGCAGTGAAATTTTAAAAGTATTCGCTCATAACCATAAGAATTCAAAAGAAGATACGCAAGGATTAAAAAATGCGGCAACTCAGCATATTTTATTTTTAACTGAAGATTTTACGCTTGATACAGAAAAATACAGCTCGCCTAGATATGTGCGCATCAATAATTATTTGGTATCGGGCGCGGAATTAAAAACACATGCTGAACGTGCATTCGTAGATAATTTTAAAAAAGAGATGAAGGATGTTAATGTAAGTCATAAGCTCAGTGATCTTTATATTAAACTCTATAATTTTAGTTTAAATGCAACGCAGCATGACTTTAAAGCTAACGCTAAACTCAAAAATTAAATTGAATACACCATTATTTTCTTTATACTGTCATTGCGATAAAGGTAGCGTTGTTGCAATCCAGGTTTGTTTGTAAAGATGTTTTTAATTTGACTATTTGAATCTAGATCCCGCGAACAAGTCACGGGACATAGCTTGAGAATGTACTATATGAACACTTTTTATTATTTGATAGAATATACGGGTTTTCTTAAATTTACTAAATTTATTTGAAATTTCTTCTGGTTATTCATTACCGCGCCCAGATCGTATCTCCTTAAAGTTAACTATACTCACTTTTATTCCTTGCAAAGGTCACTTATCATGATTACTTATGATTACATTATTATCGGCGCAGGCAGCGCGGGCTGCGTTTTGGCAAATCGCCTCAGCGAAAACAAAGATTATACTGTTTTACTCTTAGAAGCGGGCCGCGTTGATAACTCACTGATTGTTCAGGTGCCTGCGGGTCAATCCCTATCTGTTGGAAATAAATCCTGGGATTGGTGCTATCAAGCAGAACCCGATGCCTCGCGTAATAATCGCGTGGACTTATGGCCCGCAGGTAAAACACTAGGCGGGGGTAGTGCTATCAATGGGATGGTTTATTTTCGCGGCCAACACGCGGATTATGACCATTGGGACGCGCTCGGCTGCAAAGGTTGGGATTTTAACAGTGTTTTGCCTTATTTTATCAAGTGCGAAACAAATGAAGGGGGCCCTAGTCAGTACCATGGTAATAAGGGTCCACTCTCTGTATCCAATGTGCGTTCCCCGCATATACTGGCTAAAGTTTTTGTGGATGCCGCTGAAGCGATTGGTATTCCTAGAAACAATGATTTTAATGGAGCAACCCAAGAAGGTGCAGGTTTATTGCAAGCGACGCAAAAAAATGGCCGAAGGAATAGCACGGCGCAAGCTTATTTAAAAATAGCTAAAAACAGACCCAATTTAACGATTATTACAAGAGCTTTCGTCACTAAAATAATGGTCAAGGATCAAACTGCGGTAGGCGTCCTCTATGTTAAAGACAATACAGAACATCGCGTCGATTGTCACCGAGAAATCATTTTAAGCGCAGGTGCAATCGCATCTCCAAAATTATTAATGTTGTCGGGGATAGGTCCTGCTGAACAACTTAAAGAATTCGATATCCCTGTTCAAAAGCATTTGCCTGGTGTAGGAAAAAATCTGCAAGAACATCCTGCTGCATGGATCAGTTGTTTTTCAAAGGTAAGCACTTTGAATACAGAAATTTCTCCCTTTAAATTTATTCAACACGGTTTAAACTGGCTGCTTTTTGGCAAAGGGCCCGCGACTTCGCCTATTGCCCATGCCGCGGCATTTGTTAAAACCACACCTAGGATCAAAACGCCTAATATACAAATTCATTTCTCACCGCTTGCCTATGATTTAAAACCAGATAAATTGGTTTTACTCGATAAACCTGCGGTGGTGGGATCACCTAATGTTTGTAGGCCACTTTATCGTGGCAATGTCACGCTTAGAGATCATAAACCAGAGAGTTATCCTATTATCCATCATCAATTACTCTCTAACAGAGATGATCTGGAGACGCTGATTGCAGGTTGCAAAATTACCCGGAGCATATTTCAAGCACAACCCTTTGCTGATTATTTATTAGGCGAAAGAATGCCTGGACCACAAGTCAAAAGTGACGATGAATGGGAAGATTATCTGAAAAATTACGCCGCACTCAGTTATCATTTTTGTGGTACGTGTAAGATGGGCATAGATGATGAATCTGTGGTCGATGAACAATTAAAAGTGTATGGCATCCATCACCTGCGGGTTGCAGATGCCTCGATTATGCCACAAATTCCAAGCGCGAATACGAATGGGCCTGTCATTATGATTGCGGAAAAAGCGGCGGATTTGATTATCTGTGATAGAGAAAAATAATAAAATATGACACCCACTTTTTTACTTTCCAAGCTAAAGCCAAAACCTAAACATTACATTGATACGCCATTATTTTCTTAGATATTAATGACAAAATGCTGGTTTTAGCATGCAATTACGTAAGTACAGGCCTAGCAATTAAAATATATAATAGAATCAAAAAGTTACCTGAAAAACCTAATAAAGTGTAACCCATTGTAAAATAAAATATTACTTATTAGCAATACAAATATTTGACTTAAGCTATATATTCAATGATAATTTATCCTATGAACTATATAGACAGAAACATTCTGCCCCGTATTGAGGACACTCTAGCGCGTGGCAAAAGCATTCTATTACTGGGACCTCGGCAAACGGGCAAAACCACACTGATAAAACAAAAAATGTCAGTGGATGCCTATATCACTTTGCTAGACCCACATACCCGTTTGCGCTATGAAAAAGATCCCCTCCTCTTAGCCCAAGAGCTTAAATTACTGATCCAAAATAGCGATAAAAAGCCAGTGATTTTTATCGATGAAATACAAAAGATCCCTCAATTGATGGACCTCATTCAATTATTGATTGATGAAAATCAAGCGCAATTTATTTTAACGGGTTCTAGCGCACGCAAATTAAAACATGGAACACATGTTAATTTATTGCCAGGTCGCATTGTCATTATTTATATCGATCCATTAACTTGGCAAGAGTGTGCCATTCATACCCATTTGGAAGAGGTGTTAATTTATGGCACACTGCCCAACATTATCACACAAATAAATAATTCTTATAAAAATGATGATCTCTATGCTTACACTTCGATTTATTTAGAAGAAGAAATTCGCGCAGAGGCCTTAGTGAGAAATATCGGTGGATTTGCACGCTTCTTAGAATTGGCTGCGAGTGAATCGGGTAGCGTGATTAATTTAAGCAAATTATCGCAAATTGTGGGTGTTGCACTCACAACCATTGCTGATTATTATCAAATCTTGGAAGATTGTTTAATTGCATTTCGAATTGATCCCATCACTCAATCTAAAACTAAGCGCCGATTGATAAAAGCGCCCAAATATTTATTTTTTGACTTAGGTGTACGCAGAGCCTGCGCCAATGAAGGCGTACAACTTTCAATTAAAACCTTGGGCGATTTGTTTGAACAATTTGTAGGGTTAGAATTAATTCGTAATGCTCATATTAATTGTCCACAAGCAAAAGTACATTATTGGAAGGATTCCAGTGGACCAGAAATTGATTTTGTCCTAGAAAAAGATCAACTTTACATCCCTATGGAAGTCAAATGGTCAGAAAATCCAAATTTTCGTGATGCCAAACATTTACATAAGTTTTTAGAGGAATATTCTAATGCACCGCATGGCTATATTATTTGCAGAACACCTAGGCCTTACAGCATCGCTGAAAACATCACTGCACTCCCTTGGCAGGAAATAGTGACATTTTTCCAATAGTTTTTTCCTAAGATTATTATTTTCGAACGCTTTACCCATTTGCTTATCTAACTCTATTTCTTTTAAAAATTGCTTAATTATTTCTTAATTTATTTACTTTTCTGCCGACAATTAAGCCAGGAAGTCATAAAAAACCATAGGGATAATTTTTGTAGGTTAAGTAGTTAATTATTTTTATGGGGTAGTCAGTTATGTATATTACGGTTAATGTCAAAGGTGCAGCAGGTTTAAACCTCTCAAACTCAGATAAAAATTATGATCCATTATTTCTTGATACATTGATCAGTGCATTAGTTAATGACAAGATCCAAATCAAAGAAGCCAATCAGAAATGGCAGCTTGAAACTTACAATACTCAAGATGATCTAGCCGATGCTTTCACTCAATCAATACCGCCCAAAAGATTAGGTAGCTATTTTGATTTAAAATCACTGATGAATCACGATGAAAGTGATGAAAATGATCAATTAAAAATCGTCATCAACCTTGCTGAAATTACTGAATGGTTTAATAGAATTTATAATAAAGATGCGAATAAAGATCAATCGCGCTTAACATTATCAGAAACTGTAAAAACCATTAAAGAGAAAAGAACTTCCAGTACACCAGATGATGCCATTTATAGCCTAATTCTTTACGACCTCATCAGAAAGGGATTGCTAAAAATAGAAAATGAGTCAGCAATATGTTGGCAATTATCACCAGGAGAAAACGCAAAATCTGCCCTGGATGTCGAAATTACCACAATCATTGGCACCTATATAAGTGAGCAAGAAAAAATTAAGGAAAATGCTGATCAGTTTAAAAGATGGTTTAATACTCGATACAACGATTTAAGCGATTCCAATATACACAGAGATGCTTTGTTGTTTTTTTGTTCTAATATTGTGAATAGACCTTTGCGCATGAGCCAAGAGCCATCGCATCCAAAGAAGAAAGTCGAGAATATGTCATTGTACCGAAGATCAATAGCTATGCTTATTAAATAAAACAGATATTTAATTCACACGATTTATCCTCTTTCCGATTGCCCTGAAATAAAGGATACCTATTTCTTCTTCTTTTAATTTCAACATAAGTAGACTATACTCCGAAAATGGCTGACATTTTCGGAGTATAGTCTACTTGTTACCAAGAATATTACAACTACCTGATAATCATAGCTTTTTTCTATTTGGCGCCAGGAATACAGGCAAAAGCACCTTAATTCGACAACAATTTGATATGCAAAAATCACTTTGGATAGACCTACTTGACTTAGATCAAGAGGAACAATTTGCAAGAGAACCTAATCTACTTTATGCCAGCGTAAAACAATTACCGCCCCATATCACGCATATTGTCATCGATGAGGTCCAAAAATTACCTAAATTATTAGATGTCGTCCACCGATTAATCGAAGAAACAAATAAATATTTTGTACTCACAGGATCAAGCGCTAGAAAATTAAAATACGGCGGAGCCAATTTATTAGCCGGTCGGGCTTTCTTATATCATCTTTTTCCTTTTACTTTTATTGAATTAGGTAATCAATTTGAGTTAAACGATGCGCTGCAATGGGGATTATTACCTACGGTCGCACTCGCTACGACTTCCCAGATACGTGCTCAAATATTACGTGCCTATGCACAAATCTATTTAAAAGAAGAAATTCGTGCAGAACAATGGATTAGAAAATTAGATTTCTTTAGGAAGTTTTTGGAAGTCTGTGCTCAATGCAATACCAAAATAATTAATTTTTCTAATATTGCACGCAATGTAGGCGTCGATGATAAAACCATTAAGCATTATTTTTCAATTTTAGAAGATACCTTGCTTGGTTTTTTCCTTGAACCCTATCATACGTCCATTAGGAAAAGACTCTCCGGTAAACAAAAATTTTATTTTTTCGACAATGGTGTTGCAAGAGCGCTGGCTTATCAATTAAATGTACCCCTAACACCTAAAACCAGTGCATACGGTGATGCTTTTGAACATTTTATTATTACACAAATTATGGCGCTTAATAGTTATTATCAAAAGGATTTTAGATTCTCTTATTTAAGAACTAGAGATGATTTGGAAATCGATTTAATTATTGAGCGTCCAGGCAAGCCATTACTTTGTATTGAAATCAAAAGTAGTGATATGATTATGGAAAATGATGTGAAAAGATTTGCAAGCCTTGCAGACGATTTGCCCCATGCGGAGTCTATGCTTTTGAGTCAAGATAAACAAGCAAAAATATTTGGCTCAATTCAAGCTTTACATTGGCGAGTAGGGATTGAGAATATATTTTCTGATGCGTAAAAATCATACCCTATTTATCAACTGTGGGTATCTAGATGAGGAAATCTTATGAGCATAATGAATAGAGTATTAGGCATAATTTTAAGTTTAGTCATCAGCTGTTCAATAGCAGCAAATGAAAATAAAACGCAACACGATATGCCGATTAATGCCGCTTTGCGCACTGAAATCTTAACAACGTTGATTAACAATATTAAAACGGATTATGTCATACTTGACGTGGGCGCTCGCATTCAAAAGACCATGAATGAGAATATTGCCAATAAAAAATATGATCATATCACCAGCGCATCTGAGTTTGCTCTTCAAATCACGAATGATTTACAGTCGATAAGCCAAGATAAGCATCTGGAGCTATTTTATAGCCATGAAACCATTCCTATTACAGAAGGCGAGCTCTCTATTGCAGAACAATTAAAGTATCATCCTCTGGCCACAAGTGAAAATAATTTTGGTTTTAATGAGGTCTCACGTTTAGAGGGCAATGTAGGATATTTGTCATTTAATTTTTTTGCCCCGCCTGAATTAGCCCAACAAACGGCCCAAGCTGCCATGGCATTTCTTGCACATACTGATGCGCTGATCATTGATCTACGCAAAAATGGAGGCGGCTACCCTGGAATGATCTCTTTTCTTGCCAGTTATTTTTTTGGTCCAGAGCCTGTGCATTTAAATGATTTGCATTGGAGAAAGGATAATAAAGTTGAACAATTATGGACATTAAAAGATATTCCAGGCGATCGATATCTTGATAAGAAATTATATCTACTCACGAGTCACGAAACATTTTCAGGCGCTGAAGAATTTGCCTACGATTTAAAAGTGTTAAAACGTGCGATAATTATTGGTGAAACTACGGCAGGAGGCGCGCATCCAGGAGAAAATTATAGAATCAATGATCACTTTTCAATTTTTATTCCCACAGGTCGTGCGGTTAATCCTATCACTAAGACAAATTGGGAAAAAACTGGCGTGCAGCCTGACATTGCAGTTTCACAAGATAAAGCCTTGCAGACAGCCCACGCTTTAGCTTTACAAGAGTTGTTAAAAAGGAATAAATAAATCTCTGGTCATTATTTGAACGACGTATTATGGGTTTTAAATCTCTCGCCTGAGTTTATTTGTTAATAATGAAAATAACTAGGCACCTACTTTTAAATATGTGGGTATCTATTATTATACAGACGTTCGTTATTTTTTTGCATAGAATATCAAGTGTCAATACTGACCCTCATCAAATATTCATCATAAAATTGATTGCCCACTTTTAAAGCGCCTACATCCGTCCCATAAATTGTAAAACCATGTTTTTGATAAAGCGCAATTGCGGCTGTATTAGTAGTGTTAACGGTCAAATATAATTGCTTGACTTGCTTGCGTGCACAAGCGATGACTGATTCAACTAAGCGGTCTGCAATACCTCTGTTTCTATATTGGGATCGAACGTACAATCCCCAGAGCATGCCTTTATGATTTATTTTCAATGTTTTCATGGGATGAAATCCAATAACACCCGCATATTCACGATCATACATTGCGCAAAAGATAGTATTTGATATTAATATTTGTTTAAACGCATCTTCAGATAAATTAAATTCTTCATCAAATGATGAAGCAAATGCCTCGGGTGCATTTTTCAATGCTTCTAATCTAATATTTTTCCAAGATTGCCAGTCTTTTTCATAGAGCTTTGTAATGTTAATCATGAATGACTATAATGCTCCGCATACTGCTCCAGCAAACTTCTAATCATTTTTTGATATTGAGTATGCCTTTTTTTAGCTGCTGCTTTGAAAAATTCTACACTTGTTTTAGTCAGCGCTAGAGTCACTTTAACTGTTTCCTCATGCAAAACCAGCTCATCAGGACTGGGTAAAAAATCTTTGATTACTTGTACCTCACCTATAAGTTCATTTGTATATTTTATCGTTCGCTTCTTCATAAATTTTCTTTCCTTTTCGCCAATAACCTGCCCCAATGATCCTAAGCACATACTTACGGTATAAAAATCGCACGGTTAATATGCCGCCTTCAACTTCGCCAAAACAATAATATCGAATTTCCGTCTCGGAACTATGTTGTACGTCCTGTGCAATCACACGTTTAGGATCCTTAAAGGCAAGTTGCGCCTCTTGAAATGAAATCCCATGTTTTTTTATATTTTGCCTATCCTTATCATCATCCCATTCAAAATGAACTGTGGTATCCATAGTTATAGCCTGCATCCATATTATTATCAATACTTTTAGATGTAACATTCTACATATTATTAAGGGTATATATTATTTTAATTAATGTTATCATACTGATGCTTCGGCTCTGCTTGTGCCTAATTATTCTTCCAGAAAGTCCATAGCCTGTGGACCCATTGCCGGGAGCATAATTTTCTTTTAATGCATGAGGTTAGAGGAATAGGTGGGTGTCTATTATTATTCTGCTGCATTAGTTATAGTTTTGATTACCCGCACGATAATTTAAATTTCGGCCCTGATATTGTTGATCTGCAAATTGGTTTTGCGCAGGTGTTGGATTGTGTCCCTGTCGATTGATTCCTTGATAAAGATGATGCATACCTGCATTAGGCAAGGGATATAATTTATTATAAACCGTATTTCCCAGCTCAAATGCAAGCCAGCCGGACAACACTACAGTTCCCCTGATCGCCATACGCAAGCGTTGATCCCCCTCTGGGGTATCCAAGCCTAACCGATCGATGACCTGATCACAGAGTAATGCAAGACCAATGACCACGATACGTCGATTGCGGCGATAAGCTCTGTCGCGCTCGAATTCTGCTCTTGTAAGATTTTGATGCATATGATCCTCTTAAATTATTTTCTTATCCAAATCGAAAATAACTGCGTGCATATGGGGTACTGCCCTATTAATACTAATAAGGCATTCTACTAAAAAGTGACACGCATATCAATAAAATGATATTTATAATGTAAAATCAATTGGTTGCAAAATAGTCCCCGTGGATAAATTATATAGGCAGCGACTTTAAGTAGATGGGTGTCTATTTATTCTATGCGTTATTTTTTCACCTTTACTTCCCCGACTAGATTTATCCTAAAATATGGAGTATACTCCAGAAATATTAACACTAAACTGGAGTACAGTCATGCTTGAGGATTTCAGAAGAATCTTATATGGACTACTCAATGATGTAAAATCTAAGCCACATCGTCGTTATTTATATCCTGAGCTTAATCTCAAGAATCGTCTCATGGGTATTGTGGGCGCACGTGGAGTGGGTAAAACCACATTAATGCTGCAATACATTTTGGATCATTTTCCTACCCTACAAGCGCAAGTATTGTATTTTTCTGCTGATCACATTTTCTTTACCCAGACCAGCCTTGTGAAGTTCGTGCAACAGGCTTATTACGATGAAAAAATCGAATATTTCTTTATTGATGAAATTCATAAATATAAAAATTGGGATCAGGAATTAAAAAATATATATGACAGTTACCCCAATATTAAAATTATGTTTTCAGGCAGTTCCAGTATTGATTTGATTAAAGGGACTTATGATTTATCTAGAAGGGCTATTTTAAAAAATCTAGCCGGACTTTCATTTCGCGAGTATCTCAATTTCTCAAGGGGCACAAATTATCCTCCTATTGATGCCAAAGACATATTGAAGCACCATCAAGATCTCAATGAAAGATTTTTATCCATCGAACAATTAAAGCGTGATTTTAATCAGTATTTAGAACGCGGCTATTATCCGTTTGTATTTATGGATGAAGAAGGTCATTACGAGCGAATCAATCAAATTGTTGATAAAACCATATATGAAGACATCGCTAATTTTTATAAATTAAAAACAGAAAATTTACATTATTTAAAAAAGATTATTGGTTACCTTTCAACTATTTCTCCTGGAGAGGTCAATACCAATAATTTAGCCCGTTATTTAGGCATCGATAATAAAACAGCTTTTCATTATTTACATACGCTATCTGAAGCTGGATTAGTGCGACTTATTTACCCCAAGGCAGCGGGTAATCAATTATTGCGTAAAGTTGAAAAGGTATTTTTAAATAACACTACTTTGCAGCATGCCGTTAATGCGCAGCTAGCGAGCATTATTGAGAAGGGTACTATTAGAGAGTTATTTTTTATTCAAAGCCTGCAAGATGCAGGTATCGATGTATTTTATAACAAGCAAGGCGATTTTTTAGCGTTGGATACTGTTTTTGAGATCGGTGGAAAAAACAAAAAGTCACATCAAATTCCCGCTGATGGAATAGTGATAAAAGACGATGCGCTGATGAGTAGTCAGGGTGTTATTCCTTTATATTATTGGGGGTTTTGTTATTAGCATGTAAGCGTTCGCCCACGAACACTCTCGCTGCAATAATCTGAACATGATAGAAAGCGATTTTCTAAAAGGAGATCGCAATGCACCCGGTATATGATAAAACCCTAAGCCGCAAACGCTGCAAAGAATTATGGCTTGAGCTGTTAGCCCAATATGGCAGCAGCGGATTATCTAAAAGGGAATTTGCACAAAATCACGAGATTAACGTAGAAGATTTAAAGCGTTGGCATTATCGATTTAGCGATAAATCGAAGAAAGAATCAATAGACACCCACTTTGAAATAAGCTCAAAAATCAGGAGTGCACTTCTTATAGAAGATTTGCGAAAGTACTTACATGATGATTCAACGCTGTAAGATCTAAGCCGACTCATTATTTATTTCCTCTAAATACCGGTGTATTTGCCCTGCCAAATAAAACGGTAAATCAATCAGCGTATATTCTGCAACTTTTCCTGCGTGTACGGGTGCAACAATAAAGGTTTTATTAGGCAAGCCAGAATAAATGCGGATGGCTATTCTATACTCTTTTTGTGCCATAAATAAATGTAACGACTTTAATTTCCCAGCACGACCTGATTTAACTTCTATAGGTATGCATTGATTATTATGCTGAATGAGGTAATCAATTTCTGCATTACTGCTTTTTTCTTCACGCACCCAATAATACAAACTAGGTTCCATATAAAAAGGTTCAATCGTCCGCAATATTTGGCCTACGACTTGCTCAGAGATCCCGCCTTGATTTGCAAAAATAATTTCTTTCGCATTTTTGGATTAAATTTAGTCTTAATCCCAGCATGGCACTTGCTAAACCCACATCTAAGAAAATCATTTTAAATGTTTTTTCTTTTATTTCAGAAGCAAGTGGCACGCCATTAGCACTGGTATGATAAACAGGATGACACACACGCGCTTTAATTAATTTATGTAACGCTTGTTTTGCATTAATTGATGAAATACTCGGATCAATATGACTATAAACAAACTTCTCACCTAACATTCGAGGCATAGGACGATACATGCCACATTGATGAGCTATTGTATCACTGGTATGGGGTAAAGGTAATCCGATAATATTTGCATCGAATGCATTGCCTTTTGAATGTGGCGCATTAGGCGTGCCCTGCGCTGGCCGAGAAATTAATAGAAACTATCTCTATCCTAATATTTTTTCAATTAACTACCACTGACAATGATTCTTTTCAATATCAAAAAAAGAACCTGAATCTTCGATTTGTAAACTGTGGCTTTTTCCTATTTGGCGCCAGAAATGCCGGTAGTAAGGAATTAAAAATATATTTTCTGATGTAAAGCATTAGTATAAAAGCTCAAGAAATAGAAATGGCATGCTGACAGGCATGCCAATTTTTTTACATCTTAAATTGTCAACATTCATTATCACTAACAGACCGGTTGATAAACCAAATTGGAATTACCATCGCTGTATAAAACATATAAACCATTTTGATATACAAATAAGCTAGGATCGCTTTTTGAACCCTTTTTATCCGTCATTGAACAAACAGTCCATTTACCCAAAGCGATACCATCTCCATGGTTTTTTGTTATGACCCAACCGGTAGTATCGTTTTCAGCAACTTTTGCAATATTGATGGCTCTATCATTATCAGCAAAGGCTAAATAGACATTCGAATGAAACGCCGCTGCAGCAGACGTACGTTTCGAGGTTTTATATATCTTATACGAAGTGTCCTTAAGCTTAGTTTTAGAACCTGTATAACTTTTTCCCTGCTCAGTAGAGACATAAAAGAGTTCACTATCTTGACGGAAAAAAAACAAGGCATGATTAAGATAATTATTTTTAATTTGTGCAACAGATGCTCCTCTTGCCTTGTCTAGTTCCTCGCTAGCGAAAGTGCAAGCATTATTTAATGAAAAATTGGCGTCTATTGCATTTAAATCACAAGTAAATTCAAGTAAATGGTAATCCGAGTTTTTATATACCCCCGCTACCATATGAAGTTTTCCATCAGTAAAAACCCTAATCGAAGGAACACTGTCTACTTTATTTAAATTCATATTATTAGGAATGCTTTGTGGGGTAAAACGGTTGGGAGATTGCCATTCTAATACGGGCTTGCCCAGCTCGTCTTGCTCTAGGAAAGAACAGCTGTAATCAATGGCACCTTCATTTTCATTACCATTACTGGCTTTAAAAAATAAACATACCGTATCTTTACCAGAATTTTCTCTAAAAGTAACAGCCTCTACACCATAGCCGGAATTTAGCACCGCACCGTTAATATCTGTTACTTGCTGAATAGCGGACCATGCGCCTCCCTGTAAATAAGCGTAATAAAGATTAGCGTTGGTCAGTCCCCTCCAAACAAAAAAGAGTGTGTCATTGTGCGTAAAGGCAGTCGGTAAGGTGTCTGTGGTAGCACCTGTAGGCGCTGACAGGGCCATTTCGGCCTCCACCTTCGGATCATATAACAAAAACAACATAACGCTAAATATGAGTGTTAAGCTGGATGCCAAAAGTATTTTTTTCATTATTATCCCACTTTGTTTGTTATTTAAATTAAAGATTACCTCAATAATAAGCTAAAAGAAAGCTTATCCATAGGTCAAACCTCTCTGACCTATAACCAATTCGATCGCCAGCCTCTCGCTTTATCAGCTGTCACTCGAAGCTTGACTTTGCTAGTTACCCAGAATACCATAGCTTGTCATTAAACTTACAGTGAGGTTCCTCATGCCACCTAAACAAGCGCCCGTTCCCTCTAATGCCGCTGAACATTCCCTAGCTCCTAAAAATACCATTGAAAAACCCAAGCCGAAATTAAAACTTAAAACTACAGCGCAACTGGTAGTGCAGTTGCAAAAAATGCAAGAAAAAGCAACGGCTACCACAGACAATCACCCAACGACCAGCAGCGTACGACGCAGTTTTACCACGCGTGCCAGCTCACAAAATTTACTTAAAAATTTAGGAAGGAAAAGTGTATTTGGCACTGCTGAAGAAATGGGTGTGTTAACCAACCCTATGCAAGCAGCTGTGGCAACGACCAATGCAAAAGATAAATTAAAAGGATTGGCTATCGTCTTAGATTTTGACCACACCCTTACTTATTATCGTGGTAGCAGCGATACGAGTCAGCGCATTGATGGCCATACGGGTGGATTTACCCATGATGAATATGAAATCTTAGCGAAAAATGGCTTGATGAAACTAAATGCCAATGATACGCGCAAAAAAGCAGCAGAGACATTAAAAAAAGATCCTGAATTAGTTTTAAAAGACGGCACATTAGAATACTTACATTTACTGGTAAAAAGTGGCATCACCATTATGTTTGCCACAGTAGGCAATGTGAATAATATCAAGCAATTTCTAGCTTAAAGTTATTACAAAAAATTTCACGAAGAATTGCCAGAATTAAACACTCATGTTTTTGGCAGACAAACCCAACTCGATACCACCAATCAGCAAACACTTATCGCAAGTCAAAAACAGCTCGATCAGGAAATGGGTGAAATTTTGAATACTAAAAAAAGAAATTTATATACGGCCATCACCCAACAATGTAAACAAAAGGGTATTGAAACGCATCAAATTATTGTGCTTGATGATGATCATAAAAATCTCGACACAGCCTCGGATATGTCTATGGTGATTCCAGGGATCACGCAAGAAACGCCTGATATAGCGCCCTATTCCGTGGCAAGCTCCATCAAGCAGAATGATATATTTGTTAATGCAACGCATAATATGCTCACTCCGGATGCATTGCTTGCAGCGAGCAAACATCAAGGCCAGTTTGTGATGGACCAGAGTAACCATCGTAACAATGCATACGTAAACAAATAACAATGATGGGGTCAGGCTTAACATTTAACATTCTCGATAACGATAGTATTTTAAATACTATCATTACAAAATTTCATGCCTGAATTTTATAAACAATGTTAAATGTTAAGCCTGACCCCATCACTAGGACTTGAACCTAGTACCAAGGGACTATGAGACTTGCGTTTGAGTCAGCTTATTGCATAAGATTATTGGCTATATATCAAACAAGAAATAAATAGCCATCCAAATTTAAAAAGTTAGATGTCTTCTTATTCCATAAACGATCAAATGGTGTAAAATGACCCAATAAAGCCATGCTCTTAGTCATTTTCAGTAACAAGACAGGAGTCCGTTATGGAGAGAGCACCTACCAAACATCAGCAAATTTTAAGTTTAGATACAAACTATATTAACTTCTTAAAAGATATCAAAGAAAAGTTACTAAAATCACAGCTACGCGTTGCACGTGCTGTCAGCCAAGGAACAGTCCAGTTTTACTGGGAACTTGGTAAAGAGTTGATTGAAAAACAAAAGGCTTTCAAATGGGGCGAACAATTTTTAACCCAATTTTCCCATGATCTGCGTATGAGTAGTCCTGGGATGCAGGGGTTTTCAGTTCGCAATCTTCAAAGAATGAGGCAATTTGCTACTCTTTACCCCAATTTGGAAATTGCGCCACAAACTGTGGCGCAATTGATGGGTGTCTGTATCATATTATAAATGACTATAATGCTCCGCATATTGCTCCAGTAAACTTCTAATCATTTTTTGATACTGAGTATGCCTTTTTTTGGCTGCAGCTTTAAAAAAATCGACGCTAGTTTTAGTCAGCGCCAGAGTCACTTTAACTGTTTCTTCATGCAAAACAAGTTCATCAGGGCTGGGCAAAAAGTCCTTGATTATTTGGACCTCACCTATAGGTTCATTTGTATATTTTATTGTTCGCTTCTTCATATATTTTCTTTCCTTTTCGCCAATAACCTGCACCAATGATCCTAAGCACATGTTTACGGTACAAAAATCGCACAGTTAATATGCCACCTTCAACTTCGCCAAAACAATAGTATCGAACTTCCGTTTCGGAACTATGTTGAACGTCCTGTGCAATAACACGTTTAGGATCTTTAAAGGCAAGCTGTGCCTCTTGAAATGAAATCCCCTGTTTTTTTATATTTTGCCGATCTTTATCATCATCCCATTCAAAGTGAACTGTTGTACCCATAATTATAGCCTGCATCCATATTATTATCAATACTTTTATATGTAATATTCTACATATTATCATAAGTATTATTATGGGTGAATATTATTTTCATTAATCCTGGCTCGCAGTGTTGCTTCTGCTCTGCTTGTGTCTAGTTATTCTTCCAAAAAGTCCATAGACTGTGGACCAATTTCCAGGGACATGGTTTTTCTGATGGGGTCAGGCTTAACATTCACGATAACGATCGTATTTTAAATACTATCATTACAACAATCTCATGCCTGAATTTTATAAACAATGTTAGATGTTAAGCCTGACCCCATCATTTTCCATTTGAGTTAAGTTTCGGTCATTGCGCACTGTAGCTCTGAATGACATAAAAGCAGAATAAATAGATATCGATCATTAACTGATCTTTGTCTTTAGCGATCAAATAGTGCATAATATCCCACAAAAGCCAAACTCTTGCACATTTTAGATAACAAGACAGGAGTCCGTTATGAAAAAAGCACCTAATCATCAACAAATTCTAAGTTTAGATACAAACTATATTAACTTTTTAAAAGATATCAAAGAAAAATTACAAACATCACAATTACATATAGCACGTGCAATCAGCCAAGGAACAATCCAGTTTTATTGGGAACTTGGTAAAGAGTTAATTGAAAAACAAAAAGCTTTTAAATGGGGTGAACAATTTTTGACCCAATTTTCCCATGATATGCGTATGAGTAATCCTGGGATGCAGGGTTTTTCGGTGCGCAACCTTGAAAGGATGCGTCAATTTGCTTCCCTTTACCCCAATCTCTCAATTGCGGCACCGGCTGTGCCGCAATTACCCTGGGGACATCTTATTGTTTTAATTCATAAAATTAAGGACCTGCCCACCCAGGCCTGGTATGCCGAACAAACCATTAAAAATGGATGGTCACGTGCTGTCCTAATGATGCAAATCGAGGGGCAATTGTATGAACGCCAGGCAGCTGCTGATAAGAAGCTCAGCAATTTCCATCATCACTTACCTGGTCTTCAATCGGATCTAGCTCACCAGATGTTAAAAGACCCCTACAATTTTGATTTTCTTACTATACAAGGTAAAGCACATGAGCGTGCGATTGAAGATGCATTAATCACTCATATTCGCGACTTCCTATTGGAGCTTGGGCAAGGGTTTGCTTTTGTTGGCTCACAAGTTCCACTTACCTTTGATGATCAAGAATTTTTTATCGATTTATTGTTTTATCATTTGCATTTACATAGCTATGTGGTCATTGAACTCAAAGCCACCCCGCTGAAACCAGAACACACAGGACAACTCGGATTTTACCTTGCCGCTGCAGATGATTTGCTTAGAAGAGAAGGAGATAATCAAACCATTGGTATGTTGTTGTGTAAATCTAAAAATAAAATTGTTGCGGAATATGCGCTACGTAATATCAATGCGCCCATTGGGATTTCTGAATATACTCTGTCTAAAGCATTGCCTCAAGAACTTAAAACTAGTCTGCCCACGATAGATGAAATTGAAGCAGGGTTAAATGAGGATTAAAATATCAAAGAAAAACTTAATAGGCTATTTAGCAGGTGGGAATCAATAAATATTCCACTTTAAAACAGATGGGTGTTTGTTTATTTCGTGACTCTGTTAAGGATAAATTATATTTAAGCTACGACACCTCGAAAATATTTTTTATTCAAATGGTAGGCCTCAATCTAGATTAACTTCCATTTCTTCTCAATTCTAGAAATAGCTTCTGATACTATTATTATCAACTCTCTAGATAAAGGAACCGATTCTTTTTGGCATATTTCAGCCGTATAGTTTGGAACTGTAAAAATCTGGACATCATTCCCCTTTGCCTGATGATATATCTTATCAATGCTAGACGATTCTTTTTGCGAAAGATATGGTCTTAATTGACCAAACTCAACAGAGTTTATTTTCTTATCCAAAAAATGCAATGGGCCTGTGCAAGGATCTTCCTTCATACTAAGCCACGCATTCCATTTGCGAATTTGTTCCCTGCGATTATTTTTCTTACCATTATTTCTTTTAATTGTTTCTTGTATATAAGGTAACAGTAAGTTCGTAAGCCATTTTAAATAAGGAAGCAGGAGTAGCAATATAATTCCACTAAAAATTTCAATTTCTATAGTGACAAATAATGGGTATAAAGCCAAACCTAAAAATAGGCCTAGCAAGAGAGCTATTAAAATGAGAATTACAACCAACACCTAACCATCCTGATCGAAAGTGTTTTTCATGAATGGGCCCACTAGGACTCGAACCTAGGACCAAAGGATTATGAGTCCTCTGCTCTAACCAACTGAGCTATAGGCCCGAAGAATCGTGATCATAACAAAACTATGGCCTGACAATCAATCTTCATCTTCTAGGAAGCTGCGCAGCTGCTCGGAGCGGGAAGGATGGCGCAGTTTGCGTAGGGCTTTGGCTTCGATTTGTCTTATTCGCTCGCGGGTGACGTCGAATTGTTTACCTACTTCTTCTAAAGTGTGATCGGTGTTCATGTCGATACCAAAACGCATGCGCAGCACACGGGCTTCACGTTGCGTGAGGGTTGAGAGCACCATGGTGGTTGCTTCTTGTAAGCCGCGTGTCGTGGCGGCGTCTATGGGCGAGAGTACGTTGGTGTCTTCGATAAAATCACCTAAGTAAGAATCTTCATCGCCTATGGGGGTTTCCATAGAAATCGGCTCTTTGGCTATCTTTAGGATCTTACGAATTTTGTCTTCGCTTAATTCCATGCGTACGGCCAATTCTTCGGGCGTGGGTTCAAAACCATTTTCTTGTAGCATTTGGCGTGAAATACGGTTCAACTTATTGATCGTTTCGATCATATGCACGGGGATCCGGATGGTGCGGGCTTGATCGGCAATCGAGCGGGTGATGGCTTGACGGATCCACCACGTCGCATAGGTTGAAAACTTATAGCCTCTGCGGTATTCGAATTTATCCACCGCTTTCATCAAACCAATATTACCTTCTTGAATTAAATCCAAGAATTGTAAGCCACGGTTGGTGTATTTTTTCGCGATAGAAATGACTAAACGTAAATTCGCTTCGATCATTTCTTTTTTCGCGCGGCGGGCTTTCGCTTCACCGACAGAAATTCTACGGTTTAATTCTTTGATTTCATTAATGCTCAGCCCGGTTTCAGCTTCCAGTTCAGCCAATTCTTGTTGTGTTTTTAACACCAACGCATGCTGTGCCTTCAAGCCTTCTGCGTAGCTTGACGCTTTTTTAATTTCATTGTCTATCCACGACAGATTGACTTCATTGTTAGGGAAAGTCGCAATAAAGATTTCGCGTGGCATTTTTGCATCTTTCACACACGCCTTCATAATGGTGCGCTCGTGCGAACGGACTTGGGTCATCATTTTACGGACGCGTTTGGTCAGTTTATCAAACTGGCGGGGCGTGAGACGAAAACGGGTAAATTCTTGTGATAAGGCTTCTTGTAAGGCCTGCATTTTTTTATCACTTAATTTCTTTTTGCTCGCTTTTTGTAAATCAAGATAAGCTTGTTCCACTGCAGCAAAACGTAGGCGCACTTCTTCTGGATCAGGTCCGGTCTCACCGGTGCCCTCTTCACCTCCATCCTCTTCTTCCTCATCTACAGCAAGCTCCACTTCTTCAGATACAGCAAGCTCAACAACGGCAGGTTCTATGACTTCATCACTGCCTTCGGCGTCAAAGAATCCGATTAATAAATCGGCTAAGCGTAATTCACCACTTTCTAAATTCTTACGTTCATCCAAGAAATCTTGGATGAGTGCTGGATAGGTTGCAAACGCAGACATGACTTCGCGCAAGCCTTCTTCTATGCGTTTTGCGATAACAATTTCGCCTTGGCGAGTCAATAATTCCACGGTGCCCATTTCACGCATGTACATACGCACAGGGTCAGTTGTCCGGCCCAATTCCACATCCATTAAGACGGCAGCCGCTTCATCATCTACGACTTCTTCAGGCTTTTCTGCAAGCAAGAGGGTTTCTTCATCAGGGGCTTCTTCGTAAACGGCGATCCCCATGTCGTTGATCATGGCAACGATATCTTCTATCCGTTCAGGATCGATGGCTTTAGGGAGGGAATCATGGATTTGTGTTAATGTGAGAAAGCCTTGTTTCGTACCACTCTTAATTAACTGCTGAAGTTGTAACTGTAATTGTTTTTTATGCTTGCTCATATAGTATCCTACGTCTTATATTTTTATTTAGTTTAAACAACAGGAGCGGAGAATTGTCCTAGTCTCATGCCCGTCTTTTCCTGCTGTGGCCGTAGGATAAAGCTCACAAATCCTACGCACGTATATCTTCAGACCACCAAAATTCAAAAAGATTCATTTATATTTAATTTTTATTCTTCATCTTTTCTTAATAATTCATGTACCCGGGCTTGATCGGTCGGCGAGAGTGTGGATAAATCATTTTGTCGTATCCTCACTAGTAAATCGCCCAATTGCACGGAAGTCACTTCTTTGCGTAACTTTTCAATAATATCGACAAATTCATGGGTAACCGCAGCCTCTTCTGCAAGTAATAAGGGTCTTGCGGCCAAGGCGGCCAATTCACTTTGGATCTTAGGATCCGTCCAATGCGCTAAAATCGCTCCAGTACTCAGTCCTGGTTGTAATTGCAACAGCTGCACCAGCTCAATCAGGAGATGGATTTGAGGCTGGGGCAGCGTTGCTAAGTCATCCACCCTTTCAAGCAAATCTGCTAACTTTGTATGTTGCAGTAATAAACATAACGCTTTATCCACTGCTGATAATCCCATCATTCCACTCTTGGCCACCACCTTTTGGGGTGTACTTTTTTGATCCGGGAATACCATCTGTAACAGGCGTTTTTTATCTAACCGTGTGTAGGCACCTAATTGCTCAATTAACATCTCACACAGTACCCCTTGCGGTAATTGTGCCAGCAACGGCGCTGCCAAACTCATCAAACGTGCCTGACCACTTACATGACTAGTATCGACTTGGGCCAGTAAATGTTTAATAAATACTTCAGAGAAAGGGGAAGCTTCTTTGATGCGTTTAAGCATGGCTTCGGCCCCCATTTTTCGCACGCACGTATCGGGATCTTCGTCTTCTGGCAGGAAGATAAATTTTAAACTGCGCTCATCACCTAACAGCGGCAAGCTCACTTCGAGTGCGCGCCAAGCGGCTTGCCTACCGGCAGTATCGCCATCAAAACACAAGATGACTTCTTGGCTGGTACGAAATAAACGGTTCATTTGTTTTTGTGTCAGCGCGGTGCCCATGGTCGCAACGACCGCGCTAATACCGTATTGGGCAAGGGCGATGACATCCATATACCCTTCGACTACCAAAATATAATCAAAGTGACGCTGCGCTTGCATCGCTTCATATAAACCATAAAGTTCGCTGCCTTTATGAAACAACAACGTCTCAGGCGAGTTTAAATATTTAGGTTCACCGTTATCGATAATGCGACCGCCAAAACCTAATATGCGACCACTTTTATCCCGCACGGGAAACATGATCCGATCCCTGAAACGATCATAACGGGAATTATTTTTTTCAATCAACATCCCGGTCTCCAATAAGGTAGGTACACTAGTTGCGCCAAAATGCTTAATCAACGCATCCCACTCTGCCTTCGCATAACCGATACCAAATCGTTTGCACACTTCGCCAGTCAAACCACGATTTTTTAAGTACTGTATTGCCCTGTCATTGGCTTTGAGCGTTGCACTATAAAAACGCATCACCTGTTTTAACAGTTCATAATAATCGGGCGATGCTTTGTTATGGACCGACTCACCGATATATTCTTTAGGCAAAGTCACGCCTTGTTGCCGCGCTAAATACTCCACGGCTTCGATAAACGATAAGCGATCGTAAGCCATTAAAAAACCAATGGCGTTACCACTGGCTTGGCAGCCAAAACAATAATAAAACTGCTTAGTTTGACTCACAGTAAATGAGGGCGATTTTTCCTGATGAAAAGGGCATAAGGCTTTAAAATTATTTCCTGCGGATCGCAAAGGCAGGCGTTGGTCAATCAGTTCCACAATATCTGTGCGCGCGATTAAATCATCGAGCACGCGTTGAGGAATTTGTTGTAGAGACATATTAATTAGAAGATTGATTGAGTAATTCTTTAACTGTAGCACCCAATTGGGTCATATCGACACGGCCTTGCACTTGAGGTTTTAAAATAGCCATCACCTTACCCATGTCTTTAACTGTAGCCGCACCGCTTAGGCTAATAGCCTCGCGCACTAGGGTCTGTAAGGTGGCTTCATCCAGTTTCTCAGGTAGGTAGCTTTCTATTATAGCGAGCTCGGTTTGTTCTTGCTCGACTAAATCTTGGCGATGGGCAGCGGAGTATTGTTGGATAGATTCACGGCGTTGCTTGGCTGCCTTATCGAGGACCACCAACACGGCTTCATCATCCAAGCTAATGCGCTCGTCTATTTCCCGCTGCTTAATGGCAGCCAGGATAAGACGCACCGTACCCAGGCGCTCCTTGTCTTTAGCTTTAAGCGCGGTTTTCATGTCTTCTTGCAAACGGTGCTTTAAGCCGGACTCGCTCATAGTAAACTCCTACCGATTATCGTGGAATTCTCTGATTTGCTTGGATTCACGGCCTAATTTCTTGTGGTGCCGTTTTACAGCGGCTGCTTTTTCACGCTTACGTTGCTCAGAAGGCTTTTCATAGCCATTTGCTCTACGCCGTGCTTTTGCGGTACGCCCTTCTTTGTCGCTCTCACGACGAAAACGTCGGATAAATTGCTCAAAAGACTCCATTTCTTTTTTGATGACTACGGTCAACTAAACCACCCCTTAAAAATTGTTAAAAATAAATTATACACCAAGGTCCGGATGTTACTCACTTTTTAAAAAAAAGGCAATAAATTAAAAGGAGGTTATTTAATTAAGTCCATCCAGCGGCCAACGACTCCGAATTTCCACCGCTAATGGTTCATGCTGTCCAGCCATTAACCGCTGATAACCCGCATACGCAATCATGGCACCGTTATCTGTACAAAACTCTAGCCGCGGGAAAAATACTTTTACGCCTAGCGATGCCGCTTTCTCGGTTAACTTCGCACGCAGCGCCAAATTAGCACTGACGCCGCCTGAAACCACCAATTGCTTTGCTTTAGTCTGTGTCAGCGCACGCATGCATTTAATCACCAGCGTATCGATGACTGCTTGTTGAAAACAGGCCGCCATATCGCACTTAGTTTGCATAGCGTGATCGCTTTGTTGCCAGGCATGGAGCACATGCGTTTTTAAGCCACTAAAACTAAAATCAAGACCCGGCCTATCGGTCATCGGACGCGGAAAATGATAACGCGTGATATCCCCTGTTTCGGCTAATTTTGCAAGCATAGGTCCACCCGGATAACCCAAGCCTAAAATTTTTGCCGTTTTATCGAAGGCTTCGCCTGCAGCATCATCTAAAGATTCGCCTAATAAGGTATACGCCCCTAAGCCCTGCACTTCAGCCAATAACGTATGGCCGCCGGAGACCAGTAACGCTAAAAAAGGAAATTCGGGCGCAGGAGTCTCTAACATCGGCGAGAGTAAATGACCTTCAAGATGATGCACACCTATAGCAGGAATCTTCCATGCATAAGCAAGACTCCGTGCAAAACACGCCCCGACCAATAATGCACCGGCTAATCCTGGACCTGCCGTATAGGCAATGCCATCGATTGCTTCCCGATTCAGCTGGGCGCTTTGCAGCAACGCTTCTACCAAAGGCAGTAATTTACGAATATGATCCCGAGAAGCGAGCTCAGGCACGACGCCACCATATTCGGCATGCAAAGCCACCTGAGAGTAGAGCTGCTGCGCTAATAAACCTTTCTCGCCATCATAAATCGCGACCCCGGTTTCATCGCACGAAGTTTCTATACCTAATACACGCATTACACTTCTGTCTCGCTACCGCCCAATAACCGAGTGATATTGTCTTTATGACGCCATAATAAAATAACGTAAATGATGAGGATAGGCGCGCTAATAATAAACCCATAAAATAAACACGCGGCGAAGGTGGCCCCCGTCATCGCAACTAACGCAGCGAGTGAAGAATAACGGCTCACCACGAGGGTTAATACCCAGGTTCCTGCAAAAATACCGCCTAACAACCACGATAGACCCAATAAGCCGCCCCAGGTCGTCGCCACACCTTTGCCGCCTTGAAAGCGAAAAAAAACCGGATACACATGGCCTAAAAATGCCGCCAATGCGGTCAATGTACTTAAAAAGGGCTGATTAAAGATAAGATGGACGCAATAGACCGGAATAAATCCTTTTAAAGCATCACCCAATAGAACGATAGCCGCTATTTTTTTCCCCGCAAGCCGCGCCACATTGGTCGCGCCCGGATTCCCTGAGCCTTGCGTACGCGGATCCGGCAAATTAAGCAGTTTGCATACCACAATGGCGCTTGAAATTGAACCCAGTAAATAGGCAATAAGGATCCAGATCCCGTAGTCGGCCATGTGTATATTCCCATTAGATGACAGTACTTTAAGTTGTTAAGTTTATACGATATATTGTTACCCTTGTAAACACAGCACGAGATTCTTGTATATGGATAAATTATTTCTCCAAGGCCTACAACTGAAAACCACCATAGGCTGTCTGGAATGGGAGAAACAGCTATTACAAACGGTGATTGTGGACCTGGAAATGGGCATAGATTGTGCGCGCATCAGTCTAAACGATGCGATTGAAGCCACGATCGATTACGCGGTACTGGTCGATAAATTAACCGCGTTCGCGGCCACAGCGCACTGCCAATTAATTGAAACGTTGGCGGAAAATATGGCTACCTTTATTCATCAACACGCACCCCAAATCAAACACCTAAAATTATCGCTAGAAAAACCCGGGGCGTTAGCGAAGGTACGTAAAGTTGGCGTTATCATTGAGCGAGCATTTAATTAAATGAAGGCTCACCTGCCCAGTGACTCCAGCCTGCCCACACCCAATGAAGAAGCACGTCTTCACAGCACGCGCTTAACACAAAAAATTATTCAACACTTACAACAAGAGAATAATCGCATGAGCTTTGCAGAATATATGCACAGCGCATTATATGAACCGGGTTTGGGTTATTACACCGCAGGCGCGCAAAAATTGGGGGCCGGTGGTGATTTTGTCACCGCCCCCCTACTCTCGCCGCTTTTTTCACTATGCCTTGCTCATTATTGCTCAAACCTATTGCAGGACTTGCCCGAAAAAAATATTCTGGAATTAGGCGCCGGCACCGGCGTTATGGCAAAAGAGATGCTGTTATTTTTAGAACAACAGGCATTGCCGGTACATTATTTTATCTTAGAAGTGAGTGCTGATTTACGCGAGCGCCAGCAGCGGTATTTACAACAAGAAATTCCCCATTTATTTTCGCGCCTTACCTGGCTTAATACATTGCCTCGCGATTTTATTGGCGTGATTGTAGCCAATGAAGTACTCGATGCCCTGCCCGTGCATTTATTTCATTATCAAGATCATGCGTTGTATGAAGTGGGTGTCACGGAAAATAGTGGTCAACTTAGTTTTACTGAATATCCAGCTAGCGCAGCGCTCTGTGATGCCGTGGCACAATTACCCCTAGAGGACGTTGCGAAAATTGATTATTTATCGGAAATTAACTTACAACTTCCGGCTTTTATTCATAGTTTAAACGATGCCTTAAAACAAGGCGCGATGGTATTTATTGATTATGGTTTTGATGCCCACACCTATTATCATCCGCATCGCACACAAGGCACCTTGATGTGTCATTATCAACACCGCGCGCATGGGGATGTATTTTTTTACCCCGGCTTGCAAGACATCACTGCGCATGTGGATTTTACTGCATTGGCGCAAGCCGGTTTAGCCTGCGACCTTGAAGTTGAATATTTTTCCAATCAGGCAAGATTTTTATTAGAAAATGGATTACTTGATTTTGCAAACAATCCGTCTTACTCACAGTCCCAGCAAATTAATACCTTAACGGCTCCGCATGAGATGGGGGAGTTATTTAAAGTCATGGTGTTAACGAAAGGCGTTTATAACGCATCAAAGTAGCGCTTAACCGTATTGAAAATAATTTTCTCGTCGGCTTCTAAAGGAATAAAATGTTGCGGTTTAGTTAATAAACGATTGAGTGCATCGGGGATAGGCAACGTAATATTTAACATCGGCTCAATCACTTGCTCAAATTTACTCGCATGGGCAGTGGAGACCACTATCCAAGGCTCATCTGATAATTGATTGCGCACGAAACATGCGGTGGCCGTATGCGGGCAAATGACTTGGTTATAGCGTTGATAAATGTCTTTAATGGTTGCGGTAATTTCCGCATCACTCACAGCAAACGCTGACATATTCTTTTTAAACGTGTCATAATTTTTAAATAAATACTGCAAGCGCTCAAAATTACTCGGATGACCGACATCCATAGCATTAGCAAGCGTCGCAACAGAGGCTCTAGGCTGATACTCTCCCGTGCGTAGATAATCCGGCACCACTGAATTTGCATTGGTCGCAACCACAATTTCAGCGATAGGACAACCGATTTCCCTCGCCCAATACGCCGCCGTCACGTTACCCAAATTGCCTGAGGGCACAACAAAGCGCGCATTAGCACCGTAATGGTGCCAATAATATAAACTGCCTAAAGCATAATAACTCATTTGCGGTAGCAGCCGGCCAATATTGATACTATTTGCCGTACTCAAATGCGTATACGCTTGCCAATTGGGATCATGAAAAGCGGCTTTAACCAGCGCTTGGCAATCATCAAACGTGCCGTTTACGGCGAGCGCCAGAATATTATCGCCCCAACAATTAATTTGATGCGCTTGCCTATCTGAAATTTTACCCTGGGGATACAAGATCACCACTTGAATATTTTCTTTACCGTGAAAGGCGCTGGCCACAGCTGAACCGGTGTCGCCACTTGTTGCTATCATCAACGTTGTTTTTTGCTTCGCCAGACGATTCATGCATTCTGCTAAAAACCGCGCGCCATAATCTTTAAACGCAAGCGTGGGGCCGTGAAATAATTCTAATAACGGTGTGTGGGCATTAAGCGCTGTGATCGGCGTTGGAAAATTAAAGGCCTGATGACAAATGTCCGACAATTGGCTTTCGATAGCACTGTTTTGAAAAAAAGGTTTTAATAACGCCTCAGTCATGACCGGATAGGACGCCTGTGCAAGCGCTTTAACATCCAATTTCGGAAATTTCTCGGGCACATACAAGCCGCCATCCGGCGCCAAACCACTTTGGATGGCTGTATCAAAATTAATAAATTCCGTGCCGCGGGTACTGTGGTAGTGCATAGTCATTTCCTATAATTGTCGTAAACAGAGAGTAGCGATTAAGCCACTACATGCGCGCCTTGCGTGCTAATGAGCGAAACATACACATCACTTTGCAACTGATGTTGACTAAATGCCTGTTGCATGGCGGATGCGATCCCTAGTGCCTCAGATTGATTTTTTGCAAAAGCAAATACACTCGGCCCTGATCCGGATAATGAGGCACCGAGCGCGCCATGATTTAAAGCCGCTTGTTTGACCGCATAAAATCCTGGGATGAGTGGCGCGCGCTTAGGCTCAACCAGACAATCTTGTAACGACGCTTGCAAAAGATCCAAATCTTTTTCGTACAAGGCCGCAATAAATCCAGCTAAATAGGCCGATTGTTTAATATGATCGGTGAGTAAAATTTCTCTAGGCAATACGCTGCGGGATTCTTTCGTGTCTAGACGCGTATGCGGATGCACAATCACCGCAACCACATCAGGGATCGGTAATTCCAATACACGCAGCGGAGAAAGTGATTGCGTTAAAGTGATGCCCCCATATAAACAAGGGATCACATTATCACTGTGTGCCGTGCCCACCGCAACGTGCTCACCATGCAGTGCATATTTTACTAATTGTGGCGCAGTTAAGGGTTGCGCTAAATACGCATTGACGGCAACCAGTGCTGCCACACTGGAGGCGGCCGAGCCCCCCATGCCACAACCTAGCGCTAAACCTTTTTTAATTTTAATATCAAAGCCTGCTTTAATATTTAAATCTTGACAGAAATATTTAACCACCGCTGAGGCGGTATTTTTATCCGGATCCATGGGCAGCGGTTCATCGGAGATGATTTCGCTGATGAGGATATGTTCATCATTTCGACGCGTAAGTGTCACTACATCACCGACACCTGCAATCGCAAAGCCGAGTAAATCAAAACCTACGGCGACATTTGCGCATGTTGCAGGCGCAAAAGCACTTATTGTTATCAGATTGGATTTTAAATTTGTCATGACATCACTTATGCAATCATGGA
>Ga0206845_1035_pt1 | contig 48565 bp, 46 predicted proteins | sample Alteio_BWOrgCont_19_FD_152887 | JGI IMG/M metagenome (GOLD analysis project Ga0206845, IMG submission 152887) | Enriched cells from forest soil in Barre Woods Harvard Forest LTER site, Petersham, Massachusetts, United States -... | ecosystem: Environmental > Terrestrial > Soil > Temperate forest >...
GGTATGTATTTCAGCCTTGAAGGGGTGTTCGACCAGCCTCCCCAGTTCCCCGGCCAAATCTTTCTCCCCGTTGGGGAACGAGGACGACGGCGGCACCCCATGGGCGAATTCATCCGATGGAATCAGGGATGCTGTTGAACAGCCGTATGCGATTCGTTGTTTTAGTAGCGGTTGCCGGGCTTCTCACATGGATGGCCGAGGGGCAGAGCCCGCCAGAACAGATCCCGATCAATACTCCTTATGTCGCGAGCCCGCCGCGTATTGTCAGCGCTATGCTCCAGTTGGCTCGTGTGAACAGCGGTGATACGGTTTACGATTTGGGGTGCGGCGATGGCCGTATTGTAATCGCTGCCGCACAGGAATATGGCGCACGCGGCGTAGGAATAGATATCAATCCGGCACGCATTGAAGAAGCACGCGCCAAAGCGCGCGATGCCGGCGTGGATGACCGTATCAGTTTTGAGGCGAATGACCTATTTGATGTAGACATCCACAGTGCAACAGTTGTCGCGCTGTACTTGCTGCCAGACGTCAACCTGCGCCTCCGGACCCGGCTGCTCCGTGAACTCAAACCCGGCACGCGCGTTGTGTCGCACTCGTTTGACATGGGCGACTGGAAACCCGACAAAGAACTTGTCGTCGAGGGAGAGCACATCTATCTGTGGACGATACCTCAGCACGAAGAACTGAGGCATTGAGAAAGCCTGTAACGCCGGGCACAACAGGAACTACTGGCACTAATCAAACGAGTCCGGTAGCGTCTAACGGTTCGTCCGGCACGGGATCAAACCAGGGGGCGAACAACAACACTCAAGGTCGAAGTCGGCGCAATAAGGGAAAGAGCGACTCGGGCTCGAATTCCACGAGTGGCGGAAACGGTAATCAACAGAACTCCAATCCCACCAGTGGACCGGGCACTTCCAGATAGAAACGTGCGCGCTGAAGCTGCGCGGATCAAGCTGAAGCTGGGCGGCTCAATAGGGCCACGAATACTAACTGGATTCGTGGCCCTTACTATCTTTATTTAAGGCTGACCTGATCGAAAGATGCTTCGCTGTACCAACAAACGTCCCCTCCATGATCTCTATGCGATCGTCGCCGCCATCAACGACTTCTTTGCCGCGTGGAACGAAAATCCCAAGCCCTTCCTCTGGACTGCAATCGTCGATTCCATCGTTGCGAAACTCGCCCCGCGCCCCAAACCATGGAGCAGATCGGCTGCACCTCCCCGAAACCACGTAAACATTGGTCCAGTTAATCCTGGACACTATGCTAGCGCGTCAGCAATTGATAGTGCGGATTGGGTATATTCGTCGGCACCACGGATTGGGTTGAGCCATAGTTTCGTGCTCGGACCCAGTTGCCGAATTGCAGACCTAAGACCACGCGCTGTGTCGGATACAGAGCATTGGCGTAGGTTGTATTGGCATCACCCTCGACGTAGAACTGCAGAGTGTCGGTTGGACCAAACGAAATTTTCACGGAAGCTCCCGGCATAGCGTCGTATCCTGCCAGATACTGCTTCACCCATGCCAGACTGGCTTCGATCTGGAATTTATGAAACGTTCCGGCGGCGCTGATTCCCGCCTGATCCGCATATCTCAGATAGGCTGGGGTGGTTAAATTGGTAAGAGACGTGGTGTTGATATTCCCCGTGTCCTTGATACCTTTAGCGCCAAAGACTCCGATCGTGCCGCCCGGCATTACGAAATCGAAAGTCGCGACGCCTCCGGCGAGGAATGTGCCACCATGGGAAAACACCTCAGTGGGTGTTGTGCCTGAAAACTGGTTCAGTGTAAGAGACGCATAATCAAACTGTGCAAAAGTGCCGATCTGCACATGCCCGAATCTGTTTATGAGGCCCGTATTGAAGATAGCGTCATTCAATCCAGTCACGGCCACGGCGGAACTGCGGCTGGTTACATCCGGGTGGGCGTAGATCCACCTGCCATCCACCACGAATCCATGCGTCCCCGGCTGGTCGGGAGTCTTGCCGTTACCGAACGGAATCAATGCCTTCCCAAACACGTCTGCGTTGTAGTCGCCGATGCGCCCGGGGCCGAACGTCGGACCCACGTCAAAGCCGAGTAGAGAATACTTGCGATTGCGCAGCGCAGATTCCCGCAACGCATGGTCTGCGGCTTTCTGGCCTGCAGCGTCGGCGATTTGTGTCGTTTGATCCGCAGTAAGCGGTGAGGGGCGCTGCACTAATGCGCCGGTATCCTGTTTGATTGCGGCCGTGTCCTGTTTGATGGCTGCGGTGTCCTGTTTAATCGCAGTCGTGTCCTGCTTGATGCCGGCTGCGTTCAGTGCCTGCACCTCTGCTTCGAGCTGCTGCAACTGGGCAAGGATGCCATCGAGCTTCGAGAGCTGTCCACGTGAGTAGTTAATGAACTCCTCAATCGCAGAAGTAATGCTTCCATCGCCGATCACTGCTCCATTCGGCGCAGTCACTGTGATGGTCACCCGCCGATTGACAAAGTGAGCGTTCCGATTGTTTGCGGTATCCTCGAGATCCTTCTTACCCTCTCCGCGTGTTTGCAATTGGCTGGCCGCAGCGCCATATTTCTGAAGAAATTGGGAAACCGTGGTCGCTCGCCGTTCCGAGAGCGACTGATTGAGGCGGTTTGAGCCCCGCTGGTCCGCATGGCCCACAATCGTGACTTTGTAATCAGGATGCGCCTTGAGCAAGTCGGCCAGTCGCAGGAGACTGGGGAAACCATCTACAAGCACTGCTTCATTGGTTTCGAAATTTATCTCTTCCCAATCCGTCGGTTGCGCGCGGGTGTTTGCCACTTGTTGGGCGAGTAGAGGCTGACTCACGATGACAGCAGAAACAAGCAGTAGCGACAGGCTTTTCATGTTTATCCTTGATTTTCCGAAATTCGTTGGGCACGACTTGCACGCGCATCCTACGGATGCGGTAGCAGTGGCCATCAGCGGCAAATAAAAACGTCCAGACTAGCTACGACATTAGCCAAAACTGCGAGCGCAAACCGTGATGAAATTCTCATAATTCGCCAAAGCTCATGATTATAGTGGACTACAGTACTTCCGGCGGCCAATTATGGTTCGAAAGCCGACAAAACTCGGCGGAGGTTTACTCTTGTGCGATCGCTGGCGAACTGTATATGTAATCGCACGTGACTCGCTGCGGGGCTCCTCCACTCTGTATCGAGACCTCTCCAGTCTTGAACGAGCTCCAGGAGCGACATCCGACCTCACACACCAAATCCAGTCGCAACGCCGCCCTGGAGGATGCTTGAGTCGATCGTTTGTAGTGAATCTCGTTGGGCTCCCCTTATCGAAGGAGTTGGCGCACAACGAACAAACGGTTTGAATGCCCGGCGACAGCCGGTCGTACGAATTCCGGTTACGAAATGCCCCACAATAAAGAAAGCACCAATACGAAAAGGACAAAGTGAGCGACACCCTGCTTCCGAAACTGCATCGCAAACATCGGAACTCGCTTCCTCCCTGAGGAACGGCCGCGAGCGAGCGATCATCTATTGGAAACTGCCCTGTAGGCGGAAAAATATACACAGGAATTGCAATTGCATACTAGTTTGCAATGCAAGAGGAGTTACCGGTTATCGCATCGGTGGGAATTGCTTCCCCGTTACCCGACGCCGTTTTCCTGGCGCAGGAGCAGTTGCAACGGATCCTGGAGGAACTTCGCGGTGAGTTTCAGCGCCTCTCGGCGATGGGGGGGAGGAACGCGGTGCCTGCCGACGCCGTGGCTCGTGAAAGTCACGCCGGGATGAAGTCACTCAGTCCTCGGGAGAAACAGGTATGGGTTGCCATCGCTAAGGGTCAGTCCACCAAGGCGATTGCGTACCAGTTGGGGCTTAGCTACAAAACTATTACAGGTTACCGGACTTCTTTGATGAAGAAGCTAAACCTTCACTCGGTCGCAGATTTAACCCGCCTTGCGATTCAGGAAAACATCTTTTCCAGCTAAGGTCGACCGTCTTCGCACTCATTTCGTGTGCTGAGCTTGATGCTCACGAAACGCGCCAAATCGGCGTTCCTTGGCTCCCACGGTGTTCTCGAGCTCTTTGTCCAAACGTGCGAATTCGTCCATATTATTGCTCCGGAACGCCTCCAGCTGCGCGGACGTGAGACTCGTCAATTGCTCAAGGGTTTTGGCTAACGCGTTTGACAGTTCCTCGCAGTGTGAACACGTATGCATGTAGCGATTATAGCTGTGCTATCACTTCTGCAAACTCTGGATCCGGGTGTTTACCCGGATAGCTAAAAGGTGGAGGAAAGGGCAGAGTAGGAAAGAAGGATTCACACTTCCCAATATGTATCACCACGTCAAGCAACTTATGTATACGGTCAGCATCGGTACGCCTGATCCGCGGTTCGGCAATATGCTGCTGGAGCAGTTCGGCGGCGCCAACGGCGAACTTGCCGCCGCTATGCAGTACTCCGTGCAAGGCCTGAATTGCGACGATCCTGAACGCAAAGATCTCCTGATGGACACTGGCACAGAGGAACTGAGTCATCTGGAAGTGGTAGGAACACTTGCCCGGCTGCACCTCCGTCCTCTCAAGGACAATCGCCGCGCAGCGCACGAAGATCCATTGATCGCTATCGCTGGCGGAGGCGGCGTGAATCTTTTCAACTCTGTTGGCGATGCCTGGACGGCTGACTATCTCAAAATCACCGGCGAGCTGGACGTCGATTTGCGGAGCAACATTGCGGCTGAGGCGCGCGCGAAGATTGTTTACGAACGGCTGATCAACTTCACAGATGACCCCGGCACCATCGACGCCTTGCAGTTCCTCATGACCCGGGAAATCACGCATATGAAGGCCTTCACAGCAGCGCTGGAGAGCATGGGCAAGCCCCGGTTTTCCATCGGGCGAATTCCACCCACGCCCGGTCTTGTCGATCAGTACTTCAACGACTCCACGGGTACGGGCGATCATGGCGAACCGGATGCGAGGGGGCCCTGGAACGACGGAGGGGACTGGCAAGTCGTGACCGCGCCGGGCTTCCGGGAGTTCGAATCACCTGTGGCGGGTACCCGGCAACCGGGCGCGAACAACGGCGGCGTCCCGCAGCAATGATCGACAAACTTCTTAGAGGATGATCTGATGACACAACTCAAAGAACTGCTTGTGGAGCAGCTGCAGAATTTACTGCACGCCGAAACACAACTCACCGGCTCTCTTCCGAAGATGGGCGACGCGGCCCGGCATCCCAAACTCAGGGAGGCGTTCGAAAAACACCTCGCGCAGACTGAGGTTCACGTGGAGCGGCTCCGGCAGGCGTTGGAATTACTGGGTGAGAAGGCCCAACCCAAAGTGTGCAAATCCATGCTGGGTCTTGTCGAGGAGGGCGTAGAGACGATCAGCGAAGGCCGGGGAAAGCAGCCTCTCGCCGCCGATCTCGCGTTAATCGCGGCAGCTCAACGAGTCGAACACTACGAAATTTCAGCTTACGGAACCGCCAAATGCCTCGCGCGGCAGATAGGAGAGATTATGTGCGCTCGCCTTCTCTCGCAAACGCTCGGCGAGGAGCAATCCACGGACTTCCTCATGTCGGCGATATCGGACCCAATCCTGCAACAGGCAGCTCTGGACGACATGGGTGCCGACGTCGATCTCGAAGGCGTTGGTGATTTTGGGCGTGCCGGCAGATCAAGGGCGCAAAGTGTCAGCAAGAATCGCGAAGAACAGCTGACGGCAGCTTGGGCCAGAAGAGACACTCATCATGAATAAAGAAACTCTCCAGGAACTCTTGACGGAACAGATTCGCGATCTCTACAACGCCGAACAGCAGTTAGTCAGGGCGCTGCCGAAGATCGCTAAGGCAGCCGAATCCGCAGAACTTGCGGACGCGGTGACTTCTCACCTTGAAGAAACTAAAAAACATGTCGAGCGCCTGACGCAGGTGTTCGGCATCCTCGGCATTCCCGCAAAGGGCAAGAAGTGCAAGGCGATGGAAGGCCTTTTGGCGGAAGGCGATGAAGTGATATCCGAGGAGGACGCGGGTGAACTGCGCGATGTCGCACTGATCGCGGCCTGCCAGCGCGTCGAGCACTACGAGATCTCCGCCTACGGCAGCGCAAAGGCGATTGCCTCCCGTTTAGATCTGGAGGACGCTGTTGAATTGCTGCAACAGACTGAGAACGAGGAGTCACAGGCTGATCATACGCTCACCGAGGTTGCAGGCTCCATCTACGACGCGACGGACGAGGACGACTCCGAGCCCGAGGAAGAGAACGATGAAGGATCGGAAGATAACGATGAACCGGCAGAGCTTGTGAAGGCAAAGCGTGCTCCGACTAAATCAGCGTCGTCACCGAGTCGATCGAAAAAGTCCAAATCTGAACGCCGATGAATGAACGACCGATCAGGCTGTGACCCGGGGCTGAAATCTGGAAAAGAAATTACTGTTTAAAAGCTTCTTGCAGGCTGGATTTGAATGCTCCACCCATATCCTCAGCAATGGCCGAAGGCTCGATCTGGTTGCGGCCACGCAGCACGATGTATTCGCCGCCAGGGATTATAGGCGCCTGCGCGAAATCGGAATCCAGACAGTTCGCGAAGGACTGCGCTGGCACCTCGTTGAGCCCGAGCGCGGGAAGTATGACTTCACTTCAGCCCTGACGCATATCGAGGCAGCTCGAGAACGGGGCATTCAGATCGTGTGGGATCTGATGCACTTCGGATGGCCTGAATGGCTGGATATTTTTGCGCCGGAATGGCCCGAGCGCCTGGGGCAACTAGCGCTCGCATTTGCAAAGGTGCTGCTGGTTGACACGCAGAATACCCCTTTCATTGTTCCTGTCAATGAGATTTCGTTTACCTCATGGGCCGGGGGGGATGTCGGCTATCTCAATCCTTTTTGCCTGGGACGCGGGACCGAGCTCAAAAGACAGCTGATACGTGGTTTCATCAACGCGGCCAATGCGCTTCGTATGCAAATCCCGAAGGTGCGGCTGATAGCTCCGGACCCGGTCATACACATGGTTGGCGATAGTTCCTGTTCTGAGGACCGTTACCGCGCAGCCGCCGGAACCTTTTCCATGTTCGAGGCATGGGATATGCTGGCCGGTCGCCGCGAGCCGGAATTGGGAGGCGGTCCAGCCTATCTGGATGTTATTGGAATCAATTTCTATCCTCATAATCAGCGGCGCACCACGGGAGAAATTATCCCGCGCTGGCACTGCGATTATCGGCCTTTTCGGGAAATTCTTCGCGAGGTCGCGAAACGCTATGGTCGCCCCATGGTTGTTTCGGAAACCGGGGCGGAGGGAGTGGATCGCGCGGGATGGTTTGCTTACATTGCCGACGAGGTTACGGCCGCCGCTTCCGCGGGCGCTGATCTGCGCGGTGTTTGTCTCTACCCCATTCTCAACCACCCCGGATGGGACGACGGCCGGCATTGCCACAACGGCCTCTGGGATTATGCCTCTCCCGAAGGGGAACGCGAGGCGTATGCGCCGCTCGCGATTGAGTTATCGCATCAGAAACAACGAATAGAAGAATCTATGAAAACTGCGTCTTATCTCTCCTCAGTCGATTTGGGATCTCCTCATCCGGACTTGATCTGTCTCTCCCATCTGCGCTGGAATTTCGTCTTCCAGAGGCCGCAGCACCTGATGAGCCGTTTCGCCCGAAATCGGCGAGTATTTTTTATCGAAGAGCCGGTCCTCGATTCAACTGGGCCTCGGCTCGTGGAATCGATATGCTCGCGCACAGGCGTGGTCGTGGCCGTTCCCCACTTGCCATGCCTGGAAGACCCGAATCGCGCTCTTGAAGCATTGTTGCTCGACTTTTCAGAGCGACACGCGATCAGGAATCCGGTGCTTTGGTTTTATACGCCGATGGCGCTGGAGTTTATTCCTCCATCGATGCAATCGTCCGCGGTGGTTTACGACTGCATGGATGAGCTCTCTTTGTTTCGTGGCGCGCCTCCCCGGCTTCAGCAACTGGAAAAGGCGCTCACGGCGAAAACTGACGTCCTCTTCACCGGGGGCATGAGCCTCTTCGAAGCTAAGAGGCATTTGCACGTCAATACACACGCGGCGCCCAGCGGCGTGGACCGGCATCACTTCGCGCAGGCCCGCTCGCTGCCTGCGGACTTCGCCGAGCAAGCGACGATGCCTTATCCGCGCCTGGGCTATGCGGGCGTTATCGATGAGCGTATCGATCTCGACCTGATTGATACCGTGTCCCGCCGTCGGCCTGAATGGCAGTTCGTCATGATCGGCCCCATCGCAAAGATCTCGCCCGAAAGCTTGCCTCAACGCTCGAACATTCACTGGCTGGGCATAAAGGATTACAGCGATCTTCCGAGGTATTTTGCCGGATGGGATGTAGGGATTATGCCATTTGCATTAAATGAGGCGACCCGCTTCATCAGCCCAACGAAGACGCCGGAGTATCTCGCCGCGGGTCTGCCCGTAGTGTCGACCGCGATCAGAGATGTGGTTGGCCCTTACGGCGAGACCGGGATGGCGGCTATCGCGCACTCCGTGGATGAGTTTATTGCCGAAGCGGCGAAGGCAATGCTCCTGCGTCAGGATGCCATTCACAGACACACGGTGGATTCGTTCCTTCAGGGGATGTCGTGGGATTCGGTCTGGGAGCGTATGGATGCCCTCATTTCCGAAGCATTGGCAGCCAGACGAAAGAGTCCGTCTCTTGCACCGGCATGCGAATCATTGCTGGAAGCAGTGGAACTGCAGTCGAGTGTGTCCGTTGCTTGACTACGTGATCGCAGGCGCGGGCTTCTCGGGCGCGGTGGTAGCGTCCCAGATGGCTAGACGCTTCAATAAAAAGGTGCTGATTGTCGACCGTCGCCCGCACATCGCAGGCAATGCGTATGACCACTATGACGAGGCCGGCGTGATGGTCCATAAATACGGTCCGCACATCTTTCATACCCAGTCGAAGGACGTGTTCGACTTCCTTTCGCAATTCACCGAATGGCGCAGCTACGAACATCGCGTACTCGCGTATGTGTCCGGCAAACTGGTGCCGATACCGATCAACCTGGATACAGTGAATGCGCTTCATGGGCTGGCGCTTCGAGAACCTGAGTTGCAGGGCTATCTGGCGGGTATCGCGGAGAAGCCCGCTGCTATCCGGACTTCGGAAGATGTGGTCGTGGGAAGCGTCGGCCGGGATCTCTACGAAAAGCTATTCCGGGGCTATACGAGAAAACAATGGGGGCTGGACCCTTCTGAGCTCGATGCCAGCGTCACAGCGCGCATTCCGGTGCGCCTGAATCGGGACGATCGGTATTTCGGCGACACTTATCAGGCAATGCCGCTCGGGGGATTCACCAGAATGTTCGAGAACCTGCTGGATCATCCAAACATCTCAATTTCTCTCGGCACGGATTATCGCGACGTCGTCGGAGCGGTTCGCTATAAGGAGTTGGTTTACACAGGCGCCATAGACGAATTCTTCGAGTGGCGATTTGGAAAACTTCCCTACCGGTCGCTCGAATTTCGCCATCGAACTCTGGATGTCCCGAAGCATCAGCCCGTAGCGGTAATTAATTACCCAAACGACAACGAGTACACGCGAGTGACGGAGTTTAAATACCTCACGGGACAACACCATGCGAAAACCAGCGTCGTTTACGAGTACCCAACGGCCGAAGGGGATCCCTACTATCCCGTCCCGCGGCAGGACAACGCCGTTCTTTATAAGCGATACGAAGCACTTGCAAATCAGACGCGGGGCGTTTATTTTTGCGGGCGCCTCGCCACTTATAAGTACTACAACATGGACCAGGTGGTGGCACAGGCGCTGACGCTGTGCGCGAAACTGTCTGGAGCGTCGCGGGATTTTGTGGTTGGAAAAGGCCGAACCGGATCCCTATCGGAGCAAATCGCTCCTGTTGCGCTCGCCAGTTGACTGACTGATGCGTATGTAGCGCGTGGAATGATTGTTGGTAACAACCCGACAGCTGCTTACGAGGCGGCACTGATTCTTCGGCCGCCCGTATCCGGGTGGCTGAAATCACGAGAACTCGCTCGGCTCCCTCACCCTGACAGTTGTCGCAGCTTCCGCAGAGAGTAGACGAGAGACCGATCTGAGCATCGCTCATCCCCAGGGTCTTCGGCAATTTCAGGATGCCCGCGAGAGCCCCTGCGAGGTTTCCTTCCAGCCCGTCAAGCAACCAGGTAACGCCCGCGAGATGACCACCATCGTGTGCCACCGGCTCCAGGGCAATCTGTCCAGACGCGCCGGGATTCGGTCGTTATAACTCCGGTCTCAAATGGTGGCCATTGATCACGGCAACATTTTTCCGCCGGTAAGATCCATCACGGATGCGGTTATATAGCTTGAGTCAGACGACGCAAGATAAACATAGGCCGGGGCCAGTTCGGCGGGTTGCGCAGGCCGTGTCAGCGGGCTGTCTTTCCCGAACTTGCTGACATATTGCTCCTCCATGGTGGACGGAATAAGAGGCGTCCAGACTGGCCCGGGCGCTACAGCATTCACACGTATCCCCTTTTCAATCAGCAGCTCCGAGAGAGCGCGCGTGAACGTTACAATCGCGCCCTTCGTGGAGGCATAGGCAAGAAGTTTCCCGCTCGGCTGATATGCCTGAACGGACGCCGTGTTAATAATGGCTCCGCCCGGTTTCATATGAGGCGCCACCGCCTTTGCTAAGTAGAACATAGGGTAAATGTTGGTCCGAAAGGTTCGATCCCACTCCTCGGAACTGAATTCTTCCAGCGTGGGATGAGTAGCCTGAAAGGCCGCGTTATTGACCAGGATGTCGCAGCGGCCGAACTCCTGGATGGTCCGGTCCATCAGTTCTTTGCACCAGGATTCCTCCCGAATATCTCCAGCGAGTTCGAGACTCTTCCGTCCCGCATCTTTTACCCAACGCGCGGTTTCCTGTGCCTCCTGTTTTTCTTCCGGCAGACAGGAAATAACCACATCCGCGCCTTCGCGGGCATATGCGATTGCAACGGCTCTCCCGATTCCGCTGTCCGAACCAGTAATGACGGCGATCTTGCCCTGCAGGCGTCCCGATCCTTTATAGGTGTCTTCTCCATGATCGGGCCTGGTGCGCATCGCCGTTTCATGGCCAGGAGGCGTCTGCTTCGGCTCATCAAAGGGCGGTTTGGGATAAAGTTCGCGCGGATCCGTATTAATCGCTCTGTTGTTCGGCATGAGGTGCTCCTTTCAGCTCTTGTGAGCGGATCCGGGTTCGGCCTGCTTGCGATGCATCTCAGCCGTCACGGGATCGGGAAGGACGTGGGCCATCGTCGCCTGCACCTTGTTCATGAACGATCCTGCAACCACGTGGTCTTTCCCCGCCATCAGGGCTTCATAGCCCTCTTTTGCGACCTCCGCCGGATCATCCTTTTCGCTCGCTCCCACTTTGGTGTCGTCCATCCCCGCGCGATGGAAAAAATTCGTCTCCGTCGCTCCCGGCATTAAGGCCGTTACCGTGATCCCGGTATCCTTCAACTCGCTTCTGATCGCCTGCGAGAACGATTGGACGAACGCCTTGGAAGCGTTATAGACGGCATTGAATGTTCCTGGCATGGTTGAAGCAATGGAGGAGGTGAAGAGGATGCGCCCCGCACCGCGGTTTACCATATCCTTGAGCACCAGCTTCGTCAGGTGCACCGTGGATCTCACATTGAGATCGATAACATTGAGGTTCGAATTCAGATCCGCGTGGGCGAAGTCTCCGCCGGCCCCAACGCCCGCGTTGAGCGCGACGGCATCAACGGGTCTGGCCGCAGACTGGATTTGCTCGTAAAAACGCTCCACGCCTTCTGGTTTCGCCAGGTCGATCTGGCTTTCGGTAACCGATATGCCATAGCCTCGCAGCGTATCCGCGGCCTTAACGATTTCAGGATTATCCGCCACGATGAGCAGATCGAAGCCGTGCTGCGCGAACTGTTTTGCGAGTTCGAGACCAATACCGCTTGAAGCGCCTGTTACTACTGCGAATGAGCCTTTTGTTCTGTCTTCCATTTGAGAGTCCCCTTTCGATTCGGTGCAGGTCGTGCAACCTGAGTGCATACGTCTGCCCAATGTGAAGCGGATTGCAACCGCCATGTGGGTAGGGCCATCAGCAGGAAGGAGCTAAGCCCCTGCGCGTAGGGTTCGTACATACCCCGCAACTCCGCAACACTGTTCGTCGTCAAGCCATCCGCATGAAACGGAAGCCGGGCATGAGCGACTGTGTCGCGTAATTGCGCAAAATCTTCGCCGGACAGCCGGTCAGTGCCGGGCTGGCAAGGCTAAACGTGCAACAAAGATGTAATGTCGACAAGCGCGTAGCGCCCCATCGCGAACGTAAACTCCGCTTGCACTTTCAAATCGCCTTCGGCGCAGAGACAGATAACCGCCGTGCAGTCAATCATGGCGGTCAGAGCCGTTAGCCACGACTGATTGGGGTGGTGCGAACGAAACCACGCCATCATTCCGCTGCGCTCAGCAGGCGCGAAAGGCTATTCAGCGGCCTGCCCGATTCCAAAGTGAAAAATGTGCTTGCGCTCAGGAAAAAGTCGTTTATTGCCGTGGGCGGCAGGTCCAGCGCATTCCCACGGCCATTACAGAGTTCCGAAGGCGAAAATTGCCGCGATCGCCCATAAAGCAAAAACGGTGAGAAGCGCCAGAGGCCCGTACGCTCCGAGCACGACCTCTCGTCGCTTACCCGATTCGATGCGGCGGGCGATCCAGCAGTACGGAGCCCGTCAGCTTGTAAACGTTGAAGACATCCCGCAAAACGATGCAAAACAAAGCCAATCCGGTTATGAAGGCGGCGATGCGCATGTCTCGAAGGTCTATCGAAGGGATAGTAGAAACGCCGTAATGTCATGAGCGTCCTGCTGCTTTACGCCGAGGTCCGGCATAGCCGTCTTGTCGTTGACTTCCCGAGGATGCTGAATCCAGCGCATCATATTGTCCGGAGTGTTGAGGAGCTCGCCCGCCAGATAACGCTGCGCGCCGACGCCTGCGAGTGGCGGTCCAACCTGCCCGTTAGCGCCGGGGACCCGGGGAATCAGATGACAGGAGCCGCAGCCATAACGCTGGATCGCCGCGATTCCGGGCCGGACATCCCGATCCGCGCCGCCGCAAGCGGATAGCAAAACACCCGCGATCAGCGCAGCCGCAGGTCCACTAATTCGCATAAACCTTCTCCGCTGGCGAACTGCTCGTGCGGATCCATGCGGCAATCAGTGTCAGCCCGGCCGCAAGATAAACAAGGCTGGCAGGTACCCACATAATGAGACCGCCGATCTGCTGGTCTTCGAGCGGTGTCAAACCCCACGAGGTGGTTTTACCTATATAAGCGGAGTACCAGACGTGAGGAGTCAGAGTCAGCAACGCCCCCAAAATTCCGGTATGAATGCCTGTGGTGAAAATATAAAGCACTCCGGCCCCATAGGCGCGATGGCTCCGGCCGTAAAACAAGGCCCACCAGAACAACAGGGCCGAGAGGAGGAAACTGAGGTGCTGGGCCGCATGGATCCAGTCATTGGACAAGGTGGCGTCGAAAAGAGGCGGATAATGCCAAACCCATAGCGCCGCCGCATGGATCAGCCACGCATTGAACGGTTTCGTTATCGCCTTCCACGCGGGTTCGACGATGCCGCTCCTCGACCAGGAAACCGTTGCTTTGCGCCACGCCAATGGCATCGAGTGGAGAAAGACCGCCACAGGACGCGAAATCACCAGGAACGGCGCGGCCAGCAGCATCAGAATTTCGTGCTGCGCCATATGCGCTGAAAACAAGGATTCGCCTAACTCGTGAATCGGCGAGATCAGCGCCAGTGCGAGAAATGTCCAACCGGTCCAGTAATATGCGACCTGAGCCGCTGTTGCGGACCGGGGAGCTTTGTGGCGTCCCCACGCGTACATTGCCGCTGACGCGGCAAGAGGCGCCACCAGCCCCGGCTCGAAACTCCATTCCGACCAGATCGAGGCGAGGTTCATGTGCACGCCGCCATCATCAGACTCGGAATCATCTGCGCGAAGATCACGACGAAAAAGCTGACACTCAGGGCCATCCCGCTTGCCGCAACTACGGTGTTCGGCTTTTCGCCGCCGTGCCAGAGCGCCCACGCGGCCAGACCACACCCGGCGTCGAGCAGCAGCGCCACGATGGCTACGATCCAGAGGACGGCGTTTGATCGCTGCGTACAGGCCAGCGGAGCGAGCGCAAACTGGGCCCCATGATTCACGAACCAAATGAGCGGTGCACCGAGGGAGACGACGCGTACTGCGGGACCGGCAGTCATCGGCTTCCCACCAGATGCGGCCCCCAATAGATCGTGACGTAAAGCGGAATCCAGATGAGAACCAGGAAGTACCAGACGACGCTATCTACATGGACACCGAGCCGCTGCTGCGGGCCATGCTTGCCGAACGCGATAATCGAGATCAGGATGACGGTCATTAAAAGATCGGCGATCACGTCAAAGGTGTGCAGAAACAGAATGGTCCAGACCAGTGTTCCGTGAATGTCGGTCTGCCAGGTGAAATTGAAGGTCCGCCACTCGAGGAATCGCAGCGCCAGAAAAAACAAAGCCAAAAGAACGTTAGCCGCCAGTCCAACGACCATTTTCCGGGTATTGTTCTGTTTGGCTCCCTCGCTGGCGACATAGGATCCAGCGGCGCTAAGTATCAGCGGGATAAGCGCGAGGCTCGGCATCGTCAAACGCGGAGGCTCAATTCCGGAGGGCGGCCAGATATCGATGCTGAGCCGCAAATAGAAATACATCGCGATCAGCGCACAAAAGAGACTGCCTTCAATGCACGCCATCAGGAGTTGCCCCAGCCACAAGGGAGCGCGGCTGGAAATCTCGTAATCCGGCAGACCGCTGACGTCCAAAGTGCGGGCGGGAGTCATGATTTCAACCTCCCGGAGCTCCGTGGCCAGAACCATCCGACCATTCCGATTGTGCCCAGCGCCGACGCGACAAAGTACCAGGAAAACGCAAAAACAGACCCGGCGAATCCAATTCCGATTCCCAGCGCGCTGATGAAAGGCCAGATGCTGGGGCCGGGAAGCACGGTGCGGAACTGCGGCTCGCCTTCAGTGACACCGGTAATCAGGACCTCCCGCCGGTCCGTATTCATTCCCGTTACAACAGTCCTGAGTTGGGGGTCTGTCCACATCGGCGTAAGGCTCGAGACCACAGGTGGGTAGGCAAAATTGTAAGGCGGCGGCGGCGAACTGGTGGCCCACTCGAGCGTCGAACCATTCCACGGATCGGCCTCCGCGTCCGCGGGGCGGCGCAGGGTTGCGGCGGCATTGGCGATAAAAACGAGCCCGCCCACGGCGATCACAAACGCGCCGCACGTCGCGATCAGATTCGCGTCGCCCCAGCCAAGCTCCGCGGGATAGGTATAAATTCTCCTGGTCATCCCATTCAACCCGAGGATGTGCATGGGAAAGAAGGTGACGTTGAAACCGATGAACAGCAGCCAGAAGGAGATTTTTCCCATCCGCTCATTCAGCATGCGGCCGGTGATCTTCGGGAACCAGTGGTGAAACGCTCCAAACAAAGGAAATAAAGCGCCCCCAATCAGGACGTAATGGAAATGCGCCACGACGAAGTAGGTATCGTGGCTCTGCAAATCGAGCGGTATCGAAGCCAGCATGACGCCGGTCATGCCGCCCAACACAAAAATAAAAACAAACCCAAATACGAAGTACATTGCGGAGGTCATACGCAACCGGCCGCTCCAAAGAGTCGCCAGCCAGCAGAAAATCTGGATGCCGCTCGTTACGGCGATCATCATGCTCGCGGCGGTGAAGTATGCTTCGCCGATCTGCGGCAGTCCGGTGGCGAACATATGATGCACCCACAGACCGAAGGCGATGAAGCCCGTGGCCACCTGCGAGAGAACGACAGCCGGGTAGCCGAATATCGGACGCCGCGAGTTCACTTCGAGAATCGAAGAAACGAACCCAAGCGCCGGGATAAAGATGATATAAACCTCCGGATGCCCGAAAAACCGGAAGACGTGCTGGTAGAGCAGCGGGTCGCCGCCTTCCCACGGATTCACGAAGTGAGTGCCTATCGTCCGGTCGTTCAGCAGCATGACCGTGCTGGCCACCATGACGGCCGGCATGGCGAACACGACCATAAAGGATTGAATCAGCATCGACCAGCAATAGAGCGGAATTCGATTGAGCGCCATGCCGGGCACTCTCATTCGTAGAATCGTGGCAATAAGCTCCACGGCCACACAGAGCGCCGAAATTTCGGTATACGTGATCATCTGCGCCCAGGTATCAACACCTTTACCCGGCGAGAACTGTGGGCCGGCAAGTGGCGGATAGGCGAACCAACCTGCGTCCGGTGCGGCTGCGGTGAACGCCATTGCGTAGAGAAAAATCCCGCCGAAGAGGTACATCCAATAGCCGAACGCATTCAGTCTCGGAAAGGCTACATTTCTCGTCCCCACCATCAGAGGGACAAGGTAAATTGCCATCCCTTCCATCACCGGCACCGCGAAAAGAAACATCATCGTCGTACCGTGCATGGTGAAGATCTGGTTGTAACGCGCGGGTCCAAGGAATGTGTTATCCGGCTTCGCCAGTTGCATGCGCATCATCAGCGCCTCGACCCCGCCAACCAGCAGAAAGAAAAAAGCCGTGAAGATATAACGCCGGCCGATCGCCTGATGCGTCGCCATGCTGAGCCAGCCGAGCAATCCGCGCGGGCTGGCCCACGTGCGCTCCAGCGCCTGACGATTAGTCTCTTCCGAAACCTGTGTGGATGTCATTGCAGACTCCCGACATAATCAAGCAGCGACTGCAGCTGGTCGGGTTCGAGTGGAACCGTGGCCATATGGTTTCCTGGTTTGATGGACTGCGGGTCGGAAATCCAGCCGGCGAGATTGCCTCGATTATTCGCAAGCGTTCCGGCGGCGAGACTCAGACGGCTTGCTATATGGGTCAGGTCAGGGGCCACCTGGCCGTGCGCAGCGGTTCCACGGATGGTATGGCAGAGGACGCATTCGCTTCCGAGAAATACCTGCTGGCCGTTGCGTTCCGAGTCAGTGGAAGGCTCATGCGCGTCCTGCAACTGCGCGGCTCTCCATTTCTCGAATGCCGCTTCGTCTTCAGCAACAACCCAGAGGGCCATGTGCGCGTGCTGCAGTCCGCAAAACTCAGCGCACTGTCCTCGAAACCTGCCGGGCCGCTCCGCCTGAAACCACACTGTTGTGACACGGGAGGGAATCAGGTCTCGCTTGCCGGAAAGTCCCGGTACCCAAAAGCTATGGATCACATCCTGTGAGGTCCCACGAATCATCACCGGCCGGCCGACAGGAATATGAATCTCGTTCGCCGTCACGATGATCTGCGATGCGTCGTCGTTCAGGTACCGCACATACCACCACCATTGACTGGCTGTGACTTCGATGGTCAACGCATTCCTGGGCATCGAGCGATCCGAAAGCGCCTTTCCCGCGGAAACGCTGATGACGATGAGCCCCAACAGAATCACGGTTGTCAGGACGCTTGCGGCGCCGACAATGCGAGTAAGCTTCGCTTCTCGATCCGGCGATGGCGCAAGAGTTTCCATTCCGCGATGACGGCGGGTTCCCAAAGCAGCCAACGCGAGACCGATCACGATCAGAAAGATCACGCCCAGGAGAATGGTGAAGTTTCGCATCAGGTCGGCGATGACGTGCGCTTCCGGGCCCCCGGCGTTCATTGCCGATTGCGGTCCCGGGGCACAGCCGGTCAAAGCCGCGAGAAGAACAAGCAGCCACAGCCTCTTCATTTGCCGACCCTTTTTTCGTGCGACCCAAGGATCGTTCCTGAATCCTGTTCCAGCCCATCCGGGCGTTCGGGTGTAGCGGCGCGCGGTTCTTCCTTATTCATAGCCCGCACCCACGCGACGATCTTCCAGATCTGATACTCCGGGATCTTTTCACCCCAGGACGGCATGCCGTTCGGCCGCCCTTTGACAATCGTGTCGAAGATATTCTCCGGCTCGCCGCCATAGATCCATGTTTTCTTGATCAACGGCGGCCCGATCGCTCCGCCCCCGTTGGCATGACAACCGGTGCAGTTATATTGCGCAAAAAGCCGCTCACCGTCCGAAATGTCCTGCGCATTTCCTTCCGAGGGGTTGATCACGTGTGGCTCTGTCGCCTGGCCAGCAGGCTGCAACTGACTCTCGCGCGCCGCAGCGCCGAACACGATCACGCTGGCCGGCTGCGGCCTGAGCCGCTTCTTCTCGCGGGAGCAGCCCGTTAGTGCGGCGAAGACGCAGACGCCGATGCAGATGATGCCGGACCGCACGCGAGCCCCCTTTCTCCGACTTGCGGAATCTTATATTCATCCAGCAACGCTTCGATAGCGGAACACTTATCCACGATTGCCTTGTCGAGACGCGTTCTCAGTTGCTCGTCGCCGCGACGCACCCCCACCGCGATGGCGTAGACAAAGGGCAGCATGCCTGCCCGGCTGGGTGTCACTGGCACGACGTTCAGAGAAGGCGGGGCGAAGTAACCAGCCACCGGCCCCCAAGCCAGGGCCAGATCGATATCGCCGTGTTCGAGAGCGCGAATCAGCTCCTTTGGATCCGTCACGTTGAAACCGCGAAGATTCGCCGCAAGGCCGTTCTGCGCCAGCACCTGGCCGGGCGGAGCATAGGAATCGTCGACTATCGCGACCCCGACCTTCATTGATTTCAAACGCTCGTCATAAAGAGAAGAGATCGGATTGGTGGAATCACGCCTCTCGAGCCACGCATAAGTCGACGTATAGTAAGGCCGGGTCACACCGAGGGAGTCTTTCGCTTCCGGCACACCCATCGCCGCCGGTACCCCCATCAGAGCGTCGCAAGCTCCGGCGTTCAGCGATTTGTCGATGAAGTTCTTCTTCTGTGCCCACCATACAAACTGAACCGACATTCCGAGATCGTCGGCAAGCAGCTTCGCCAGGCCGTTCTCCAGGCCGTCAACTTTCTGGCTCGAAAACGGGAGATTATCGGGATCGGCGCAGACTCGAAGCACCGAGGCTCCATAGGCCGGGACAGCGACAAGAATCGCGGCAACCGCCACGCTGTTACGGAAGAGCGAAGACATACAGGTTCCCGCCCTTCGTGGTGTAATCCGGCAGATCCTTCATGGCATTTACGAACCCAAGAGCTCCGGTGCCGTCCTGCGGGTTGAGTCCGCCGGCCACGATCGCGCCAGACCAGCCGCCGACGCCATCCAGCACCGCAATATATTGCTTTCCATCCGGCCCGCGATAACTGATCGGTTGCGAAATGATGCCAGATCCCGTTCGGAACTGCCACAAGGGTTTCCCCGTGCGAGCGTCGACAGCCTTGAACCAGCCATCCATTGTGCCGTAGAAGGCGACATCCCCGGCGGTCACGAGACTTCCGCTCCACACCGGAAACATCTCGTTGATCGACCAGACATTCTTAGCCTGAACCGGATCCCAGGCGCTGAACACACCGCGGTACCCGCCCGGGCCGGCATACATCTTCACATTGGCTCCTACGTAAGGCGTGCCCGCGATGTAGTTTGCCTGAACACCCTGGAGATCCATGCAAAGGTTGTTGTGGGGCAGGTAGAGATAACCCGTGCGCGGCGAGAAAGCGGACGGCTGCCAATCCTTCCCTCCCGGCGCCGCGGGGCAGATATCACGGACCGTTTTGAAGCCCGTCGCTTTCGACGCCACATAATGAATCCGGCCCGTCTTCGGATCCACGCCATCGCTGGTGTTCTGATACGCGAAGCTTTCGGCCGAGATTACTTCGCCGGTCGCGCGGTCGAGAATGTACATTCTGCCGTTGCGATCGGGGTGCGCCAGTACCTTCCGCAAGCGGCCCTGAATATTCAGATCGAGGAGAACGTTCTCGTTCACGCCGTCGTAATCGTGATCGTCGTGCGGATTCATCTGGTAAGCCCAGATGACCTCTCCGGTTTCGGGGCGACGCGCGAACAGCGTGCACGTCCACTTGTTATCGCCGGGCCTCTGGTCGGCATTCCAGGGACCGGGATTGGATGTGCCGTAATAGATGAGATCGAGATCGGGATCGTAGGAAATCCAACTCCACGCCGCGCCGCCTCCGATCTTCCATTGATCGCCCTGCCAGGATTTGACGCCGAGATCTTTCTGCCGGTCCTGTTCATAAAAAGGTTTAAAGGAAGCACCAATCAGGACATCCTTGTCCGGACCCGCTGAGTAACCGCGCCATGCAATCTTACCGGTGTCCGCATCGAGGGCGGCAAGCCATCCTCTTACTCCAAACTCTCCGCCGCTGTTTCCGACGAGAACCTTATCTTTCACAATCAGCGGAGCCATCGTTATCGACTCACCCTGATTGATGTCTCCTACCGTCGTTTTCCAGACCTCCTTGCCCGTTACGGCATCGACAGCTACGGTGTGCATATCGAGTGTGTTGTAGTAAATCTTTCCTTTGTAGAAAACACCGCCACGGTTCACCACATCACAGCAGGCAACACCCTGGGAACTGGCAGAAGTACCGGGCGTATAAGTCCACTTTCGCGGAGCACCCGGCTTCGTAAGGTCGAGCGCATACAGCAGATTGGGCCACGGTGTGATGATGTACATCGTGCCGTTTACGACCAGCGGACCGGCTTCCTGCCCACGGGTCAGACCAGTAGAAAACGTCCAGGCAAGCTTCAGCTGCTTTACATTGCCGGAGTTAACCTGATCGAGCGTGCTGAACCTGGTGCTCGCGTAGTTCTTGGCGGGCATCGTCCACTGGCCATCGTCAGGCTGATTCTGGATCTGCGGCGTCAGAAGAAACGGCGCGCAGAACAGCACATATAAAGTCTTTCGCACTGCGCCCGCACGAAGCACGCAGATTTCCAGGGCGGGTTTTTTTTGTACTCTCCGCCACGTTCGCCAAAACCCGGCCACTTATCGCGGCGATTAACACTTAATAAGAAATATTTTAAAAAAATCGGGGCGCCCCAATGTCGTTTTGTTGTCTCCGGACGACACCGGGAGCGCATAGTTCCTGTTTACGCCTGCAGGCCCACTGTTTCGACGTTATGCCACACGGAGCCTCGAGGAATCGCGTGGTTTAGTGTCCCCGTACGCCAATGGGTGCGACGGGGTTCTTTCGATTCAAAAATTACCACGCGTTTTTGGAATTGCGAGAGATGATTGGCGCCTCGAGCGTGGAAGTGTTTTGTTTTCAGAGCGCGGTCGGCCAAAATTTATTTTCGAAATTTGTCACCGGGAATTTGAGGCCTGCGCAAAGCCCTGCGCGGGTGATGACCGCCGGCGTTGGAGGCTGGATTGCACCTTTGCGTTCGCTAATGCGCAGGGAGTCTTACCCGATGGCAGTAAACGCAAACAATTCCCCAATCCACAAGGATCGCCGGGCCTTTCTTGGCGCCGGCGCCGCACTGGTCACCGCGGCGCTGGCAACCGGCGATGCTCTGGCGCAGGAGCCTCAAAAGGCTGACGGCCGGAGCGCCAGCGATGCGGGGCCTGAGAACCAAAAAGTACGCGAAGCAAACCCAAATACCTTTCTACCGCCATCGACGGACCACGGAGAGGTTCCGGAGTTCTGGAACTCGTTCTCGACTTCTCATCGGCGGATTCAGCAGGGCGGCTGGTCCCGTCAGATTACTGTGCAGGATTTTCCTCTATCAAAGGAAATCGCCGGGGTCAATATGCGGCTCACCGCAGGCGGCGTGCGCGAACTGCACTGGCACAATGCAGGGGAATGGGCGCTCATGCTCAGCGGCAACGCGCGGATCACCGCTCTCGATAATGACGGGAAAGCGTTTGTCGCGGATGTAAGTAAAGACGATCTCTGGTACTTTCCGACCGGTAATCCGCACTCTATTCAAGGTCTGCAGCCAGATGGTTGCGAGTTTCTGCTCGTGTTTGACGATGGAAAATTCTCTGAAGCAGACACGACGTTGATCTCGGATTGGGTTCGGCACACACCCGCTGAAGTGCTCGCCAAAAACTGGGGCGTTTCGGAAAGCGCTATCCAGGGCGTGTACGCACAGCCGCCGGACGGGCATTACATCTTCCAGCTTCCGATTCCGGGAACGCTCGAACAGGATCGCCGTGCGGCCGCGGGCGCGAAAGGGCTTTCTCCGGTGAAGTTTTCTTTCTCGCTGCGCTCAATGGCACCGACGTTTAAAACCGGGTCCGGGGAGGTCCGTGTAGTGGATACGCGAAACTTTCCCGTATCGACTACCATTGCGGCCGCACACGTGGTGGTGAAACCCGGCGGTTTGCGCGAGCTGCACTGGCACCAGAACGCCGATGAGTGGCAATACTATATTCAGGGACAGGCTCGCATGACGGTGTTCTTCAACGGCTCAAAAGCACGCACGGCGGACTTCAATGCGGGCGATGTCGGCGTGGTGCCGAAGACTTTGGGTCATTACGTAGAGAACACGGGAACCACCGATTTGATTTTTCTCGAGATGTTCAAAGCCGACTGCTTCATGGACCTTTCACTCTCGGACTGGATGACCCATGCGCCGCCTTCATTGATCAGTCAGCATCTCGGAATCAGTGAAGAGGTGCTCCGCAGGCTGCCGCAAGACAAGGCACCGATTATGCCTGCCTGAGAAGCCAATGAAACGGATCACGCTGAACGTAAATGGCCGTCATCAGACTGTTTCGATAGATCCGGAGACGCCGCTTCTCTTTGTGCTCAATGATGAGCTGGGGCTGCGGGGGCCCCGATTCGGCTGCGGAATGGCACAGTGCGGAGCCTGCACTGTGATTATTCGCGGCGAGGTGGTGCGATCCTGCGTGAAGCCGGTCGGCGCCGTGGGCGACGGTGAGATTACAACCCTCGAAGGCCTGGGTGCTCCGGGCAAGCCGCATCCGATTCAGCAGGCGTTTATCGACGAGGGCGCCGCGCAATGCGGGTTTTGTCTCAGCGGCGTCATCCTGACGGCGAAGGCGGTTCTGGACCAGAAACCGGATGTGTCCGACGAGGAGATCCGCACCGCTCTGGGCGGCGTTCTTTGCCGCTGCTTTGCCCACGTTCGTATGTTTCGCGCGATCCGGAAATATGCCGAGGCAAGTAAGAAACATGCGCTCACGGCGTGACTTCCTGAAGAGTTCCGGCGCCCTGGTGGTAAGTTTCGCCGCCGGCGCCCTGATTGAACTGCCGATGAGTGGTCAGGGGCCGTTCGATACTCATCCCTCGCACATTGATCCGAACAAGCTTGACTCCTGGTTGAAGGTGGCCGCAGACGGGACCGTTACTGCGTACATCGGTAAGTGCGACTTCGGCCAAGGCATCTTCACTGCGCAGACGCAGCTGGTCGCGGAAGAACTGGTCGTTCCGATCTCCCATGTCAAGCTGATCCAGTGCGATACCGATTTGACTCCGGACCAGGGAACGACATCCGGCAGTCAATCGACGCCGACCAACTTCAATTCCGCAAATCTGGCCCTGGCGGCGGCCACGGCGAGAGAGGCGCTGCTGGGTTTGGCTGCGGACAAGTTCGGTGAGCCGGTCGAGAGTCTGCAGGTAAAAGATGGAGTGATCGCAGGCGCCGGCGGACGCAAGGTCACCTATGCGGAACTGATCGGCGGAAAGCAGTTCCATCTGACGGTTCGTGCCGATGCAAGGCGGCGAACGGCGCAACAGTGGACCGTGCTCGGGAAACCTGTTCCCTCGCTGGACAGAACTGCTCTGATGACGGGGCAGTTTGAGTTCGTACATGCGGTTCGTGTGCCCGGCATGGCGCATGGGCGTGTGGTGCGGCCGCCGCAAATGGGAGCGACGCCGGCTTCAATCGACAGGAAGTCGGTGGCGCATATCCCGGGAGTGAAGGTCGTGGTGCGCAAGGATTTCGTCGGCGTTGTTGCGGAGAAGCAACACGATGCCATATTGGCGGCGCGTCAACTCGCGGTTCGGTGGAACCCCGGGCCCGCACTTCCCGCGCAAGCCGGCTTCTTTGAGCATATGCAGAAGCAGCCCTCGCGCGACACGTTGAGCGTCGATTCCGGCGATGTCGAGCGCCAACTTGCCGCGGCCGGCAAAGTCATCGAAGCTCGGTACACATATCCGTACCAGATGCACGGATCGGTTGGTTCGTCATGCGCGGTAGCCGATGTCAAAGCGGGAAAGGCGACCGTCTGGTCCGCGACCCAATCGGTCTATCCGACACGCAGCATCATCGCGAAACTCCTCGCCATGATGCCGGATAGCGTTCGCGTGATCTATACGCGCGGTTCGGGAGGCTATGGACTGAACGGCGCCGATGCGGTTTCGTTTGACGCGGCAGTGCTGTCGCATGCTGTGGGAAAGCCGGTGCGACTGCAGTTCTCGCGAGAAGACGAAATGATGTGGGAGAACCTGGGCGCGGCGTGCGTTGTGGAGCATCGGGCGGCGCTCGGATCGGACGGAAACATCGCCGCGTGGGATCGCACTAACTGGGTGACGTCGTTGGGTAACCGAACCGGGTATGACACGCCTGGGAACGTGATCAGCGGGATGCTGGCGGGGTACGAGCCGGAGATTCCGCAACCCGCTCCGGCTAAAGCGCCGCGGGGCAAGTTTCAGAACCAGAGCAACCACGTACCGGCTTACTTCGCCGGCCGGGTGGACGGGGTGTCGGCAGGAGGAGGCACGATTCGAAGGGAACGAGCTTTGACGCATACGGTGCGATCGCCATTTTTTACGGGGCCGTTGCGATCGCCATTGCGGATACAGAACACGTTCGCGACTGAGTGCTTCATGGATGAACTTTGCGCAGAAGCAAAGGCGGACCCCGTTGCTTTCCGGTTGCAGCATCTCACTGACACACGGGTTACAGGCGTGATCCAGGCCGCAGCGAGAGCATCGAATTGGGTTAAGCGCCCGTTCCCCTCGGAGGGTTCCCGGCAAAGCGAGATGGTAACCGGTCGCGGCATCGCATGTGTGAATTACGAAGGGGGAAACGGCTATGCGGCGCTGGTTGCCGAGGTGACGGTGAATCTGGAAACCGGGATCGTGCGTCCGACACGCTTCGTTGTGGCTGTCGATTGCGGGCCGGTCTCCAACCCCGACGGTCTGAGGAACCAGACTGAAGGCGGGATTCTGCAGGGCATGAGCCGAGCGCTGGTGGAGGAGGTTACCTGGGACGCGCAACGTATCACATCGGTCGATTGGGAGACCTATAAGAGCCTGTATCTCGATTACGAGATGCCCGCGATCGAGTGTGTTTTTGTGACGCCGGAAGGCGTCGCTGCCACTGGCGCGGGTGAAACGGCAATTACTGTTGCTCCCGCGGCGATAGGCAACGCGATCTTCGATGCTACGGGCGCTCGCTTGAGGGATGTTCCGTTTACTCCTGCGCGTGTAAAGTCTGCGTTGCGCGTAGCGGGCAGGATATGAGAGCCTGGACGACCCGGCGCTTCTGTTTTTGGTTAATGGTGTGGCCGGCTGCTGTGGCCGCAAGGGGGCAGGCAACGCCCGGACATGCGACAGCAGCAGCCGCATTCGAGCAGATCGTTCCCGTGCTGCGTAACGCCCGCTGCATGAATTGTCACTCCAGCGGAGACTTTCCACGACAGGGAGACGACAGCCATCCCCATACGATGCAGATCCGGCGCGGACCCGAGGGCCGGGGAGTGAACGCCGTCAAATGCTCCACCTGTCATCAGGAGCACAATACGCCCGGGTTGGATACGCCGCCTGGCGCGCCAGACTGGCATCTGCCATCGCCCGAGATGCCGATGATCTGGGAGGGCCTGACAGACCGGCAGCTTTGTGAGTTATTGAAGGACCCCGGCCGGAACGGACACAGGACCGTGCAGCAAATCGTAGAGCACATGTCTACGCCGTTGGTCCTTTGGGCGTGGCATCCGGGAGAGGGTCGGGAGCCCGTTCCTGTGCCGCAGAATAAGTTTCTGGCGGAAGTAAGGGATTGGGCTAAGGCCGGCGCAGCCTGCCCTGAGTAAAGTGCGAACGACCGCAAAAAAGAATGGGCAAGGAGGTCTCAATGAGAGCGTCGACTAAGAAACGAGCTACAGCCAAAAAGTGGAGTGCTGGGGTGACCACCAGCTCAACCAAACCGCCTGAAGGACTTTTCACTCGGAGCGCCGCGGCCATCGCGCGCAGTCTGGCTTCAAGGAAGGTGTCGCCAAAGGGCCTCGCGTCAGGCCTTCGGATGCTGACGTTCTATATCAACCGAGCGGGCAAGGAATTAACGGAAGAGCGGCGGAGGGAACTCGAGAAAGCCAAGCGTCTGCTTTTGAACCGTATCTATAGGCAGAAGAATGGACGGTCTTCGCATGGGCGATGATCAGTCGCCGAAGGTTTTGGTCTCCAACACGGGAAGTAATTCTCTCAAGTTTGAGGTTGTTGTGCCGCAATCGCCGTCTTCGCACGTGGTCCGCGGTCGGACACTATTGAGCGGAGCGGTGCTCGCAAGGGATCTCCTTTGCGGGCTTTTGTGATTCCAACTGAGGAAGGGATGATGATTGCCCATCAGGCCTGGCTGCATTATGGCAAGTCGATGTCATCGCCTTTCCAGCTTTAATTTTTCCCGAGCGAGAGATTCCCGTCCCAGATCTTCAAGATCGGATTCCGCGTGGGATTGCCGGATGTACAGGGTGAGTTCGTGACAGCGCCTGGCGATTGCAGCCTCAAAGGCGAGCGGGCGAGGACCGAATGCCCTGCCGAAGCGAACCATCGTTTCAGTGCATGATTGTTCGACAAGGTGCCTCAGAGTAAGCGCTCTTACTCTGGCCGCCCGGATATTCGCGAAATCCCTGTCAATCTCTTCGCCCGCCGCCTGAAGAAGCGTCCGAAGCTGCCATCCGTTCGCCTCAAGCGCTCCGAGGTGAGCCAGAGCGTGGAAATCTGTATCGCGGGTATGTTGCAGGGCATAATCGATCAGGCCCTGCGCGCCACCTGTCCAGCATGAGGCTGGTCCGCAAGCCCCATGCCAGAAGCCAGGCCTGTCAAGATACCAACCCGACGATCCGACGAAGTCTGTCTCGTCGATTGGATAGCCGCTGAAAAAGGTTGTGGCCGTCGAGGTGTCGGCAAAGGCGTCCGTTACCCACCCGGATGGGTCAAAGTGAACATGATCCGACGCCTCTCGAAGATCGATTTCGAGAAGACGACGTTCCGGCTCCATGACTGTTACCAAAGCGCAGTCAACGAGCCCTGCTCCCGTACAAAATCCTTTCTCTCCTGAAACAGCTCCTTCAGAGACTCTCAGTCCCGCTTTACCTTCCGAGGCCCAAACCCCATAGAGCACTCCGGGCTTCGGTTCCCGACCCGCTTCATGCAGTATGGCGAGAGCATCTGTATGGGCCTCGGCAAGCCGCGCCAGCTCCAGGTTGTCCCGGGCGATTTGCGCGAGCTCGCAATGGCGGCGGGCGGTCTCGCCACCACCGGGAAAGGGCAAATTCATTCTGCCATCGTCTAACAAGCTCCGAAATTGTGCAGCGAGGCTCATACAACGAGAACCGCATCATTGTGGGCCGCCAGGGCGTTCGCGAAGCCGCTGGGTGCCCGTCCGGTGCGCCGGCCGCTCGTAATAACCTGAAGCTGAGCAGAAGAGAGCATACGTACTCCGGTCTCTCTGAGACGCGCCCAAAGATCGTGATCTTCGGCTGTTTTCAAGTTCGCCCAGCCTCCGACTTCGACATAACGGTCCGCCCTGACCCCAAGATTGGCCCCATGAATATGGGGATGTGTTCCGTCCGCATGAATTAAGTAAGTTGCCAGAAAACGCGCCGCTACTTCGGGGCCATGTTCCTCAAAACTGTCGACCCCAACGATACCGGCGACTGCCTCGATGCCGGATGACGCGAGGTCGATCTGATCGCTCAGCCAGTTGCGTGGAACGATGCAATCAGCATCGGTATTGGCAAGCCAGATGTTGGAAAGCGGCCCAGCCGCCCTCTCGATGGCGTAAGAGGCAGCGAGCGCCCTGGCGGTCCCGACCGTTCCGGCGCGAGTATGAAGAACGCTCCCACATGCCTTAATAAGGCTGCAGGCAATTTCTGCGGTGCGATCCGTGGAAGAGTCGGAAACGACCACAATGGTCGCGCTGACCGTCGCGGGAAGCGAGTCGGTCGCTCGAATCACCGATTCGAGACAACGAGCCAGCAGCACTTCCTCATTACGGGCTGGTATGAGAACGGCAACTTCCCACTGAGCGGAGATCAAGTACGCTCCCAGGATTCCAACAGGAAGCCTTCGTGGCATTCCGAGGCGACCACTCTGAGCGAGTTGCCCGAGCGCAGTACACCATGCACTTCGTCGCCCGTGAGCGAATGATCCGCCGACACGCCAAGCCAATGAACGCCAACCAGCAAGCCTTGACGTGCAAGACGGCTGATCAGCAAATCCCGAATTACTGCAAGCGCAGTGCGCTCAAAGTAATAGCCGATCTCGCTGAAGACGATCAAGTCGAAGATATCCGCAGGCAGGTCCTCGGGAAGCTTGCCCTCGATGATGGTGACGTTCGGGCAATGCGCGCAGCGGGCCCGCGCGATGGCGACCGCGGTCGGCGAAATGTCCATTGCGAACAAGCGCCGGCAGCGGCCGGCCAGACTCTCGGTAAGAACACCGATCGAGCAGCCTGGCTCCAGAGCGGAATCGACGCTCCTGTTACCCAGCATTCGCATGATCTGGGCATATCGATTCAGTTCGTAGGAACTGGAGGAAAAATTCCATGGGTCGGAATTCGCGCGGTATTTTTCCTCGAAGAATTCCTTAGAACCAGTGTTGGTCGCCATGGATGATGAAGGTTTCAAACGGACGGCGTGCAGGTGCGAGAAAGAGTTCCGGCAAGATCGGCGGCCCGTCGTCTCGATGTAACTGGGAATTGTGGCAGGCGAGAGCCCTGGCGCGGCGGGATTGTGCTTCCGCTGACAATATCAGGCGGCGCAGGGGCAAGCCTGCCAGACCCTCCGGCCGCAAATGATGCCAGGTCCAGAAGAAATAAGAAACGAGAGTGGCGCCTTTTCGGCGCGCGGCTGTCGCTGCCGCTCTGCCGCAAGCTTCGTGGTCAGGATGAGGGTCGTGTTGCCATGGCGACACCAGCAAGGTATTCGAATCGATCGACGCGGCAATGCGATCCGTCAGCGCCGCTTCGGATTCGGCCACGTTCGAATCATCGAAACCAAGGTGGACAATGGAGTCACTCATGACGCCAAGGGCTTCCGCGGCGCCAGTTTGCTCCATTTGCCGCATTCTGCCCAGATCCGGCATATCGGGATACGCTGCCTCGCCGTTGGTGACGGCCAGCAGCTTGACCGGTATCTGGCGGGAGCGCTGCATGGCGATGAGGCCTCCTGCGCCCAGCGTCTCGTCGTCGGGATGAGGGGCAACAACAACGGTTGGCTTCTGCGCGGCCGACCAGCCCTCCACTCCGCGCAGAGCGTCGATCCAACTTTGTTCCGTGGTGATGGGCGTCAGCACTTGACTGCTCTCGGCAATTGTCTGGCCATTCTAAGTTTGATTCTTCTGGACTGGCAATTGCAGCCGGGTACAGTTATGCTTCCCAGGCAGCAGCGAAGCAACCGGGGTAGAGGCCGGAGTGGAGTTTGCTCTTCGACACATACAATTGCAGAGCTGATCGCGCGATATCCTGACGTCCAGCTTGCAACACTCGTCGATGGTCCCCGCGGGCGACCGTTGGGTTCACGAGACGAAATTCGATGGATACCGACTTCTCGGTTTTCGGGCGGGGCCGAGTGTCAGATTGATCACACGCAACGGGAAGGACTGGACGGGAAGCTTCCCCTCCGTGGCGGCGGCCCTTTCGGAACTGGCCTCGGACAACGCGGTCCTGGACATGGAAGCTGTGGTTTTCGACAATCAGGGAAAGAGTAATTTCCAATCTTTGCAGAATGCGCTCGGTGACAGTGGCGATCGCAAGCGCATCGTCGCTTGTGTCTTCGACCTTCTTTATCTCGAGGGAGAAGACCTGACGAAATTGCCTCTGATAAGCCGCAAAGAAAAGCTCGAAGCTCTTCTTGGGACATACGACACCCTGCGATTCAGCAGCCACGTCATTGGTCAGGGCGAACAGATGTTCGCAGAGGCTTGCAAAGCTGGGTTAGAAGGCATTATTTCAAAGCAGGCCGACGCGCCATATCTCGCCGGCCGTGGTAAGACCTGGCTCAAAACCAAATGCTCTTTGCGGCAGGAATTCATTATCGTCGGATTCAGTGATCCCCGAAAAGGCGAACGAGCCCTGGGCGCGCTTTATCTCGGCTATCAGAAGAACGGCGTACTTCAGTACGCGGGGAAAGTCGGCACGGGATTCACGATGAATCGCGCCCGAGAACTGACAGAACGGCTGACGAAGATTTCAATTGCGCAGCCCGTGCTGAGCCGGGCAGAGACAATCGGCCTCGGAGCGGGAGAATGGCGAGCGGTTCATTGGGTCAAGCCAATCCTGGTGTGCGAAGTTTCGTTTACCGAATGGACTGCGGACGGACGCATTCGTCACCCTTCGTTTCAAGGTTTGCGGGAAGATAAGAGTGCGTCTCAAGTTAAGAAGGAGACTCCAGTGGCGCCGGCAACCAGAGCGACAACCAAAGAAGGGGTAACAAAGGAAGGTCTGACAAAGGCAAGTACAAAGGCGGAAAACCTCGTCCTGAATGGAATCACGATTACTCATCCCGGCCGTGTCATCTCCGATACAGGTCACATCACCAAGGGCGAACTCGCGGAATATTATGTGGCGATCGCGCCCCTGATGTTGCCGCAGATCGTGCGGCATCCGCTCAGTCTGCTGCGCTGCCCGTCCGGAGTGGACAAGCAGTGCTTCTTTCAAAGAAATCCTGGTAAGGGTCTGGGCTCCGCTGTTCGTACATTCGAGTTCCAAAACAAGGGCAAAACGTATGAGTATCTATATATCGAGGACGAAAAAGGATTGCTGGAAGTAGTGCAAATGGGAGCCGTCGAACTGCATCCCTGGGGTGCCTCGATCGACTTGATCGATCATCCGGACCGCATGATCTTCGATCTTGATCCGGCCCCTGAAGTTCCCTTTGAGGCGTTGAAACTCGGCGCGGAGGACCTGCGACGGCGCTTACACGGGAAGGGCCTCGAATCTTCCCTCAAGTGCACGGGAGGGAAAGGCCTCCATGTCACCGTTGCACTGGCAGCGAAAGATTCCTGGGCGACGGTAAAACACTTTGCAGCGAGTGTGGCTGATGAGATGGTAGCCGCCGCGCCCGAGGCTTATGTCGCAACGATGAGCAAAGCCAAACGCTCCGGCAGGATCTTCATCGATTATTTCCGGAATGATTACACGGCGACGGCGATTGCCGACTATGCGGTTCGAGCACGCCCTGGAGCACCGGTCGCGCTGCCCATCGATTGGAAGGAACTGAAGGACCTGGAATCGGCCAGTCAATTTACGATGAAAGATGTCCTCGCCAGATTCAAGAGGATGAAGAAGGCGCCTCCCGCGCTTCGTCGCCACATCATTCCTCAGTGAGGACCTATGCCGTCCGCTCAGGCTCCGCACCGTTCGCCGGCTCAGGCTCGCTCGCCTCAAGAAACGCACCTATGCGACCGGGATGTCGACGATCTACGTAAATGACAATTTCGGTCAATGGCGGTCGGATATGAATAAGCTCCTCGATTACTGTGTCAGACCCGAGGCGCCTGGAAAGTCGTTCATCGATCAGATCCAACCTGGTAAAAACGACTACTTTGTCCTGAAACCGATGCATTCGGGCTTTTACCAAACGCCACTGGAGGTGCTTCGGCGATATTTAGACGCATCCACCCTGGTGCTGTGCGGCCTCACGACTAATAGTTGTATTGTCTGCACCGCGCACGATGCCAAAATGCGGGAATTCAGACTTCTTGTGCCGCCCGATTGCTCAGCCGCGCGAACACCAAAGGAGCATCGGCAGGCCATCGAGCGCATCCGGACGATGACCGATGCGAAGGTGACGCCCTCCCGGTCGCTTCGCCTCGGCGAGATCGTGCGAGATGCGCGCAGCAACAAACGCGATGGCATCTGAAGCGTCTCATTTAAGCAATGCGGAAATCGCTGATCGCCTCGCCGGCCTTGCTCAGTTGCTTTCCACTCAGAAGGAGAACCCTTATAAGATTAAGGCTTATCAGCGAGCGGCGGCAAAAATCCGGACGCTTTCGGAAAGTGTCGAAGAGCTCGTCCATCAGGATTCGGATCTCACCGTATACGCAGGCATCGGAGAGGCAATCAGCCACGCCGTGCAGGAGATCGTTCGCACTGGAACTCTCGGCAAGCTCGAAACATTGCGGTCGACGGCATCGCCCGAACTTGCCGGACTCAGCAACTATCCACGGCTTGATCCGAAGCGCGTGCTCCGCGCATACAGGAAGCTGGGGATCGCGTCAGTGGAGGAACTGCGCGCGAAGGTCGAAGGCGGCGAGCTGGAGCAGGCCCTGGGCGCGCGACTCGCCCAGCACGTTCGGCAGGGCATGACTGAAACTCATGCGATGCTCCTTTACCGAGCGGATGAATTGCGCCACGCCGTCGAGAGCTTTCTGCTGGATGTTTGTAAAGTGCGAGCGGCCGAGGTTGTTGGCGATTATCGGCGGCGCGTCGAAACGCTCGAAGAGCTTTCATTTATTGTGGAGACCGATGATTTTGCGGCGATGATTACACGGCTCGAACGGTACGGCGGGCGCACTCCGCTCATCGCATCGACAAGAACGAGCGCAACGTTTTCGCTTTCCTCCGGCGTTCTCTTGCAAATCGATCAAGCCACGAAACAAAATTGGGGACTGTCGCTCATCAGGTGCACTGGCAGCAAGGCGCATCTCCGCAAGCTGACGGCTGTTACGGGCACGTGGGACGTCGTCCAGGAGGCCGGGCCATTCGTTTCGGAAACCGACTTTTACACCCGATTCAAGCTGTCGTTTATCGAACCGGAACTGCGGGAAGGCTATGACGAGGTGGAGCGCGCCCAACAAGGGAGCCTTCCCGATCTGGTGACTGTCGGGGACATTCGCGGCGAGCTTCATGCCCACTCCGTCTCCAGCGATGGATCAAACTCCATTGAACAGATGGCCATCGCGGCGCGGGATCATGGATACGAGTACATCGGAATAACGGATCATTCCCAGAGCCTGAAGATCGCTCGCGGTGTTTCCATTGACGATCTGTGGAAGCAAATCCGCTTCATCGATAAGTTGAACGCCGGCCTGAGCGGCGTTCGGGTTTTGAAGTCTGCCGAAGTGGATATACTGGCGGACGGAGCGCTCGATTATCCCGAAGAGATTTTGAAGGAACTCGATTACACCGTTTGCTCGGTCCATTCGCGATTTGGTCTTGGGAAGCAGGAACAGACGGAGCGCATTCTCCGAGCTATGGATAATCGCTACTTCAACATTCTCGGACATGCGACCGGCAGACTGCTTCTGAAGCGTCCCGGTTACGAACTGGATATGGGTCGAATCATTGATCATGCCAGGCAGAGCGGGTGTTTTTTCGAAATCAATTCGAGTCCGGACCGGCTGGATCTCTCGGCGGAGAATGCTCGTCTGGCACGCGAAGCGGGCGTGAAGATTGCCATTTCCACCGACGCCCACAGCACGCGCGAATTTGACGCCGTGCGATACGGGATCGATCAGGCGCGGCGCGCCGGGCTTGAACCGGCTTCCGTTCTGAATTGCTTGCCGTGGCCTTCTCTTGAGCCATTGTTCCGACGCTGATGAGGGTCTCATTCTATTTCCTGGCCGTTGCTTACCCGGCGACGAGCGAGGCGGCCGGCTTTGACGATTCCGATAAGTTGTGGACGTTTCCGTCGAGTCTGCCGGCGGGTTCGACAGTGATCACGATCGACTTCGAGACCGGCTGATTACTGCCTTCCGCCACGCTCCGAATCGGCACCAGCACGTTCGTTTCGGGGAAATAGGCTGCGGCACAGCCTTCCGGTATTTCATAGGGAATCGCCTCAAACCGTTCCGCGCGGCGGGTCTCGGATTCGAAGTGGCTGACTAAATCCACCCATTGATTTTTTTCGATGCCGAGCCTGATCATATCGGCGCTATTCATGAAGACAACACGCCGGCCGTGGGACACGCCGCGGTAGCGATCGTTTTCGCTGTAGATCGTCGTGTTGAACTGGTCGTGACTGCGAACGGTGGTCAGCAGCAACTCACCATCCTTCAGTTCGTGGCGCGGAATCTCGTGCACCTTGAACTGCGCGCGGGCGGACGGTGTCTTGAACTTTCCATCCCGCGGCGCGTTGGGTAAATAAAACCCGCCGGGCTGCCGTACGCGGACATTGTATTGGGTAAAGCCCGGAACAACATGCTCGATGTGCTCGCGAACGCGGTCGTAGTTCTCGATAAGGCCCTGCCAATCTACCGTTGTCGACCCATTCAGCGTTGCCATCGCCATACCCCCGATAATGGCGGGCTCGCTATGCAGGTGCTCCGAAGCCGGGGCCAGCGATCCATGCGACTGATGGACAACGCCGGTTGTATCCTCAACGCTCACAAATTGCGCCCCTGACTTCTGAAGATCTCGTTCGGTGCGGCCGAGACACGGGAGGATCAATGCCTGCTCCCCCGTAATGAGATGCGCGCGGTTTAGTTTTGTGGATATCTGGACCGTAAGCCTGCAGCGCTGCATCGCCTCTGCGACATACCGAGTGTCGGGCGTGGCGGAAAGGAAATTTCCGCCCAGGCCGATGAAAACTTTAACCCGGCCCTGGTGCATGGCCTCGATCGTGCACACCGTATCAAAACCGTGTTTCTCAGGTGGTGAGAAGTGGAATTCCTTACCCAGCGCGGCCAGGTATTCCGGGCTCATTTTCTCCCAGATCCCCACCGTGCGGTCTCCCTGCACATTGCTATGTCCTCGGACGGGACAAATCCCTGCTCCCTTTCGACCGATCTGTCCCCTGAGCAGCGCAAAATTTACAATCGTCTGGACATTTGCGACGCCGTTGCGATGCTGCGTAATACCCATTGCCCAGGAGCAAATCATTCGTTCGGATTCCATCGCGATCTTCGCCGCCTGATGAATCAGATCGCGGGATATGCCACCGTCATGGACGATCCGGTCCCAGCTTTCGGCGCGAATGTCCCGTGCGAACTCGTCAAACCCTTCGGTGTGGTGATCGATGAAATCATGCGCGAGGACCTTTCCGCCGGTTCGGTCATCCTCCTCCAGCATCTCCTTCATGATGCCCTTGAGCACAGCGACGTCTCCATTGATCCGCACCGGGAGGAACAGACATGCCAGGTCCGTACCGTGAGTGAGCAGGTCGAGAGGCTTTTGCGGATTTTTGAATCGCATGAGGCCGGTTTCGATCAAGGGGTTGATGCTCACAATCCGGCAACCGTTTTGCACCGCCTTTTGCAGTTCCGTCAGCATGCGAGGGTGGCATGTTCCCGGGTTTTGGCCGATCACGAAAATGGAGTCCGCATGGGCAAAATCTTCGATCTTGACGGTGGCTTTGCCGATGCCGATCACTTCCGTCAGTCCAGTGCTGCTCGATTCGTGACACATATTCGAACAGTCGGGCAGATTGTTCGTGCCGAACTGTCGCGCGAAGAGGCCATACATAAAGGCTGCTTCGTTGCTGGCTCTCCCTGAGGTGTAGAAGGACGCTTCGTTGGGAGAATCGAGGGCTCTTAATTCGCGGCCGACCAGATCAAAAGCTCCATCCCACGATATCGGCTCGTAGTAGTCGGATCCGCTCCTGCGAATCATAGGATGTGTGATCCGGCCCTGTTCTTCCAGCCAGAAGTCGGGTTTTTCCAGCATTTCGGAGATGGGATGATTGGCGAAAACTTCCGGTGTGAGCCTCTTCCTGGTTGCTTCCGATGCCACAGCCTTGGCGCCGTTTTCGCAGAACTCAGCGGTCTTCCGCTTACCGTCCGGATCCGGCCAGGCGCAACTCGGGCAATCGAAACCATCCTTTTGATTGATCTTTAACAGCGTTTGAAAAGTTCTCTCGACACCCATTTCTCTGATACCGAAATGAGCGGTTTCGTAAATCGAGGAGTAGCCTGCAGCCGTCTTGTGCCTGTTTCCTGCATGTGCCCCTTCTTGTTCGAGAGGCGGCTGTGCACCGGGGGCTCCTTTGGCGAGATGAGCGTCGGGATCGGTTGGTTTTGCGGTCCTGGCCTGATTCGGTGCGTTGTTTTCGTCGTGATCATGTAGATGCATCGGTGACTTGCAGACTGCAAATTGTCTGCCAGAAATCTGGTGTTTTGAAATACATTGGGATAAGTGATCGTAAGTTCCGTTGGTCTTTAACAGCACAGCGACGTGCGGACAGGAGGTACGAGTTACAGGTAAGAACCAGGTGCGACGATCAGGAAGTGCATCTCATCATGGACAACTACTGCACCCATTAAAGCGCCGAGGTGCAGCGCTGGCTGAAGCCGAAAAGCAGAAGAGATTTCACTTCCATTTCACACCACCAGTAGTTCCTGGCTTAACCAGGTCGAACGGTTCTGTGCCTTGATCGCCGGACGAATGATCCGCCGCGGAACCTTCCATAGCGCCCAGGAGTTAGAACAGGCCATTTAGCAGTGGCTGGCAAGCTGGAACGGTGACCCAGCCCCATTCTGGAAAGCCTCCGCCGACATTATCCTCGACAAAGTCCGACGCTGTAAAGAATTATCCGAGACAGGCGACTAGTGGCGGTTATTCACCCAACGAATACCGGCGCTCGTGCATCGAGGAGCCGGTCCCCTCCCCCCCCAAAGCAGTCGGTAATTGCATCGGAGCTTCTCCACCTCGGGTTCTCGCGAGGTTCTGTCGCAATTGTGTTCGCAATTCTTGTGATCGCGCAACGGTTGTTTTCGGCTCCAGACAATTTCATCGTTTCGGCCGAGTTACTTACCAGCGCTCTTCAGAGGGGTTCCAATCATTTGGGTGCTCATTCCGCGAATTTGATTTTCGCGCTGCGATCGCTCTCCAAAGCCTTTCGGCCCTTCTCGAGTCATTGAGGGATTCGGTTCTTCTTTCTGTCCCTAGTCCTGGGCACAGCTTCGGGCCATTCCCGCGCCCTGCGGTCTGCCGAGCTTCTGCTTCGCCGTTCCGGCGCCGCCGGGTTCTGGCCCCACCCATTCTCGTCCCCCCAGAAAAGCCGCTCCTTGCCTTGGGAGCGCTGGCCTCTCGCTTCGGGGTGCCCCAGGATACACGGGCAGAAAAGGAGAAAAACATGTATCTCAACAGACTTATTCTCATCGGCTTCATCGGCGCAGACGCCGAAACCAGAGTCGGCAGCTCCGAACAAAAATTCGCGGTGTTCTCAGTCGCGACAAAGCGTTCATGGAAGAACGCCGACGGCGGCTGGGAGTCACGGACCGAATGGCACCGCTGTCTCGCTTTCGGGAAACTTGGCGAATTCGCCGCGAGTCTCAGGGAAGGCGCCCACGTTCAGGTCGAGGGCGAACTTCGCAGCCGCGGTTCCGAAGAGGACGGAATCAATCATCGCGTCTTCGAGTGCAGGGTTGAATCGATCCTGAAGCTCGATCGCGCAGTTCGCGGAGAGGCACCCGATTCCGGCGACGATCTCGAATTGTGAGAACTCTTCAGGAGCGTATCCGTCGCTTGTCGGCGGATACGCATCCTGTCATTTGCACTGTAGCAGGCCGTTGCGCGAATTTCCTTTCGCTATTACGACCGTCTCTCAAATTTCTACCGGCCGCTCAAGTAAAGGCGTTACGTGACGGCTGATTGATCCGTGCGCGCCTTTCTTTGATTGGCGTGCGTCCCTCGCTTCGCTCTCGGGTCAGTGACAATCAACGATGTCGACCTGAACGCTGTCAGCGGTTATTCTGGTCCCTTGCTGAAGCATTGATCAACAAGCACGTGTCGCTTTGCGCGAGACGTCCCGAGATCCGATCCAGCACTTTGGCAGCGACGGTTTCAATCAATGCATCACTCCATCCGGGCTAAAAGCACGGGCTGAAGCGACCTTCCATGCCTGGATTGAGCGCCGCAGTCAACGATTCGATCAAGGCGTCGACGGACTCATCCGTTCTCCGGAGACGTTCGATTTTCCCAATCGCGTAAAGAACGGTGGTATGGTGGCGACCATTGTAAAACCGGGCGATCCGGATCGTGCTCCAGCCTCTCACGTATTTCGCCAGATACATAGAAATCTGACGACTGAAGCAAGGGCCAGCCCGATTACCCGATACGCGGCCCCTTCCGAGATGGTCCGCCACGGTCGCTTCGATTTGTTCCAACGACAGGCGCCAGATTCCAGCCGGATGATCAATTGTGCGCATCAGTTCCTCCCGTAGGAAGGACGGCATTCGCCCGGTCGACAAACAATCCAGTGCCGTCCTGGTCGATCGATGCGGGACACTCAGGCCACATCGTCCGAACCAGATCCAGCCACCCCTCCAACTTTTCGCGAAACTTGCGACGACGCGCATAGTCTGCGCTTCCCAACTGGCTGATCAGGCCGAAATCCCCAAAGAGTGGGACACGTTCCCTCCCCCTCGCGGTGTAGCAACGATACGAAAGCCACATGAACAGATCGAGAGCTGCGGGACTGGATGAAAGAGCTTTGGCCGCCTCCAGATCGGCCGGTATGGGGTGATCGAATATCTCGCGATAGAACTCGTCGCTCAAAACGATCACGTTCTGGCAATCCCCCGGCAGCAACTTCTGATCGGGGTCTCGTGAATACCAGATTTGAGCCTCGCTCATGAAATTAAAACGGGCGCGATGGACGACCGTGGCACGCTCACGTTGCGAATCGGTGCCAAAGAAGATGGTCGCCCCAAAGATTCGCTGGACTGCTCCGACCAGGCGACGATACTGGCTGCCGCCCTGCTGCATCGCAAAAGTGTCCAGCATCTGTGCGGCGCTTTCAAAGGTGATCCTCGAACTCTTTTGCCGTACCGCCAGCGTCGCCAGAAAGATAGGAACCAGTCGATCTTGTCCCCATGGCAAGCCGTAGCTCGGATGCCCGGTGACCTGTAGAACGAACTGGCCGTTTCGGCGTTCATGGAGGAGGCAACCCGACACCGGCCGCTTTACTGGCAGTCCGCAAAGGACAAATGGTCGCGAAGAAAAGCCGAGGTTCTGCCGGGATGCTTCGCGATTCACCCTGACGCACTCGATAGACTCGACCTTGCGCATTCGCCGTTTCGAAATGACATATTCGGGGTGAAGATCCACAAGCAGCGGGCCGATTCTTTGAAGACCTCCAGATGTACTATGTTTGTGCTTGACGATCGAATTAGAACGTGACATGGATGGCCTTTGGCGCTGTCGAAAACAGCGCGGTTGGGCGATCCAGAGGCGGGTCAGAATGATAGCGGAGAGGGGTCGAAAGCGAAGTTCGGATTTTTACTCCGTTTACTCCGTTTTCAGACTTTTCGGGGCAGGCATTGATTTCTCGATGGTTTGCAGTTGTCAGAGTGCATAGCCGTGGTCGCATTTGGTCTTTATTTTCAATCGCGTACCAGATTCCCAAGCTGGACGTCGCGGGTTCGAGCCCCGTCTCCCGCTCCATAGAATCAATAGGTTAGGCGAGGTTTTGCGCTTTCGCAGGAAGCGCTATTGCATTAACGTCTTGATGCAAGCTATTGAATCCAAACAGTTGACGTCCAGCCGATTACGCTGGCATTTTTCTTGGCCGTGGCATGGGGGGGTCAACTTCCCGTTTCCGCACCAGGAATCAGTTAAGGTGATCTATCAGGGTTATTCAATACTTGAGTGCTAACCGAGCTCACTGGAACTCCCGCAAACGGTGACCCTGGTTCATCAGAAACGAATTCTCGGCGGCGTTCGAGGCCCTGCGCCAGAGTTTGAGCTAGTTGCGCGAATGCAAGTCATCGGATGGGAAGTGTCGATTTGGCAGACGCAGAGCCGTACGCTGCCTGCACCGACAAGCGCAGTTCAAGTCTCCCTTCGATACCGGAATCTGGGATTTAATGCAGACTCAGCTTCCCGAGCCAAAGAAAGGTTCGCCTCCCCTTAGCACTTGGGGTCGTGGTGTGTTGGCGCGATCACGGTAGCTAAAGCCGTCACTTACATGGCTTGGACCCCGAATCAGAGCCCAACAATCTCTTCTCTCGACGAAGTTCGATTGAAGCTTGCGATACCAAAGCACGACCCGACCAAATAGTTATTTTCGACAAGAAAGCGCGGGTACTTGCGCGCTATTGTGAAGCCGGATCGAACCGGACTCATCGAGCCGGGACAGGGAAAGTATGCACAATTTAGCGAACAAAGTAGCCGTGGTCAGAGGCGCCTCAAAGGGAATCGGCGCGGGCATTGCTAAGAAGCTCGCATCGCTGGGCGTCAAGGTCGTGGTCAACTATTCGTCAAGCAGAGACGCGGCGGGGCGCGTGGCTGGCGAAATAACGAGCGCAGGAGGGAACGCGACCGCGATCGCCGGTAGCGTTGCCAAGCCTGATGAGGTCCGTAAGCTGTTTGAAGTAACCAAGACGACGTACGGCAGGGTCGATATCCTCGTCAACAACGCAGGCATTTATGCTTTCACGCCGATCGATACACTGAGCGTCGACGAAATAACATCTATGTTCGCGGTCAACGTGACGGGACTGTTGCTCGTAACAAAGTCCGCCTTGCCGCTTTTCCCGCCCGAAGGGGGAAGTATCATCAACGTCGGCTCTGTAATAGGTGAAATGGCGCCCGCAATGGCGAGCGTCTATGCGGGCACAAAGGGTGCGGTCAATTCGATTACTCGCGTACTCGCCAAAGAGCTTGGCCCCAGACAAATCAGGGTGAACGCGATCAATCCAGGACCAATTCAAACGGAAGGCTTCAAAGCGGCAGGTTTCAAGGAAAGCGGCTTCGAGGAACAGATGGTGAAAGGTACGCCGCTGGGTCGCATCGGAACACCTGAGGATGTCGCCGAGATTGCTGCTTTTCTCGTCTCAGAGGAAGCTCGGTGGGTTACAGGTTCGCTTATTGGCGCCGCCGGCGGCTGGCGGTAAAGAGGGACACGAAATGGCTGAACGCTTAAAGGGAAAGATCGCTCTTGTCACCGGAGGAAATAGCGGGATCGGATTGGCCACCGCGCACGAATTTGTGAAAGAAGGCGCATTGGTCTTCATCACTGGACGAAGGCAAGCAGAACTAGACGCTGCAGCCAGGACCATTGGCCAGAACGTCATCGCGATTCGGTCGGATGTTTCGAAGCTCCCCGATCTCGATACGCTGTTTGCCAGAATTAAGGCAGAGAAGGGCCGTCTGGATATAGTCTTTGCGAATGCCGGAGGAGGACAGCCAGCGCCGCTCGGAACGATTACGGAAGAAGAATTCGATCAAACGTTCAACATCAACGTAAAAGGGGTGCTCTTCACCGTCCAGAAAGCATTACCGCTGATTCCGGATGGCGGTGCCGTCATTCTCAATGCTTCGATTGTTTCCATAAAAGCCCTACCGGCCATGAGCGTGTATTCGGCTACCAAAGCGGCGATCCGCTCGTTCGCCCGAAGTTGGACCCTTGATCTCAAAGACAGATACATCCGCGTCAATGCGCTCAGTCCCGGCTCAATATATACGCCTGGCGTCGCAGGGCTCGCCCAGACAGAAGAACAGAGGCAGGCACTGTATGCTCAACTTTCCGCTATGGCGCCGATGGGCCGTATGGGGCAACCTGAGGAGATCGCGAAAGCCGCGGTCTTCCTGGCCTCCGACGAGGCTAGTTACGTCACCGGTATCGAGTTATTTGTTGATGGCGGTGCAGCGCAGGTATGAACGAAAGGAAATCATAGTGTCAATTGAGGAACTACTTGTCGCGGGCGCTGTGGGCTCGTGGAAGACCATCGTTGGAAGATTGAGCCGGATCTTCGAATCAGCCGATGAGGAGAAGCTTCAACGCCAGGTCGCGCCGGGGAAAAATCGTGTTGTGTACCTCCTTGGGCATCTGATTGTTGCGCATGATCGGATGTTCCCTCTAATGAATCTCGGACCGCGGCTTTGTCCGCACCTGGATGACGCCTATTTCGACAATCCTGATCGATCTCGCCCTGACCCGGCTGCGCCAGATGAACTAAGAGCGGCCTGGATCGAGGTCAATAGCAAACTTACTTCTGTTTTCGAGTCGTTGACCGCTGCGCAGTGGCTTGAGAAACACTCGGAGGTCTCGCCAGGCGAGTTCGCGAAAGATCCTGCGCGCAACCGGCTCGCGATTCTGTTGAGCCGTACCAATCACGCCGCCTTTCACACTGGACAAATCATTTTGACGAAATAGACCGTCGAATCACCTGGCGCAGGGACATCACAGACCGGCGCTGCGGACGCGGTCCACAGTCGGGCCTTCGTCGGGCACTTCAATGATTTTTCAATCTCGCTGCCATTTTTTCGGCGTCACTCCAACCTGACGTCGAAAGACCTTCGTAAAGTGGCTCTGGTCTGCAAAACCAACCTCGATTGCGACGGCCGAAATCGGCTGATCGGCCTTCGCGAGTAGCTCCTGTGCCTTGCGGACACGCGCTTGCAGCGTCCACTGATAAGGCGCAACCCCTGCCGACGCATGAAAAGCTCGCGAGAACTGCGACTGTGAGAGGCCGGTCAAAGCCGCCAATTTTGCCAGGCTGACGTCGGCGGCGAAGTTCGCCTCCAGATATCCGAGGGTTTGCCGAAGCTGCCACGACGAAAGACCACCTGTGCGCCTTTTTTTCGAATGGCGGTCGGGATTGGTCCAGTAGGCCGCAAGCAGTGCCGTCGTCAGGCTCTCACCGTAAAGGCGGTTGCTTTCTACAGGTTCTATGCAGGCGTCAGCGAGAAGATGCGCACATTGTGTAAACCGATCGTCATAAGTGATTGGAATGGGCGTCTGAAGGCGCTTTCCATCGACATCGTCCCCAAGAATCTCCGGCAGCCGGTTCGGGTCGAAAACAAGCCGGATGTCGCGAACCAGACGCGCCTTTTCTGAATACCCCATACGGTTCGTTCGCGGGTACCCATACCGCGAAGCCAGCGTCGTATCTGTTTCTCTCTGTGGGAACTTTGAGGTCGAGCCGCGCTTCGCAATGGCCTCCCCTTTGCTCCAGACAGACAACAAGCGTGCTCCGTTCAGACGACATGTCCGCGTAAGCCTTACCCGGTCCAGGATACTTCTCGAAATACCGGACCTGGATATCGTTCCACGATTTCGAAGCACAATCCACCTTCAGGAGGCCATGAGCGTTGCGAAAAGGAATCTCTTTCTGTTCGTCCATATTGGTTGCCTCTTACGCATTCACCGCGATTCCGAAGTGTTGCTGGATCTCGCGCCTCCCCTTTTGAGTCACTGCCAATGCGCGCGTATTCAGGTCGGGAGTAACCCATTTACGTTTCAAAGCGGAAGTCAAAAGCGTGGCACCAACCGCTCCGCCGACATGGGGACGGCGTTCGCTCCAGTCGATACATGCGAACGCGAAACGGCGGCGAGAAGCTTTCTCAGCCGCGAGATCGATACCAAGCCCTCCAAAGCCATTCTGCCCTTGCGCGGTCAGAGCGTATGCCCTCTCTCGTGAAGGGTCGACCACCAGCCAGTTGAGCTCCAGCATACGATCGTGGAGAGCAACGCCCAGAGCTCCGGCAATGTGGTCGTAGCAGGTTCGCGCCACCCGCAGCCGATGAGGGGTGTTGGGAATGAAGTTGTCGTTCGAAGCACCCGACAGGACCAATAGATTCTCCACGGCAAGGCCAACATCCGGACCGTTTAGAGCATAGTAACGGTGCTTGCCCTGGCGAACCGCTCTGACCAGTTTTTCCTCCGCCAACCGCCCTAAATGGACACTGGCGGTGGATGGGCTGATTTCAGCGACGATCGCAAGCTCGGTGGCCGTGCGGGCGTGCCCGTCCATCAGGCAACAGAGCATGCGTGCGCGGCTGGGATCGCCAATGGCCGCCGCGATCCTGCTCACCCCTTGGTCTATCGTTTGCGCAGGGTCCGTTCGTGCATCACCTGCCGTTGCAGAGCGGGTTTGAGTGGACCGGCCATGGAGGACAGGCACACTTTGATAGTAGACGAAGTGTTATTGCCGGTCAACTGCCACAATGGCCCAATGAGCTGTTCAGCGCGATCTGGAACCCCGGACAATCATGCCGTCTCACGAACGTGGAACGGAATCGAGGTCCGTTATACCGAAAGGCATCCGGGACCGGGTGAATCATGGACGGGCGTACTTTCGAACAACACGACGGTAATCGTCAGACTTGATCAACGCGGCGGTGTCTGCGAACCTCGACTGAAACCCGATATACCCACAACCAGCCGCCGGCATGATATCGGCTTCTTCAACTGGATACCCGAGAACCAAACGATCTGGTGTTACGCGGAGAATGTGCGATGCGTCAGGGATCTGCAACTTCGGTTCGATCGATTCACAATGGAAACGATCCTGGGCAGCGATTGCCGCCGGATCCACGTTCAGGAACCTTTGCTCATGGTCTACGACAAGCGCGTAACGCGATGCGCAGGCATTCTGGCCGACGCACTTGCGGGCGACTATAAGGACGACGCGTTATATGGCGAAAGCCTCACGACTGCGCTTCTCGTGGCGTTGTATCGAGCCGCCTACGGAAAGCCAATTGTCGTTCCGGCCCAGGGCCTTTCATCCTGGCAGTTGCGCATCGCGAAAGAGTATCTCGAAGAACATTCCGCGAGCGGCATTAGCCTGTCAGGACTCGCGAAAGCGGTGGGGCTTTCTCAATCGCGGCTCGCCCGGGGATTCAAGGCGTCCATGGGACTTGCCCCTTATACCTGGGCTATGCAGACTCGAATACGGAAGGCCAAGACGTTGCTCACGGATGTGCAGATGCCCCTGTCTGCCATCGCGCTGGAGTTGGGTTTCGCGGATCAAAGCCACTTCACCAAAGCTTTCAGGCGCGGCTCCGGGATCACTCCAGGAGAGTGGCGGCATAACAACAGGCGAGGAGCGTGAAATCAGTAGTCGCCCTTGCTCGCCATGCGCTCGTGAAAGCGCAGAATGGCATCTGCGATGTAGTCCAGGCAGTCTTCGGTTGCGAAGTGGCCCGCCGTGAGACGATGCATCTGAGCATTCGGCAGATCCTTGAGATACGATTCCCCGCCTTCGGGAGTGAAGAAGATGTCTCCCTGGCCCCAAAAGATGATTGTCTTCGGCTGGTGCTCCTTCAGGAAGTTCTGCCACGCCGGATAAAGCGCCGGGTTCGTCCGATAGTCGTAAAAAAGATCCATCTGAATCCTCCGGCCGTTCTTTCGTTGAAGAGTCAAAAGGTAATCGGAGCTCCAGCTGTCGGGACTGAGAAGTTCGGGAACGGCCGATCCTGTCACGTAAACGGCTTTGATCGTCTCGCGTTCGAGCAGGCTCTCCACAGCTTTTTCGGTCTTTTCGCTACGTTCCAGCCAGAGTGCATTTCTTAGTCCGCCCCACGCCTCGCTAAATCCGACTTCGTACGCATTGGTGTTCTGAATAATGAGCCAGTCAAGCACGTGCGGATTCTTCGTGACTATGCGGAACCCGACGGGTCCGCCATAGTCCTGGATATATAGACCAAATCGGTCGAATCCTGTCTTCGCGAGGAACTTCTCCACGATGGCTGCCAGATTGTCGAACGTGTACTCAAAGGTCTCCGGATCGGGCGTGCCGCTGTGCCCGAAGCCGGGATAATCCGGTGCGATCACGTGGAATCTCTCGGCAAGCGCCGGAATCAGTTCCCGAAACTGATGTGACGACGCGGGCCATCCATGCAGAAGCACGAGCTTCGGGCTTGTCGTTTTCCCTGCTTCCCGATAAGCGATATCGACTCCATCGACATCTATTGTTTTATAGGCAACGGCTCTGCCCGTGATCGTCGGCGTGTATGCCAGTTTCATACTTCCATTTGTACGCGGCGCTTCAGCAGACGTCTTGTCCGTTATGACTTTTTTGAACTATCCCGGCGGGCTTCGCGTTCGATCATCTCTCGTTGACGATCATCGCCCCAGTGATATCCACCGGAAAGCGAGCCATCTTTATGCAGCACCCGATGGCAGGGAACCGCGAAGGCGAGATTGTTTGTGGAGCACGCGTTTCCAACTGCACGAATTGCTTTGGGTGAGCCGATTTTTTGAGCGATTTCAGTGTACGTACGAGTCTCGCCTGCCGGGATGTCGAGAAGAGACTTCCATACGCGCTTCTGAAACGTCGTACCTCTGATATCCAAAGGCAGATCGGCGAGTCCGTTCGATGGATCTTCCACATAACCCACTACAGCCTTGACAAAGCCGGCGGCTTCCGGCTCATCGTGCCGGAGGTGCGCGTTGGGAAACCGCGACTGCAAATCTTCAACAAGTTGGGCGTTGCTGTCTCCAATAAGGATGGAGACCACGCCTTTATCGCTCGATGCCACGAGAATCCGGCCGAGCGAAGACTTGCCAAACCCGTATCGGAGATCCGGCGACTGGTCCTTCCCCTCTTTTCTTGATGAGATCTTCGTCATATCTATTCTCCGTATTTTTAAATCGGATGCCGGCAATCGATAACCATGCAGGGACGCTCCCTCTTCACGACGGTCCTCAGGCTTCTGGACTCCTCGGCCCCTACAAATCTCCCGGTGAGAACCGCCGCCACCAGCGCCGCAACCGCAGCTAGCAGACTTGCCGCCGCAAATCCGTCAGCGAACGAAGAGAGCGCCATCGAATGAACCTGATCACGGATATTTCCTGGAACCGAGCTGAGCATTCCAGCCAGATCGCCGGAAATAACACGTTTCGCAGCCGCTTCAGCTACATCTGAATTGAGACCGATGGCACTCGCCGCATCGAGGAAGGAATTTCGTGCGACGTTGGACAGGACAGCGCCGAGGCCCGCGACGCCCATAAGGATGCCAATGAAGCGGGTGGTGCTGGCAAGGCCGGATGCCATTCCAGATCGTTCCGGAGGAACGGAACCGCTCAGGACTTTAACGGTCTCCCCGTTGAGCATACCGGCCCCAGCTCCGGCAATGAGCATGCTGATGACGAAGGATGAGTAGCCGAGATGCGCGCGTGCAATCACCCAGAAAAGCAGATTGCCTACACACGTCACGACGAGCCCGCTAGTCAGCATGGTTCGCCCCGAAAATCGTCCCGCAAGGCGCGAGACCAGCCTGGGCGCCAGGACCATGGGCAAGGCGAAGGGCAGCATGGCGAGGCCGGCCCGCGTCGCGTCAAACCCGTAAGCGTTCTGCAGGAAAATGGGCAGATAAAACACCATCACCTGAGCAGCGGCGCCATATCCGACCATCGCGAAAACCGAGCCGAGGAACGTTGGGTTTTTAAACAGAGCCAAATCGATCATCGGGCGCTCCTTATGCTTTTCAGCAATTGAGAAGAGGGCAATGAATACCGCGCCTCCTATAAAGCGACCCAATACCGAAGGTGCCGACCATCCTGCGCTGTTGCCGTCGATCAATGCCCATACGAGCAGGAGCAAAGCGGGGCTAAACGTGAGGACACCGACGAAATCGAGGCGTTTCGCCTGCGGATCGTGCGATTCCGGAATCACCGCAAAGGTCGCGAAGACGAGGGCAACGCAGGCTGGAACGTTAACGAAAAACACCCAGCGCCAGCCGAGGGAATTGGTGATCCATCCACCGATGATAGGACCCGAGGTTAGTGCAATGCCAAGGCAGGCGCCCCAGACCGCAAATGCCTTCGCGCGTTCCTCTCCCGTGAAAGTATTCGAAATAATTGCGAGAGCAGCCGTGAGCAGCAATGCTCCACCGAAACCCTGAACGGCGCGAGCAAGGTTCAGCATCCAGAATGAAGACGCGGCGCCGCATGCACCTGATGAAATGGCGAAAAGGGCCAAGCCTATTACCATCGTATTTTTTCGGCCTTTCAGGTCTGCGTACGCGCCTGCACCCATGAGGAGGGAGGCGTAGCTCAGAAGGTACGCGCTCACGACCCACTCGATATCTGTGAATGATGCTCCGAGAGACCGCCCGATTGCAGGCAGAGAGACCGCGACGATGTTCGAATCGAGCATGATCAGCGAAGAAACGAGTGAAGTCGTCAGGAGTATCCAGAACTTTGCTCGTCCTTCTCCGGCTTTGTGCTCAATAATCATGGCCGCTTCAGGAGTGGATGGTTTTACCGTTCGCCGCGTCTGGGTAGTACTGGGGAGCCTCGCGACGGTCGTACATGCCGTAGTCCCGGACAACACGAACACGGCGCAGGCGCGCGCCTTCGGGGATCCCTGCGGAACTCTCGAAGTCTTCTGCCATTCCGTTATCTCGCCAGGTCAACATCAGGATCAGGTCGCCGGGCGTCAGAACAGCGTCGAAAATATCCCACGAAACGAAGCCCGTGAAAGGCCCGAGCCCCAGCCACTCCGCACAATCTGCCGGGTTGTTTGTTTCCTTCCATTCCGCAGGACGCTTTGCGTCGATCAACGTGACGGTGGTTCCCTCACCAACTTCTGTCTCATCGAGACGCTGCTCCTGAAGCGTGCATCCTTCGGGTATTCGCGTATCCTGGGTCACCTGTCCGACTCGCAAATGGTAGTCGGACAGTACGTCACCGCGACCGCGTTCCTGAACCTCGTGATGGCGCATCCTGGTGCGCCAACGGACCACGGATTTTTCGTCCCGCCAATTCGAGAGAGACAAGATCCAGCCTTCCCGAGTCAATGAGCGATACCGGATATTGTCGACGAATCCATCGACTGCCTCCAACTCGGGCCGGAGCATTTTCGCGTAGTTCAGATAGG